>Ga0208279_1000235_pt1 | contig 50842 bp, 32 predicted proteins | sample AntAceMetag02UKM_FD_184766 | JGI IMG/M metagenome (GOLD analysis project Ga0208279, IMG submission 184766) | Saline lake microbial communities from Ace Lake, Antarctica - Antarctic Ace Lake Metagenome 02UKM (SPAdes) (version 2) | ecosystem: Environmental > Aquatic > Non-marine Saline and... | reverse complement strand
GGCGCCGAAGAAGCTTCGGTACCCAGAGTGCGGCGGGAAGTCGCTTCGTCGAGCGTGTGTTGACGGCGGTCACCACGCTGCGCCAGCAGAAGCGGGATGTGCTCGACTATCTGACCGAGGCTTGCGCGGTGCCCATTCAGGACAAGCCTCCCCCGTCGCTGCTGCCTATCCCTCCGCCAGCGAATATCGTTGCGTGAAAACTCACTAAACATCTGAACGGTTACATCCAGACTTTCGTGCGACCGGCGGCGGGAGCGATTCTCTTCGCCGCCACCACGAACGCCGTCGGCCTCCATCCTGTCCTGGCGGCCATCTGTGGGGTGACCCTGGCCGGTGGCGTGCACGCCGTCAAGGCGGTGGGACGGCCGGCGATTACAGCCACAACTGCGGGAGTGGGCAATCCAATTGTGAGCACGATTGAGGACATGATCTCGCTTGGGGCATCGGTGCTGGCCATCGTGGCCCCCTATCTGGTAGCCGCCCTCGTCGTAATCGCGCTGGCGCTGTTCACATGGTGGTACATGCGCCGCCGGCAGAGGCGGGCACATTAGCCAGTCTCGTAATACATGGACAAGGAGAAAAACAATGAGTCAAGAGTCTTATCCGTATGCATCACCCCCGGCTGAGCCGCAGAACAGCGGCCTGGCCATTGGCAGCCTCATCGCCAGCATTGCAGGCCTTTTCATTCTTCCCATTGTCGGCGGTATCGTGGGGCTGATTCTGGGCTATATGGCCAAGAAGCAGATTCGCGAGAGCGGTGGGACGCTCAAAGGTGGAGGGATGGCCACGGCTGGCATCATCCTCGGCTGGATCGAGGTCGCCCTGCCTGTGCTCGCGATATGCGTCATCGTCATCCTCGCGCTGATGGGGCCGGCTATCGGTAACATCTTCAGCAGCATCGTCACGGGGATGTAGCGCTTTCCACAGTCACATATCTTACCATTATAAGGTAAGCGTTCAACCACCCTTGCGAAGGTTGCGAATAGCCCTGGCGATGTGGTGATTCCCGGCTGACGAAGACGACCTTGGCCTGAAACCTGCCGTCAAATCTTCACAAGGGTTCTGCTACCTGGACACTTACCGAGGAGGAAGAGACATGGGCGAGTCGTACTATGCCCCACCTTCAGCCGCGCCGCAGAACAGCGGCCTGGCCATTGGCAGCCTCATCGCCAGCATCCTGGGACTAACCCTGTTCCCCACCATAGGCTCCATCATCGGGCTAATCCTGGGATACATGGCCCGCAACCAGATACGCGATAGCGGCGGGACAATGGGCGGCGAGGGATTGGCAAAGGCGGGCATCGTCATTGGCTGGATAGGTATCGCACTGGCAGTGGTCGGGATTTGCCTCGTATTCCTTTTCCTGGTTCTGGGCATCGGTATCCCTGGACTCACCATCTGCGCAGGCCTGGGCAATACCTATTAGGCACATCGCGGCCAGCAAACGGAATACTACCGCCTGTCTCTCATCACCACCGGCAGGTAGGTCAGTCGTGGGTTCCAGAAGTCCAGGTATGCCATTGGCATGTAAGCGTGCCATGGATCCGGGAGGAGCCACGTTGCCCGCTCCCACGCCCCACCCACCCCATCCTCCAAAAAGGCCACGCTGTACAGCGGGGGATGAAGAGGGTCAGTGGGCAGGGTAAGCCGGTAGGTCAGAGTCACCCGGCCCTGGGCGCTTAGGGGGCCGGTCCAGCACACTGTCTCGGTCAACACCTCTGTTGAGCCCCCGCCCACCCAGGACAGAGAGTCGGGGACAAGGGCGGTGTCTGCCGGGAGGGTGCTGGTGACCATCGCCGCAGAGGCATCTCTGGGGCCAATGTTGGCGAGAGCCAGCGTGCAGGTGACGACCGCGCCGGGCCGCGCGAGAGATGGGGTGCACGAAAAGGCTGACGGGGCGAGATCCGGCGTGTCCACCCGCACCACAGCGGCGCGGTGAAAACGGATGTGCTGATCCTCCACTCCCAGCGAGGCGGTATTGGCGATGGAGGCGCCGGCGGGGAGGCCCGCCGCCACGGTGACTCGGTAAGTGAAGGTAACCGCTGCCCCCGGTCCCAGCAGTCCCTCCCACGAGACCCGCCGCGTGGGCGAGTCGTAGGCAGCGAGGCCGGTCAGGCTGCCAGGGACAAACGTGAGACTGAGCGGGAGAGTGTTGGAAATCGAACCAGTGACGCTGGCGAGACCATCGTTGCGGAGGAGGATAGTGTAAGTGAGTGTGTCGCCACTGGAAACTGCGCCCCGGTTGGCGCTGAAGGTCGAGCCCCCCAGACTGGAGAGCCAGCCGACGATCCGCTCCATCACCACCGGTCGGTCCACTTCCGGTAACGTCTCGAAGGGAAAGGCGAAGAAGACAGTTCTGTAACTCGCTTCTTGCTGCGCCAGAGCAATGGCCCGGCGGCGTTGATCGCGGAAGGGAACCATCGTGCCAGGCATCGGCTCGACGGCGTCGGACCAATTGTGGAAGGGATAGCCGAGAGAATAAGGCCCCAGCCGGTCGCCAATGTGGTTTTCGGGCACACCCAGCGCCAGCGTCGGCGTCACGTCTTCGGAGTAGCCCACCACACCCAGGTAGTCACGGCTGAAATCGCCACCATGGTGGTAGTACAAGTAGTCCTGGGACGAGAGAAACAGCCGCCCACCGCCGTCAAGATACGCCGCCAGCGATTCCTCCTCGGCGGCGGTCACCGGTGCATACCAGTCGTAGCCAGTCCACCACATGACAATCGGATACCATCGCAGGACCTCCAGCGGAGGGCTTTCATCTTGCCATGCCCCAAGTGGCGGGGCAATCTCCCAGAGGTCATACGGGAGATCCGCCCCCGCCATCGCGGCCTGGTACTTCTCCTGTTGCTCGTACCAACGGTCGTCGTCCACCAGCAGGATGGGGGCTGGGGCCTTGGTCGTGAGGGTGGCGCTCAGCGCCAGCGCGGGCGAGAGCGACGAGCGAGCGGTGAGTGTCGCCGTGTCGCGGGCGTCCCAGATGGCGGCGGATGGGACGGTGACGCTGAGGACGACAGTGGTCGAGGTACAGGGGGCAAGGGATAGAGATGGAGCACTGAGTTGGGTGGCCCAGGATGCGCCATCGAGTGAGAGGCTGATGGTATCGGTGACACCTCCCTGCCCCACGTGTCGCACCCGCAGTGCGTGGGTGACGACGGATCCAGGGAGGCCAACACCCACATGAGAGGCCGGCGCCAGTTCAAGCCCAACAGCCGGCAGAGAAGCAGCCAGCCAATCCAGCGCCCGGTCCATAACCTCCCGGCGGGCAGCCCGGTCGTTGATGGCCTCGAAGCCGAAGGACAGGTAAACCACGCGGTAGTCCAGGCAGGTACCGACACGTACACCGCCGCACCCATCCTCCTGATAAGCCAGCACCGATGCTGCCGCGTCCGAGTCGGCGACAGCGATTTCGTCGGGGAAACTCTGGTTGTCGGCACCGCCCGAACCAGCGATGGTAATAGTCAGGCCGGCGAAGATGTCGCTTCCCAGCCCTTCCAGCACACTCGCCTGCGCGTCGTCGCTGACGTAGCGGGTTTTAAGGTAGTCCTGGTAGTAGGGGCTCCAGTAGTCAATCGCTCCGCCACCGTCCCAGAAACCCACGTCCTGGCCAGTCAGCAACAGCCGCCCGCCAGCGGAGAGGTAGCCGGTGATAGTGCCCTGCGCGCCGATGTAACCGGGGGCGTCCCGCGGCGCGCTCCAGAGCACGACGTCATAGAGGGACAGGTCGGCTGCAGCCGGCGTGTCGTCGGGCAGGTGCTTGATGGCCCGTTCGTCGTAGGCGTAAGCCAGGTCATCCAGTGCCTGGTGAAAGTACCCCGCCTGGCTTCCGTAGTACCAACTGCCGCTATCAACCAGCAGTATGGAAGGGGCCGGGGGCAGGGCCAGGTTCACCACGGTGACCTGCCCGTCAACGACGACTGCGGTGGTGGTGACCACCCGATAGCCCAGGCTACGGGCGCGGAGGGTATAAGTGCCGACCGGGAGGGTGAACGCATACTGGCTGGCGGTGGCCTCGACGGAAGTGCCCAGGACGGTCACAATGGCCGTGACCGGGTCACCGGTGGTCGCATCGGTGATGCGGCCACGCAGGGTGCCAGTGGGAAGAGCATCAAGGGAGAAGTCCATCACAGTCGTCGAGTCAGTCATCACCCCGACTCCCCAGACAGTGGCCGGCTCGTAGCCGAAGGCAGAGACGGTCACGTCGTAGGTGGTGGGGGCCAACGCCAGCAGGTAGGAGCCATCGTCGTCGGTCGTGGCTGTTCCCCCGCCCCCGCCCCCGTGGGGAGTAGCGGCGACCGTCGCCCCGGCGATGGAGGCGCCTCCCCCAGCCTGCGTTACCGTTCCGGTGATGAAGCCAGGGTGGGCCAGCGCGGCGACGGCGGCAAAACCGTCCACCCGCCCCCAGCCGGTGTCGTTATTGGGGAGAGCAGCACCCAGGGGCACAGCGGTGCTGGTGATAAGGAAGGCTGTGCGGGTGATGCTCAGCGTAGGGCTGACCGAGCGCAGGAGGGCCACGATGCCGGAGATGTGGGGGGCAGCCATCGAGGTGCCATCCATCTCGCCGTAAACGCCCCCCGGCAGGCTAGAGCGCACGTTAACCCCCGGTGCGGCCACGTGGGGGCGGACCTCGCCCCACGGAGAGGGGCCACGGCTGGAGAAACTGGTCACCTCGTCGTCGGAGTCGGTGGCGCCGACGGCGAAGGCCTCGGGAAGCGAGGCCGGCGAGCCCACAGTTCCCTCCCCCGGACCGTTATTGCCGTTGGCCAAAACGGCGAAGATGCCGGCGGCCAGCAGTGCCTGCAGGTCAGCCTGGAAGGTAGTCAGGTGGCCGTTGTCGTTACTCCAGGAGCAGTTGACCACATCGGGGGCTTTGGCCGGGTTGCCGCCGGGAGCCAGGAGCCACTGGAAACCCTCGTGGATCCAGGAGTCGTAGCCGTAGCCCTGACCGTTCAGAACCTTGACCGCGATCCACTGTGCTCCTGGTGCAACGCCAATGCCATCCTGCCCGACGATGGTGCCCAGCGTATGGCTGCCGTGCCCGTGGTCGTCCACCGGGTAAAGCGCACCGCCGCCGGTGGCATCGTGCCAACTGTACGTGTGGTTGGAGGGACCGCCGTGGGGGTTGTAGCCCCGGTAGTTGGCTTGCAGCGCCGGGTGGAGCCAGTCCCCCCCTGTGTCCATTCCCGCCACAACCGCACCAGTGCCACTGATATGCAGCGCGCTCCAGACCTCGTCGGCGCGGATGCGGGTGATGCCCCACTCGATGGTAGATTGCAGATCGCGGATTGCGAATTGGGGATTGGGGATTTCGGCAGCGATCCACTGCCGCCAATGATCGAGGCGGACGGTGGAGATTTCGGGGCGGGCGGCCAGGGCAAAAACGGTGTCACGGTTGGTGTGGACGGCAACACCGTTGACAATCCAGAATGGCGTGTAGGATTGGACTGTGCCGGCGGCTCGCGCACCCTCCAGGTAGGCCCGCAGCGGCCTCTGGGAACTGGTCGCAGTGGCTTGCAACGCCGAGACGACGCGGGAGCGGGCCTCAGCCGCGCCCAGCGCTCCGCCGACCGCCGCCTTGAGATCGGCCCGCTCGCGCAGGTGGACGATGACATGGAAATACTCATCGGGACCCGCCTCCAGCAGAGCCCGCAGCAGTTCCGGTTCGATGGTAGGGGCAGGTCTAAGACCTGCCCCTACCTCCCCCGGTTGAGAGGAGGGAGGAGAAATGGAGAGCGCCCACGCAGGAATGACCCCCTCCGGAAAGGAAAAAGAAAATGCCGGGCGTGGAGGGGACACCTGCCCGGCGACCGCGCTGTTGCGCATCGTCAGCAGCATGAGCGCAAGCACAAACATAACAAAGCGGCGGTTGACTTTCATCGCATTTTCCATTATAACAGACCCGAGAGGCTATGACAATCCCATGGAGGTACTAATATGCTGACAGACAGACTGGCACGTGTGTCCATCGCCCACCTGCCCACCCCGCTGGAACCGCTGCCCCGCCTCACAGCGCAAATGGGTGGGCCAGAGTTGTGGATCAAGCGGGATGATCAGACAGGGTTGGCGACAGGGGGCAATAAGGCTCGTAAGTTAGAATACCTGGTGGCCGACGCGCTGGCGCAAGGGGCCGATACGCTCATCACGGCTGGCGCGGCGCAGTCCAACCACGCCCGCCAAACGGCAGCAGCGGCGGCGAAGCTCGGTCTGGCCCGCACACTGGTGCTGCGGGGCAAAGAGCCACTCCAGATGCAGGGCAACCTGCTGCTGGACCGGCTGCTGGGTGCGGAGGTGGTCTGGGCGGGAAACCAGCCGTTGGCCGAGGCGATGAGCCGGGTGGCCGAGGAACTGCAGGCGGCGGGCCGCCACCCCTACGGCGTCCCCTACGGCGGGAGCAACCCCATCGGGGCCAGCGGCTACGTGGCGGCGATGGAGGAGTTGTTGGTACAGTGCACGGAGCGGGACCTGTACTTCGACCACGTTGTGCTACCCTCCTCCAGCGGTGGCACGCAGGCGGGGTTGGTAGTGGGAGCGCGGGGGTTGGGATACGAGGGACGCATCCTGGGTATCAGCGTGGACCCGCAGGCCGGACCTCTCCGGCACCGGTTGGCCGGCCTGGCGACAGCCACGGCGGACTACCTGAGGCTGGGGATCACCTTCGCGCCGGAGGACTTCGCCGTGGACGATGGCTACCTGGGCGGCGGATACGGCGTCGTGAGTGACCTGGAGCGGGAGGCGATCCGCACCCTGGCTTGCACCGAGGGAGTATTGCTCGACCCCGTCTACACCGGCCGGGCCTTCGGCGGCCTGCTTGATCTGATCCGCCGGTCCGTTTTCCGGCCCGGCGAGCGGGTGCTGTTCTGGCACACCGGCGGGACGGCGGGGTTGTTTGGGTATGGGGAAGAGGTGGGCGAGGGTGTATAGGGAGCCGAGTCTTGCGAAAAGTGGTTACTTGTGATAGAATGTAGTCACAATGGACGGAGGATAAGAGCAATGGAGCCGACAGCAGTAGGTGTTCGAGAACTGAAGACCAGGCTGAGCCACTACCTGGCGCAAGTGAAAGGTGGGGCTACGCTCATCGTGACCGAACGGCGGCGGCCTATCGCCCGTCTCATCCCAGAAAGCGATCCAGTCCAGATGCGATTGCAGGCGTTGGTGGCAGACGGAGCGATTGCCTGGAATGGGCAGCGGTTGCAGCCAATTTCGCCTGTGGCCAAAACCAGGGGTCCAAAGACCGTCGCAGAGTTGCTGCTGGAGAATCGGGAGTGATTCTCTATCTGGATGCCAGCGCAGCAGTGAAGCGGTATGTCGAAGAGCCTGGGACTGCTGAGATTCAGCGCGCTATAGAACAGGCGGCCGTGACCGGCACAGTTGCGATCAGTTTTGCCGAGATCAGCGCTGCACTGGTGCGGGCTGCTCGAGTGAGAGCCATCTCCGAATCGGGGGCGCAAGCGGCGCGGGAGCGCTTCTATTCTGATTGGCCAACCTATGTGCGGATTCAGGTGACAGAAGAGTTGGTAGCGCAGGCAGGGGAACTGGCCTGGCAGCATGGGTTGCGAGGGTACGATGCGGTCCATCTGGCTGCTGCATTGGTGTGGCAAACCCGTATGGCGGCTCCGGTGACCTTTGCCACCTTCGACCGGGCGCTGTGGAAGGTGGCACAGGCCGAGGGGTTCGAGGTGCTTCCACCAGACCTGCCCGAGTTGCTTGCCGCGTGGCGTCAGGCCAGAGAATGACCCGCCGTGACACGTTCGGCTTCCACGAGACAGTGCTCTTTTGGCACACCGGCGGGACGGCGGGGTTGTTTGGGTATGGGGACAAGGCGCTCTAATCACCAATATGCCCGGTAACTGCATTTGCGCTTGGGATAAAGTTGTGATATTCTTTGTTAGCGACCGTAGCGCACGTTACTAGAGACTCGAACGTGGCAGAGGCGACTAAGCATGCCTGAGTGCATCGTTTGCAAAGGGTACTACGAGACAGGACAACGCTGCAAGCGCTGTGATTCGGACAACGCCACCTGGGATCACTGGCGAGCGACACATGCTGAGGAACAAGGAGAGCTAGAGGGGCTACTAGCTTTCGTCGCGCCGCACTTCTATCTCCCCTTTTTCATCACTGTATTTGCCCTGGCATTCGGCCTGATGGGGATAGGAAGACTATGGAAGGGCATCACCCCTGCCGCACAATTACTGGCAGTAGCGATCACCGTATGTGGCTGTCTCATCGCCACGCTTGCGGGGTACGGCGCACGCCACGAGATATGAGAGCAAGAACTGCTGAAGCGAGTGCGACAGGGGTTTGGCGCATCGCTGGGCGGTACTCGATTGAGGGCAATCGTCGTGCCTGCATTCTCCCTATTCCTGGTATTGCTGATCATGTACACCATGATCACATCAGATTTTGCGTGGAAGTTGGCGGAGTGGTTCCTCCTGGACCCAGAGTATCTGGCGCAGGTGAAGGAGTTGGAGAAATTGGAGCGACAGGAAGCAGAGAGTGACACGACTCCAGAGGAGGAGGAGGAGCCAGAGGAAGCCGAGGAGGAGAAAGCAGATGATCTGCGCAAGAGAATCAGGCGGGTTGTCCCCTTCACGTTGATGAGTATGTACGTCGCACTTATGATCTCTCTCACCTACTCCGTATCACTCCAACTGGCCTTGGTCTACGTGGGGAAAATGAACGAGGCACTGCCACAACCCATCTTCCTACAAGGCAACCACCTGGCCGAGATGGTCCGGACACAAGCGGAAGAACAACTCGACCGAGAAGCAGGTTTTGCCGTGCAGACGACGCGAACCATAGACAAGGGAACAGGAGAAGCCACGGGCACGATATTCGGTATGTTCAACAGGCTGTTGTTGCCGGCACCCGACCCGACAGGGCACGAGGAGAAGCAGACAGCGCGTCTTCGTCGCGAGCAAGAGCAGACCGTTGAGTCCGGGAATTGGAACTGGGAAGAATTGGAACGAACGAAAGACGGCGGCATCATGATGAGGGCCAGCGGGAGACAATACGTTCAGGCACTTGGAACCCCCACCGGCCTGGACAAACAGCAAGGTCTGCGCGCAGTTTATACGGTGACCGCAGACCACTGGGGACAAATCACCAAGATTACTCGTACCGTGGGAGACGCGCCAAAGCAGCAGTCATAGCGTCTACAAGTGCCGCCACCGCCGCACAGGCAGGTCACGACTAGGAACATACGAATGAATCAAGATAGTAGTCCATTCTTCTTGCCCATAGTTCTTGCTACTGTTCCCCTGATGACCGGGGCAAGCCTCTCTATCCTGGCCTGGACTCTGCGAGCACCCTGGCTTATGCTCGCGGCTGTCTGCCTTATCACCTGGGCACTCATCTCCTTTCTGCTATGCCTGTTTTTGTCTCTGTGGCTGAAGAAATGGCTTGTTGCCGCGCTCCTGAGTTTTGCGTGGCTCTGCTGGTACGGCGCCGGCCTCCTGCACTACAAAGAAGGCGGAGCAAACGTGTTGATGCTGGTCACTTTTCTCCCCGCCCTCTTTCTCCTGGGGCTCGGTCTTTGGATCGTGGCAGGCTATCTCCTACCGCCCCCGGCCCGCGTCCGGCGGCGGAAGGCCCTCCGATGCCTGTTTACTTTCACCATCGGGATGAACTACCCCTACTACATCATCGCGGACGAGCGGGATGAAGACGACAGGTTGGTCAAGCGTGTGAGTGGCAATCCATTCATACGCTCTATACACCTCCCTGGTGGCATCACGGTGCCCCCTGTAGGGCCCGGTCTGGTGCTCAGTAGTTGTGACCACGCCGTTGTTGTCACCGATGGCCTGAAGTTCAAGGGAGCCCAGGGTCCCGGCGTGGTGTTCACCGAGTGGGGCGATCGACCGGTGCAGCCGATTGACCTGCGCCCACAACTTCGTGCCTTCACCGTGCAGGCTCTTACGAAGGATGGCATTGCCGTCAAGGTGCTGGTTTTTGTCCCCTTCCAGATTGAGGCCGGAGGAGAGAAACCCGTTCTGGGCAGGCCGTTCCCCTATCGCAAGAGCGCCATCTTCAAAGCCTTCCATGCACAGGAGATGGATCACCTGCCAGAGGAGATAAAGCAACGCAAATGGCACGAGTTGCCGGAGATGGTGACCAGGCGAGCCGTGCAAAGCATTATCGCCGGGTACACGTTCGACGAACTATGCGCGCCCTACGACCTGTTTGAGCCAGGCGAAGACCCGCGCTCCAGAATCGTCGCAGAGTTGAAAGAGCAGTTGAAAAAAGAGTTGACGCCGCTTGGCATCCACGTCATAGGTGGCGGTATCAGCAACCTGCTCCCTGCAGATGAAGCCGTGCTCCAACAACGCATCACAAGTTGGCAGGCCGATTGGGCGCGCAAGACTATGCTCAGGCAAGCCGAGGGACAGGCAGAACGGTTGCGTCTGGTGCAGCAGGCCCGAGCAGAGGCGCAGACCTCGATGATCCTGACCCTCGGTAAGCGCATGGAGCAACATGGAATGGCAGGGGCTATCGTGCCAGCCGAAGTGATCGCTGGCTGGTTCCTCGAGATCATACAGCAGGCGGCTCAGCAGCCATCGGTGCGACGGGCGTTACCACGGGAAACGACGGAAACGATGGAGCGCGTTCGTGGTGCGGTGTCAACGGATGCAGCTGAGGGGGTGCGAGATTAGCGCAGAACCCCTGGAGTCCTCCGGTTACCTGGACGAACACGAGGCATCACCCGAGTATTTGCTCGGTGTTGTGCTGATAGGGTGCGTCCTTCTGGTCGTAACACTTCTCAGCGTGTTGGCGGAGGCAGGTGCTCGCGGCACCGCCTTGCCTGGCATCACCGTTGATTCCCTTCGTAACGGGGATTGGCAGAGCACAACGTCCTTTGGGCTCGCGATTGTGCGTAATGCATGTCCTGCCGCGCTGGTGCTCATCCTCGTCCCCCTGCTGGCGTCCCGCTTCATGCGCGCCCTGTATGCCATAGATGGCCTCAGCGAAGCGCATGCCTACCTCCACCGCAGTGTGTTTGGCCGCCTGGGTTTCAAGCCGTACCTGTTGGTAAAAGAAGGGCGCATCGCTACAGGCGAGGATAGCCTTTTGGCTCGCCTGGGTGGACCAGGCAACGTGGTCATCTACAACGACAGCGCGGTAGTGCTGGAGCAGAGTGGCCGGCTGACGCAGGTGTACAGCTCAGGGTTCCACCCTCTCAAACGCTTCGAGAGGGTCTGGGGGATCGTCGACCTGCGGCCCCAGCGCTGGGTCTACAAGGTCATGGCGATGACGAAGGAGGGTATACCTGTTTCTTGCGAGGCCGACGTCACGTTCAAGATTGACGGCGGAGGCCAGCAGCCGACCGAGAAGATGCCCTATCCCTATACAGAAGAGGCGATCCTCAGGGCGGCCACGAGCACCTGGATTCGTGAACCGGAGGAAGAAGCCTGGAAGATGGATTGGGCGGGGAGGGTGATTATCTCTTATACGGAGGGCACCCTGCGCAGCATCATCTCCGGCTACCGGCTCGATTGGCTCATCGCGCCGCCCAGGCCCGGGATCACTCCCCCCCGGCAGGCTATACGAGACGAGTTGGAGAAGAAGTTGCGCGAAAGTGTCGGCAACGTGGGCGCCGAGATCATCAAGGTGGAACTCGGCGAAATCGAAGTCGACCTGGGTACCGAGCTCATCGCCAGAATGGTCCAAGAAAGGTTGGAGAAAGATTATCCACACCTGAGCCCCGAAGAGATAATCCAGATGAGGCACAAGGAACTCGAGGCGAGTGGTCTCAAGGGTAAGAAGGTCTCCCAGCAATGGATCAAGGCCTGGCAGGCTGAGTGGCAGCGCGAGGCGGCGCTACAACAGGCAGAGGGGGAAGCGGAACTGGCCCGCCTGGAAGCGGCACAGGTGCAGGCTCAGGCAGAGATGATTCTGACCTTCGCGCAGGCGCTCCAACCCCTGATCAGCGCCCAGGAGCAAGTGTCCCCCTATCTCGTCGCCCTGCGCCTCATCGAGACGTTGCGCTGGATGTCTTATGATCCGTGGAAACGGGTCTTTCTGCCCCCCGAGGCAATGCGCACGCTGGAGTTACTGCAGAGCCAGATCGCCGAGAAACCGGAGGGAACATGATCAACACACCCCCGAATCACACCCCTTCAGCGCTCTCGTGGTGCGACGAGTTACCGCCGCCCATCCAGGATTTGCTGAAGAACGCACGCGATTTTGGGTCGAAGGGCGAGTGGGCACGGGCCGAGAGTTGTGCGCTCGACGCCAGGGACACAAGCAAGAAATCGGACAACCAGGTAGGGCACGCGGCAGCCCTGCTCCACCTGGCGGACGTGTACCGTGCGGGGAGCAAACCTGGCCTGGCGCAGACCTGCTACGAGGAGGCCCAGCAGATCTTCCGCCGCCAGCCTCCCCGTGTCCAGCGTCAAAACGAAGCCGCCGCGACCTACGGCCTGGGATTGACGCACCAGGCACTCGGAAGCGACATTGAGGCCCTGAGTTGCTATCAGGCCGCGCTCGACCTGTTCGAGGCAGCCCGCAAGTACTGGGCCACGCGCAACGACAAGGCACGGGTTGGAATCTGTCAGCAAGCCCAACAGTGGATTGGGGACCTGATCGCGCAGATTATGCACGAGCGTACCGGCAGGCCTCCCCGTCTGCCGATCTTCCCCATCTGGCGATTGGACGGCGCGGGGGCTCCCTTTGTGAAGAAAGTCAATCTCCAGGGGCACGTCACAGTAGATCGTGTCCTGGTCAACGGGGCTGCCTACCGGCTCCATTCGATCTCCAGCCATCCCAACGATCTTCCGGTGGTCGGCACCGGCAAGGCAAACTACTTCGCATTGCCCGTACTGGAGGATGGGTGGGCGGTTCCGGAGGCCCAGGTTGGCGACTACGTGCTCATCCGCCAGCAATGGTTGATAGACAAGGAGAAAGCAGGAGTCGTGTGGGAACCGGGCAGTGGATGGGTGGCAGTTGACTTCAAGCGCGGGCGCGACGGCAAGATCAGGTTCCACCACCGCCCTGCGAAAGTTATTGGCGACGCTGCGCACATACCAGGCAACCCTGCTGGTAAGGTGAAAGGTTATGTCATTGCGCTGCTCAAGCCAGAGGGATAGGGATTATCATCACTCAGGAGACTAATATGTCCCAAGACACCATCGCCCTCCTAACCGCCTTCGCCTACGTCTTCGCCATGATCGGCATCGCCGAGGTCCTCCGCAAGTGGCGCGGCTACTCGGTCGAGTTCACGCGCAAGTTCATCCACATCGCGGTCGGCATGTGGGCCTTCGGGACAGTGCTGATGTTCGAGCGCCGTACCTTCGCGCTGATCCCCCCAGCAGCCTTCATCGCCCTCAACACCCTCTCCTACTGGCAGGGGACGTTCAAGGCCATGGAGACCGGGGAGAAGGGACAGTTGGGTACCATCTACTTCCCCATCTCGTTCGTCGCGCTTATCTGGCTGCTGTGGGGTCGCCCGCACCTGCTGGTGGCGAGCCTGATGCCGATGACGTGGGGGGATGCACTGGCCGCCGTGGTGGGCCGGCGTTTCGGCCAACACCACTACACCATCGCTGGAAACACCCGCTCGGTGGAGGGATCGGTGGTGATGTTCCTCGCCAGTTTGGTGGCGACGCTGGTGCCGCTTTTGCTGTTGGCCCCGGAGCCCCTGGACCTGGCAGCCGCGGCAGGGGCTGCGGCTGTGACGGCACTCGGCGCTATGATCATCGAGGCGGTCTCGCCGTGGGGCATTGACAACCTGACCGTGCCCGCAGTCTCGGCGCTGCTCCTGTTGCTGATGTTACCCTGAACGAAGGAATACATAAATAGAACACGGATCAACACGGATCATACGGATGTACGCGGATAAAGATAAAAAATCTGTGAGAACCCGTGTCAACGGATGCGGCCAGTTCATCCGTGTGTATCCGTGTGCTATTTGTGCCTGTTTTGGGAAGAGCCTGAATAGTCACGTGCGTAGTACATAACGGCAGAGTGAAATCACGTTTTACGCCTCACGTTTCACGTCTCACGCTTCACGTTTCACGCCTCATTCTTCCGTGACCATGAACTGGGCAATGCCCTGCAGCCTGGCCTCCACAAAAACACGCATCTCGTAGACGCCTGGCTCGTACCCCTCCAGTGGCTTATAGTAAAGATAGGTCCGACCCTGCTCTCCCCATTCCCACAGTTGCGTGGTCTCATCCAGAAGTTCTCCCTCGCGGTAGATGGCAAGAGTCCAGGCGACACCATTGACCATACCTTCATAGGAGATGAACAGGTAGACACGGTGGTCGCCCGGTGGGAACTCAACGCCCGGATCCACGGGCTCACCGCTGGCGTCCCGGTCGGCGGCCAGGGTAATGATGACGATACGCGCATCCTCCCCGGCGGGCACGGCCGAGGGCAGCGGCGTCAGCGCCGTGTCGGGTGGGGGCACGGACGGCGTGGGCGTGGGGATCAGGGGTGGGGTCGCCGTTGGCCGGCGGGTAGGGGTGACGGTCGGCGTGCGAGTGGGGCGCGGGCTGGGGGGGACCGCCACCGTGTCAACGGATACAGACGAGGTGGGAGTGGGAACATCCAGCACCGCCTTCCCAGGCCCGTACATAACGACCGCCAGGTATGGAACGATGACCAGCAGGGCGGCGGCCAACGCCAGTAAGATCAGCGCCACCATCGCCCATCGCGTGGCCCGCCCGAGGGCGTCCCGGCGCATGACATAGTACGCGGCACGGCGCGATTTGATGAATTGAGAGATAGCCAACCCGACCGGGACAGCAGAAATGATCAATAGCGCATAGACGACACAACGCAATTGGCTCAGAGTCGGAGCAGTCAAATCAATCTACCTTCTAACCTACCGATCTACCAACCCGTGAAACTATACCACAAATCTCCGATTTCCACAATGGGTTTCATTTGGGTGTGCTTCATCTCAGTGTGGGACAATTTGGCAAATTGTCCTACTCCCGCGCCTACAGGTGCTCCTTGATCGCCTGGGCGACGGCACGAGGGATGCCGGGCACGGCGGCCAGTTGCTCGACGCTGGCCGCGCGGATGCCATCGAGGGAGCCAAAGGCCTTGAGGAGCGCCTTACGCCGCGCCGGCCCCACGCCAGGGATACTGTCCAGTTGCGACGCGACACCCGCCCTGCGCCGGCGGATGCGGTGGTGCGTGACAGCGAAGCGGTGCGCCTCGTCCCGCACGCGCTGCACGAGAAAGAGCCCCTGCGACCGAGGGGGGAGCAGAACGGGCTTCCCCTGCCCCGGCAGGAAAATCTCCTCGCGCTGCTTGGCCAGAGCCGCCACCGGCACTCTGGCGAGCAGATCAAACTCCTTCAGCACCTCGGTCACCACGCCCAACTGCCCCCTGCCGCCATCCACGATGAGCAGGTCGGGCAATTTGGCCCAACCCCCCTCAATCCCCCCTGCAAGGGGGGAGGCCGAGGCGGACATCTGCCAACGGCGGAAGCGGCGTTGCAAGACCTCGCGCATACTGGCGTAGTCATCCTGGCCCTGCACGCTGCGCACAATAAAGCGCCGATATTCAGACTTGCGCGGCACGGCGTGCACGAAGACAACCATACTGCCGACGATCTCCGTCCCCTGCGTCGTGGAGATGTCGTAACATTCGATGCGCACCGGGGGTCTGGGGAGGCCCAACGCTTCCTGAAGTTCGGCCAGCGCCTGCTCGTGCTTGTGGGCGTCGGCCTGCCACTGGGCACGCAGGGCGGTCAGCGTCTCGGCAGCATTCTCGGCCGCCAGCGCCACCAACCCTCGCTTCTGACCCCGACGGGGCACGCGCAGCGTCACCTTAGCGCCTCGCTTCCTCTTCAGCCACTGCTCAATGATCAGCGCCTCCTCAATCCGCTCCGGCAACAACACCTCTGGCGGGATGTAGGCCGCCTCCTCATAGAACTGCTTGAGAAAGGCGGTTATTACTTCCCGCTCGTCCTCGTCCTGCGTCCCCTCCAGCACGAAGTACTCTCGTCCCAAGAGTTTGCCCCCCCGGATGAAAAAGACCTGCACGCAGGCGTCGCCCTCTTCGCGAGCGAAGGCGACCACGTCCTGGTCAGTGCCGACCGATGAGACAATCTTCTGCCGCTCGACGACACATCGCACGGCCTGCAGTTGATCGCGCAAGGATGCTGCCTGCTCAAAGTCCCAGTCGTCGGCAGCGACCTTCATCCGCGCCTCCAGGCCGGCGATCACCTCCTCACTGCGACCTTCGAGGAAGCGGGTCAGTCCTCGGATCATCATGCGGTATTCCTCTTGCGCCACCGCGCCGATGCACGGCCCCAGGCAAAGCCTGATGTCGTAATACAGGCATGGACGTGTGTCTCTACCGGTGATTTCCCGATTGCAGGTCAGATACGGAAATGACTTGCGCAGCAAGTCGAGCGTCTGGTGAACTGCCGAGGCGGAGGTGAAGGGACCGAAATAGCGGCTGCCATCCTGCTCCATACGGCGTGTGACGAGCACCCTGGGGAACGGGTCGGCCCAGGTGATCTTGATATAAGGATAACGTTTGTCGTCCTTGAGGCGCACATTGTAGCGGGGGCGATGCCGCTTGATCAGGTTCGCCTCCAGGATGAGCGCCTCCAGTTCCGAGTCGGTGACGATGAAATCCAGGTCGGCGACCTCAGACACAATCGCGCGCACCTTGGGGTTCTCCCAGGCCGAGGGCTGAAAATATGAGCGCACGCGGCTGCGCAGATCCACCGCCTTGCCCACGTAGATGACGGCACTGGTCACGTCGCGCATCAAATAGACGCCCGGCTTGCGAGGAAGGGTGTCAACGGATAGGGTCTCAATTTGCGTCCAAATGTGCTCTGGAAAGTCCACCGTTTGGTCTCCAAGCCTTCAGCACGATCGCCAGCGATAAGAGAATCACCAATGAGGCCAGCCCACGCGCCAGCCACGCCAGCGGGTTGGTTCGCGGCCGGCGAACAGTGAGGGTGTCAACGGATAGGCGGTCCTCCGGCAGGCGGATTCCCTCCATCCCCACCGCCGGCAGCCGCTCCCCGGTCCGCCAGTCGTAGAGGCTCGCCGTCAGCAGGTAGTCCCCCTCCGGCAGATCAAAAGGCAGCGCCACCGTATGCGGGTCGGCGACCACCTCGCCAGGAGCCCAACTCAAAGTGGGACGCGCGCCGTGAGCAGCCGCCCCATCCTCCTGCCAAACCAGCCCTCCGGCGGGATCCAGCAGGTGGACAAAGACGCTGAGGTCGTCCGTGACCGGCTCCGTCGCCTGCCAGTAAAGGACCAGGGAGATACGGTCGCCGGGAGCAACCTGGGCCGAGCGCAGGTCGTAGCCCAGGAAGCGGTAGCGGTCATCCAGGCGAACCGGCAGCGGGTGCTCAGGCCAGGCATCGGCAGGAAGAGCCGGATAGAGCCAGGCGTAGGGCACACCGTCGAAGCCGACCTCTTGTTCCGGCGTGCGGGCGGCGTATCGCTCCCAGACGGCTCCCCACTGCTGGACCTTGTAGTCCCGCACGGTGTAGTTGCGGTGGAAGACCAGGTAATCGGCGTCAACGGATACAGATGGTTGGTTGGCTGGTTGGCTAGTTGGCTGGTTGCTGGTGACGGGGGTTGTAGTTACAAAGCCCCCTTGGGCGGTTGGTTGGCCGGTCGGCCAGTCGATGTCCACCGTGGTGCCCCGGAAAGTCTGGTTGAAGACGTGCCGCAGGTGCGCCGCGACGGTCAGACGCTCCACGTCAGGCCGGTCGTTGAGGGTTGCGGCCAATTCCGCCAGTCCCTCTCCCTCCTCTCCAATGAGGATAGCCCGGGCAGCGGCCGGCGGCCCTCCGGCCAGCCAATTGAAAGCCGTCCCGTAGTAGGGATGACGGGGTAGAATCAGCGCGGCCTGAACCAGCAGCGGGAGCAGGATCAACACACCCACAAGCCACCTACCCGGCCCCCGCGACAGCACACTCGCAAGCCCGCGCGCCCAAGCGACCATACCAGCCGCAGCCAGCACGTCCAGCGCCAGCAAGGCCGGGAGGACGTAGCGGGGCATCTTCTTGGCCCCCAGCGACATCTGGGCCAGGAAGAAGACGGCATAGGCCGCCAGCAGCAGACCATCCACCCCGGCCTGAGAGATCCGGCGACGACGCAACCATTGGGCCGTCCCCAGCACCACCGCCACGGCCAGGAAGGTCAGTTCTACCTCGCCGGTGCGAAACAGCAACGTCACCCCATAGAACAGTAGACCGGGGTCTTCCCGGAGCACCCGCCCCAGGAAGAAAGCCGGCGTGTCGTGGGCGATGCTGGCGTGGTGGGTCAGGCCCCACCTCACCGCCGCCAGCCCCCGTCCAGGGTCCACCCACATCGCCGGCCAGAGGGCCACATAGACCAGGGCAGCGACGAGGAGCCAGAGGAGAATGGAGGATAGAGGATGGAGGATGGAGAATGGAGAATGGAGGAAAGTGTCTACCAGTAACACCAAGCCGACGAAGGGGATCAAGAACAGGGCCGGGGTCTTGACCAGGAGGGCCAGCCCACCTAGCACCCCGGAGAGGAGCAGCCAGCGGATACGGTGTAACTCTCCACGTTCTCGGCGATAGAGAAGCAACGCCAGGGCGGAGAGCAGCATCAGCGTGGCCAGGAGCGCCTCCAGGTGGAGAATCTTGGACTGGGCCAGGTAATAAGGGCTGAGGGCCAGGAGCAACCCGGCGACCGCCGCCGTCGCTTCGTCGAACAGCCGCCGCAACATCAGGTAGATACCGGCAATACCCAACGCGACTAGCAGCGCCAAAGGGGCCACAGCAGCGGCTATCTCCGCCACCGGCACCGGTCCGAAGAAGTGGATAGGCTCGAAATCGGGGGGGACGGCGTGGGCAGCCGGGGCGAAACCAGAGAGGGTCCAATAGACCTTCAAGCCGATCCCCGCCGGCCACATCAGCACCACGCCCGGATGCTCCGAATAGACGGTGTTCGCCCAATCGCCTGCCAGCACCGCCTCGATGAAGTGGGCCGAGCGCAGGTACCAGACCAGCGGCCGGGAGACCGGCTGGACGGCACGCGGGAGGAGGGCGATCACGAAAAGCAACACCGGGAATATGCGGCGGAAAAGCGAGACAAACCGTTCCATCGGTGTAGATTGTAGCGCAAGAAGCCAATCAGGGCAAGGTCACCTGAATGTTCCCGAGCGGTATCCGGTCCTCAGCCAACCGCTCGCCGGTGGGGCTGACCGCCGGCAGCCGGACCTCGGTCAGGGAATCGTACATCCCCACAGAGAGCACATACGTGCCACTGGGCAGGCTCAGGTCGGTGATAAGCGCGTGCTCATCCTGGAGCACCTCCATATCCCGCCAACTCCAGGTCGGCCGCTCCCCCTGCCCCGGCACACTATCGTGTTGAGCCACCAACAGCCCATCTGTGCTCAGTAGATGCACGAAGACGTGGTCGTCAAGAGCCAGCCGGCCATCCGACTGCCAGAACAGCGTCACCGTCAGCGTGTCCCCCGTCGAAAGTTCGCTCTCACTCAGCCGGTAACCGAGCAAGCGAATGTGGTCGCCCAGTTGCACGTCTAGCCGATGCTCAATGGGAAACGCTTCCGGTTCGTGGGGGTAGGCCCGGCAGACCCAGACATAGGGAACGCCATCAAACGAGACGGACCATAGGGGTTCCGTCTGCTGGCAAGTCTCCCAGTACTCCCCCCAGTGCTCGATGAGATGTTCACGCTGGTTACCATTGATAGCGAAAACCCAATAGTCCACGTCGGCCTGCCCGATGGCCCGGGTGCGTCCTGCGAAGTTGCGGCGAAACAGCGCGGTAAACCGCTCCTGCAGGCCAGCCGTCATCAATTCTGCCCCCGGATAGCTGTTGATGAAGCGCGCAGCCAGGTCCAACCCCTCTCCCTGATCGCCCAATGGCAACATGTGTCGCGCCACCCATGTACCACCCAGTAGCAGATTGTGATGCGTGCCATAGTAAGGATGATGTCTGAGAACTGTGCCCGCCTGGGCAACCAATGCTATCACGATAATTGCCGACGGAACCCCGGTCAACTTCCGCAGCCGGTCCCATCGTCCAATGGCACTCGCCATCTGGACCAGACCCCAGGCCGCCAGCACGTCCAGCGCGGGGAAGGTAGGGAGCAGATAGCGCATTCCCTTCTTGGCCACGAACGCTACCACAAAGAAGAAACCAACGGCATGGATCAACATCCACCACACAGGCATGTTGTCCTCTCCACGCTTCCGCTGCCGAAGCAAGAAGAATATCGCCACGCAGCCCGCTGGCAGCGTGATCAGTGTCGTTTTCCAGGCCAGGGTCGCCACGTAGTAGAGCGGGCCCGGGTCACCTACCGTCACCCGACCAGCGAAGAAGTTCGGGTTATAATGCGCTGTCTCGATGTGAAACTGAGTACGCTGCACTATCCCGGACAACGCTTCTCCAGGTATGACCCACATGGCGGGCCAGAGGAGAACAAAGACACACGCAGCCACGAGCCCCCACACCCCCAGGTCACGAGCGGCCTCCCAAAGCCGCCTGCCACAGGTGCACATCTTGGATGCCCTCACAGAGCCGTCCCATAGACACATAAAACGTATCTTCTCAATAAACTGGGGTTTGACAGATGAGAAACCGGGTTTTTTCTGAAAAACCCGGTTTCTTTCCCCTGTCACGTAGCGCGAGGCCGTAGCCAAAACCGCATACGGGATCAGAAACGCAGCCGGGCTCTTGGTCAGAAAGGCCAGCCCGGCAAAAGCCCCGCTGAGAAGCAGATGCAACCGACGCTCCCCATACAGATAGCCGATCAGAAACAACGCACTCACCAGCATCAGGGCTGCTAGCAGCGCGTCCAAGTGAAGAACCTTGCTGCGTGCCAGGTAGAAGGGGTCCAGCGCCAGTAAACACCCACCGGCGATGCCTACTCGCCAGCCCAGCAGCCGAGCAAGCAGGACATAGGCCAGACAGATGCAGAGGGAGATGATGACGCTCAACGCCGCTACACCTGCCTCGATAGGGTAATGCCTGATACCCAAAGACGTCAGTGGTGGATCCAACAACTCGCCCCCCGACCAACCGTGCGCCGCCGCATAGACCCGCAGCCCCAGGCCCGCGATCCACATCGTGGTCACGCCCGGATGGGAGCGCTGGTAGGTGCCAGCCAAGTCCCCCGCCAGCAGCGCATCCCAGAAGCGCACGGAGCGCTCATACCACTGCATAGGCCACGACACTGGATAGATCAGGCGCGGCAACAGCGCCAGGAGAAACACGAGGATGAGACCAACCCAAAAGGCAACCGCTCTTCCACGCCATCGGCACGCAGATTTACTGGAATCCGTCACTGACACAGTACCCCCCCGCTCTCACCCTGACAAGACACGCTCTCTCCTCACTCCGTTTCGGTCTGCAGTACTGGCGTAGTGCGGTAGGCGATCAGCCACTCGTCCTCGTAGAAAGGTGGGGGGAATTTAACAAGCCACCTCCGCCAATTTTCCATCTTCGTAGAGTTCAAGAATTGCTTATGCACGATAACATACCGAATATCCTGGGCAGCCAGCGCAGCGAATTGCTCTTCAACATCTAAGCCTGGGTCAGGGGCGGCCCCGGCGTGCAACGGCCCTAACAAAGGATTGGCATCTACGAAGGCATAAGCATCGCCGGGGGTACGTGAGACAACGCCATCGACGATTTTCTTGCCGTGGATCACTTGATAGAACATATAGTACTTGGCAAGCATGCGGCCCATGGGAAAATCGGCCACAGCAAAGTCCCCCTCCTCCTGAGCCAGTTGAGACATGAAGGGGGAATACGATGGCTGAGTGGTAGGGAAAGGGTAGACCAGATACTCAAAGAGAATAAGGCCGGCCACAGAAACCAAAGCCAGGTAGGCTAACGGCTTGCTTCGCTTCGCAACCCAACTATGCAGCCAACGACTACCAAAGCCGACCAGAATAGCAAGTGAGAAGAACAGGAGTGTATTGAGACGAAAGGGATGTCGCATCAGCTTGATGATGGGAATCGCCCAGGGCAGGCGGAAGGCGTGTAATGGAGACCCGCGAAATGTGATTTGCAGACCCAGCGAAAGCACAAAAAAGATCAGTCCTGCTAGCAGCCAGAAACGAGTCTTGCGTCGGGCAGTAGCGATCCCACCCACTGCCAGGCCCAGAGACACATAGCCCAGGTAAGCCGGCCGTTTTCTGGTGAAGCCAATCTCTTCATAGTAGTCGGCAAAACGGGGGCCGAACAGTGGGTGCCGCCAATTGGGGATGAAAAAAGAGAGCAGATCGTTCCCCAGGCCATCTTGGACATCCACGGCCATATAGGCCGTGTCGGTAGTCAGTTGCTCGCGGATGATTGGCCATAGGAACAAGACCACCGACAGACCCGCGACGAGAGAAAGCAGGATCAAGGAACGGGATGCCCCCGGCACCCAGTCGGCCCGTTCAAAGAACAGGCTGCAAAACAAATAGAGGGCCGCCCAGCCAGCCAGCATGATCATCAAATGCCAGCTCGACAGCGCCGTCAACAAGAACCACAGGGCAGCCAACAATACCTGTTTGATCCGACTCACATCGGTGTCATGGAGCATTCGAACAAGAGCCAGAACAAAGAAGGGAATCCACTGAGTTGTGACCAGGACGGGATGGGCACTCTCGAATATGTGATAGGGATGGAAAGCGAAGACAAGACCAGCAATGAAAGCGGCGGGACGGCAACCAGTCAGGTGGCTCGCCAGCAGATACGTACCGAAGCCGCTCAAGATGTAGGCCAGCAGGATGGTGACGTTGTAAGCAGCGAAGCGGCCCAGCAGCGGGGCCAGGAGCAATGACAGAGCCGTGTTGGTGTGGCTGAAGCTGTGGAAAACGAGGCTGGCACCTCTGGGGTAGAACATATAGTCAGTATGGTAAAAGTCCAGGCCCTCAGTCAGTGCCTTCATTGTCCACCAATCGGCCCAGGGGTTGATGTAGACGTCGAGGCTGTGACCGGCTAGAGACTCGTTCATTTCACAGGGCAGTGGCAGTGTCAATGCCAGAGTCAGCAAGCCGTACAGGACCAAAACAGTGACATTGTACCGGTTCACCGCTACTCCTCCTGGCCCCCAGCAACAGAGACATAGATCGTCTCCTCCAACACAACTTGTCCCATAGAAAGTATTTGATCGTCGGCCGTGTGTATCGGTAGTCGCTCCAGGGAAACGGGATCATAGGCACCGATCGCCAGGCGATAGGCCCCAAGAGGCACGCCGGTCAATGGCAAGGGAATCTCGTCGCTGACTACCTCGCCCACCTCCCACCAGTTCGTGGGATAGCCCCAGTCCTTCGGCATCACATCCGCCTGCGCCATCAACTCGCCGCTCTCTGGATCGAAGAGGTGCGCAAACATCTTGTAGGCCACTTCCATCCGCCGCAGCGCTTGCCAGTGGAGGGTGATGTGGACCGCGTCAGCCACTATCTCCAGATCATACCCTAGCAAGCGCAGAACATCACCGAACACGACATCTGTCTCAACCTGCACGGGCGGTCGCGTGAAGACGCGAGGACGCGCAGGCATCTCCAATGCATCGATCACAACCGACTCGCCTATCCGCTCCCCTGTGTCTGGCCTGGTCAGCGCCAAAGTCAGGGCATAGAGACCGCCGGGCAGCCGTGGATCAACCATAAAGGCATAAGACCCGTGGGCCAGCGCACTCGCCGGCCACTGACCGGTGGGCCAGCCTGGGACCAGGGAAAAGGCGACAGTCTGCTGATGCTGGCCAGCCTCATCTACCAACGCCAACTCTACCGCCCAGTCCTCGTTTTGTGGTTCCGTCGTTCCCCACACCACTGCCACCTCCATCAGACTGGCCGGGCTGATGAAATTTGTTGAGGAAATGACCCGCACCAGACCAAGCCCACTGTACAGTTCCTGGCTTAGGTCGAAATCCCGTCCCACCTGCGGATCGGTGCGATAGACGGAGATGAACCGGTCTTCGTAGACCGGATGATAGGCAAAATATGTGCGCCAGTCGGCTTTCTCCCAGGGAAAAGCATACCTCTTGTGCATGATGATGTACCGGATATCGGCCTCGGCCAGGATGTCCAACTGGCGCGAGACATCCGGCAATGTGGGGTCCGTCATTCTGTTCTCGCGCAGATAGGCCAGGAACGGATTATTGTCCACGAACTCCTCGGCCTCCCGTGGGGGGCGGGCTACGCTCCCTTCAACAATGGGCTTGCCGTGGATTGTCTGGCAGAACATACAATACCCGCTCTTGGTGCGGCCGGTGGGCAGATTGAGAAGCGCAAACCGGTCCGGTTCAGCGGCCAACGACTGGTAAAATGGCGAAACGTCGGCGTCAAACGTCCGCACAGGGACCTGCAAGTAGTCGAGGCAGACCAGCAACGCTAGTAGCACGAACAGGGCAATAGAGAGAAACCTCTTAGAGTTGAGCCTATGCACATGATCCCGGAGGACCAACACACCGTACCCTGCCATCGCCGCGACTGGCAACGCCAGCAGGACATTAAAGCGGCGTGGGGCTCTCATGATCCGAATGGGAAGGAAACCTTCGACCAACGTATACGGCAGCGTGACACTGGAGTAAACGTGCCCATTGAACCGCAGCGCCGGCCCCAGCGCCAACAGCCAACTGACGAGAGCCAGTCCCGCCCAGAACCAGACCAGACGCCGTGCTCTGCGAACACCGGCGATGGCCAGAAATACCACGATGCATCCCAGATAGGCGTTGCTGTACCAGGCCCGTTCGAAAGCAGCGGCGTACTTCAGCCCCTCGAAGAGACCGCCGAGCAAGTGATATCGCGGCGGAACCACATAGGCCAGCAGGTCTGTCTGCCTGGTGATCCCGCTCTCGACGAATACGGCTTCAACACCCTCTCCGGCCAACTGATCCCGAATCATCGGGTACAGCGGTGGAGCCATCGCCACGGCTGAGATCGCCACAGTGACCACGAGCGGTGCCACAACGTGAGTGTTCCAATATTGGCGCTCAAACAGCAGGCTGTACAGCACGTACAGGACCGCGACCAACGCGGCGAAGACCAGTAGTTGCCAACGAGCGTAGCCGGTGAGAATCAGGAAGACGGCCGCGATTGTCGCATGCCGAATCTTCCCCTCTTCGCGCACGACGCGGATCAGGTACAGAAGAAACAGGGGCAGCCACTGCGTGACGATCAGGTTGGGATGGTCTATCTCAAACATGCGGTAGGGCCAGAAGGCATAGACCAGACCAGCAATGAGAGCAGCACCGATATTGGTTGGTTGGCATGTTCTCAATAAGGGCTGGTTGCTGGTGACGGGTGCTGTTTCTGGGCCGGGGGTTGCAAAGCCCCCTTGGGCGGTTGATTGTTTGGCGAGGTAGCGCATCAGGACATACATCCCCACTCCACAGAGGGTGAGGTTAAGCATGTAGACCAGATTGAAGGCCGCGACTCCCCCAGCCAGAAATTCCAGCAGCAACCACAGCGCAATGTTGGCCCAAGAGATGTTGTGGTAGACCAGGCTCACTCCCTGCGGGTAGAAGATCAGATCGGTGTAGTACAGATCACCGCCCTGCGTCAGAACCTGCTTGGTCCGCCAGCCGTTCCAATAATGGACGAGCAGATCATCGCCTGGCCCCGGCAGATGGCTGTCTAGTTGCCTAACCAATGGCCACGTCATCACGATTGTTACGATGCCGTACACGCCAAACACGGCCACATCCAGCCAGTGACATCGCAACCACTCCCCCACCTTCCTCGTCACCTCTGCACCCCCACCACCGCCAGCGGGACCGCGTCGGCAGGTAGCCGTGTTCCCTGCTCATCGAATGGCGGTAGCCGCTCTCCTGTCTGAAGGCTATAAAGCCCCACCAGCAGGTGCGGGCGACCCGGAGAAAGATCTGCTGGCAACGTCACCTCCCGTGGGTCAGCGAGCAGGTCACCAGCGACCCACAGGTCCGTGGGGTAGTTCCCGCCCAGAGGGGGACCGTCTCCCTGAGCCAACAGTTCCCCTCCCTCTCCCACCAGATGGACGAAGACGTTCAACGCCTGAGATGGCGGTGCGTCGCAGGCCCAATAGAGAGTAAAGCGAAGTGTCTCCCCAGGCCGCACCAGGCCGTCCCACTCAGGATCCCAGGCCACCAACCGCACTCCTTCCCCTAGCCGGTAGGCCACGGGGTTGCCGGCAGGAATTGCCTGCTCTCGCGAGGCCAGACGGACCGGCCCCACGCTGACTGTGTCCCGCCCATCGGCGGTGGTCAGCCGGAGACCACCCGGTGGATAGAGCCCCAGGTCCAGTCGCAGCGCAGCCGGAGCCAGTGCATCCGCCGCCAGCGGCACGGGAACGGTGTCGGCGATGACCTCGCCAGCCTGCCAGCGACTGGTAGGGTAGCGGCCCAGGCCGGGATGGGTGTCCCGCTCCCCAATCTTGACTCCCTCCCGCCCAAAGGCCTGCAAGAACAGGACATAGTCGTAATCGGTGTCCATCGCCCCTAGTGCCTGCCAATAGAGGGTCACCTGGAGCGTGTCGCCAGGGTAGAGGGGATCTGGAGCAATGTCGTACCCCAGGAGGTGAGCCAATTCAGGGTAGGTCACGTCCAGCGGATGTTGCGGGGCGACTTCCTCAGATGAACCGTAGCGAGGCGGGGGAGCGTAGGCCGGGGCCAGCACTCCCACCAGTCCATAGACCGCCAGCGCCAGCATCCCAAGGGTCAGAGCGATGATCATCCAGTCACGCCAGCGGGTGGTTACCCATTCGCTCAACCCCAGCACATAGAGGGGAGTCAAGGCCGCCAGGGTCACGAAGAGGTAGCGCCCAAAGTCGGCCGCTGCGCTCACGGTCATCCGAGCAAAGTTGACTGCGAAGGCCACTAACGGACCGCTGACCAGGATCAAGAACACAGCCGGCGGGCATTCCCAGGGAATCCGCCCGGACCGACGGTGGAACCAGAAAAGGACCAGCCCCCCCCCCGCTGTCAACCCCAGCACCCGGGTCAGTCCGTAGACCCAGTGGGGCATCGGAATCTGCCCATAGCCGAAGACTCCCCAGAGAGTATCGTGCAGAAAGCCCAACTCGCGCGCCGCTGCCGCCAGGTCTGGGGCATTCGCCCGCACTCCCCACACCCCTGTCTGGTACACCATGCTCGTCGGCTCGCCGTAAAGGAGTAAGTTGCGGGCAAACCACCACCCGCCAACGAGAAGCGACAGTCCCAGGACAATCCCAGCCAGCCGGGCCGCCTCCCGCCAACCGGCGCGACCCCGGTCGGCCAGGGGCCGCCACAGGAGCGCCAGCCCCACCGTAGGCACCACCAGCGGGCAAGTCAACTTAGTCAGGAAGCCCAACCCCACCAGTAGCCCCAACACCACCGCCCGCCACACCGTCGTGCCGCGCACCAGAAGCCGGGCAGTCACATACAGCGTCGCCGCAGCCACCAGATTCGCCAGCGCGTCGTCGTGAACCGAGGTGGTGATGAAAACAAACATCGGGTTGAAGGCCGCCAGCGCTGCCGCCCCCACCGCCACGTAGGGGCGACCCTTGTGGTCGCCCGCCTTGTGGTCGCCCACCAATTCCCACGCCGTCCCATAGACACACAAAACCGTCCCAGCCCCTATAAGCAGCGACAGGTAGCGCACCATGTGGACCCCCAAGGCCACGTCCCGGTAAGGAAAACCCTCCAGACGAGGGTCATGCAGGTAAAGGCTTTTGTTGTCCACCCCCGGTTCCCACGGCTGGTAAGCCCAAAAGGGATTGACCCGCTCGACCACCGCCTCGAAGCGCTCGTTAGGCACCCAAAAGGTAAACAACGCTCCCAACACGTAGTACAGGGGGGGATGGTGGGCCTTGGTCGGCTCACCGGGCTCCAGCACCGGCAAACGCTGCTTCTCGACCAGGTAACGGATGTTGGCGTAGTTCAGCGCCTCATCCGGGCTCTCGAAGAGGGGATTGACCAGGCTATACGCAAAGCCCAGAATTAAATAGCCCACCAGGATGAGCAGGAAGAACCGGTGCCGTTCCAGTCGTTCACACATTCGAGGCAGGGCGCCAGGCACACATTGAGGGCCCTCGGCACCCAAAAACGATCAGCGCACAAAGACACCAATAGTTACCCCACAGATCTTGACACCTAACAGGTAGACTACCGATCCGTTGATGTCCTGAAATCCGTGTTCTTAGTAGCCGAAACAGAAGAAGCGACTGAAGTCGCTACTACGAACTCGCCTAATCTGTTCTGATGACCAACGGCAGGTAAGCGCTGTATACATCCATGGCCAGGACGAAATCGCCAAAGAAACCCGTACTTGTTACCAACTGGTCGCCTGCCGTCTTAAGCGTAGAGGTAACCGGCGTCCAACAGACATCAACCCAGCGATACAACCTGAGTTGGCCCTCGAAAGGCGGCAAGCGGAGCACATCGACAAAATAGTCGTAATCATAGGAGATGGTGATGGTGTAAGTGCCGCTGATCTCATCGATTGATTGACCCGCGAGCGATTGGGCGCTCAGGTTGAACCCCTGGTAGGTAAAGGCGCTCTCCAGACCGCTGTGAGGCAGGGTCAGCCAGGGAGTGTGGGTGATGACCAATCCATTGCTGATGACGTCGCCCGCAATAGTGTCAGTATACACCGCGACCTGAACTGTATGATCCACAGAATCCAACGTACCGCCACTGTTCGTGATGGACACGGCCTTTGCTGGCGGTATGATGTCGACCGGTTTGCGCAGCGTGTCGGTCAGATTGTCCGTGTCCTCCACATAGAGGGTAGGCCAATAGCGCCCCAGATGGGAGTAGGTATGGGTCTGGATCTCGGTGACGCCGACCCCAGTGACATTCCAGTCACCGTCCCCCTCCCAGTCCCAACCGGCCTGCAATTGCGACACCTCTGTCTCCACATCGCTGCTGGCAGAGGCGTCAAAGACGACCTGGTCCCAGATCGTTGTCGTTTGGGTGAAGGTGAAAGCAGGATCCGGTGGATTGCCTGTATGGACGTCCTGCGTTGCTTCGCCCGTATCGCCATCGGTGTCACGCACCACCAGGCACACCGTCTGCACGCCACCACTGCCGAAGACGTGCGTGGTGGTTTTGGTCGTTGAGTAGCCCGTCTCGCATGTACCGTCGTTATCCCAATCCCAGCAGACCTCAAGGGACGAGGTGTAGTCTTCGGCATCGGTGCTGCCTGAGGCATCAAAGGTGTACTCGGTCGTTGGCAATTGCGGAACGGCGGGATCAGGCGCGATTGTAAAGGTAGCGGTGGGAGGTGTGATGATGCCGGCGCGGTCCGTCTCGGCGGTGAGCCAGTTGCGATAGTCCACACCGTTGGTCACCCAAGAACCACTGCCCTCATGGCTCCCCAGGCTGCAGGCATCGCCTGCGCCCGACTCGTCATGGGGTCCGTCCGCCGCGCCCCACCAGTTGTTCTGGGCATCAATGCAATAGGTGCTCGCGGCGTCGTTCTGGATACCATAGTCCGACGCCACGGTCCAGATGTTCGAACTCGTCACACTGAGACTGGCAGTTGAAGAACGCAACCAGACCGTCCGGCCCTGGCCTCTATCACGTTTGTCCAAGGTGCTGCCAGTAACAACCACGTTGGCACTTTGACCAACTAAGAGGTCCACTTTCCCGTTGTTCGTAAGGAGCGCACCAGCAATCGTGAGGTTGACACTGTCTTCAACGACAACTCCAAACTGGTCTCCTGTTCGGACTTCACTCATGTTGAATACGTGAGTTCCAGTGCCCTGATAGTGTAGACTGGCGTTCTCATCATTAGAGTCCGAGCCCGCGTATAGGACCTCCACGTAACGGAGGTAAGAAGAGGCACCATCGTGAAACCATATCTTCCGCCAACGGGCGCCCGCATATCGGTTAAACACAATGTGCTGTGAGGGAGTGCCTTTGGCAATGAGAGAAGCCCCATCACGCACGTGGATGTAGATTTTTGGATCCACCAGAACCTGCACGCCTGGCTCAATGGTCAGCGTGACCCCGGCCTCGACGTCAATGTTGTTCGTGATGTGGTAAGGACTGTTCGCGAATGTCCAGGTCGCATCGGTCGTGATGTCCGAGTCGATGACTGTCTCGGCTGGTGCTGCCGGTCGCTCCTGGGGAACAGCCCAACTGGGCGTCGCCAGGAAGGTGCTCACTATACAGCAGGCCAATAGCGGAATGCTCAGTCTTTTCAGTGAAAGTGTCAAGCAATGCAACATAGTACCTCCGAAGTGGGATTTCTAGAGTGGCCTATCACCAACCGCGCTATTCTACCCGACTTTCCCAGATGCGCAAGTCATAATCTCTACTTCTGCGGTAGACTACTGGGGCGAGAGCGGTATCTCCACAGCATCGCCCTCCGGTGAAACCCACTCGCCAACTACCGGTAAGCGACGCCCTGACTCGGCGTCGTATAGCCCGACCTTGAGCACAGTCCCACCGCCACGAGTACTCGCGGTGGTATCCAGCCGACGAACGTCGAGCGGCATGGTCTGGCTGTCTACGATGATTTCCCCCGGTGCCCAACAGGTGGTGGGCCAGGTGTCCTGGGCCGGATGACTATCACGCTGCCCCACGAGCTGCCCCTCCGCCACAACGTGCCGAAAGACCGTCCAAGGCCAACCGATGCGGGCGTCGGTTCGCCAGTAGAGCGTCAGGCTAAGGGCGGTGTCAACGGATGGGTCAGCGGACGAAGACCCTGTCGCTCCCCCGACCTGATAGCCCACCAGTTCGATCCCATCATCGAACCGGGCGTACATGGGCTGGGCCTGGGCCGGCAGTGCCTCCACCACCGGAGCCTGGCGGGGATAATCCTTGTAGCGGGTGTGAATGACTCTGAGGCTCGCGGCGGCCGCGAATAACTGCAGCCCGAGCAGAACAGCAACGACCGATGCCTGCCACAGTTGCCGACGACCACTGACCCGGTTGTCTGTCTGACGATCGGACAGGGGCAGGACTGACAGGCCGACCAACAATGCCCAGGGGATCAGGAACATCCAGACCCGCGCGACCTCGCCCCGCGAGGTGCCCGACAGGTCAATCACCAGCAGTCCCAGGAAAAAAGCCAGCGCCAACAGACGGATGGGTTTCCCCGAACTGCATCCGTTGACACGGTCACGCAGCGCCCGCCATAGCCCCACAGCCAAAAGGTAGATCAGCGGTATACCCAGGAAGACCAGGAAATCATACAGGTGGTAAAAGACCCACAACCAGTACGAGCGATTCATCTTCAAGTGAAACGACATGGCCACTCGCCAGACATCCAGAACGGTGACGCCCCAAAAGAGCCAATAGACAACCCAGACGCTGGCCAGACCAGCGGCAAAGGTAACCCCTTCCAACGCGATTCGCTTCAGGTCAAGTGGACGGTGCAAGACGTGCCAGAACAGACCATACAGCCCCAGTATCGCCAGCCCGATGACGACACCCAGATTGAAGAATGTCCCCAATGAAATCGCCAACCCCGCTGCCAGAATCAGAGTCAGCCGGCGCTCTTCCAGTCCCCGGACGAACCAAAGAAGCCCCAGCGCGGTAAACAGGGGGATGAACTGATCCCACATCGTCGCGAACAGGCCGACAGACAGGATCAACGGGTAAAGCACGGTAGCAACGAGGGCCAACTTACGGTTCAGAAGATAGCATCCCAAGCGGTAGAGCGGCAACACGGTCAGGCTGGCCAGGCAGGGCAACACCATTGAGGCCCATGCACTGGCAATCTGGGGATCACTCAGATATTGCAGCCACAGGTTATCGCATTGAAAGCCACGCAAAGGCAAGGCAGCCCGCTGGGCCAAGTCGGGCATCAGCGCAAAGATCTGGCGTGCCAGCCAAAACATCAGCGGGATACCCGGCGGGTGTCGTTTGGAATGGATAGGGAAATCGGGCATAAGAGCCGGAAAGCGGCGTAGATAGTCGTTGATGTCCCCCACCTCGACGACGGCGCTGAAGTAGCCGCCGCTGTGCAGCGACACCGTGCGATCAAACAGCTCACGCACTACATTGGGATGGCGCAGATAGACGACGGCAACCTGGATGAGCGGCGTGCCGATAAGCGCCCAGGCAACGACAGCCCAGGCCCAAGAACGTCGCTGCCACCGCGAGTACTCGTGGCGGTGGTCACCGGTGCGAGTCAGCGCCTGTCTCAATAACCAAAAGGCGACAGTCAGATAGAGAACGAATGTCAGCCCAGCGTTGACGATCCGCCTGAGGTCAGAAACCAACTCATAGGGCCAACGCCATTCGAGCGGGCCGCGCAGCGCGGGCACCGCGTCGGCGATCAACAAGAGGGACCAGACCAACGTGACCGTAGCCAGACCGATCAGCCAGGTGCAACGAGACAGGGTCCTGATACCGGGTTTCATCGGAGTCAGATTACCATAGTCAACGGATACAGACCCGTAACCTCACGGGACGGTCACGGGGCAAGTGGAATAGACAAGCAGCGGGTCGTCGGCAAAGACAGGAGACAGTGGTAAATAGTCTACCAATGCCGCCAGTTGCTCCTCAGTGAACCAGTCCCTGTGCACAACCAGGTAACGGACACCCACATCGGACAGTATCGCCAACTCTGCCGCTGGGTTACCGGCGGGATCAGGCTGCCGCCCGTGCCGCATCGCCCGCAGCAGGCCATTAGCCTCAATGAAGTCGTAGGCACCTGTTGTCGGGCGGGAGATGTGGCCGGTGACAGTCGATTTGCCGTGCACAGTCTGGTAGTACATATAGAGCTTAGATAGATCATTGGTAATGGGCAGGTCTACGATAGCGAAGTCGCCGATTTCAGCGCCAAGTTGGCGATAGAAATCGGGGACATCTGGCCGCGTAGTGGGAAAAGGCCAAGCCCAGTACTCCAGCAGCACCAATGCACCCAGAGCAAGAGTGAAAAGACCTGCCCGTCGCGCAGGTAGACGACGCAGAAGATCATGGACCACTGCGCCCACTACCAGCGCCAGGCAGAGCCCCACCAGGATATTAAATCGCTCCGGGTTGCGCAGCGAGCGTACGGGCAGGCTCCACCCAACCAGCCGGTAAGGCAACGGTATCTGGGGATAGGGCACACCATTGACACGCGGGAACGGTCCCAGGGCCAACAACCAGAACACGAGCAAGCACCCAAACCAGAATCGAGCCCGACGCATGCCGGCACGCCACCGTGTCAATGGATACAGAAGTAGCCCATAGCCAACCAAAGCCAGAGGCAGGTAACCCAGAGCGACAGCGTGATCCTTGTTGCGCAGGAAGCGCTGATGAATCGGCGTAGCAAGACGGCCCCACCACGGGTGGTATAGATTGGGAAGGACGTATGCGATAAGGTCAGTCTGCGTCTCTGTCTCCTTGCCCAGGTAGGGGTCCTGTCCCGCTGGGTTCACGAATTGCTCCCAGGCCAAAGGCGCGAGGAACGGGCCAGTGAGCAAGCCCGCAGTACCCACCATCACCAACAATGCCCGCCAATTCATCTCCGCCCACTCGTGGCGCTCCGTCAGCCAGGCGTAGAGGAGCCATAGGCCACCCACCATCCCGCTCAGTGTCATCAGGTGCCAGCCGGAGAGGCCGGAACAAGCGAAGAAGAGCCCGCCCAGAAGACCATCCCGCACCCGTCCACTGCGCACGGTCCGCATCAGAAAGAGCAGTGAGAGAGGAATCCATTGTACACTGAGCAGGTTGAGGTGGTTGCGCTGCGCGAAGTGATAGGGGTAGAAAGCGTAGACCAGGCCAGCGACAAATGCCGCCCGCCGGTCGCCGACGACCTCGCAGGCCAGCAGGTAGGCCCCCAACCCAGCCAGGGGCCAACTCCACCAGACAGTGAAGTTGTAGGCAGCCACATTTCCCACCAGGTTCTGCAGAAGATACCACACGAAGGTATTCAGCCAGGAAAAACTAAGAAAGTAGAGATTGACACCCTGGGGATAGAAAAGCATCTGAGTATGATATGGCGACTGGCCCTGGCCCAGAGAGCGGAGAACCCACCAGTTGCCCCACTGGAAGACGTACATGTCGAAGCCATCACCGGCCAACCGATCGCCAAAGTGAGCGACAAGTGGCCAGGCGTAGGCCAACGAGAGCAAAACATATCCACCTAACACAGCCACGGTGCGACGGCGGCTGATCCACAGCGCAACCGTGTCAACGGTGTCAACGGATGGGTCAACGGATACAGATGTCAAGGCGTCCAATGCAACCACTCCAATTCGACGACCCGATCCTCGGCGTCAACGGATACAGAACCAGGCCGCTCCGACAACACCGGCAGCCGCTCTAAACTGGGCCAACGATACATCCCCGTGTCAACGGATACAGACAGCAAGCGATAGTCACCAGGCCACCGCGAGTACTCGTGGCGGGGGTCAGATCAGCCGGCAACGGCAAGGAAACGCTGTAACCAAAGACACCTCCCTCGGACCAGGCTGACGTGGGGAAGCGACCGTCGGCGTCAACGGATACAGACGGTTCAGCGTCCAATTGAGCAACTAGAGCGCCATTGTCAACGGATGCGGCCAGCCTCGTCCAACAAGTGAGTAAAGACGACAAAATCCTCATTAAGCGATGTCACGGCGCGCCAATTCAAGATGACCGTCAATGTACCGCCTGGATAAAAGGTCGATGTGTCGAGAGCATAGCCATTCAGATGAACCAGATCAGCCTGGCGGTGATCATAGTCAACATAATATCCGCTCACGGCGCAATCCTCACGTTCTCCAGTTCCACCACGCTGGCCTCAGCACCCGGCACGTCCGCCAGCACCGGCAGCCGTTCCAGGCTGGGCCAGAGATAGACACCGACCAGGAGACGATAGTCGCCAGCAGGCAGGTCGCCGGGGAGTTCAATCGTTACCGGATAGCGGAAGGTAGTCCCCTGAGACCAGGCAGAGAGCGGCAGCAGCCGACCCACCAGCGGCGCGTCGTGCTGCGCCACCAAGGTCCCTTCCGGCGATAGCAGGTGCACAAAGACGACATGCTGTTCGCTCAGCTCAACCGCCGCCTCCCAGCCCAGCGTCACGGTCAGCACTCCGCCGGGGCGTGACAATGTCGTATCCAGGCTCCAGCCACGCAGCCGCATCTGGTCACCGAAGTTGACATCGAGCGCCACACCCGGGGGCAAGTCACTCCATGGGACGACGGATATGCGGTCAAAGACGAAGGTACGACAGGTCGTGGGCGTGGTCTCAAGATCACAAGGGAGCCGACCACTCCCCAAAGGCGGCGCAAGCAGTGCCTCGCTCCAGCAGCGCGGGTCGTCCAGCACCTGGGAACACCTCTCCGGCGCATAGAAGCGAAAGACATTCATCCCCTGTGTGAGTGTGAAGGGGCGCGTCGTGTACATCGTGCGCTCGCCCACGACGAAGGAGTCCAGCAATTGCTCACCCACATACACCTCTAGCACAGGGAACTCCAGATGAGAATCCACGGTGAAACGAAGGCAGCCTACCTCTTCACGGGTGGAGTAGAGATATAGTCGACCGTCGTCGTACATCCAGCGTCGCCAAAGGCCTCCATCCCGCTCGGGCGGATGCCAGCCTTGGCGGCTGAAGGTATAGAGGCGCTGGCTCTCCGGCGCAGGAGCCTCGACTGGGACAGCGAAGGCAGCCAAGGTCTCATCTTCCACAGACGCCGGCCCCAACAGTTCCTCGATAAAGGGCCGGTAGCGCGCCTCATCGGTCGTTTCCAGCCGATGGAACAGCACCCAGTCAACGTCGAAGTGACGCAGCCAGGCCCGGCGCTGGTTCAGGTCAGGGCGGGGGATGATATCGCTGGCAGGCGCTGGTTCGGCCAGGGCGACGATGGTCTCGTACCAAGGAGGCGTGTCGGGGTGAGGCCGGTGTACCTCGCCGCCGACGATAGGCCGCCCGGTGGCCGTCTGGAAGTACAGGGCGCGGTGGTTGACGCGACGGCGGCTCATCGGCAGGTGCAGTAATGCACCATCGCCAGGTTGGTCCGTGATGTATTGAATGACGGGCGGAATCGTAGCGTCACCTGCAGGAAACGGCCACATCGGCAGGTACTCGAAAAGGATGAGTGCAACGGCAGCCAGGGCAAGCAGCCCAGCCCGCCAGCGAAAAGCAGCGAGACGGGCCAGGAGGTCCGCCATCCCATAGGCAGCCAGCACTCCCACAGCCAACATCCCGGTCGCATTGAGCCGCCCCGGCGTGCGTCCCAGGTCGTAGTAGGGAATGAGCCGCACCAGACTGTAGGGCATCACAATGTGGCCAACCTGGCCATCTACGGTGTAGGTGACCGTCTCCCGGCCAACGACCAACAACGGCCCCAGCGAGAGGATCGCTGTCCCCAGAGCCAGAGCAACCCAAGGAACCACCGGCCGTCCACGCCGAACGGACCACAGCGCCAACCCTACGGCGACCAATCCAGGATAGGCCAGGGCCGAGCGCAGCCACTCCTGGTCAGGGAAGACACGGTGGGCGAAGCCGGGCACCAGTCCTAGGCGGGGGAGGAGAGGATGATAAGGCGACGGGGTAAAAAAAGCCAGTAGGTCGGCCGAGTGACCAGTGACATCGCCACTGTAAAGATAATTCAGGTTCCCCTGAGTATACCCGACGAGCAGAGGGACCAGAAACGGCAGGCTGATTCCGGCGGTGATCAACAAACCAACCCCCAACGCTCGCAACCGAGCCGTCGAGAAGAAACCCCACCGCCAACGCAAAAGACCATAGCCCACGATGACCAGAGTGAGTGGGACTATGAAGTAGGCAATGTGCATCACGTGAACTAGCATGGCTGGGGCCGCAACCAGGCCCAGGACAACGCCGTTGCGCGTCGTCGGCTGGCGTACTGCACGCAACAGACACAGGGCGAAAAGTGGAAACAAGTAGACCGTCATCTGGGGCAGCCAACCCGCCATCGCATGGCCCAACCGGTTGGGGGCAAAGGCGAAGATCGCCCCGCCCACGATCGCCGCCCAGTGATTCTGCGTGAGCGCCCGACACAGATAGTAGGCTGCCAGACCGCTCAGCACGAAAGAGATCAACACCATCAGGTTAAATGCTGCCGCCGGTGAGAACAACATCTCCAACGGCAGGGCAACCAGGCTGAGGTACGTTAGCGACCATTGAAAGGGATGTTGCAAGCCGACGGGGTGGTTGAGAAGGTATAGATCTTGTAGCCCCCGCCCTTCCAGCAGCAGCCGCTTGGCGAACCAGAGCCACCATGCATATTGCCAGCCGTCACGGGCGGGAAAGCCGGCAAGTACGGAGTTCAAGCGAAATGGAACAGGGTACAGCACCACGAGGGCGAACAGTGTGTAGATGAACAAGGCCATCAGCGACCACCGAACGCCCGGATGCCGGGAGAGACCTCGGATAAACCGAATCGTTCTGCCCACCATCACCTTACCTCCATTGGAGGCAGCAACAGCCGTGTGCCAACCGGCGCACCGTCCAACAACACCTGTAATCGTTCCATGAGCCGCGCATCATGAGCGCCAAACTGCACCCAGCAGCGGCCTGGCGAATAAATCATCCACCTGTTTCAAGCCACGTAACCCAAGTCACGCAGTTTAGCCATAACCGCCTCTTCCTCGTCAGCAGCATAACCGATGTCTTCAATCAATGCCCCCAATCCACCGTCACATTTGCGGACGGGATTGGCCAGGTTAAACTCATCGGTGAAGGCCTGCTCCAGCACCTTGCCATCCATGTAGTCGGGCACAGAGAGACCCATGTAGCGGAGAATGGTGGGGGCCAGGTCGAGGATACTCGCTTCGTCCAGGGTCAAGCCCTGGCGCACTCCCGGCCCCCTGAGGCTGACCACACCAACCATGTGATGATGACCAGTCTGGCCGGTACTGGGCTCAAGGATTCTGTTGGAGCCAAAGTCAGCGTGGCCGAAGGAGACGTAGCGAGCCCGGTCGGTGTGCAAAACCAGATCGGGCAGACGGTCGGCACTAAGACCGTGAAAGATTTCTTCACGCTTGTAAACTTGCCGTACAACCCGGGCGCCATCGGCGGGGTCGCGCAGGACTAGGGCAGCACTTGCGATCTGATCCCGCACAGCCTCATACTCGTCAGGAGTCACGACTCCAGCCGGCCGTTGCCCATTCACATTTAGATAGACCTGTCCAAAGTTACCAACAGAGAAGGCTTTGGTCCTGGCCCAGTCAACATCATCGAGAGACAGGAAAACCCGCCTTAGCATACCACGGCCTCTTCCCCGCTTGACATTCTTGCGCATACCGCTCAGATGTAGCCGTATAACCCATTTTAGAGCATTTATCGGGGTGACGCCCAACTTGAAGGCCAATCGTTTGAGTAGACCGAGAGGGGAGTGGCGGAACTTGAGCCACCCTTGTTGGGCCAGCCAGTTGTTGACGTGGAAGAACTTGTGAAAGGGACCAAAACCATGATCGGATAGAACGACAACAAGGCAATCTTCGGGCACAAGGGTCACCATCTCACCCAGCAGCCGATCCACAGTCTCGTAGTAACCGAGCACTTCAGGCATAACGGTCGCCGCCATCTGGGGATCGTGGCGCGGATGCGTCTCATCAAACAGGTGCCAGACTTCGTGTTGCAGGTTGTCCGTGGTTTCGACGACGTAGATGAAGAGATCCCAGGGTTTGTTTTGCAACAGATAGCATACAGCACGCGCGCGGCTGACCTCCATCTCCTTGACAGCCCGCACAAATTGGCGTGGGTCTTTGCCACGCCCTTTTTCGGACATATGCAAGGGGAAGGGACCGGTAGCGGCCACTAACTCTTCTTTGAGAGAGTCGGGGTAGGTGTAGTGGCTGTCGGCACGGGGGGTGAGAAAGGAGCAAAGCATAAAACCGTTGAGGGGCTCAGGCGGATAGGTCATTGGCATACTCACCACACCGACCTGGCCGCCAGCCTGGCCGACGATGTCCCACAGGGCAGGAGCGGTTCGCGTGTGGCTATTGCTCACGTTTATCTTATAACTGTCGGGGGCAGGATAGGTAAAGTCAACCAGGCCATGTTGGCCAGGATTGGTACCGGTGAAGAAGGAGGCCCAAGCGGAAGCGGAGACGGGGGGAATAGTGGACCGTAAGCGGCCGCTGGCCCCATCGGCCATGAGTCTGGCCAGGTTAGGCAGGCGACCCTCTTCTAGCCACGGTTGTAGGAGGTCGAAGGTAATGCCATCGAGCCCAAAAACGGCGACTTTATGTTTGATCATAGACCCGCCCTAGTTAGTCCGCGCTGGTTGAGTAACGCTGCTGATGCTTCTGAAGGCGTAGAGCAGACCACCGATAAGCCCTGTGCCAACGCGTAGGAAATAGAAAGCCAATGACATAGCAATCGCACTCGCGCCAGGCACACCAACAGGAACGAATAAGAACTGGTAGATCCCTTCGCGCATACCCAACCCATTGAAAGAGATGGGCAGCAGGTTGATAATAGAAATGAGGGGCACGAAGAGGGGAAACAAGTAAAAGGGTACATCCACTGATAGCGCCCGTGCGATGCTGTACTGAATGATAACCAGACTCAAGGTAAAAGGAATGCTGGTCAGGAGTGATCTGAGCAAAGTCGGCAATGGGTAACGGTGAATCGTTTCGACTAAGCGTTGCAGTTTGGCGCGAGCGTTCAGTCGCCGGATAAAGGGCAGGCAGGAGATGAATGAACCTGGTGAGCCGACCCAGCGCACCAGCATAAAACCAAGCGGAACGCCCAGGCTGATCAGGGCAACGCTGAATATGAGTACTGGAGGCAAACTGAGGTTGACGTTGGGCTGGCCTAGCCACGGCTGGACACCGCTCCAGGTCAGGGCGATCAGGGCGATAAACGAGGAGCCAATCAGGCCTGTTAACCGGTCCATAATCACCGAACTGAGCGCTTCGGTGCCATGACCATGCTCCTGGCGCAGGCTGATCACTTTAACAACATCGCCGCCAAAGCCGGAGGGGATGAAATTGTTGAAGAAGAAACTGACGAAGTAAAGATAAAGGAGTTGGCGAAAGGGTGGCCGGTCATCAAGGGCGTTGAGCAAAATGTACCAACGATAAGTACGAAGCAAGATGTTGAGAAGGAAGAGAAGGAAGGCAGGAAGATACCAAAACCAATCAACGCCAGCCAGTGTGCTTACAATCGAGTCCAGGCCAACACGATTGCCGAGCCAGGCCAACAACACCAGGCTCAACAATAATTGTAGAATCCCTCGTACCTTTTTGCTTTTGAGCATGGACCGGATCACAGCATCAGAATCGGGGGCTGCTGGCCAGTTGAGCCGGTAGGGAGTAAGCCGTTCATAGGCGGGGATTGTAACACAAGAGACAACTCAAGGCAAGATCACCCGAACGTAGAAGCGCTCTCTATACTCACCTCACCCCGACTGGGGGCAGCAACAGCCGCGTGCCGACCGGCTCACCTCCCAATAGCACTGGCAGCCGCTCCACCGTCCGCGCGTCATAAACGCCAATCTGCACCCGGTAGCAGTCCGGCGAGAGATCCGCTGGCAGCGACAGGGTGTGTCGTTGCGCCAGTAGATCGCCTGTCCGCCACCCGATGACCGGGATATCGAGCCCATCGTACTGGGCACGTACATCGCCCGCGTCGTCAAGCAATTGCAGGAATAGTTTAAGCGGCGCTCCTCCGGCCGTCACAACCCGCCAGTAACTCACGACCTGCCATTCCGATCCGGGGCGAACCGCATCGGAGAGCACGCGATAACCCAGCAGGTCCAGGCGGTCCCCAAAGCGCAGCGGGGGACTCACTTCGCGCCCCAGGTCAGTGAGGTCGACCGGGGCAAATGCACCCTCGTCCGGGACAACCAGTGGCGAGCCGGAAGCCAACACCGTCAGCCACCCTTCGAGCGTGGAGGGGTCCAACCGCAGGCGGTAGAACCAGAGCTGCCCCCCACCCCCACGCGCTCCCATCCGCACCACAGGCTCCGCCTGCTCCCAGAGCGGGCACAGCGATGTGCCGACCTCTACTACCTCCGAATCCAGGACATGCCAGGCGTATGCCCCGGAAGGAAGTATGCAACTGGTCTCAGCGTCAAACCACCGCAGACGCAAGTCATTGGTGTGCCAGAGAGTCTCGAAGGCAGCCGGAGGCACGCGGTCAATCTGCGTGCTCCCAAGCGCCACTGTGACAGGTGAAGCCTGGGGGTCAAGCAGGTATGGCACCTCATAGATCAGGATCGAATAGCCAGGCTGGGCCACTGGATCGCGCCGGAGGAACCAGGCGAAAAGCCCCTTGTCATCGAAGAGGAGGGCCTGGAGATTGGTGGCGCTGATGGCATAGGTGCCGGGCGGCGGGTAGTCGGGATGATAGACACGGGTGTGGATGTCGCTCAACTCGTCGGGCTTGCTGGGGATGAAGCGGCAAGGAATATCGTACTGCCAGGGGCGCGACTCGCCGAACCAACTCAAGTAGAGGGACGAGACATCATGCTCCTCCACATACTGCTCCAACGCCGGCAGGTCCTGCCCCCAGTCCAGGTTGGAGTCCACCAGCACGCGGTAGCCGTTGCGTGGGCCGACCAACTCATTGAAGTAGGCCAGAAAGTGGGGGTAGACGCGCAAGGTGCCGAACACCAGCCAGCCGACCAGAGCCCCGGTCGCACAACGGTACAGACGTCGCCCAGCAACCACCCGTGGCCCCAACCGTCCGACGAGGATGGCCAGCAGTGGCAAGAGCGGTAGCAAGTGGCGGTGCCCAATGTTAAACGGGCTGAACAGGCTTAACACGTAGTAGAAGCCACCGGTGATCAGAATAAGCAACTCCCCCTGCCGGATTTCGCGCCGGCGGACCAGGGAGGCCAGCGTTGCGCCCGACAGTATCAGCACAGGCAGCGGCGTCTTGACTGCCAGAGTGACTGCAAAATAGGGCCACCAGCCACCGGCATAGTGCCTGCCCAACAAGAATGCGTCCTGGGGCTTGTTGCGATACGCCAGCAGTTCCCTGAGGTCGTAGAAATAGGCGGGGGCGGGCAGCCGGATTCCCCAATCGGGCACCGGGCCGAAGGTGAAACCGTAGACCGCCCACACGGTGAGAGCCGCAATGACGCTCACCGCGCCGAGCGCTGCTACTGCCTTCACCATCCGCCTCAGCCTGGTCATGACGGGCACGGAGATCGTGACAACGGGCGTGGGAACCATGCCCCTACCAGCGGGACAGGCAGCATGGGCCAACGTCATCACCACCAACACCGGCACCACAAACACCAACGTATAGCGCGTTGCGCCAGCCAGGCCCAGTGCCACACCCCAGGCAGCCAGATGCCACCATCCCGGCCGTCGCCAGAATTGCCAGGCGGTGTACAGCACCAGACAAACAGAAGCCGTGGCAAGTAGGTCTAGCGTCAGCAGCCGCCCGTGCGCGAGCAAGTTGGGCTCGAAGGCATAAACGGTCAACGCAAGCAGCCCGCCCCATCGACCGTACATCGCCCGCGCCCAGCGATAGACGAGCGCCCCCAGCGCTATCAGCAGCCCGATGGCCGGCAGTCGCACCAGAAGGAGCACCCGGCGCGTGTCGCTACGCACAAACAGCAACTCCCGACCACAACCTCGCGCATTGCCAGTCTCACACTTAGGATGGTCTACCGCTTCCGCGAATCCCGGTTCGGTCAGCAGCAGAACCGTGCCGATGAGCGGCGCCAGCACCGGGTGAGCCGTACGCAGCCCGTAATTGGACCGGAACCAGACCGCTGCGCCCTTGCCGACGTAGGCGTCTTCATCGAAGGTGACCGACTTGACCCGTGCGCTGGTGAGCGCCAGCGCGAAGGAAAGAAGCAGCAGCCCCACCACGATGTAGCGCGAGACCTCAGGTGGTTCTTTCACCGCTCGATCACCTCCGGCAGCAGCAGTCTTCCATCGCTACTATCCAGGCTTACCGGTGCTTCAACCACCGGAAGACGCACACCCGTATCAGGATGATACACCCCTACCCCCAGCCAATACCTCCCCTGTGGCAGACCTTCCAACGAGAGAGATATTTCATCACTCACAACCTCCTCCACCTCCCACCAGGTCGTGGGATAGGTCCAATTATGGGGCATCACGTCCACCTGCGCCACCAATGATTCGCTCTCCGCGTCGTAGAGATGTACGAAAAACTTGTAGGGCACCCCCATCCGCCGCAGGGCCTGCCAGTGAAGGGTGACATGGATCACGCCGTCCCCTCTCTCCAGATCATACCCCAGCAACTGCAGCACGTCACCAAAGGTCGCCCCCACCGTCCGGGTCATATCCGGCACAGTGAAGTCTCGCTCCGGTGCCAGCATGACCACCTCTCCCACCTCCACCCTCTCGCCCACCGGCCCACCGTCTCCCTCGCTTACAAGCCTCACCACGACTCTGTGCTTCCCGTCCCTCAACCACGGCTCAATGTGAAAAGAATACCCGTCCCGCACAATAGTGTTGGCCGGCCACTCCCCTGTGGGCCAGGCAGGCGAAATCGCAAAGCGCCGCACCTGCCCCTCATCCCCCTCCTCATCCACGCCTGCCACGAGAGTACCACCGCGAGGACTCGTGGCGGGACTCTCGCAGTGGAGCGCCACCTCGACCTTAAGGTCCATCCCCGGATCGGTCGTTGTTCCCCAGATGGCCTGAAGTTCCAAAACCCCGTCCGGGCCGACGGTCTCCGTGGATAGGCTGGCTTCGATCAACCCAATCCCCGCTCCCAGTGCGTAACGCAGGGGACAATCCCGCCCCACCACCGGCGCGGTGGAATACACCACCACCTCCTCGTCCTCATAACACGGTGATACCACCAGGTAAGATCGCCATTCGGCCAGTTGCTCTCTTGAAGCCAGTTCCTTGTGCAGGACAATGTAACGGAAACCGGCCTGGGACAGCAGAGAGAGTTGACGCGAGAGATCGGGAAGGCGAGTGTTGATCGTCCCGCTCTCGTACATGCCGTCCACCAGGGGGACGGAGGACATGAACGCCATAGCCTGGGGAGGGACCCGGGAGATGTGGCCGTCCAGCAGGGGCCGGCCATGCGCCGTCTGGTAGAACATGTAGCGCTCCGTGCTTTGCCGGTCGCCCGGCAGCCCTACAATGGCGAAATCGTCCGGCGCTTCAGCGATGCTCAGGTAAAAATCTGGCACGTGGTTTGAGACCATCGCCACTGGCAGGTTGAAGTAGTCGAACAAAACCAGCACTGAGAGAACACCCCACAGCAGGAATGACCAATGCCACCGCGAGTGCCACCGCGAGTACTCGTGGCGGTGTTTCGCTAAATCAACGATCAAAGACCATCGTCGTGCCAGCCGATCCCGGAGCGCGGCTGCCCCGTGTCCAGCCAGCATGGCTACCGGCAGGGCCAGCAGTGCGTTGAAGCGGTGGGGGTTACGCATCAAGCGCAGCGGGGCCAACCAGCCCACCAGGCGGTAGGGCATAGGCACGGCTGGGTAGAGACGGCCATCGAAGCGCAACACCGGGCCCAGCGCCAGCAGAAAGGTACCCAGCGCGAGCACGGCCCACGGTCGTGCCGCCTGCCAGCGCCACACCACGGCCATCAGGACCACAGCGAGGACGGCGTATCCCAGGAAAGCACTGTAGGGGAGACGTGCCGGGCTGCGCGCGTAGCCCAGGTCATCGAAGAGCGGGGCTAAAGGATGGTTCATCGGCGGCACGAAGTAGGCCAACAAATCAGTCTGCGTCTCCGTCTCCAGGTTCAGGTACAGTTGATCGCCCGCGTCAACGGATGTGACCAGATCACGGGCCAGCGGATAGAAGGGGACAGCCATGAGCAACGCGGCCACGAGCACCGCCAGCGCCAGCGCCTCCACTACTCGCCACGACCAGCACGCCTGTTCGCACAACACACTGAAGAGCAAATACGCACATACGGCGATACCGGCAGGCACCAACATCTGCCAGCGGGAGAGGCCGGTCAGCGCCAGAAACAACCCTGCCAGCAGCGCATACCGAACACGCCCCCTTTCCCGCACCAGCAGGATGACACATAGTAGCGCCAACGGCAGCCACTCCGTGGAAATCATGTTGGGATGAACGCTGTCGGAGAGGCGATAGGGCCAGCAGCCGTAGACCAGCCCCGCGACGAAGGCAGCCCCTTCTGACCTCAGCAGGTAGCGGGCCAGAATGAACATCGCAAAAGCACAGAGGGTGACGTTGGCCAGATAGACCAGGTTGTAGGCGGCGATACCACCAACGACCGGCTCCACCAGGAGCCAGCCCGCGATGTTAACCCAGCCAAAGTTGTGGTAGACCAGGCTGACCGTCTGCGGATAGAAGAGCAGACGGGTCGAGTAGACGCTGCCTCCCTCGGTCAGTACTTTCTTGACCCACCAGTTATTCCAGTAGTGCACCCTCATATCGTCGCCAAAACCGACCAGGTGGGTACCCAGCCGGAACACCACCGGATAGGTCATCACCAGAATAAGCAGAGCATAATCGAGGAAGGCGAGGAAGGGAGTAGGGAGTAGGGAGTAGGGAGTAAGCAATGACCGATGACCGCGGGGGTTGCAAACCCCCTTTGAGCGGCGGCGGGGTTTGCAACCCCCGTTGAGAGGAATCCCTTCTTTGTCAACGGATGCGGCCAGCCGCCACCTCATGGCTCTACCCTCACACGTGTCAGCAACACGTGGTCGGAGAGCATCTCTCCGCCCTCCGGGATCACCGGCAAATGCACGATCTCCCCTTCCTTCAGCACGTACACGGCCACCCGCACGTCATAGACTCCCGGCGGGGTGTCGGGATAGGTTGCCAGCGTGCGCACATCGACAGCCACCTGCCCCAGCCCCCAGGCTGCCGTCGGCGCATCTCCATCCAGTGGCCAGCCATCGTGCTGGGCCGCCTTGCGCTGCCCGGGATCCACCAACTGGGCCGAGATGGTGTAGTTGACATCCATCCGACGCGAGCCGCGCCAATACAAGGTCAGCGTGACCGTCTCTCCTGGACGCACGGCCCGCTGGTCCAGGTCGTACCCCACCAGCGCCATCTGGTCGCCGAAGTTGACGAAGATGGGGTTAGGGTAATCACCCGAGCACCGCCACGAGTCCCGCCACGAGTACTCGCGGTGGTACTCGCGGTGGCAGGCACGCACAGCGACCCGCCCAAAGCGCACGTTGTCAACGGATGCGGCCAGAGCCAGGCGCACCCCGCTCGCACCATCGTACAGACCCACCTCGACCTGGGCTACATCGGGCGCGTAGGCGGTGGCGGGCACGTGCAGGACGTACCGGTCGGCCCAGCGAAACCCTGGCTCCAGCCACATCGTGGAGAGCCGCCCCAGCCCAGGGAAGGCGTCCCGCTGTGCTACCAGCAGGTCGTGCTCGCCCAGAAGGTGCACGAAGACGGTATAGTCCCGGTCGGTGGGGGCCAGCGCCTCCCAGTAGAGAGTCACCTCCACCTGCCCGCCCGGTTCCACCCATCGCTGTAGCCGGTCTCCCGACTGGGTCAACGGATGCGGCCCGTCGTACCCCAACAGCCGCACCACCCCACCGAAGTCTGCCACCGCGAGTACTCGTGGCGGTGCCTCCAGCCGGTGGGGGATGACGGCGACCTGGGCTTCCGTCAGCGGTTCGGGCAGCGCGTAGGCCGGCGCGATCCAGGCGAAGGGCGCAACCGCCGACAGACCCAGCAGGAAGAGGGCGAAGACGGCCAGAGGAAGGGAGTAGGGAGTAGGGAGTAGGGAGTAAGCAAACCCCCAGCGGCGGGGTAACCAACCCGTCAGCCCCAACGCCAGCAAGAGCGACCAGACGGAGATGGCAGGGAAGATCAGCCGGCCCTGAGAGGACCAGGTGGTGGAGGCCCAAAACAACCAGGGGACGATGACGACAAAACCCCACAGAAGGCAAATGAGGAAGGGGGTAGGGAGTAGGGAGTAGGGAGTAAGCAAATGTCGGAGCAGCAAGGCGACCAGGCCGAGGGATGCGACGACGGTCAGTGTGTTGAGGACATTATAGGTCCAAGGCGCCATTGGGACGTTGAGGCCGCCAAAGTTGCCCCAGTAGCCAGCCAGGAAACTGTACCGCTCCCGCCACAGTTGCGCCAGGTCGGCCGGCACGTCCCGTGTGCCCAGGATTTCGGTGAAGACATTGAGGCCGGTCAGGTCGCCGTACAGCCGCAGGTTACGCAGGTACCACCAGCCGGCAATGAGCAGCAGCGGCACCAGCGTAGCCAGGCCGCCCAGGAAGAACTCGGCCCACGAGCGCCGCCGCACCGCTCGCACCACGACGACCAGCGCCGTCAGTACCGTCAGCCCCAGCGAATTGCTCTTGGTCAGCACTGCCAGGCCCAGCACCACCCCCAGCGACAGGTAGCGCCCTGTAGCCACCCTTGCGAAGGTTGATTGCCGTCCAACCTTCGCAAGGGTTAGCAGCATCAGCAGCGCCAGGCTCGATAGTGGCACCACCAGGTTGTCGTTGTTGACTGCACCGGAGATGAAAATATACATCGGCGTGAAAGCGTGGATGGCTGCAGCGCCCAGAGCCAGGATTGGCTCGCCAGGCAGCACCTCGCGCACGATGAGGTAGGTCAGGTAGACCGCCGCCGTCCCCATCAGGACGGAGAGCAGACGCACCAGGTGCACTGCCAGCACCGTCCCCCGCCAGGGGAACGATTCCAGCACCGGGTAGTGGACCACCAGATTGACGTTGCCGTCGGGGGTAGCGCCTGGGTCCACGTGGGGGTTGAGGTGGCGGACGGTCTCCATATCCGACGTATCGATCCAACAGGTCGTCAGCGCACCAAGAAAGTAGTAGAGCGGCGGCTGACTGCCCTCCTGCCGCCAGGACGTCTCGACGCCTGGCTCCTGCACCGGCAGCGACCAGTGGTCGGCGATGTACTTCACCATAGGATAGTGCCACTTTTCGTCGGAGGCCTCAAATGGCGGCACCACCACGCTATAGACAAGACCCAGGACGAAGAAGACCACCAGGATGGCCGTCAACAGTGCCCGTGTCAACGGATGCGGCCAGTCTGTCTTCTCGCTCATCCTCGCCTCCTGACCCACGGCCACACGATTCCAGTCGCGATGACCGCCAGCCAGACCCCCGAGAGCGCCCAGCGCCACCAGGGGACGGCCGGCCGCACATGCACGGTCGCCAGCACCACCCGATCCTCCGGGAGATGCCGGCCGTCGGCCCCCAAGGCCGGGAGCCGTTCCAGCGATGGCGATTTCGTTGCGGGGTCGTACATTCCCACGCTGAGCACGTAGTCTCTAGACGGAGTATTGAGAGGGACCCGGATCTCGTAGGGATCCTCTACCACTGTGCCGACTTCCCACACACTGGTGGGCCGCGTCCCGCGCATGGGAGGATTATCCTGCTGGGCCACCAGACGCCCGTCGGCTCCCTGCAGGTGAGCAAAGACTGTGTAGTTCCTCTCGACAGGTTCCTCCGCCCGCCAATAGAGGGTCAACAACAGCGTATCGCCTGGGGCGACCTCGTCCTGCGCCCCGCCACGAGCCCCGCCACGAGTACTCGCGGTGGTACTCGCGGTGGCAAGCCGGTAGCCTACCAGCCAGAGAGTATCTCCCAGCCGCGCGTTCACCCGCCTGGGAATGACCGGGTCAACGGATGCGCCCGGCCGGTGGACCCAGGCGTAGGGAATGTCGTCGAAAGATGCGACGAACTCTGGTTCACGGAACTTATAGGTTTGCTCCCACAGCGCCCCCCAACGGGGGTAGATCAGGCCACGCATCGTGTATTGGGTGCCGAAGACGAGCACGTCTGCCTCTTCGCCAATCTGCGCAACATCGTACACCGAGGCACGGATGTGCTGCGCCAGCATCTCGTTGGCCAGGAATTGGGTACCAACGACGAAGGTGTCAACGGATGGGTCAGCGGATGCGGCCAGCTGAGCGTCCACGTATCGCCCCGCCCGGTCCAGCCCTTCCCCAAAGTCGGCCGGGGGGAAAACGTTTAGCGCCGCCCCGGGGCCGCCCATCAGCGTGTTGTAGTGGGTGCCGTAGTAGGGATGATGGGAGAACACAACAACGGCCTGAGCCGTCAGCAGCACCGCCACGAGCCCCGCCACGAGTACTCGCGGTGGCACTCGCGGTGGCAGGCCGGCCAAAAGAAGCGAAGACAAGCGCGTCATTTCATAGACGCGGTCGGCCCACCAGAGCAGGCCAGAGGCGGCCAGCACAGCGAGCACGAGAAAGACAGGGAGCATATACCGCCCGTCCTTCCAGCCCCCTAGCGACATCTGTGCGAAGTAAAAAAGCCCGAATCCACCCAGCAGCAAGAGAGTGAGCCGTTCCTCCCCTCGTCGCACCCACGCCGAGACCAGGCCCAGTAAAGCGAAAGGGAGTGTCAGGAAGGTGGTGCGGAAGAGCAGAACATCCAGATAGAAGCGGGGGCCAGGATCCTGCACCGCCAGCACCCCCCGGTAGAGGAGCGGTTGATCACGGGGACTGCCTGTGTGCAGGAGCACCCCCCGCCGGATCACCAGGTCAAGACTGTCGCCCGGCTGCACCCACAGCGAGGGCCAGAGAGCAAGACAGACCACAACAGCAACGAGAAGCCAAAGGAAGAAACTGTAGATTATTGTAGTTTTGCACCGCCACGAGTACTCGCGGTGGCAGATTTGCAGATTTGTAGATGAGGAAGGGAGTAGGGAGTAGGGAGTAGGGAGTATACGAATGAGCAGGGTCAACGGATGCAGCCAGTCGGACAGGAGACACAGGATCAGGAAGGGGACAAGAAAAAGAGCAGAGGTCTTGGTAAGTAGAGCCAGACCAGCCAGAACCGCCGAGAGCACCAGTTGCCGCGAGCGCCGTTCCCGCAGGTAGACCAGCATCCACAGGGCGGAGAGGAGCATCAGCGTAGAGAGAGTCGCGTCCAGGTGGAGGACCTTTGAATTGGCCAGGTAGAAAGGATCAAGCGCCCATAGGAGCGCAGCCACCCATGCTACTCGCCGGTCGAGTAGGCGACGCAGGAGACACCAGCCCCAGAGGACACCCAGGGCAACGACCAGCGCCAGCGGCAGCACCCCCACCGCCACCCGGTCGGCGAAGGCATAGCCCTCCGTCTCCAGGGGCGCGGGCGGGTTCAGGCCAAGCAATGACTGCAAAGCATACCAGCCCCATAGTGCCGTCCCTGAAAGCCACATCACTGTCACGCCGGGGTGCTCGGAGAAAAGAGTGCCAGCCAGGTCACCCTGCAGCATGGCCCGCAAGAACTGGGCCGAGCGGAAGTACCACTGGAGGGGCCGAGAGACCGGGTAGACGGCGCGGGGCAGGAAGGCCAAAAGAAAGAGACCGACCAGCGCCCAGCGCTCCCACTTGTACGCGGACAAAGATGAAAAACCTGTGAGAACCCGTTTCATGTGTGTGTATCCGTGTGCTATTTGTGCCTTCCAACAGGCCCCAGGATCAGATGGTCAGCCTCGAACCCCGCAGGCGGAATTCGCTCCATCGTGTCCAGACGATACAGACCCACGTTGAAGATGTACTCTGCCGCGTCCCCGTCAACGGTGTCAACGGATGGGTCAACGGATGCGGCCAGCCCAGACGGGAGTGCGAAGAAATGCATCTGCGCGAACACGTCCCCTTCTTGCCAATTCTCTACTGGAAAACTCAGCCCGTCGGCGGTGCCCACCAGCAGCGCCTCGGCCTCGCCCACGAGAACGAGATGCGCCATCACGGACAGAGGAAAATCAGGCCGCTTGAGCACCTCCCAGTACGTGCGCAAGATCAGATCATCCCCGTCAACGGTGTCAACGGATGCGGATGTGGCCAGCTCTATCTCATACCCCAAAAAACGAGCCACATCACCGAACTGGGGCTGTCTGTCAGAACCCTCCAGCGCCGCCAGGGTCAACGGATGCGGCCAGTGAACGGATTCACTCCCGGCCCCCTCACCCGCATAGATGGTCAGACCCATACTCTTGCTGCTCCGGCGACCGTGAAAGATGACCTGTGTATCGTCACGGTACGTCGGCACCACCGTCGGCCCATCGGTGACACCTGGAATGACGTACCAGCCAGGGGCTGTGCCAGCCGGATACACCCAACTGGAGCGACAGTCGAAATAGGCCGTACGCAGGTCCGAACCTCCCAGCATCTCCCGAATCTGATCGCCCT
>Ga0208279_1000233_pt1 | contig 50977 bp, 45 predicted proteins | sample AntAceMetag02UKM_FD_184766 | JGI IMG/M metagenome (GOLD analysis project Ga0208279, IMG submission 184766) | Saline lake microbial communities from Ace Lake, Antarctica - Antarctic Ace Lake Metagenome 02UKM (SPAdes) (version 2) | ecosystem: Environmental > Aquatic > Non-marine Saline and... | reverse complement strand
CCAGAAACGAGCTGGATTTACTAACATCATGGCATCTATGGCTCACTATTGCACGGCTTCTTGATCAGAATCAGTTGCCGTTTGTCGATCATGAGCTACCAAAGCTTCCTCTCCGACAAACTGCTAGAGTTAAAGTAGGGAGTAGGGAGTAGGGAGTAGGGAGTAGGAAGTGGGGAGTAGGAAGTCGGCTATCGGCGGCGTTCGGTGCTAGCAATGAGACCATTGAGAAGACGCCCGACGGTTTCTGATTGGGATATCAAATCATCTTTGGATGAGACGTAGGCCAGGTCCTTTGAGAGAACAAAGAAATACTTGAGTTCTTCCAAAGAGCCTTCCGCGATATTGTAGAAACGGATTTTGTCTTGAATCCCACGCCGTTTGAACCCTTCCGCAATGTTGGCCGGCACCGAAACAGCTGCCCGGCGCATCTGTGAAACCAGCCCAAACCGCTCGTCGCCGGGAAATCCTTTCGTGACCTGGTACACCATCAGCACCAGCTTGTGGGCCTCCTGCCAAACCTCCAACTGCTGAAAATGCAGGATCCTCCCCATACTCCCTACTCCCTACTCCTTACTCCCTACTCCTTACTCCCTATTCCAGTCAGCAGCCGCCGCACGAGCACCTCCGTCACCCGCTTGCGGTAGCCCGCCGAGCCACGGATGTCGTCGATGCAGCAGGTCGCCTCGGCGGACAAGTGAGCGGCCTCGGCGATAGCCTCAGTGGTCAGTGTCTGACCGCACAATGCGTCCTCCGCCGCGCGGGCACGGATGACGCGCGGGGCCACTGCGCCCAGGGCGATGCGCGCCTTCTCACAATGCCCGCTCTCGTCGCACGCCACCATGACGGCGATGCTCACCACGGCGATAGCGTCGGACTTGCGCAACCCTATCTTGTAGAAGGCCGCGGCGCTGGAGGGCGGCAGGACCGGCCAGCGAACCGCCGTCAGCAACTCATCTGGCTGGCAGAGAGTCTGGCGCACGCCGACCAGAAAATCATCCAGCCCCACGCGACGACTGCCTTCCTTGCTCGCCAGTTCCACCTCCGCATCCAGGACGAGGAGCGGAGGAGACATATTCGCCGCTGGCGAACCGTCCGCCAGATTCCCTCCCACAGTGGCCCGGTTGCGTACCAGCGGATTGGCGAAGACCTCGGCGGCTTCCCTCAGGACGGGAGCATACTGGGCAATCAGCGGGTCATCCAGCAATCCGGCGATGGTCGTACCGCCGCTCATGACAATGTGACCATCGTCCTGCCGAATACCACGTAACTCATCCAACTTGCTTACGTCCATCAGGATTCTGGGGCGGCGGCGACCGCCGCGCATGTCCACGATCAGGTTCGTGCCACCAGCCAGCGGGGTAACATCCGGTGCGCCCTCGGCCAACATTTCAAGGGCCTCCGGCAACGTCTGTGGCGTCAAGAGGTCGAATTCCGGTAGCATTTATGCCTCCCTTCTGATGAAACAGACCCTATTGGTCAGGCAACACCCTGATCCCAATCAAGGGCATCAAGGATTACACAAAGCCGTCGAATCTCCTACGGACGACGGCGGAGAAAACGTACTTGATCATAGTGATGAAATCGTACACAGGTAAACCAACCGCCTCCTGGACCGCAGCGGCGTAAGGTGGCAGGTTGCTGCACTCAAGCAGGATGGCTCTGACCTTATCCTCCTCGGCCACCAACCTCTCGGCCACTCCAACCACTTCTTGCTCGGCTCTCTCGAAATCCAAAACACCCTTCTCGTTCAGGATGGCGTCACAGAAGTTGGGCTGGTTCTCCATCCCGACTATCTTGACCGGCATAGACTCGTCAATGCCAACAGCCCGCAAGTGTCGCTCGGTCATTTGGCGGCTGTCGGCTGCGATGATACCGACCACCTCTCCCCGGCAAAGGGTACGGTGAATGAACGGGACCTGGAGCAGGCTGGAGAGAAACACTGGGACCGGGAGCGCATTGGCCATTTCCTCTTGGAACAAGGCCATAAAGCCGCAGTCACTCGTGACGGCTTTGACGCCCTCTCGGACCAGTTCCCAGCCGGCCTCAATGAATGGCTCCAGGAGGACAGGGTCTCGCTGGTAGATGAGCCGGTCAATGGATGCGGCTTTGACTACCTTGTAGCGTACCGGGAAAGAAAAGGTGGTCGCGTTAGCCACATCGCCTGGCGGCAGCGGCAGCAGGGCATCCAGGAGTAGTATACCAATCGCCTCACCAGCGCTGTACTGTCCTTCTTTGGCTTCGTAGATCATGATTCTCCCTGCTCGACTGAGGCCTGAAGATAAACCTTCGGTTGGTTATACTGCCTTGTGCCCATCTGCTCACTGCGCACAACTCATCACTGCCCGCACGATGCTGGCGAAGCCGGTGCACCGGCAGCGATTCCCCTTCAAGTAGTCCCGTATCTCGTCCTCGGTTGGAGATGGGTTCTCGCTCAGTAGATTCTTGGTCATCATCAGCATCCCCGGCGTGCAGTATCCACACTGGAAGGCATTATGCTCGATGAACGCTTCCTGTAGCGGGTCCAGTTCGCCATCCGGCCCTTGCAACCCCTCGACGGTCAGCACCTCGCTCCCGTCGGCCGCAATCGCCAGCACCAGGCACGAGAGCACAGGCTCGCCGTTCAGATGAACCGTGCACGCGCCACACTCGCCGATGCCGCAGCCGTACTTGGAACCGGTCAATTGCAGCCGCTCCCGCAGCACGTTCAACAGCAGTTCGTTGGGCTTGACCCAGATCCGATGTTTTACTCCGTTTACCGTCAGTTCGATTCCGTGATGCGTGAAACGTGAAACGTGAAACGTGGTGTGTGTGTCCCCTTGTCCCCTTATCTCCTTGTCCCCTTGTCTCCCTGTCTCCCTGTCCCCCTGTCTCCCTGTCTCCCTGTCCCCCTGTCTCCCTGTCTCCCTGTCCCCCTGTCTCCTCGTCTCCCTGTCTCCTTGTCTCCGCTGCTCCCCCGCACGCTTCCACGCCAAGTGCAACACATCGTGGGTGATCGCCTTGACGACCTCGCGCCGATACCAGGCAGTCGAACGCACGTCGTCTATCGGCGCGATCTCTTCCGCCGCCACCTTGCCTGCCTCAAGTGCCAGTTCCGAACTGAAGGCCTGACCAATAAGCACCTCTTCAGCCCCTCTGGCGCGCAAGACGGTAGGTCCGACTGACCCCAGGGCCAGCCGGCAGTCTACGATACGGTCGTTCTCTCGTACCAGCACCGCTGCCACGCTTGCTTTGGCAAGGTCGGCCGCCACGCGCGACACTTTGACGAACGCGCTACCGGTCCCCGGTCGCGGGCGCGGGAGCAGAATCGAGGTGAGCAATTCACCCCTCCGCAGGGCTGTCTTGCCGGGTCCCAGGAGGAACTCCTCGACAGGCAGAAACCGGGTTTTTTCCGGAAAACCCGGTTTCTCACCATCGGGGCCAGCGAGCACGAGTTGCGCGTCAAACGCCATCAGCGCCGGCACCGTGTCGGACGCGGGCGAGCCGTTACACAGATTCCCGCCGATAGTGCCCATCATCTGGACCTGCGTGGAGCCAAAAGCAGCGCACGCCTCCGCCAGCGCCGTATAGCCGGCCTGAACCCGTGGTGAGTTGCGGATCGTGCGAATCGTGGTGAGCGCACCGATGTGCGAACCGCCGTCCTGGGAGACGATCCCGTCCAGCCCTGGTATCTTGCCGACGTTGATCACGTATTCCGGCGCTATACGCTCCATCTTCATCTGCACGAGCAAGTAGGTGCCGCCCGCCAACGGCAGCGCCCGCTCCCCGTACTCGCTCAACAGCGAGACCGCCTCCGCCACCGACGCTGGCTCCAGATACTCAAACTCCTGCACGAGAATGTGCGTATTAGTCATCTGATGCATGCTAGCCACTTCCTCCTGGACATAAGGAGTAGGGAGTAAGAAGTAGGAAGTAGGAAATATAGGGAAGATTCTGCGTTACTCCCTACTCCCTACCCCCTGTACCTCTTCTTCAACGCAGACAGGATCTTCTCCGGCGTGATCGGCAGATCGTAGAAACGGACGCCGATAGCGTTGTAGATCGCGTTGGCGTAGGCTGCCGCGACCGGGTTGGTCGCCGCCTCCCCGACCCCCTTCGCCCCAAACGGCCCGCTGGGCTCGTAGGTGCTTGCGAAGTAAACGCTGAGGTCGTCAACGTATGGGCTCTCGCCGATGGAGGGCGTCTTGGCGTCGATCCAGTAGCCACCGGACGTGAGTTGCCCGTCGGCGTTCCACGCATTGCTCTCGTAGAGAGCGTAGCCCACGCCCTTCGACAGCCCGCCTTCCAATTGCCCGGCCGCCATATCCGGGTTGATGACGGTGCCACAATCGCTGCCCATCACGGCCTTCATCGTGCGCACCTGCCCCATCCACGTGTCTACCTCCACTTCCACAAACACGGTAACGTAGGCTGGCGGACAGTTGACCGGGCGGTAACTCTCCACGGCGGCGATGGTCTTCCAGCTCTCGGTCCAACAGCGAGTGGCTAGTTCGGCAATGGTCATCCGCCGGTCCGGGATCGCCGGGGCGTAGACAACGCCTTGGCCTAGTTCCTCGTCGGGCCTGAGCGCCAGCGCCTCCGGCATCACGTTCAGATAGCGAGCCGCCGTCTCGATCAACTCCTGTCGCACCGACTGCGCGGCCTTCGTGGCAGCGCCACCGCCGGCATAGACTCCTCGCGTGGCGTGGGTAACACAGTCGTAGACGGTCGAGCAGGTCTCGGCGGGGGCCAGGTTCACTTTCTCCAGGGGCACGCATAGTGCCTCGGCCACCAGTTTAGCCAGGGCCTCCAGCGTGCCACCGCCGTGGTCCATCAGGGCTGTTATGACGTCCACCGAACCATCGGTGTTGATCTTGACCATAGCGCCGGAGAAGTCGATCACGTCCCCAGGCTGGGGGGCTCCGGCACTGGAGGTGTGGAAGCCGCGTCCCAACCCGATGCCCCGGCGGTAACGTCCCTCCCCCCCTCTGTCCCCCCCAGGGGGGGGGATGAAAGAGGACTGGCGGTTCTCCCAACCGATGGCCTTGGCTCCCTGGCGGAGAAGTTCGGGGACTCCGTCGCTCTGCACGATCGAGCGCACCAATGGCCCTTGGCCCCAGAAGGTGTCCCCCATGCCAACGTAGTTCTTGAGGCGCAACTCAAGCGGGTCTATGTCCAGTTTCTCGGCCAGTTCGTCGATCAGCGACTCGGCCGCAAACGTGACCTGCGGATTGCCGAACCCCTGCATCGCGCAGGAGATCGCTTTATTGGTATAGACTGCCGTGCCGTGGTAGCGCAGGTTAGGCAACTTGTAGAGAGAGACCAGCCAGCCGGCACACACCCCCAGGAACGAGTAGGCCTGAATGTTGTGCGCCCCGATGTCGGTGATCAACTCCATCTTCGCGCCGGTCAGCGTGCCGTCCTGCCTGGCAGCCAGTTTCAGGTGAATCTGAGTACCGTAACGGGTGTGGTCGTGCGCGTCCTCTTCCCTCGCTAGCGTCAGTTTGACCGGACGGCGGGCCTTGAGCGCCAGCGCGGCACAAATGGGGATCGGCGGGTTCATCTGGATACTGGAGCCGAAGGTGCCGCCAATGGGTACACGCTTGACGTTGACCTTGCTCAGCGGGATATCGAAGATCTCCCCCAGTAGAATCCGCACGTTGTGGATGGACTGTGTGGTGGGCCAGACGGTCAGCCCGCCGCCAGGCTCCGGGCGGCAGACCACCGACTTGGGTTCCATCTGCGCGTGGTAGATTTTGGGGGTCTTGAACGTGCCCTCGACGATCACGTCCGCCTCGGCAAAGGCCCGGTTCACGTCCCCCTCCTCGATCTCGCGGGCACAGGCGATGTTGTTCTCAATCCCGATCTCTTCCTCGCCCCACAGCACCGTGTCGTAGATCGGTTCTGCGCCTGGCTTCATCGCCTCAATGGGGTCGGTGATCACAGGCAAGACGTCATATTCGATCCTGATGGCGCGCATCGCCTGCTCGGCCAGTTCCTCCGTCTCGGCCGCCACCGCCGCGACCGCCTCCCCCATGCGCCGCACCTTGTCGGCCAGGACATAGTGATCCTTGTGCAAGACCGAGGGGATGGTGATGATACGTTCGTTGTAGCGCACCTTCGGGATGTCGTCGAAGGTAATGACCACAGCGCCCATCGCCTCCGCCTCGCTGGCGTCGATGCGCTTGACGCGAGCGTGGGCGTAGGGGCTGGAGAGAATACGTCCGTGCAACATGCGCGGCAAGCAGATGTCAACAGTATATCTCTCTTGCCCTGTCACCCTGGCGACCCCGTCTTTGCGCGGGGTCACCTTCCCTAGCGTGTTGAACTCACGTTGTTCCATAATTTCATCCACCACTGTCCTGGAACCCGCGTTCCTGTCCAGTAACCAAAGCGATCAACGCCATCCGGGTGTACACGCCGTTCCGCGCCTGGCGGAAGTAGGCCGCGCCGGGCAGGTCATCCACATCAGTGGTGATTTCGTCCACGCGCGGTAGAGGATGCATGATCGTCAGGTCGGGGTTGATCCGTTCCACCATCTCCCGCGTGAGGACGTAGCTGCCCTTGAGCCACGCGTACTCCGCCGGGTCCTCGAAGCGCTCCTTCTGGATGCGAGTCATGTAAAGTACGTCCGCCTCCTTCAGCGCCCCTTCCAGGTCCGTCGTCTCCTCCACCTTAACGCCCTGCTCGCGCAGCCGGTTGGTAATCTGCGGTGGCATCTTCAGCGATTCGGGCGCGACGAAGACCAACTTGCAGTCGTAGTGCTTGTACAACTCCACCCCAGCATGAACCGTGCGGCCGTACCTGAGATCACCGCAGAGGACGATGGTATTTCCGTCCACCTGGCCTCGCTCCAAGCGAATCGTGAACAGGTCGAGCAGCGCCTGAGTGGGATGCTGACCTGCGCCGTCGCCTCCGTTGATCACCGAGGCCTCCGCCACCTCGGCGGCCTCTCTGGCGGAGCCGATCTGCGGATGGCGCATCACGATGATGTCCACGTACTGATCCACGTTACGAATAGTGTCGGCCAGTGACTCGCCCTTAGCAGACGATGACGTGCCTGCCGAGGCGAATCCCACCACGCTGCCGCCCAGGCGGTGCATCGCTGTCTCGAACGAGAGCCGCGTACGGGTGCTGGGCTCGAAGAAAAGGGCCCCCATGACATACCCCTTCATCAGGTCCAGCGCGCGCTTCTCCCTCAGTCGCTCGCGCATATCCTCGGCCACGGCTAAGATGTGCTCGATTTCCTCGCGGGTGAACTGCGCTCCGTCCAGAATATCCTTACCCTTGAAGTCAAGCATTTGGCCTGTCTCCTTTTTTTTATCTTTATCCGCGTACATCCGTACGATCCGTGTTGGTCTGTGTTCTATCTATGACTGGCTGAGCAGTTGCCTCTTACAGTTCAACCCCCGTACTGAGTAGCGTCGAAATCCTCTGAGCAGCCTGGCGGCAAAGAGTCACATGCTGCTGAACCGACTCGTCGGTGGACCGCGAACGGGGCCCGGCAACACCGATAGCCGCTACTACCTCGCCCGCCAGGCCGTGAATCGGCGTGGCAACCCCCCAGGCGCCCAGGTCGGTCTCCTCGTGGCTCTCTGCATACCCACGTTCTCGGATCCTGGCCAACTCGGCCGCGAGTTCGTCGGGGTCTGTGATCGTGTTGGCGCACAGTCTCGGCAGCCCCTTATCCCGGATGATGGTCTGGACCTCCTCTTCGGCGAGATACGCCATGAGAACCTTGGAGGAGGCCCCTGCGTGAGGGGAGCGGCGCGTTCCGACAGTGAAAGTCATGCGCACCGGATGGCTGGTCTCGACTTTTCCGACGCAGATGACCTCATGCTCATGGTAGACCGTCAGGATAACCGTCTCCCCCGTGGCGGTCATGAGATCACGCATGACCGGTCTGGCGATACGGCGCAAGCCCGTGTTTTCCGCAGCGAGGCTGCCCCAGATGAATAGGCGATAGCCGAGACGCCACCGCCTGTCGCCGGAGTCGCGCCGGAGGATGCTATGGGATTCGAGGCTGACGAGGAAGCGGTGAAGTGTGCTCTTGGGCAGCCCAAGGTGCGTGCTCAGGTCTGCCAGGGACCAGGCTGGCTGCTCCGAAGAGAAACCTTCCAGAATCCTGACCAGACGATCAACCGTCTTGACCGATGAGGAGTCATTCATAATCACTCATAATCGCTCGAGAAGACTGACGGGTGAGACCGCTCATTATAATCGGAATCACGAGACACGACCCCTCTCTCATGTGAGGCGTGGAACACTTCTTCTCTCCCGCGCACTACGGGGAGACGCTGCTGCTTTCCTGAGGTTCTCTTGCCCTCCCTCCACAAGGCAGTCAATCACACAGGCTCTGCAGGGCCAACATTCGTGGGGCTAGTCGTTCCAAATAATAGAACAATGTTCCACGAACTCATTGTACTCTGTTCTCTCTCCGTTGTCAAGCACCATCCTTGTGGGCCTCCTGCCAAACCTCCAACTGCTGAAAATGCAGAATCCTCCCCATACTCCCTACTCCCTACTCCCTACTCCCTACTCCCTACTCCCTACTCCCTACTCCCTACTCCCTATTCCCTACTCCCTATTCCCTACTCCCTATTCCCTACTCCCTATTCCCTACTCCCTATTGTGATGTCCGCTTGTGTACCGAGGTTGATTCGAGTATAATGCCAACATGTTGCCAACTCGTGTCACGTCCCCGGGTGAAGTGTAAGTACCGATGCATGAATTGTCTGTCACCCAGAGCCTGCTTGAGATCGCCCTGCGCCACGCGGAGCGGGCCAGCGCCCAGCGCATCACCCGGCTGAATCTGGTCATCGGGGAACTGACAAGCATTGTGGACGATTCGGTGCAGTTTTACTGGGACATCGTCAGCCGGGATACCATCGCCGAGGGGGCTGAGTTGCACTTTGAGCGTGTGCCGGGGACCTTGCGTTGCCTGGGCTGTGGACACTCTTTTCCCCTGGACGGTCGGAGTTACGCTTGCCCCGTCTGCGGCGAAAACCAGGTCGTCCCCGTGGGGGGTGACGACTTCCGACTGGAGAGCATTGAGGTTGACTAATAGGTGGAGGGAATTGTGACAACGCAAGTTTCTGTCGTTGAGGAGATTCTAAGCGCCAACGACCAACTGGCGGTCGCCAACCGGGAGCGGTTGGACGCTGCGGGTGTCTTCGCTATCAACCTGATGGCTTCCCCCGGCGCGGGCAAGACCAGCCTCATCATGCGCACGGTGGAGGTGCTGCGAGAGGAATTCCGCACCGGCGCGGTGGACGGCGACATCGCCACCACGCTGGACGCCGACCGGATCGCGGCGCTGGGTATCCCCACCGTCCAGATTAACACCGGCGGCGCCTGTCACCTGGACGCAGCGATGCTCCAGATCGCGCTACCGCAACTGCCGCTGGAGAAGTTAGACCTGATCATCGTCGAAAACGTGGGCAACCTGATTTGCCCCGCCAGTTTCAAACTGGGGGTACATCACAGCGTCCTCATCGCCAGCGTGCCGGAAGGGGACGACAAACCCTACAAGTACCCACCGATGTATAGGGGGGTGGATGCGGTGGTGCTAAACAAGACAGACGTGCTGGCAGCCTTCGACTTCGACATGGACTACTTCCGCCAGGGGGTGGAAGCACTCAACCCTGGCCTGGCTTTCTTTCCCCTCTCGTGTAAGACAGGGAAAGGATTGGATGAGTGGTTAACCTGGCTAAGAAATAAGATCAGGGAATTCCAGGGGGACGCCTGAGCGCTGTTTTTATCCACGAAAATCTGCGTGAATCTGCGTCCAAATCAAATCAGGATGAATCTCATTGGCATAGGTACGGTGATGTGCTATACCGTAGCAGACAGACTTAAATGACGTGCCTGGTTAGGAGGAAACGCATGAAACTTCGGGAAATATTGGAGGTTATTGAAGGCAAAGTGATTTCCAAGGATGTGGACCTGGACCAGGAGGTACAGATGGGTTGTGGTGCTGACCTGATGAGTGATGTTCTGGCCTTCACACAGGAGGGCACGTTGCTGATGTCCGGGCTTACCAATCCCCAGGTGGTGCGCACGGCCGAACTGGCCGGCGTTGTAGCCATCGTTTTTGTGCGCGGGAAACTGCCACCGCCCGAGACCGTTGCCCTGGCCGAGGAGAAGGACATCCCTTTGCTGGCATCCAGGTACATGATGTTTGAAACCTGCGGCCGGCTATACCAGGCCGGGCTGTCTGGTTGCGGCCTCTTTGAGATTACACTGCGTCAATGGCATCTCACCTTCGGGAATAATATGAAAGGCTAGTTGTGGAGAAGAAGCCAACCCAGGAGATCACGAGACTCCAGGAACTGACCTACGAACTGATCGTCGGGCAGGCAATGTCCCCGAAGACTATCACCGTGTCCCCCCACGACACCATGGCTCAGTTTCGTGAGGTCTTGCGCGTGAACCGCATCTCCGGCACGCCAGTGCTGGAAGACGGGGAGATAGTAGGCATCATCAGCATTGAGGACCTGATCAAGGCGCTGGCGGCGGGGGAACTGGCTGCCACTGTGGATGAGAAGATGTGCCGGCGACTGGAGACGCTCTACGCCGACGAGCCGCTCGTGAGTGCTGTTGACAAGTTCGCTCGTCTCAAATTCGGGCGCTTCCCCGTCGTGGACCGGGAGGGGCACCTGGTGGGGGTCATTACCCAGGGCGACATCATGCACACGCTGCTTCGCAGGCTGGAGGTGGACTACCGCGCGGAGGAGGTCCACCGCTACCGTGCCAGCCATATCTTCGAGGACATCGTCGCCGACGAGGCGGCCCTGGTGTTTGGTTACCGCATCATAGGCCGGGATTTCGACCGGGCGGGGGCGGCCTCTGGCAACCTCAAGACCACCCTGAGCCGCCTGGGCTTTGACCCGCGTATCATTCGCCGCGTCGTCATCGCCACCTACGAGGCGGAGATAAACATTGTCGTCTACACCGATGGGGGGGAGATTGTGGCCGAGGTGCGATCCGACCGCATCCGTATTGAGGCGCTTGACAATGGGCCTGGCATCCCCGACATTGATCTGGCCATGCAGCCCGGTTACTCCACCGCGCCCGAATGGGTTCGCGAGATGGGGTTCGGCGCTGGGATGGGCCTGCCCAACATCAAATCCTGTAGCGATCAGATGAAACTGGAATCAACTGTCGGGGTGGGAACGCGGCTGGAGGTCATCATTTACGCGGATGAAACGGGATAACACAGAAGGAGGGAGAGATGAAACTCAGAGAAGTTGTCAACACTACCGGCCTCACGGTTCGGACCACTGCACAGCGGTTAGATGTTGAGGTAACCGGGGGGTACGCTTCGGACCTTCTGAGTTGCGTATTGGCCAAGGCTCAGAAGGACAATCTATGGGTCACATTGCAGGCTCACCCTAATATCGTCGCCATGGCCTCGCTTCTCGACCTGGCCGGTATCATCGTCACTGAGGGCCAGGAACTCGATGCCAGCACCGTGGAGAAAGCCAATGAGAAGGACGTCTGTATCATGACCACCGACCACGCCACCTTCACCATCGTCGCCAGGTTGGCCGAACTGGGTGTGCCCGGAGTGGACTGAGGCTGCTCAAACTATCACTACCTGCTGGCCCTCGTGTAGATATCATCTCTGTTGCCCGCTCTATGGATGCCGGCTGCGACAACCCAGACCACGCCGGTCTCTGTCTCGTAGCGATAGATAATACGGCACCTTTGGACAAATGACACGAATTTGATCATGAATTCGGGGAAAGAAACCGGGTTTTTCAGAAAAAACCCGGTTTCTGATCTACTGAAGGAGGAAATCTGAGTGTTGACCGCTGGCAGCGTCCTTCAAAACCGCTACCGCATCGTCTCCCTCCTGGGCCAGGGAGGCATGGGCGCGGTCTACCGGGCCTGGCATCTCCACTTTGACATCCCCGTGGCCCTCAAGGAGATGACCCCCCAGTCCGGCCTGGATCCCCGCACACTGGCCCAACTCCGTCGCCAGTTCCAGCAGGAGGCTGCTGTCCTGGCGCGCCTGAACCACTCCTCCCTGGTCCGCGTCACCGACTTCTTTGAGCAGGGAGGCAGCACCTATCTGGTGATGGACTTCGTGGAGGGGGAGAACCTGGCCGACCGCATCGGGCGGGAGGGTGCGCTGCCGGAACAACAGGTGCTGGCCTGGGCCGGCCAGTTGCTGGACGCACTGGCGTATTGCCACGCCCAGGGGGTGCTTCACCGGGATGTGAAGCCGCAGAACGTCGTCATCACCCCGGAGGGGAAGGCGGTGCTGGTTGACTTCGGGCTGGTGAAGTTATGGGACCCGAACGACCCACGCACGCGGACGGCGATGCGGGGGATGGGGACGCCGGAGTACGCCCCGCCAGAGCAATACGGCGTCCGGCCGGGCCACACCGGCCCCCGCAGCGACCTCTACAGCCTGGGGGCGACGCTGTACCACGCGCTGGCGGGCCAGGCCCCGCCGACGGCCACCGACCGCATGGCAGACCCGGAGTTATTCGTGCCGCTGCGGGATCTGAATCTCCGCGTGAGCCGGGAGACGGAGGCGGCGGTGCTGCGGGCGCTGGAATTGGCCCGTTCGCAGCGCTGGCAGAGCGCGCAGGAGATGGCGGCGGCGTTGGGCGGCGGAGCGGTCGCCCCGGCTCCTCCGGCCCCACCGAAGCGGAAGCCGACGAAAGTGATGCCGGCCGCAGTCCCCTCCCCCTCTCCCGGAATCGGGAGAGGGGGCCGGGGGGTGAGGGCCGTACCGGGGTGGGCCTGGGCGCTGGGTGGACTGGCCCTGGTGGCGCTGGTGGTGGGCGTGCTACTGCTGGGGGGAGGCGAGGCGATGCCGACGCCGGAGGTCCCGGAACCTACCGAGCCTTCAATAGAGGCGCGGCCCACAGAGCCGCCCCAGGCCCCAACCGCAACGCCGCAGCCTTCCGCTACGCCCGCCGGCCCCAGCCTGGGCGACACCTCGACCCGCCCCGCCGACGGGATGGTGATGGTCTACGTGCCGGCGGGGGAATTCGAGATGGGCAGCGACGACGACAGCGTGGACTACGCGCTGCAACTGTGCAACGAGGACGATGGCGACTGCGAGCAGGCGTGGTTCGAAAATGAGCAGCCGGTGCACACCGTAACGTTGGACGGCTTCTGGATAGACCAGGCCGAGGTGACCAACGGACAGTTCGCGGCCTTCCTGAACGAGCGGGGCAATCAGGTAGAAGGGGGAGTGACCTGACTGGACTTGGAGGACGATGACTGCCTGATCGAGCGGGTGGACGATGAGTATCAGCCCAAGAGCGGCTATGCCGACCATCCGGTGATCGAGGTGTCCTGGTACGGGGCAGTGGCCTACTGTGAGTGGGCAGGGGGGCGGCTGCCGACGGAGGCGGAGTGGGCGTACGCGGCGCGGGGGCCGGAGGCGAGGGTCTTCCCGTGGGGAGATGAATGGGATGAGAATCGTCTCAACTCCGTGGGAGCAGGACCAGGTGATACGACGGAAGTGGGCAGTTACCCGGCGGGTGCCAGTTGGTGCGGGGCATTGGATATGGCCGGCAACGCCTGGGAATGGGTGGCCGATTGGTATGGAGACTACCCCTCCGGGGCACAGGCGAATCCCACAGGGCCTTCTTCTGGGGAGTACAAGAGGATGCGGGGCGGTTCGTGGTACGACGGTCGGCACCGCGCCCGCTGCGCCTACCGCTACGGGTCCCATCCCGTCAATTGGTACGACTATGTGGGGTTTCGTTGCGCCAGGGTCTCTCATGAGTGAGTCATCTGTCGTCTGTCGTTTGTCATCTGTCATTTTGCCTAATCCGCGCGAAGCGTGGTCGCGGGTGGTGAGAAATGAGGTTTCTCGCAATAGCGCAAAACCCGCCCTGTCACCCTGAGCGAAGCGAAGGGTCTCCACCACCGTAATAAGGAGATTCTTCGCTACGCTCAGAATGACGGTCAACCGTCAGGGCGACTTCTGCGGCACTGCTGTTTTTCGTATAGCGGGCGGGCAACAGGCAACACGTTCCATGAAAACCTACAAAATTGTCTTCACGTGTTTTGAGGCTGCAATGACCTTATCACTACTCAGAATCGGAACGCCCAGATACCTGGCGGTGGCTACGATGATGCGGTCATGGAGTTCGGGGACATCGTCTACACCCACAGCAACCTGGACAATATCGGTGTCTACCGGTACAATCGTATAGTTCGTGCTGCCTTGAATGTGATCGATCAGTTCATTCAATGGCAAGTCAATTCTCCTGGCCTCGGCCAGGTAGAGCACTTCCATCAAGGAGATAGCGGATAGGTAAATGTGATGCTGGCCAGCATCGGCTTCATCGAGGATACGCGCCGTCTGGCGGCCCAAGGCGGGATGTTGCCGCAGATGACGAACGATAGCAACAGTGTCTGCCAGGAATTCCATCGCGTTCACACCTTGCGTAGAAGTTGGGCGCTGACTCGTTGGCGCAGATGACGAATGTCCTGGTCGGTGACGTCAAAGGGAATATCAGCCCAGAGACCCTTAAGTTTCACCACTTCTCGCCCTTGCTCGGCCTTGTGCTTGTATTTGTGTTTGAGATAGTCGAGGAATTGGATCAGTTCGTCAAACCCGCTTGGGGGTAGTTCATTGAGGGCCTGATAAATCTGTCGTTCGACTGCCACAGGCTGGTTAGTACTCATTGTCGCTGCTCCTGTTTGCCTGATTGATGTATACCCAAGATAATTATACCATCAAGCGAGAGGATGTTCAACTGGAACAGTCTCTCACGGCCTTAGACCAAACCAACAAACGAGTGTGGTAGGTTCGATGTCACGGATGCACAGAGGCATCACCGGAGGTGACCTGACCGGGATCGTGCTGGCGGGAGGGGCCAGCCGGAGGATAGGGCGCGACAAGGCCTTCCTGGAACTGGGCGGCCGGCCGCTGATCAAGGTCGTCATCGAGCGGATGGCCCAGGTGTGCGCCGAGGTGCTGGTCGTGGCAGGCGATGTGCGGCCTTACGCCAGCCTGGGGGTTCCGGTGGTGGAGGACCGCTTCCGTGGGGTGGGAGTGCTGGGGGGACTGCACGCCGGGTTGGAGGCCGCGGCTCACGAGTTGGCCCTGGCCGTAGGCTGCGACATGCCCTTCCTGAACCCCGACCTCCTGCGGGCCTTCGCGGTCTGGGCGGAGGGGTTCGACGTGGCTGTGCTGCGCCACGGGGATGAGAAGCACGTGGAGCCTCTCCATGCGGCCTACCGGCGCACCTGTCTCTCAGCGATGGAGGCAGCCATCCGCGCCGGGCGGCGGCGCATCATCTCCTTCTTTCCCTATATCCGGGTCCGCTACGTAGCCCCGGAGGATGCGACCCCGCTTGACCCCGACCTGCGTTCCTTTCGCAACGTTAACACGCCCGGAGAGTGGGAGACCGTGCAGATGGAGTGGTCGGCGAACAATGCAACAAGGAGGCTGGACAGCAATGGGACGCAGTGGTAAAACCTGCAATCTCCAATCTCCAAAGCAGACACCATGCCCCGTCAACCGGCGGCGGACTGCTAGCAATCCCTCAGCACGATGGGCAGGTAGAGGTGCTGCCGGGCTACCACACACGTCACGCCGGATGTCTCGTCGCCGGCAATGATGGTCGCCGGTGCACTACCACTTAGCGCACGATCATAACTCCAACACCCGACAACGTAGTCGCCCGACGGTAACCCGCAGAAGACGAACGAGCCGTCATCTTCTGGCCATGCCCCCGTCCCCAGCGTATCCTGGTCATAATAGAACTCTGCCCGGTTGCCTGCTGAGTCATAGACCCGCAGCCATCCTGCCCACGACCCCAACAACAAGCCGCTTATGTCGGTGACCTGACCCGAGACGCACCCGCCCAGGTTCAGAGCGGCGTTGACGTCGGGTACCGTTGTATCGACGGTGACAGTGACTGAGGTGGCGTCGGTCCGCGCGAGTACGCCATCGAACCACTCTGGCACGTATGGGTTCTCTACGAATCTGACCTCGTAGTCACCCAATAGCCCGCAGATCTCGTACTCACCATTGGGGTCGGTATAGTCACGGTGGTAGTCTTCCACGTAGACGGCATAGACCCATACTTCCACACCTGAGAGGTTCGTCCCGTCGGCAGTCACCACGCCGCTGATGCACCCCCTCGAGCCTAGCCAGGGCAGGGGCAAGACGACATTGACGTCCGTAGTCGTCATTCCGGCGTTGACGGCTATGACATCGGCACTGGCATACGAGGTTCGATTGTCGTACCATTCGGGGGCGTATTGAGGGGCGTCTGCGCTTTCGACAAACAGGATCTTGTACGTGCCCGATGGCACATGCGTGACATGGGCAGTCGTGGAGCCATCTCCCCAGAAACGGTAGTCATACACCAGCGCACCTGACTCCGCGTCATAGAAGTATATGCACACATTGTCGCCGGAGTCCAACGGCGACAGATCCATAGGCCAAGAACGTTCCATAATCGTTCCGGTGATGGTGCCCAGGCTGACAAACGGCGTCAGGGTCGCGTTGACGTTGGGCGTCGTGATCCCAGCGGTGACGGCCACAGGATTGGCCTGGTTCCAGTCCGATTTGTCGTCGTAATACTCATCGTCGTAAAAGTCGGAGGGGTCCCAAAACCAGACCTTGTAATCGCCCGTACCCAACCCGCCGACGCGGTAGTTGCCAGAGAGGTCGGTGGCGCCGGTACTGTTTGTTACCAGGCCACCTGACTGGTCGTAAACGAGCACCAACACCGTTATCGGCACCGGCAAGCCGGTGCTCTCATCGGTCACCACGCCGGTGATCACCCCGGCAGCGGCCACGTTGGCATTCACGGTCGTCGTCTGCCCGGCGGTGACGGTTACGCTGTCAGCCTCGGCTTGCGAATCCCGGTCCTGGTACCACTCCGGCGCAACATCACGATTCCAGTCAAACCATACCTTGTACGTGCCCGCCCGCAGACTGACGGCATACTGACCGTTGGCGTCAGTGCCCTTCCCGCCACCATAGCTTCCATCAGCGGAGTAGACATCTACCCATACGCCGGCAACCGGCGGGCCGCCCCCATCAAACTTCACCGTACCGCTGATCACGCCGGCCTTGTCCAGAGAAGCGTTGACGTTGGGCACCATCCCCCCTCCGGAAAGATCAATGGCGTCGGCGGCGGAGAAGTAGTACTCGTCGTCGTACCATTCTGGGGCGTATGAAGGTGCATTAAACCACACCTTGGCCTGGTCAAAGGGGGCGGTGACGGTGGCTGTATAGTAACCACTGGCGTCGGCAAGACCCGACGCTCCACCAATACTCGCATAGGACACGGCATCATAGACGAGTACATCCGCCCCTGCCAGCGGCGTGACGCCGTCCGCCTGCATCACCCGTCCGGTGATGGTTGCGGTGGAGAGGAACAGGACACCCACGCCACCGGTGGTGGGTGGAGGTGGTGGCAGGGTGTCGCGCACGTCCAGCACGCCAGGCAGATGGCGCAGTCTACCCCAGGCTCTGGGCCGGGCCACGACTCGCAGCCCTGGCACGGCGGCCAGTGTACTGGACCGTGGGGTTTCATCGAAACTGAGAATCCCTCCCCCGCCCTGGAGCGCAGCCAGACCCTCCAGCAGCGGTGGCAAGACCTCGTCAACCGGCCTGGCAGTGTCGAGGATCAGCCAGCGAACCTCGACCTCAAGTTCTGGCGGTGCGTCAACTCCTGGGGACGTTGACCATCGCTCCTCCCCCGGCCCGCGTCCCTGGGCCAGGGCCAAGCCTACCACCAGGCTCATCGCGAATGCCAGGCCCAGCGACAGGGTCAGGGCTACTGCAATCGTCCGTCGTTGTGTGTACTCGTGTTTCATAATTCTCCTCCTTACTCTACCCAACTACCAGCACCCCCGTCCCGTCAATCTCGCTCCGCTTGAGGGCCAGGAGGGCCTCGTTGGCCTCCTCCAGCGGAAAGGTCTGCACCGTCGTGCGGATGGGGATCTGGGCCGCCACCTGCAGCAGTTCAAGAGCATCCTGCCGGGTGAAGTTGGCCACGCTGCGCACCGTCCGCTCCCAGTAGAGCAGCCGGTCGTAGTCCAACTCCGGGATGGGAGTCATCGTCACCCCGGCCAGCGACAGCGTGCCGCCCCGCTCCAGCACCCGCAGCGCTTCCGGCACCAACGAGCCCGCCGGAGCGAAGATGATGCTGGAGTGCATCTTCGCCGGGGGCGTGTCTTCTGCCCTGCCTACCCACACTGCCCCTAGTTCCCGTGCCAACCGCTGGTGGCCCTTGCTGCGGGTGAAGACATAAACCTCGCAACCCCAGTGGCGGGCTACCTGGATGGTGACGTGGGCCGAACCTCCGAAGCCGTAGAGCCCCAGCCGCTGCCCGGGCTGAATCTCGCTCAGCCTGAGCGCCCGGTAGCCGATGATGCCGGCGCAGAGGAGTGGCGCTGCCTCCACGTCGGAGAAGCCCTCCGGGATGGGGTAGGCGAAGTCCTGAGGGACCACCATCGCCTCGGCGTAGCCGCCGTCGGCGTGCAATCCCGTGAACTGCGCCTCCTCGCACAGGTTCTCCAGCCCCCGTTGGCAAAACTCACACTCGCCGCAGGTGCGATGAAGCCAGGGCACCCCCACCCGCTGGCCCTCCCCGAAACGAGTCGCCCCTTCCCCCCGCGCCTCCACCACGCCCACGATCTGGTGGCCGGGAACCAACGGCAGTTTGGGCAGTGGTAAGTCCCCCTCCACCGTGTGCAGATCGGTGCGGCAGACCCCGCAGACCCGCACAGCAAGGCGAACCTCACCAGGGCGGGGCTCCGGCGTGGGCAGGTCTACCAACTCCAGCGGCCGTTCCTCGGCCGGCCTGATTTCACGCAGAAGCATTGCCTTCATATCGCTCTCCTTGCTCATAGATGTGCCTTGCCGCGCACTTGAGTATATCAGAGAGAAGCCGATGTGACAACCGACGGCTACGCAAATAGAACACGGATCAGCACGGATCATACGGATGTACGCAGATAAAGATAAAAAATCTGTGAGAATCCGTGTCAACGGTGTCAACGGATACAGAGGATGCGGCCAGTTCATCTGTGTATATCCGTGTGCTATTTGTGCCTGTTTTGGGAAGAGCCTGAGCAGTTACGACACCGGCGGGTATTGGATGCGGAATGATGCACCCGCCGAACCTTGACACCGCTCGCCGTCGTGGTACAATCCCACGGTGTTCGTGCCAAGAACCTGACCAAGCAACAAAGGAGCAGATAGTTGAGCGAACCTTATTACGATGTCATTCGACCCCACGGTGGGACGCTGGTAGACCGCACCCTGCGCGGTGAGATGCAGGAGGCTGTGCGGGAACGGGCCGAGCGGATGGTCAAAGTCCCGCTGGACCAGATGGGCCTCTCCGACCTGGAACTTCTGGCCATCGGTGCTCTCAGCCCCCTCACTGGCTTCATGCTCAAGGCAGACTACGACCGCTGCGTCGAGGACATGCGGTTGGTCAACGGGACACTCTGGTCTGTCCCTGTCACCCTGGCGGTGGAGGAAGACCTATCCGGCCGCATCCAAGAGGGGCAGGAGGTGGCCCTCTGCGAGGGAGAGCGCGTCCTGGCAGTGATGGAGGTGGCCGAGAAGTATCCCTACGACCGGAAGGTCAAAGAGCGAGAAGCCAGCGAGGTTTACCGGACCACCGAGGAGGCCCATCCGGGCGTGGCCCGGCTTTACCGTCGGGGTGAGGTGCTCCTGGGCGGTGACATATGGCTGGTGGACTGGCCCAGTGCCGTCCAGACCGAGTTCCCCGAACTGCGCCACACCCCCGCTCAGACGCGGCGGATGTTCGCCCGGCGGGGTTGGCGGTCGGTCGTGGGCTTCCAGACGCGCAATCCCATCCACCGCGCCCACGAGTACATCCAGAAGACGGCGCTGGAGATTGTGGACGGTCTGTTCCTCCACCCGTTGGTCGGCGAGACCAAGAAGGACGACATCCCGGCCGAGGTGCGCATCGCATCCTACCAGGCCATCCTGCGCGATTACTACCCTGCCGAACGGGTGCTCCTGGGAGTCTTCCCTGCCGCTATGCGATACGCCGGACCCCGCGAGGCCATCTTCCACGCCATTGCCCGCAAGAACTACGGTTGCACCCACTTCATCGTCGGGCGTGACCACGCTGGCGTGGGCAAATACTACGGCACCTATGACGCCCAGAACATCTTCGACGAGTTCCCGCCGGAGGATATCGGCATCGTCCTGTTCAGGTTCGAGCATGCCTTCTACTGCAAGAAATGCGGCGGGATCGTATCCGCCAAGACCTGCCCCCACGGGCCGGAGGATCGGGTGTTTCTGAGCGGTACTCAAGTGCGCCAGATGCTGGAGCGAGGAGAGATGCTGCCCGAGGAGTTCACGCGCCCTGAGGTCGCCCGCGTGCTGTTGGAAGGAGTAAAGCATCGGAATGATGCATAGCGCGTGAAACGTGAAAAAGGCTTGCGAATCACGCTTCACGTTTCACTGATTATCAGGAAGTGAGTGATGCTCAAACTATTCAAGCGCCATAAACATCGCAAAGTCTTCGTCGCGGGCCTCGACTGCGCCCCGCCAGCAGTGCTGTTCCACACAAGCGCAGAAAACAGCCTGGGACTGAAAGATCAACTCCCCAACCTGGGCCGGCTGATTGACGAGGGGATCTACGGGTCACTCTCCAGTTCCATCCCCTGCATCACCGTCCCCGCCTGGACCTCAATGCTATCCAGCAAGGACCCTGGTATGTTGGGCTTCTACGGCTTCCGCAATCGGGCTGACTATTCCTACGACCGGATGACCATCGCCACCGCCAACACCATCCACGAAAAGCGGGTCTGGGACATCCTGAGCGGGGCCGGCAAGACCTCCACCGTCGTCGGTGTGCCGCAGACCTACCCCATCAAGCCTCTTAAGGGGCATCTGATCAGCAGTTTCCTCACCCCCAGCACCGACCGGCAGTACACCTTCCCCCAGGAACTGCGCTACGAGATCGGCCAGGTGCTGGACGGTCAGCCCTACGACGTGGACGTGCCCCAGTTCCGCACCGAGGACAAAAATCACCTGCTGCGGCAGATCCAAGAGATGACCGAGAAACGGTTCGCGGTCATCAAGTATCTGCTGCGGGAGAAGCGGTGGGACTTCTTTATGTTCGTGGAGATCGGCCTGGACCGCATCCACCACGGGATGTGGAAGTACTGGGACCCCGGTCACCTCAAACACGAGCCGGGCAACCCCTACGAGAACGCCATTCCCGACTACTATCGCTACCTGGATCGTGAACTGGGGGAGATCATGGGGATGCTGGACGACGACACAGTGGTGATGGTCGTCTCCGACCACGGGGCCAAGGCGATGGAAGGTGGCTTCGCCGTCAACGAGTGGCTCCGCCGGGAAGGGCTGTTGGTCCTGAAGGAGGAACCCCGGTACGAGGGCCTGGTTCCCTTTGAGAAGGTGGAGGTAGACTGGGAGAAGACCACCGCCTGGGGGGCCGGGGGCTACTACGCCCGCGTGTTCCTGAACGTGGAGGGGCGGGAGCCGCTGGGGAAGATTCCTGCCCGCGATTACGAAAAAGTACGGGACCAGGTCAAGGAAATGATTGAGGCCCTGCCCGACCACGAGGGCAAACCGATGGGCTCCGTGGCTTTCAAGCCGGAGGAACTGTACCAGGAGGTGCGCAACGTCGCCCCCGACCTGATGGTCTACTTCGGCAACCTGCGCTGGCGGTCGATAGGCTCCTTCGGCCTGCCCGACCTCTATACCTTCGAGAACGACCTCGGACCGGACGACGCCAACCACGACCAGGACGGTGTTTTCGTCCTCTGGGACCCACGACAAGATCGTGGCGGGCGGTACGCGGAGGGACTGCAACTGATGGACGTGGCCCCCACGGTGCTGGACCTGATGGGGGTTCCGCTGCCACCGGATATGCAGGGTCGGGTGGTGCAATAGACACAATTGGTTCGGCTTTTGCTGTGTCTAAGGGCTACAACTAATGAGGGAGATGAATCCAACTGGGGGCGGTAAAAGCCCCCTTTCGTTGTTGATGTGGGCAGCCCTGGTCGCCGTGCTGGCGGCAGTGGCCTACCTGACTGGGGCAGGGCTGGCACAGCGTTGGATAGGGCCGTCCCTGGCGCTTCCCAGCGAGACGCAGATTCCGACACGGGTTCCGGCGCAGACTCCAATACAGGCTGCCGACTGCCTCACACCGGGTGAGCCAGCGGAGGGAACCTTGGGAGCGGAGGCCGGGGAGGAATGGCAGTTTCAGGGCCGCGTAGGCCAATCCGCCACCATTGAAATGTGGCTCCATCCAGGCTCCGGCTCCAGTGTGGAGACCGAACTAGCCGTCCACTTGCTTAGTCCCGACGGAACTGTGCTGGCAAATGAGACAGGCTCCGTGTTCCTGCCCCCCTATCTGTTCGAGCCGCGCCTGCCAACCACCGGCCTCTACCGCGTACAGGTGGCGCCGGTCTCAGGTGCGCCGGGCCGATACTCCCTTATGCTCACCCTCTCAGATGCACCCGCGCCAGTCATACCAGGCGTAACCCCTCCTCCACAGCCGACTATGGCAACCCCTGGCGGTCACGCCGTTGCTGACCAAGGGCTGTTCCAATGGCCCAGCACACGGCGCGCGATCTCCGGCTGGACATTCCATGATCCTCGCAACCCGGGCCACATTGGCCTCGACATCGCCGCCAGGATGTGGGACCCCATCGTCGCGGTGGCGGACGGGGTGGTGGTCTTCGCCGAGTGGGGGGGCGGCTACGGCAACCTGGTCATCGTGGACCACGAGAGCGGCTGGCGCTCCTACTACGCACATCTTACGGAGATTGTGGTCGAGTTTGGGCAGGAAGTACGACAGGGAGAACTCCTGGGCGGGGCGGGCACCACCGGCTACTCCACCGGACCGCACCTGCACTTCGAGTTGCGCTACCAGGGCCGGCCGGTGGACCCCCACGTCCATCTGCCGTAGGTACGAGACCGCAACCCCTGCGGGCGAGTTTCATCAACTTTATGGACCGCCAGGTCATCGCCACGCTGGCTCCCCATCAGCACTCGTGGGGTCGCTGATTTGAAGCAAACCCTGATGGTAACTGCTCAGCTAGTCACAAATAGAACACGGATCAACACGAATCACACGGTTGTACGCAGATAAAGACAAAAAATCTGTGAGAACCCGTGTCAACGGATGCGGCCAGTTCATCCGTGTGTATCCGTGTGCTATTTGTGCCTGTTTTGGGAAGAGTCTGAGTAGTCACCCCTGATGAAAAGATAGGTGAATGATGAAACGTAAGTTCTGGCCTTTTCGGATACAGCCCTCGACCCGGTCCTTCGCACGGGAAGCGCGGCGCACGCCGGGCTACTCCCTGCTCGACTGGCTGCACGGCTACATCTACGTACGCTGGCTCTACCTGTATATTAGCATCGGAACCGAAGAGCATCCCCTGGTCCGACGCTTCGGGCCGCTCGTGCGTTGGCTGGATGGGCTGTTTCCCTCCATGTCGGCCGATGACCGTTTGGCCGAGCATGTTCGTCCAAGCGCGCACGTCGAAGGCCCACGACGTAGTCCCGCCCGCATCACCTTCGCCGACACATACCACGGCAAGGTCGTCCCCCTGGAGGCAGCGACGCAACTGGTCACGGTGGGAGAGGAGATCCGCCTGACCGACCTGGAGCAAGTGATCCCCTACGCCCACGCCCGCGACATTGTGCTGCAGAACCCCGACCACATCGTTGTCCTGGATTGCCCCTGCCGCGCTTCCCGCCCCAATCCCTGCCAACCCATTGACGTCTGCCTCATTGTCGGCGAACCGTTCGCCAGTTTCGTCGCCGAGCACCACCCCCGCCGCTCTCGCTGGATCACCCCCGGGGAGGCGGTGGAGATCCTGCGTGCCGAGGACGAGCGCGGCCACGTGCACCACGCCTTCTTTAAGGACGCTATGCTGGGCCGCTTCTACGCCATCTGCAACTGTTGCGCCTGCTGCTGCGGGGCGATGCAGGCCCATCGGCACGGCACTCCGATGCTGGCCTCTTCCGGCTACGTCGTCGGCGTGGATGCCGACTTGTGCGTCGGCTGCGCCATCTGCGCCGACTTTTGCCAGTTCGGAGCACTCTCGGTGAGCGACGGCACCGCTGCCGTGGACACCAGCGCCTGTATGGGCTGCGGCGTGTGTGTCTCCAAGTGTGCACAGGGGGCGCTTGCGCTCGTGCGCGATCCGGCCAAGGGCGAGCCTTTGGAGATCCACGGACTCAACAGAGGTCTAGAGAGAGGGTTCACTACTGGTGCTGCGTGATTTTGACTTCTATGCAATGCTGGACTATACTAAACGAATGACTGCCAACAGGAAGGTCGCCAATGGCGCGCTTTGACGTGATCGGCCTCGGTGTGTCCACGGTGGACATCGTCGCTCTCGTGGATCATTTTCCTGCGAAAGAAGGTGTCCAACGCGCGGTCGATATGACCGTCCAGGGCGGAGGCCCAGTGGCTACGGCGATTGTTACGCTCGCCAGGTTGGGTGCAAGGGTGGCCATGATTGATGTGCTTGGGGATGACTGGAGGGGAATGTTTATCCTGGAAGAGTTCCAGAGAGAGGGCGTGTGCACCGACCATGTCGAGGTGAGCAAAGGTCACACCTCCTCAACCGCCTGCGTCCTCGTTCGCAAAGACAGCGGCGCTCGGTCAATCGTGTACTCTCCGGGAACTGCGCCGGATTTGCCGCCCGCAGATGTCCCTCCCTCCGTGATCGAGTCCGCCAGGTTCCTGCACGTCAATGGTCGCCACTGGGATGCATGTCTACAGGCGAGCCAATGGGCCCGTGACGCAAATGTCCAGGTCTCGTTCGACGGTGGCGCCCACCGATATCGTCCGGAGATGAAACAACTTGTGCCTCTCACGGACATCTGCATTGTCGCCCGCGACTTTGCCGAGAAGTATACGCAACAAACGGATGTCCGGAGAACCGCTGAGATACTCCTGAGAGATGGCCCAAGGCTGGTCGCGATAACCGATGGCAGGAGGGGGAGTTGGATTCATCCACGGAAGGGGCGGCCCTTTCAGCAACCGGCGGTTCTACTTCCAAGTGTCGTGGACACGACCGGGTGCGGCGATAGTTATCACGGGGCATTCCTCTTCGGTCTACTCAAGGGGCTTGAATTGGAAGAAACCGCTTCTTTGGCAAGCGCGGTAGCCGCGTTGAACAGCCAACACCTTGGCGGTCGAATAGGAATACCCACATCTGAACAAGTAAAGCCGTTTCTCTCGAAGATACGTCGTTATGGGGGGCAAAGGGATGTTTCTGTTTCTCTCTAAATTCCTGCCCTTGCTCGTCTACCCGTTGGGTCTCGCCTGTGTTTTGATAGTACTGGCCCTTGTGACCTACCGGCGGCGGCGCTGGCAGATGGGCAGTTTGGTTCTGGCGCTTTTGTTACTGTGGCTGGGCGGCAACCGTTGGGTATCGCTGAGTCTGGTGCGCTCTTTAGAGTGGCGCTATCTGCCGTCAGCGGAGATGCCAGGCGCGGATGCAATCGTGGTGCTTGGCGGCGGCACCCGATCTGCTCAGTTCCCCCGGCCAACCGTGGAGCTCAATGAGGCGGGAGACCGCGTGCTCTATGCCGCTTGGCTCTACCGGCAGGGGAAAGCCGCACATATCCTCCTCAGTGGTGGGAACATCGCCTGGTTGGGACCGCAAACCCCGGCGGCGGAGAATATGGCGGCCATTCTGGAGATGATGGGCGTACCCGATGCAGCGGTGTGGTTGGAATCTACCTCTCGCAACACGTACGAAAACGGTATCAACAGCCGCGAAATCCTGGAACAGGAGGGGATCAAACGGATTCTGTTGGTTACCTCGGCCACGCATATGCCACGGGCGGTGCGCGTCTTCGAACGCCAGGGACTTGAGGTGATCCCCGCCCCAACCGATTTCCTGGTGACTCAGGCTGACTGGCAATATCTCAGAGAAGCCGGCTTGCATACACAACTGATCAATCTGTTGCCCAGTGCCGGCAACCTGGAATTGACAACCCTTGCCCTGAAGGAGTACATCGGTATTGCCGTCTACAGGCTACGGGGTTGGCTATAGTGTTTATGTGGACAGAAGTGTGGTAAGATGGAGAAGATGCGACTGTATCAAGAGAACAAACTAGTGGAAAATGAAGAGGAAGTAAGCGGTGAGAAATACCTGCTGACCAAGGCGGCCGAGCAGGGTTTCGTCACGTATAGTGACATCCTGACCGCTTTTCCTCAGGTGGAAAAGAACCTGGGGGAACTAGAGGATATCCTGGCTGACCTGGTAGAAGCCGGCATTGGGGTAGGCCCACCGGAAGAAGAGAAAGAGCAAGAAGCGGGGTCGCTCCAGAAACCTGGTCGGACTGACGCGGCGGCCGATCAGGAAGCGTACTTCGACACGGTTGCAACAGACGATACAATCGGCCTCTACATCAAGGAGATTGGACAGGTGCCCCTGCTCACGGCCGCACAGGAGGTCACGCTCGCCAAGCGTATGGAGGCCGGTCGAATTGCTCAGGCGGACTTGGACCAGAATGGTCCTCTCAATCCGGAAGACCAGGCCGAATTGAGGAGAGATGTGCAGGACGGTCTGTCTGCTCGTGAGCACCTCATTCGCGCCAACTCTCGCCTGGTGATCAGCGTGGCCAAGAAGTACATCGGCCGCGGCGTCCCCTTCCTCGACCTGATCCAAGAGGGCAACATCGGGCTTATCCGTACTGCCGATAAGTTCAACTACCGGTTGGGAAATAAGTTCTCGACTTATGCAACCTGGTGGATCCGGCAAGCGGTCACGCGCGCGATCGCCGATCAGAGCCGCACAATCCGTGTGCCGGTCCACATGGGGGACCAGATCAACAGACTGCTGCGGGCCTCCCACCGGCTGACGCAGGAACTGGGACGCGGGCCCGCCCCTGCGGAGTTGGCCGCCGCCCTGGAGATTTCCACACGCAAAGCAGAGGAACTGATGAGAGTGGCGCGCCGCCCTCTCTCGCTGGAGATGCCCACCAACAACGAGGGGGAGAGCGAGTTGGGTGATTTCATCCAAGACGAAGACAGCCCTGCTCCGGACGAGGAGGTGAGCTCTTCGATGTTGCGGGAGTTGCTCCACGAGATGCTACAGGTTCTCCCGCCGCGCACGGTGCGCATTCTACAACTGCGCTACGGACTGGTGGACGGCGAAACGTACACCCTGGAGGAGGTGGGTAAGAAACTGGGTGTGACTCGTGAACGAGTGCGCCAGATAGAGGCCCAGGCGCTCAGCCGGCTCCGTCATCCCAGACACTCCCGCAGGTTGAAAGACTTTCTGAAGAATTAGTGGCGTGCCTATAGAAACTGAGTGGCCCCGCCCCGTCCTCACGCGCACGTCGGCGCGGGAGTGACGGCGAAACGCCCGCCCCGACTTGCATGGTTGGGGCGGTTTGCTTGGCTTGCAGCGATGGCGGGCGGGGTTTCGATTTCTACACAAAGTCGCCCTTCACCTAGACCCGATGCGCGCATCGTGTTGCATTAACCCAATAGGTCAGGTATAATCACTTAGTGTCAACCCTGAGAGGGTTTTACTCTATCCATCCAGACGCGCGGAACAGGATATTGCTTGAGGCCATCCGTGAAAGCCACGCCTGGCACTATGCCCGCAACAGCGCTTACCGGGCCACCGTGTCGGCGCGTGGTGTGGGCTCCAGTCTGCTCCCGTTGCAGTTGCCGCGCCTGCTTCGGACTAGTGCCATCACCTTCAAGGGGTATATCGAACAACTGGGCACTCCTTTTCCCCAGGATCAGCCCCAGCGCGCTCTGGCATGGTTGGCAGGTCAGCTCTCGTTTGAACTGCCGTTGGAACGTACCGCGCTCCTGCGCCCCCGCTACTCGACCTTGGAGGGGCTGCTGGCCGCCATAGAGGCGCTGTACTCCGACCTGGGCCTGGAGATCGTCACAAGTAGCGGCACCTCTGGCAGATTTGCTATCCTGGTTCGCAACAAGATGACTGTGGAAGTGGCCACCGACGCGTACTTCACTGCCATTGCCCACGCCTGGAACATTGGCCCCCAACATGACATGGTATTCGTGATGCCCGCGCATACCCGCGTCGCGATGGCGCGCATTGCTCACCTGGGTACCCGTGAACTGGGATGGGCCGCTGATAGCTCTGTTGCCTATACTATGCCGTTCAAAGCCGACCCCGACACCATCCGCGTGCGCACCGGTCGTACCTTCCGACCTGGCCTGCGGGGTCTGTGGGAGCGGCGCGTGTTGCATCCCTTCATGCTTTGGGCCTACGAAGCGCTGGCCGAAGACAAGTTTGTCAAGATGACAGTCCAGGCACTGGAGCAAAGCGCGGTTGCCGGCCACCCTGTGATGCTGCTGGGCGGTTTGGTGCAACTCGATGCCGTCGGACAGCACGTGCTGGTCTGTGGCGGGATGGAGTTACCCGCTGGCAGTCGAATCGCCACGGGCGGGGGGATCAAAGAGCTCTATCCTCGTACACCAGACCAAATCCGGGCTGACCTGAGACGGGCGATACACGGACCTGGTGGCGCGGCGTTACCCATGACCGACATCTACGGCATGGCAGAGGCAAACTGGGCTGCCTTCCAGTGTCCCGAGGGCAACTACCACCTACCCCCCTGGGTCTATATGGCGGTGATGGACGACGACGACTGTCCGCTCCAGGGCAGCGATGTCACCGGGCTGTTGGCGTTCTGGGACCCTCTGGGCGGTGGTGACGTGTACCCCCCTTTCTTTCAGTCCGCCGACCGGGTCCGGTTGGTCAACGGTAACGGCTACTTCGATGCGGCGTTGGTCTGCTCGTGTGGTGACTCCACACCCTACCTCGTACGCAACACCATCCAGCGTGTAGACCTGATAGAGGAGGCTGGCTGTGGCGCTATCTCGTGAGATATTGGACGGTTATTGGTTACCCGCCTCTTTGCAGCCTCTGACACGCGATATGGAGTGGGAGATACACTACGTGACCGCCGGTCGACCCGTCCCACCTGGCGATGGTGTGGCCGTGCGCTGGCCCAAGCCCACGCGCGCCCAGTGGGAGACGCTGGTGGCCGAGTTGCGCGCTGCCCGCGGCCTTGCCGTGCCCGATTTGATAGTGCGCTGGCAATGCGCCTTGGCTACCGTGCCCAAGATTCTGATGAACGACCCCGATAGGTTGGAGGCCATCGCTCACTACACCGGCTATCCCAGTTCGATGCTGGCACTGGCTTTCACTCAGAGCGAACTGGTGCGGTTAGATGCCCTCGCCCGCTCGGTCGAGCACAATCCTGCCTGGGCTATCGCCCGATCCTGGCAACCCATGCTGGGCGGGCTACCTGGGAAAATACGTTTCTTCCCGGCCCGCCGCTCTGACCGCTGGACCGCTGCCCTGCGGGTTGGCGCACCGCTGTTTCGTCCCGCACCCCCGGCCTCGCTAGCCCTCGGTTTCGCCGCAGGCAACGTACCCGGCAATGGGCTGCTGATCGCGTTGCTGCTGCACATAGCCAACCACACTGCCCTTGGCGCTGCGCCGGAGGTGGCGCCAGCGGTCCTGGTGCGCAACAGCCGCCAGGCCCCCTTGATGGCCCCTTGGGTGTTGTCCGCTATCGAGGAGGTGGATTCCGAGCTGGTGACGGGGTTAGGGATGCTGATCTGGGACTACGACGACGTCGCGATGCAGCGCACGTTGCTAGGCCAATCCGATCTGGTAATGGCCTCCGCCAGTGACCAGACCATCGCCTCGATTGCCGCGCATCTGCAGGCCGTTGGGCAGCCTGCTCACTTTCACCGTCACGGCCACAAGGTCAGCTTTGCTGTAATAGGACGCACTGCTCTGCGCGACGACGTCACACTGCCCGCGCGCCTGTCAGCCTTGGACTCGACCTTCTGGGACCAGTATGGCTGCCTCAGCGCGCGCGTTCACTTTGTGGAGCGCGGTGGCCGGCACACCCCTGTCGACTATGCCGCCGCCCTGTCCGAAGCGATGTGCCGGCTTACAAAGCGCTTGCCCCGTGGGGTGGCGCCTGCGCGTTTTCTCCATCGCGCCTACGACATCTACAAGCTGCTGGAGCTCAAAGGCGACGTGCGTGTGCTGACTGACTACGACGACGGCTGCCTGGTGGTGTTGGATGAGCGAGATTGGAATGCTGACCAGTGGAGCGCGACGGTGAATCGTTGCACCGGGCGGGTGGTTGTGGTGCGTCCCGTGGAGGACTTGAGCGATATCCCTACCCGTTATCTACGCCGACTGCCCCCACACAACCTGCAATCGATGAGCGTGGCTGTGACGGCCAATCGCATGCTCGAACTGGCCGAAGCAGCGGGCGCATGCGGGATCACTGCGTTCCGCAGTCTTGGGCGTGCCGCTTTCCCCCAACTGGCCTACTCCTGGGACGGCCTACTACCGCTGGATCTGGGCAATAGCCGATGCCCAGGCCACTTTGCCACTTTGGAGACGGAGGATCCATTGGCCGACTTGGCCCCGACCGCTTCCCGCCTGGGCCTCTGATTCGTCCCCCACCTACTCACGTCCGTTCGATTTTAGCCACATCCTGTTGAATTTGCCTTCTGGTCGAGCGGGGGCTTACGTGTGACCAGCATCAACTCGCCCCAGTCGCGCCAGCCAAACAGCGCCCTTCGCAAACCCCGCAGCGGATGGCGAAGTGCATGGCGCCAGCTAACCGCTTGTGGGTGCCGCCATCCGGCCTGGAGTAACTGCCAGCCGGTGCACGAGCGCATAGCGCGCAACTCATCAACTATGACAAAGCCCACCTCGCTCACCATCGTCCGCACCTCGTGCTCACTCCACTCGTGCAGATGCCAGACGTCCTCGGCCAGGGTGCTGACGATCGGGGTCGAGACAGCGAACACACCGCCCGGTGGCAGGCGCTTCCATACACGCCGGATGAAGCCGCGTGGATCGCGCAGATGCTCAATCGTCTCCAGGCTCACAACCGTCTCAAAGGCCCCGCTCGGCCACTCGAACCGGTCCAGGTCGGCTTGCACAAAGCACACCCCCGGCCCGCCGTAACGCCGTTGGGCGTAGCGCAGGGCCTCGAACCTGTAATCAACCCCGACCACCAGCCGGCTGCCGGCCCGCTGGAACATGGCCGAGCCGTAGCCAACCCCACAGGCCGCGTCGAGCACACGCCGCCCGACGACGTAGCGCCGGGCCAGCCGATAGCGTCGCAGATGATCGGCTAGGACGGTGCGCAGTACCCACGTCTCGCGCATCTCATCGGGGATGGCTCGCTCGGCGTCAAAAACCAGTTCAGGCATGGTACCTGGGCCTCCCTGGTCAGAAGCGGCGGGAGGTCTTGCCGAAGCGGCCACGGCGGTAGTCAATCAGTGCCCATAGGCAGGCGCGCAGCCCGCCCGGCTTGCCGGTGACGAGGAACATTACCATAAACAGCAAGACCTGGAAAGTAAGCATGGCCTGCATAAGGTGCGGGCGGGAGTGATAGCGCCGAGCCAGCAACATCATGTTACGCAGGTAATAGTAGACCATGCGCGGAGATAGAAAACCGATCGTAGCACACTCGAGGTGCCATACCCGTGCTCCAGGAACGTAGAGCACCTTGTGGCCGCTCTGGCGAGCCCTTAGGCTCCAGTCGAAGTCCTCGCACATATAGAAGTAGGCCGGGTCAAGCAGGCCGACATCGCGTACCATCTCGCAGCGGACCAGCACAGCGGTGTTTGCCGCCAGTTGTATCTCGCACACCTCGTCATACTGACCCTGGTCACGACGGCGATATCCACGTGTGGGCGCTCCGAATGGGTTCAGGGTCAGCCAGCCGCCGGTCCAGTAGAGATGATCGGAGGGCGGCTCGCCCAGGTAGATCTTGGGGGAGAACATACCGGCCTGAGGACGGCGCTCGGCTTCACCCACCAGCAAACGCAGCGCATCAGGCGCGAGTACCACGTCGTTGTTGAGCAGCAAGGTGTAGTCATGACCTCGCTCCAGCGACCAACGCAAGCCAGAGTTATAGCCCTCGCTCAGACCCAGATTTTGGGTGTGGGTGATTAGCTCGACCTCTGGGAAGCGAGAGCGGATGCGTTCGGGGGAGCCATCCGTGGAGCTGTTGTCCACCACGATGAGCGAGCGGCGCGGATAGTCAAGCCGCTCGACTGAGGCCAGACAATCGAGCGTGGTCTGGCCTCCATTCCAGTTCAGCACGACCACGGCCACGGAAGGAGAGATAGACGACTTGAACATGGGCTCGGACCTAGCATATTCTAGCATATTCTATCCTGTCCCGCCAGCACACGCAAGTCCCCGCGTGAGCGACGGTGAAACGCCCGCATTGGGTAAGCGGGGAGATACCGAGCGCCGGTCAGATCACCCGCCGCGGCCGGTACTGGATCGCCTCCGCCAGATGCGCCGTCTCAATGCGCTCGCGCCCCGCCAGGTCCGCGATCGTGCGTGCCAGTTTCAGGATGCGGTGGAAAGCACGGGCACTCATCTGGAGTTGCTGCATCGCGGCGCGCACCAACCCCCGGCCCGTCTCGTCCAACTGGCAGATCGTCCGTACCTCGGTCGGTCCCATTCCCGCGTTGCATGAGAGCGGCATGCCCGCGAAGCGCTCCCGCTGCACCTCTCGCGCCCGTTCCACCCGCGCCCGGATCGCCTCCGATCGCTCCCCCAACCGCTCGTCGGTCAGTTTCTGGTAATCCACCCGTGGCACCTCGACGTGGATGTCAATGCGGTCCAGGAGCGGCCCGGAGATGCGCTTCTGGTAGCGGGTCACCGTCGCCGGGCTGCACGTGCACTCCCGCACCGGGTCGCCGTAGTAGCCGCAGGGGCAAGGGTTCATCGCCGCCATAAAGATGAAGTTGGTCGGGAAGGTCAGCGTGCCGGCGGCGCGCGCGATCACCACCTTACGATCTTCCAGCGGCTGCCGCAGCCCCTCCAGCGTGCGCGTGCCGAACTCGGGCAGTTCGTCCAGGAAGAGCACTCCCCGGTGGGCCAAGCTGATCTCGCCGGGACGCGGCCAGTGACCGCCACCGACCAACCCGGCGTAACTGATGGTGTGATGGGGCGCGCGGAAGGGACGGTGCCGGATCAGTGGTGTGTCCGGGGGCAACATCCCCGCTATGCTGTAGATCTTCGTCACATCCAGCGATTCCTTGATGGTCATCGTGGGCATGATGGAGGGCGTCGAGCGGGCCAGCAGCGTCTTGCCCGCTCCTGGCGGGCCAGTCATCAGGACGTTATGACCACCAGCCGCGGCCACCTCCAGCGCCCGCTTGACGTGCTCCTGCCCCTTGATCTCCGCAAAGTCGGCCGCATATTGCGGAGGCGGCAGCGAGGCCGGGTCCAGGTCGGGCGCGCAGGGCGGGATCGAGCGCAGCCCCTGCAGATGGGCCACTAGTTGGCCCAGGCTTTCGACCGGGATAACCTCCAGGCCGTCAATCAGGGCTGCCTCTGGGGCATCGGCGGCGGGGACAAAGAGGTGGCGGAGGCCCTGCTGGTGGGCCAGCGCTGCGATAGGCAGGACGCCGTTGACGTGGCGCAAGGAACCGTCAAGGGAGAGTTCGCCGACGAAGAGCGCGTCCTCGGTGGCCTGGGGCCACGCCTGTTCCGAGGCGATGAGCACACCCACAGCGATGGGCAGGTCGTAGGCTGGGCCTGCCTTGCGGATGTCTGCAGGGGCCAGGTTGACGGTGATGCGTTTTCCGGGAAAGACCAGGCCGGAGTTTTTGACCGCGGCCCGCACCCGTTCGCTCGATTCTTTGACCGCGGCGTCGGGCAGGCCGACGATGACCAACGACGGCATCCCACGGGAGGTGTCCACCTCCACATCGACGAGGACACCCTCCAGACCGACCAGGGCGCAACTGGTGACTTTGGCGAGCATACGCGACTCCTGACAATCGTGTAGTCTACAGTGCGAAGTGAGATTACGTTTCTACGTGCACCGGAAACTAGTGTAGCACAGAGAGCGAGCAAGGGCAAGTGGACTGGCCCTGGTCGTCGGGCATTAGTTTAGCACAGAGGGCGAGTGGGGGCAAGCGGAACGAAACAGCCGCCAGTCTGTACCGGCGGCCGAAATCTGTCAATCCAGCGCGGGCGTGTCAGGCTGGAGTCAGCTCCACGCCAGGTTCCTTCACCATCCTTTCCGCCTGGCAGAGCACAATCTCGCCCTCCTCGGCGTCCACCAGCACCGCATCTCCGGCGGCGAACCTGCCTGCCAGCACTGCGTCGGAGAGCGTGTCTTCGATCCGGTTCTGGATGACCCGCCGTAGAGGCCGCGCACCGTACTCCTCGCTGTATCCCTCCTCGGCCAGCAGCGCCTTGGCCGCTTCCGTCACTTCCAGTTCTATGTCGTATTCCGCCAGCCGCGTGCGCACTTTGTCTAATTCCAGATCCACGATCTGGGCAATCTCCTCTCGACTGAGAGCGTGGAAAACAATGACGCTATCCACCCGGTTGAGGAACTCAGGGCGGAAAGTGCGCTTCAGTTCTTCAAGCAACCTTTCGCGCATCTCCTCGTAACTTCGCTTAGCATCTGCTTCCTCGTCACTGGGTATGGCGAAGCCCAGACGTGCCTCTCGCCTGATCATCTCTGCCCCAACATTCGAGGTCATAATAACGATCGAGTTGCGGAAGTCCACCTTACGCCCTCGGGCATCGGAGAGATTGCCTTCTTCCATGATCTGCAGCAACATGTTAAAGGCTTCAGGGTGCGCCTTCTCTATCTCATCGAAGACGACAATGGAGTAGGGGCGACGGCGCACAGCCTCGGTGAGTTGCCCGGCATCGTCGTAGCCCACGTAGCCTGGCGGTGCCCCGACCAACCGAGCCACTGTGTGCCGCTCCATGAACTCGGACATATCCAGTTGCAACAGTGCTTCCTCACTGCCGAACATAAACTCGGCCAGCGCCTTGGCCAGTTCCGTCTTACCTACCCCGGTGGGGCCGAGGAAGATGAAGGAGCCGATGGGGCGGCAAGGGTCCTTGAGGCCCGCCCGTGCCCGGCGAACCGCCTTAGCGATTGCCAAGACAGGCTCGTCCTGACCGACAATGCGCCGGTGGAGTGCCTCTTCCATATGCAGCAGCCGCTCCGTCTCATCGCCGCGCAACTGGGTCAGAGGAATGCCGGTCCACATTGAGACCACTTCCGCGATGTCATTGGGGCTGACGGTCACCCCGTTCTTGGCACCCCAATCGGCGCGCAGGGCCTCCAGCCGCTCCTGCAGTTCGATCTCCTGGTCTCGCAGCACGGTGGCGTCCTCGTAACGGCGTTCCTTGATGGCCTTCTCCTTGGCCTTCTGTGCGGTTCTCAGCATGGCGAACATCCCCCGCAGGCTCCTGGCGTGGGGAGCCTTGTACATCCGCACACGGGATGCGCTCTCATCTATCAGATCAATGGCCTTATCCGGAAGATAACGGTCGGAGATGTAGCGTGCCGAAAGCCGGGCTGCGGCTTCCAGTGCTTCGTCGCTGATGCGGAGGCGGTGGTGCTTCTCGTATGCTGATCGAACGCCGTGCAGAATATCGATCGTCTCCTCAATCGAAGGCTCTTTGACCCGGACCGGCTGGAAGCGTCGCTCCAACGCCGCGTCCGATTCGACGTACTTGCGGTACTCCTCCAGAGTGGTCGCGCCAATGCACTGCAATTCGCCCCGGGCGAGAGCCGGCTTGAGAATATTGGCCGCGTCCACCGAAGAGCCAGCCGACCCGGCTCCGACCAGCATGTGCACCTCGTCTATGAATAGGATGCTGCCACTGTTCTTGATCTCGGCGATGACTTTCTTGAGGCGCTCTTCGAACTGTCCCCGATACATCGTCCCGGCAACCAATGAGCCAACGTCGAGTTGAAGCACGCGCTTATCCAGCAACGGCTCAGGAGTCTCACCGGCGACGATACGTTGTGCCAGTCCTTCAACGATGGCAGTCTTGCCCACGCCGGGCTCGCCGACGAGCGCCGGATTGTTCTTCCTCCGCCGGGCCAGGATTTGGATCACGCGCTCAATCTCCTGCTCCCGGCCAATGACCGGATCCAGTCTATTCTGCTCAGCCAGGTCGGTCAAGTCTATGGTCAATCGGTCTACCAGTGGGGTCTTGGCGGGTTTGCGCTGCCCCTTTCCAGCGAAGACCAGTTGCTGCTGCAACATCCGGTTGGTATAGCGGCGGATTTGCTCGCCCGTGACGCCCAGATGGCCAAGTACATCTACGGCGGTGCCGTCACCCTGGCGAACCAGTCCCAGCAAGAGATGGTGCGTATCTATCTGCGCATCGCCTCGGTGGCGGGCCTCGTCGCCTGCCAGTTCAATCACTCTTTTGGTACGGGGCGTGAGGTCGAGTTCTACGTTGATCAAGGGCGGACGCCTTCGCGCAGTGCTGAGTCGCTCGACCAAGTGTTGCACGTCGCCAGATTGCAACCCCATCTCGCGCAGCACGCGGCTGGCGATCCCTTTTTTCTCGCGCAAGAGCCCCAACAGGAGATGCTCGGTGCCGATCTTCCCACGGTGCATGCGCTCGGCCTCCTGCTGGGCCAATTGGAGTGCTCGCCGAGACGCCCTGGTAAAGAACTTCGTTAACTTATCCATCGCTTCACCACCTATCCCACCCCACATCGCCTACACGAACGACCGAATCCCATCCCGCCTCACCCTCCCCCATTGGGAAGCCCCGCGTTCTCTGAAGGCACAATAGCCTCTGAAAGCGCAGCCGAGAGCGAACTTTCGGGTTCGGGTTGCTCAGCCGCAAGAACTGCTTTCCAATCCTGGTCTATGAACTCCCCTTGGGTGGTCTGCTTGAGGCTCAGCGCCATACGGTGGCGCGTCGCATCCACGCCTATCACACGCAGCGTGACGACTTGCCCCGGCTGGACTATGTCGTGGGGATGAACGACGAGGCCATCATCCAATTCCGAGACGTGGATCAGTCCTTCAATGGCCTCGTCGCCAATCATGCTGGCAAAGGCTCCCCACTTGGCCAGGCGCGTGATGACGCCTTCGACCAACTGTCCCTCCTGGTAACGCTGTTCGATCGAGGCCCAGGGGTCGGCCTGCAAACGCTTGAGACTCAGAGCCACCCGCTGGCGCTCTCGGTCCACCCCCAGCACGTAGACTTCGATATCCTGCCCTACCTCGACCACCTCGCGCGGATGCGCGACTCGCTTCCAAGAGAGTTCGGACAGGTGCACCAGCCCATCTATCCCGCCCAGATCAACAAAAGCGCCGAAGTCGGCCAGATTGATAATCCGGCCCCGGCGCACATCTCCTTCGGTCAGTTCGTTCAGCAACCTCTCGCACTGGCTCTTGCGCCAATCGCGTATGGCAGCCCGCTCTGAGAGAATCAACCGGTTGCGCTTCTGGTCAACCTCAATGACCTTAAATTTGAGGGTTTCGCCGACCAGCGTTGCCCAGCGATCTTCGCCACCCGCACCGGCGGCCGGATGATCGGTAACGCGCGAAACGGACAACTGCGATCCCGGCACGAAGCCACGTACTTTCCCGACGTGTACGATCACACCGCCCTTGTTGCAGTCGACGACCTGTCCTTCGATAATCTCCTGGCTCCCAAGAAGACGCTGTGCTTTACACCAGTCGCGTGCCAACTGAGCGCGAGAGAGTGAGAGGACGATGTTGCCGCTGGCATCTTCCGGATCGACGACGTAAACCAACACTTCATCACCCATACGGATGGCGTCCAGATCAGCCGGCGACACTCTCTCTAAATCACGCGCGGGCACGATGCCCTCGCACTTGGCACCAATGTCTACGATAATCTCGTTGTGGCTGGCGCGGACGATGACCCCTGAGACAACCTGACCACGCTCCAGACGATGGCAGGAGAGATACTGGTCGAGCATCTGTGCCATCTGATTCACTTCCTGGTCGGTAACAGAATCTATCGTCTCTTCCCCAATGGACGCGATTTGCTCAGTGGGCATCTTGTCCGCTCCCCTGTGTAGTGTATTATAATTATAGGCTGTTTGGCGATAAATCGCAAGCAGGCGATGTGAGTGGCTTGCGCAGCGGTCCACGTTGACCACCTGGCTATGCTTGTGCTTTGCCTCAGACCTCAGGCTTGTGGACTTGCACACTCCAGAACCTGTGGTATAATGCTGGTGTTTTAAGCGGGCGTGGTTCAGTTGGTAGAACATCTCCTTGCCAAGGAGAAGGTCACGGGTTCGATCCCCGTCGCCCGCTCTTTTGCTGGCATCGCAACCGAGAGGTATAACTGGGACACGCGAGCTCCTCAGCCTCTTGGTTTTTTTCTGTCCCTTGGGTATAATGAGGCCAGAGCCCCTTCTCGTCCGTTGCGTTGGAGTCTGGCAGAGATGCAAACAATCCTCGGCTTCTTTCTGACAGTGTCGATGGTGATACTGACGGCATGTGGCAAAGTGATCACCTCACAGCCGACAGTAGCCATATCGCCCACGGGCACATCGGTCCCGGCACCCATATCCACACTCCACCCAACCGCCACTGCACCACTCGTCCCACCGGCCGCCACAGCAACACCGACCACTTCCCCCACACCGATCACTCACGTCGTCCAGCAGGGGGAGACGCTATTGAGCATCGCTTTCGACTACGGCGTGAACGTGCAGGCGCTCCAGGCCGCCAACGGCATTGAGAATCCCCAGTTTCTGCAGGTTGGGCAGGGCCTGATTATCCCCACCGGCGAGGAAGCGGCCGGAACCACGTCCGGCTTGCTGTTGCCCACTCCCACGCCAGTGCCTTTTGACGTGCGGGGCGCCGCCTGCTACGAGACGCCCGTCGGCAGCCTACAGTGCCTGGGGGAGGTCGTCAACACCACCGATCTCGCTGTTACTAACGTACAAGTGCGCGTGATGCTCCTGGACGCGGACGGTGAGCGGTTGACCGAGGCAGATGCGTTCGTGGCCGCTGACCTCATTCCGCCTGGGAAAGGCTCGCCTTTTAGCATCCTGTTCACGGACCCACCACTGGCCTGGGCCCGGCCACAGGTGGCGATTATCCGTGGCGAAGCGGCCGGGGAACTGGCCGCCTCTTATGTACCGATTGCCGTGACCGAGGTAGAGGGTCAGCCCTCCGGTTCCCAGTTCCAGGTGAGCGGGTTAGTGCAAAACAGCAGCGCGGAGCAGGCCGCTGGCAGTGCAAGTGTCATTATGTGGACCTACGATGCTCAGGGACTGGTCACGGGGTTTCGGTACAAGACGCTGGAGATAGAAGGCACGCTTGCGCCTGGTGCCACAGCGCCGTTCACCCTGCTATTCACTGTCTACGGTGACGCTCCCACCTACGATACACCCTTCAACATCGTCGCGCTGGGGAAAATCCCGACCGAGTGATCCGTCATTGGGAGGATAGCAGTGTTGTACCGCATTGTGCATACCATCATCAACGTCCTGCTCGGCTTGATTACCCACCGGGAGTACATCGGGCTGGAGAACATCCCGGCCGAGCCGCCGTACATCATAGTGACCAACCACCTGGCAGTCTTTGACTCTCCTCTGTTGCTGACTGTATGCCCGCACATCATCCATGCCTTCGCTGCGGCCAAACACAAGCGCAATCCGTTCTACGCTTCGCTGTTGGTCATAATGGGCTCGATATGGGTGCGGCGGAGTGAGGTGGACCGCAAGGCATTGCAAGAGGCGTTGGACGTGCTGAAGCGCGGGGAGGTGCTGGGGATGGCCCCAGAGGGCACCCGCGCCCGTGGCACTTACACGCTACGGAAGGGGAAGGCCGGCGCAGCCTACCTGGCCACCCGTGCCGATGTACCGATCGTGCCGGTGGGACTGACGGGCAGCGAGCGGATCAAACATGACCTGCCCCGGCTGCGCCGGGCCCACGTCCGGGTCGTCATCGGCAAGCCCTTCCGCCTGCCTGAAAGCGGTCGTGTGCAGGGCCAGAAATTGCGCGAGTATACTGATCTCATCATGCACCGTATCGCTGAACTGTTGCCGGAGGAGTACCGGGGGGTGTATAGTTGATGGAGCAGCACCCTGGAATCAAGGCGGGCTTCCGCGACTGGAAGCGCGACTTGATGCCGATTATGTTCGCCTCGGTCATCGGCTCGGCCTTCGATTGTGACCATCTTTGCCCCGGTCACGCTGGCGTGTAGTAGTTCTGGCCGACACAAAACCCGACAAACCACATTCTTCTGAATCTGTCTTAACGGATTTCCTGTCTCAGCCGAGGTCTCCAGACCGAAGGTTGGCTGGGGCTACAAGCAGGGTTGTGCGGTTTTTGCCTTGATGGCCGTTTTACGCATCACACCTTATGCGGTATAATACCCACGAACCCTGTTCGGAGGTCACACTTGGAGATTGGCATCATACAACCGGTAGACATTGAGCACGAGATGCGCAGCGCTTACCTGGACTACGCGATGAGTGTCATCGTCGCGCGCGCCCTGCCGGACGCCCGCGATGGCCTCAAGCCGGTCCAGCGCCGTATTCTCTACGCCATGCACGACATGGGCATGCGGCCCGACACTCCCTACAAAAAATCGGCCCGCATCGTCGGCGAGGTGCTGGGCAAGTACCACCCCCACGGCGACTCGGCGGTCTACGACGCGATGGCCCGTATGGCCCAGGATTTTTCCCTGCGCTACCCATTGGTGGACGGGCAGGGGAACTTCGGTTCGGTGGACGGCGATAGCCCCGCCGCGATGCGCTATACCGAGGCCCGCCTGAATCGCATCGCCACCGAACTTCTGCTCGACATCGAGAAAGACACTGTAGACTGGACCGACAACTTCGACGGCACGTTGCAGGAGCCATCTGCGCTCCCGGCCCGCTCGCCGAACCTGCTGGTCAACGGCTCCTCTGGCATCGCCGTCGGCATGGCGACCAATGTTCCCCCCCACAATCTGGGGGAAGTGTGCGATGCACTGGGCTACCTGATCGACCGCTGGGACGAGACGGACGAGGTGACGGTCGAGGACCTGATGCAGTACGTCGAGGGGCCCGATTTCCCCACTGGTGGCATCATCGTCGGGCGGGAGGAGATTGTGCAGGCCTACGCCACTGGCCGCGGGCGGCTCATCGTGCGGGCGATGACCCACATTGAGGAGATGGCCGGAGGCCGTCACCGCATCGTCATCACCGAACTGCCCTACCAGACCAACAAGTCGTCCCTGCTGGAGCGTATCGCCAGCCTCGTCCGCTCCGGCCGGCTCGACACCATCTCCGATCTGCGGGATGAGTCGGACCGGCGTGGGATGAGTATCATCGTCGAACTCAAGAAAGGCGCACAACCGCGCAAGACACTCAACCAACTCCTCAAATACACCCCCCTTCAGTCCACCTTCGGCGTGCAGATGTTGGCACTGGTGAACGGAGAGCCGCGCCTGTTGAGCCTCAAACGGGCGCTACAGATCTACGTTGAGCATCGTTGTGCCGTGCTGACCCGCCGCACGCGCTACGAACTGGAGAAGGCCCGCAATCGCGCTCACATCCTCGAAGGCCTGAAGATCGCCCTCGACCGCCTGGATGCCGTCATCCAGACCATCCGCCAGTCGCCCGACGCCGCTACCGCCCGCACACGGTTGATGGATCGCTTCGAACTGACGGAGATCCAGGCGCAGGCGATTCTGGACATGCAACTGCGACGGTTGGCGGCTCTGGAGCGCCAGAAGATCGAAGATGAGTACCTGGAGTTGATCCAGCGCATTGCCTACCTGGAGGACCTGCTGGCCTCGCCGCGCAAGGTCCTGTACCTCATCAAGGAGGAGTTGGCCGATCTCAAGCACACCTACGGTGATGGTCGTCGTACTCGTATTGCTAAGAGGGAAGTGGATTTCGAGGAGGAGGATCTGATCGTCGAGGAGGACGTGCTGATCACGATCACGCAGCGCGGCTACATCAAGCGCGTACCGCTGGACACTTACCGTGCCCAGGGACGTGGCGGGCGAGGGGTGATCGGAATGACCACCCGTGACGAGGATGTCATCCTTTACCTTTTCTCCGCCCGCACCATCGACACTATCCTCTTCTTCAGCAACCGTGGCAAGGTCTACCAGGAGCACGTCTACCAGATCCCCAGCACCGACCGCACCGCCAAAGGCGTGCTGCTGGCTGGCATCCTCGCCCTCGACGCCGACGAACGGATCACGGCAGCGGTGGCCGTATCGGATTTTGAACAGGCTGGCTACCTGGCGATGTTCACGCAGCAGGGCCGGGTCAAGCGCACCATGCTGAGTGAATTCAACGACGTGCGCCCCAGCGGGCTGATTGCGATCAACCTGGAAAAAGAGGACGAACTGGGCTGGGTCAGACTGACGCAGGGTGACCAGGACCTGATCGTTGTCACCGAGCAAGGGCAGGCGTTGCGCTTCCGCGAGGACACCGTGCGTCCGATGGGACGCGCTGCCGCTGGCGTCAACGCCATCAAACTGGCCCCGGGCGACTACGTCGCCAGCGCGTGCGTTGTCGAGCGGTGCCCTGAGCATTCGGCTGAGCGCTCACGCCGAAGCCCTGTCGAAGTGCCAGAGGCCGAACTGCTGACGATCACGACCAAAGGGTACGGCAAGCGCACACCTTTGAGCGAGTTTCCACTCAAGGGACGCTACGGGAGGGGAGTGCGCTGCCTGAGTGGCAAGAGGGAACATACCGGCGTCATCGCCGCCGCCCACGTGGTGCGCTCCGGCGACGAAGTCACGCTCATCTCGTCGCGGGGCATAGTGTTGCGCACCCCTGTGGCCAACATTCCCCAGATAGGGCGGGCGACCCGAGGGGCAAAAGTGATGAAACTGAGAAAGGGCGACAAGGCAACGTCGGTCGCTGTAGTGGAGGGGGACAACTACTCCGAGTCAAGAGAGATAAAACAGGAGAATTGATACTTGTTTCCCTTAGTCCCATTTAGCGCTCCCTGGCTCTGGCCTTGTCACGACTACGCGCCGCTCATCTGGCTGAGTGGTCTCGTCTGCCTCTGGCTGACGCGCTACACGCATCAACTGGCACAACGCTGGGGCGGACGCTACTACCTGGCTTCTGCCTTCGTGCGTCCACTAGGCGTGTTATTGATCATCGTCGGATGGCTGGCTGTATCCGCAGAACCGTTTGGAATGGCACCCCGCACACTGGAAGAATGGTTGAACTTCCTGGGCTGGCAGGGTAGGCCCAGCATGCTGTTCTGGATAAACGTGCTGCGTTGCCTGGGAATTGCGCTCTCGCTGGGGTTTGGACTGTGGGCCATCGCTGTGTTGGGACTGCGACACTCATTCCTCTACCGGCGGTTGGATGACTCCTTGGTCACACGTGGCCCGTACGGCATCGTGCGCCATCCGCAGTTTCTTTCGGCTATCGGCGTCACCTTCTTCACAGCACAGATCTTTCCCGGCGAGTACTATTTCGGGCCGAACACAGTAATGGCGAACTGGGTGCCGTTCACAGCCGCCCTGTGGCTGCTGGCTGTGCTGGAAGATCGCGAACTGGCGGCCCACTTCGGTACGGAGTACGAGGAGTACACCCGTCGCGTTCCGCGCCTGTTCCCAAATTGAGCAGAGGCAAGGGTAAGGTCGTGAGCGAGGCGATCACCACTTTTGCCGGAGTACCGGTGCTGGAAGGGCTGCCGACGCCGAGGCATTTCTCGCCAAAGCACAGGAAATCGTGGCCGAAGCCGTGAGGCCGGAGAGGGAAAAAGATGTGGGTTAATCTGCATGATCGTCGCCCTGGCCAAATGCTGGCCTTTATACCAGAGCCGGAGGTTCAATTGCTGGCGGAGACACTGGTGGCTCTCGCCAACTCCGACGGCGGCACCATTCTCATCGGCGTGGACGAGACAGGGCAAGCCACCGGACAAGTCTACGAGGACGAGGTCGAAGTAGCATTACGGGCCGCGGTACAGGAATGTCGCCCGCTGGTAGAGGCCCGCTGGCACCAGGCTGCAGCCGAGGAGGGGCTGGCCTTCGCCATCGTCGTCGCCCGCAGCCCCGAACTCCACAGCCTGGCCGATGGGCGCGTACTGGTCCGCACCGGCACAGAGAATCACCCCCTCAGTGGCGACCAGATTCGCCAACTGGCCGCCACCAAGTCCACCGGCGATTTCGAGGCGGAACCAGCGCCCGGGGCACGGCGGGAGGACCTCGACGACGAGGTGATCGCCGAATTCGTGGCCAAATGGGAGGAGCGCCAGCATCGGGAGTGGACACGTCCTGTGGACGATCTGCTGCTTGAAATGGGGGGAGTCGATAAGAACGGTCATCCCACCGTCGCGGGCGTGTTGCTGTTCGCACGCAATCCCCAGGCGTTCTTACCCCAGAGCAGGCTGACTTTCGTCAAGTTCGTCGGCACGCTGCCTCGGAGCGAGACCGGCCAGCCGGGCTATGGCCGCCGAGAGGAGATTGGCGGGCCACTGGCGCGCATCATCCAGCGCACCTGGGAGGTCGTGGGCGAGGAAATGCGTATTGGCGCGGTCGTCACCGGGCTTGAGCGGGAGGAACGCACCGAGTACCCAGTCGCGGCCGTGCGCGAGGTGTTGGTCAACGCCGTCGCGCACCGGGACTACCGGCTGGGCGGGCGGCGTATTGAGGTGCGTATGTTCACCGACCGCATGGAGGTCAGCAGTCCGGGCGGACTGCCTGGCTTTATCACCGTGGACAACATCGTCGAGGAGCATTTTTCGCGCAACCCACGCGTCGTCTCTGGCCTGTACCAGTGGGGCTACATTGAGGAATTGGGGCTGGGAGTGGACCTGATGATTGAGGAGATGGTGCGGGCCGGTCATCCCCCGCCCAAATTCAAGGACACTCCCTACTCTTTCACCGTCACACTCCACAACATCCGTGAGCGTGCTCCCCTGCCCACCTGGACGCGCACGATGAACGAGCGGCAGGCCAGGGCACTGACCTACATACAGGAGCACGACCGTATCACCAACCGCGAATATCGCACCCTCTGTCCCGACGTCAGCGCCGAGACTCTGCGGCTCGACCTGGTTGACCTGGTGGAGCAAGGAATTCTGCTCAAGATCGGGGCCAAGAAGGGGACGTATTACATACTGAAATGACAAATGCCCAAATTGGTGTTTTTTATCCCAAATTTATCCCAAATTTGATTTGGGATATTTTGCCCAAGACCATCATTATGTCAAGGAGAAATCCCAATGGATCTGCAACTTAGTGACGAACATCGTATGATCCGTGACATGGCGCGTGACTTCGCCCAGAAGGAGATCGCGCCCATCGCGGCCGAACACGACGAGACGGGCGAGTTCCCCCGCGAGACGATTAAAAAAATGGGCGCTCAGGGCTTCATGGGCATCGAGGTACCGGAGGAGTACGGCGGCGTGGGAATGGACACGCTGGCCTACGTGCTCGCGTTAGAGGAGATCTCCAAGGTAGACGGGTCCCATGGCGTCATCATGTCTGTCTGCAACTCCCTCTTCTGCTACGGTTTCCTCCGCTACGGCACCGAGGAGCAGAAGCAGAAGTACCTGCGGACGGTCGCCAGCGGCGAAGGTGTCGGGGCCTATGCCCTGACCGAGCCCCAGTCCGGCTCCGACGCTGCCAACATCCGGTTGACGGCTGTCCTCTCCCCCGACGGCACCCACTATGTCGTCAACGGCACTAAATCGTGGATCACCAGTGGACCGGTGGCGAAGTACATCTTGCTCTTCGCCCAGACTGACCCCGACGCCAAGCCCCGTCATCGGGGCGTCAGTACCCTCATTATTGATACCGACGAGCCGGGCTTCTCTCGGGGCAAGACCGAGCCCAAGTTGGGCATCCGCGCCTCCGCCACCTGCGAGATTCACTTCGAGGACTACAAGTGCCCGGTGGAAGCCCGGCTGGGCAAAGAAGGCGAGGGCTTCAAGATTTCGCTGGCGGTGCTGGACGCGGGCCGCATCGGCATCGCCGCCCAGGCGCTGGGGATAGCCGAGGCTGCCTACGAGGCCTCCGTGGAATACGCCCGCGAGCGGGAGGCCTTCGGTCGCAAGATCGGCCAGTTCCAGATGATCCAGCAGAAACTGGCCGACATGAAGATACGCATCGAGGCAAGTAGGCTGCTCATCTACCAGGCGGCGCTGGCCAAGCAGGCGGCCAAGGAGACGGGCAAAAGATACACGTTGGAATCCTGCATGGCCAAAACGTTCGCCTCGGAGACGGCGATGTGGGTGACAACCCAGGCGATCCAGATCCACGCTGGGATGGGCTACAGCAAGGAACTGCCTGTCGAGCGCTACTTCCGCGACGCCAAGGTCACCGAGATCTATGAGGGCACCAGCGAGATCCAGCGCATGGTGATCGCGCGGCTGGAGACGGGACTGAGGTGAACCGATGAAAGCCCTTTGTTTCTACGAACACGGCGAGTTGGATGTTCTACGTTACGATGACGTACCCGACCCCGAGCCCGGCCCAGGGCAGGTACTGGTGCAGGTGCGCGCCTGTGCCCTCAACCACCTGGACGTCTTTGTGCGGCGGGGCTGGCCCGGCCTGAAACTGGAGATGCCCCACTGGACCGGGGCGGACGTGGCCGGGGAGATTGCCGGACTGGGCGAGGGGGTCACCGGCTGGGAGGTGGGCCAGCGGGTGGTAGTGGACCCCGGCATCAGCACACCTGGGAAGGAGGACGAGTTCACCCGTCAGGGAGAGCACTCCCTCAGCCCCGGTTACGTCATTCTGGGGGAGCAGATTCGCGGTGGGCAGGCGGAGTACGCTGTCGTGCCAACGACCAACCTGATGGCTATGCCCGAGGGCTGGGACTTCCCCCAGGCGGTCGCGCCGCTCCTGGTCTCCCTCACCGCCTGGCGCATGCTCATCCAGCGGGCCAAACTGCGGGCCGGCGAATCGGTCCTCATCGTCGGCGCCGGCGGCGGGGTCAACTCGATGGCCATCCAGATCGCCAAACTGGCCGGTGCCACCGTCTACGCCCTCACCAGCACGGAGGAGAAGATGGAGAGGGCCCGCGAACTGGGGGCCGATGTGGTGCTCAACTACCGGGAGGACCCCAGATGGAGCAAGACTCTCTACAAAATGACTGACCGGCGGGGAGTGGACGTGGTGGTGGACAACGTCGGACAGGCGACTCTGGCCCACAGTTTGCGGGCCGTGGCCCGGGGCGGGCGCATCGTCATCGTCGGCAACACCTCCGGCCCCCAGGCTGAGATCGATATCCGCTTCATCTTCGGCAAACAGATCAGCGTCATCGGCTCGACGATGGGTACCCACCAGGACTTCCGGGACGTGATGGGCCTGGTATGGGCGGGGAAACTGAAGCCGGTGGTGGACCGGGTGATGCCTCTTTCGGAGGGGAAAGCGGCCTTCGAAATCCTGGAACGGGGGGAGCAGTTCGGGAAGATCGTGCTTGCGCCGTGAAGATAGCAGGCTAGATGAACTGGCTGACGCTCTCTGACCGGGCATCAAAGCGCCCCAAACTCACCCACTCCCAGCAATTGGTAGTCGCCCTGAGCCTCTTGATGCTGGTCCTGGGGCTGGGCAACCTGGTCCGGGCGGGCGTAGCCCTGCGCTACAATACCCTACTGCCCAACCTCCCACTGACAGTGCCGTTGACCTACCTGGCGGCGATGGGTAGCTTCTGGGGCGTGGCGCTGACCGCCTGCGCGGTGGGACTGGCCCGCTTCCGTCCCTGGGGCCGGTGGTCCACCCTGGCGGCGGTGACTCTCTACGAGGCCCACGTCTGGGTCAACCACTTACTCTTCGATGCCTCCGACTACGCCCACCAGACCCGGCCCCGGGACCTGGTGCTCACCTTGCTTCTGCTGGCCCTCGTCTGGGGGTCGCTGAATTGGCCGGGCATACGAAAGGTGTTCAAACGATGACCAGACTTGCTGTTCTCTCTGACGTTCACGGCAACCTGTTGGCCCTGGAGGCCGTTCTGGCCGACATCAAAGCTCAGGGCGCACCTGATGCCTATTGGGTGCTGGGCGACCTGGTCGCCTTCTGTCCCTGGCCGGCCGAGACGCTGGCCCGGCTGCGGGCGCTGCCCAACGTCGCCTTCCTGCAGGGCAACACCGACCGCTACCTCGTCACTGGCCGTCGCCCTGTTTTCCCGGTCCGCTCGCCGGAGGACTGGGCGCACATGCCGATCCGGCTCGCGGAGCGCGACGCCAACTTCCGTTGGACCGTGGAGCGGCTCTCCTATGCCGATTACGAGTTCCTGCGCGACTTGCCGCCGCGGCTGGAGATGGAGGTAGAGGCGGGGTCACCCCACCCCTACGGGCGTGTCGTCGCCGTTCACGCTACTCCCACCGACGATGAGACCGTTCTCATCCCTGAGACGCCTGACGCTCAGATACGTCCTTACCTATCCGACCTGGGGGCTCGCTTGCTCCTCTGCGGTCACACTCACCGTCCTATGGATCGCACCGTGGACTCCATCCGGCTGGTCAATGATGGCAGCGTGGGTCTGTCGCTAGATAGCGACCCGCGCCCTGCTTACGCCTTGCTCGACTTCGCGGGTGATCAATGCAACATCACCGTCCGCCGTGTCGAGTACGACCTGGAGGCGGTGGTCGCCGAACTGGAGCGGGTGGAGCATCCGGGGCAGAAGTGGGTGGGCCGGATACTGCGGGAGGCGAGGGCGTAGTGACGCACTGGAAGCACGAATTCGTTCGCGTCTACCTGCAACAAGTTGCGGCGTACGATACTACGGGTCGAGGATTTGCTACCTGACACTTTTTGTCAAGCAACCAAACCTTTATCACGAATTGCACGAATATACGAATGTCACGAATGGTTTTCCATAATTTTGACAAAATTCGCGTCATTCGTCCATTTGTGACATTCGTGATGAAAAGGTGTCCGGTAGTGAAGTCGAGGAGGAAAATGTGGACGACCTGAAACACGCCAAACAAGACTGGGAAGAGAATACTGTCAAGCCAGTCCTTGACCGCTTCCCCGAACGGCGGGGACAGTTCGAGACTCTCTCCGGCATCTCTCTCGACCGGGCCTATACGCCCGCCGACGTGGAGGTGGACTACCTCAATGACCTGGGCTTCCCCGGCGGGTACCCCTTCACCCGAGGGGTGCAGCCGACGATGTATCGGGGCCGCTTCTGGACCATGCGCCAGTACGCCGGCTACGCCAGCGCCGAGGAATCCAACGCTCGCTACAAGTACCTCCTAGAGCAGGGGCAGACCGGCCTCTCGGTGGCCTTCGATCTCCCCACCCAGATTGGCTACGACGCTGATGACCCGCTGGCCGAGGGGGAGGTGGGCAAGGTTGGCGTCTCCATCAGCAGCCTGGACAACATGCGCACCCTTTTTAACAGCATCCCGCTGGACAAGGTCAGCACCTCGATGACCATCAACGGGCCAGCGGCCATCCTGCTGGCGATGTACATCGCTGTGGCGAAGGAGCAGGGAGTAGATCCCCGACAACTGCGCGGCACGGTCCAAAACGACATCCTGAAAGAGTACGCCGCCCGTGGCACCTATATCTTCCCGCCCCGTCCCTCTATGCGGTTGGTAACCGACCTCTTCCGCTACTGTGCCGCCGGGGTCCCAAAATGGAACACCATCAGCATCAGCGGCTACCACATCCGCGAGGCCGGGTCCACAGCCGTCCAGGAAGTTGCCTTCACCCTCGCCAACGGCATCGCCTACGTCCAGGCAGCCATTGACGCGGGGCTGGATGTGGACGCTTTCGCGCCGCGTCTTTCGTTCTTCTTCAACGCCCACAACGACTTCCTGGAGGAGATCGCCAAGTTCCGCGCCGCCCGTCGCCTCTGGGCGCGGGTGATGCGGGAGCGGTTCGGCGCGCAGAACCCGCGCTCCTTGCGGCTGCGCTTCCACACCCAGACCGCCGGCTGCACTCTCACCGCACAGCAGCCAGAGAACAACGTCGTGCGGGTGACACTCCAGGCACTGGCGGCGGTGCTGGGCGGCACCCAGTCCCTGCACACCAACTCTCGCGACGAGGCGCTGTGGCTGCCCACCGAGGAATCGGTCTGCATCGCTCTGCGCACCCAACAAATCATCGCCCACGAGTCGGGTGTCGCCAACACAGTGGACCCCCTGGCCGGTTCCTACGTCATCGAGCACCTCACCAGCGAGATTGAGCGACAGGCACGGGAGTACATTGAGCGGATTGACGAGATGGGCGGGGCGCTGACTGCCATCGAGCAGGGGTATATCCAGCAGGAGATCGCCAACGCCGCCTACCGCTACCAAAGGGAGGTAGAGACCGGGGACAGGATTGTGGTGGGAGTAAATAAGTATCAGGTAGACGAGGGAAGGGTGGAGATGGAGCGGCTGGTGGTGGACCCAGCCGTTGAGGAGCAGCAACGGGCACGGCTGGCCGCGCTGCGGGCGCGACGGAATGGAGAGCGGACCTCAGCGGCCCTGGCCCACATCGAGACCGCCGCCCACACCCCCGATGATCCACTGATGCCCTTGTTCATCGTTGCTGTGGAGGCTGAGTGTACCCTGGGGGAGATCTGCACTGTCCTGCGACGGGTGTGGGGAGAGTACCAGCCCCAGGCGAGCATCTAGAGGCTTGACTTTTGACTACAATTCTTATACAATACCGAGGACGGCAATCGGGTCTACTTTTAGGTCAATCCGGCCTGCTCAATCTTCCCCGAACTGAAGCGTATCCTATTGAAGACCGTTGCCCTTGAGTCTCTACTGGGCGGCGCCCTGGTTGGGAGTAGACAGATCGAGGCTGCCTTCATATACGGTTCCTACGCTGCCAACCGGGAGACCGTTGTCAGCGATGTTGACCTTTTCGTCGTTGGCTCCATCTCCGGACGCCAGTTGTCCGCGGCGTTACACTCTGCACAGGCCGAGATCCAACGGGAAATCAACTATCACCTGGTCACCCCTGAAGAGTTCCGAGAGCAACTGGAGCGGAATGATGGGGTTTTGCTCAATGTGCTTGACGGCCCTAAGATCTTTGTAGTCGGCAATGAAGAAACGCTACGCACGCTTGCTGCGTGAGGGGCGTATTCGGCTTCATCGAATGAGCCCTTTCGTCGTTCTCGTTCCGTTCTCGCTGTTGACGGCGTGTGCGACCGGCCCTGCCCCCTTGCCTACGCCGATTTCTATTCTGTCCCTAACCACCGCACCCACCCTCACCCCAAGCCCGGCCTCCACAGCCACGCCTGCCTGCTCCCGTACTCCCACACTCCCACCCACCCATACTCCCACGCCCC
>Ga0208279_1000231_pt1 | contig 51244 bp, 49 predicted proteins | sample AntAceMetag02UKM_FD_184766 | JGI IMG/M metagenome (GOLD analysis project Ga0208279, IMG submission 184766) | Saline lake microbial communities from Ace Lake, Antarctica - Antarctic Ace Lake Metagenome 02UKM (SPAdes) (version 2) | ecosystem: Environmental > Aquatic > Non-marine Saline and... | reverse complement strand
TCTTGGCCCTTCTCTCTTTCCTTGGGCCGGCTTGACCGATCACCAGGAACCAGAGGGCTCGTAGAACACTTCCAGAGGATCACAATAAACACTGCCTCAAGTGGTACAACTTTTTGGGGGAACCCCCGTGGCGTCAACAGTGACGATCTCGACTCCGTTACCCATCTTGTGACCCTCCTTGTATTAGAATCCTTCTAGTTCTTGCCGAACAGCCTTTTTCAGCCCTTTGACCACCAGGGCATAAGAATCGTCAATCATTCTCAATATCTCTTCGTTGGGGATGCTGCCATCCAGGGTGATCGTGTTCCAGTGCCTCTTGCTCATATAGTAGCCCGGTTGCACGGCTTCGTATTGGTCACGGAGCGCCAGCGCATCGTCGGGATCGCATTTGAGCGTGATGCGCAGGGGAATTTCCTCCCAGGCGACGAGGGCAAACATCTTGCCCATGACTTTGAAGACCAGTGCTTCCGGCCCGAAAGGGCGTTCCTCAATAGCGCCTTTTTTCTCGAGCAGGTGGGTGCGGAGGGTTTCGAGTTCCATAGGTTTCTCCTTGGTTTTCTCTTTGCTAGAACTCGTGCATATCAGACACGAATCTCCCACCATCAACTGTGATGCACTCGCCGTTGATGTATGAGGAATCGTCACTGGCCAAGAATAGAGCGACGTCGGCAATTTCCTCAACAGTGCAGACCCTTTTCAGAGGATAGGTTTTAGGCTATATTTCTAGCGATGTCGCCCTCGTAAGAAGCGGCACAATTCACGAGACAGTGCAACTGGCCAAATCCCTGCCTGGTTATCTCGATGGCTCTCTTGACCTCATCGGTTTTCGAGACGTCAGTTTTCACGAACAGGCCCACGCCCCCGTTTTCCTCGATCCTGTCAACAGTTCTCTGTCCCATTTCTTCCAGGATATCAACCACCACGACGCTTGCTCCCTCAGAAGCGAGTTTGAATGCGATAGCACTGCCTATCGAGGGGCCGCCGTCTTTATAGCCCAGAGCGGCCCCGGTAACCAGGGCTATCTTGTTTTGCATTTTCATGGTCTATCTCCCCATTTTGCTCACTCTTTCACTAATCCCCCGTGATAAACGAGCTCGTATACCTTGACATTCTGGCTCTCTGGGATTTCGCAGGGTAATCGTGCTATCTAGTGGATGACATTCCCATATCTGTGCAGTTGGCTCACAAAAGTCCTAGATATGGCGTAGAACAAAGGTTCGCCCTGCGAAATCCCAAAGACCCGACATTCTCACGCATAATCCATTCTCTCCCGGTAAACGAAGTGATGTCCCCCTTGCTGGTGTCTACGTAAGTGCTGTCTCCTGTTGAGTGCTCGAAGCCTCCCAGAAAGCGTCCTTCCTCGTACATTCTCGACAGACTCTCCTGGATGACCTGCCCAGTTTCCGCAGCCGTTATCAGCGAGGGTTCGAGTACACGACCATGATAGTTCATGACCCAGACGGGCTTGCCCTCGTAGTAAACAACCTCCTGACCCAGAAAATCCACGCCGCCAAAGTAACTGTCAAGATAAGAGAAAGCGCCCTCGTGAAACTGAAGATCGTGTGAACCGGGTCTATACGAGAGACTCTTTGCTCCTCCACCAACGTAGGTCGCCGCCTTGGCCCGGACAATGAACGTATTGAGTTGTTCCAACGAAAAGCCTGTCATTACTTCTCTCCTTCCTTCTTCGGCGTTGTGCCAGACGCCGTGGGGACAATTGGGGTGGAGGGAGGCTTCCTACCTCGGAGGGGTCCTCTTCTCGAAACGAATCCCATCCGGCTCCTCCACACCCTCCTCACAGTGAACGCCGAATCTCGCCCAGCACCACCCGCGCATCCGGCACAAAGCCGAAAAAGCCTTCCAGCCTGGCGCAGACATAGTCAGCGCAGTGCGCGCAGTTGGCGACGCCCCGCTCTATGCCACAGGCGCGGATCTCGCAATCGGCGCAATGGCTGCACTTGCGCCCACCGTCCAGGCAGCCGTCGCAGATGACAGACGCGACGGTGATGTCAGGCGCATTGTACTCCTTCCGCCAGTGCGCGGCCACTTTTTCCAGGGCAGCCTGATCGTCCGCCTGCATAGTGGGGTGTGAACTTGGCGCAGCCCACACCCCATACATCCTCTCCAGTTAGCTCACTTCAGTGGGAACACGATTTGAGTCTGCAATTCTTGAGGGGCCGTTTGCCCAGGGTCGTTCAGGTACATTTCGTACGCCACCCCGATAGCCTCGTATCCATTGTCCTTCATCCATTGTGAAAGCACATTGTAGGCCAGCTCAATGTCACTATAGGGACCGGTATAGAGGCAGGTTGCCACCTTCCCACCTGGAATCTCGCCAGCTTGAATGTCACCCTTTCCAGAGAGTTTCCTGGAGACCGGGAAGCCTATCTCGACGTCCAGATCTTGCATGTCCATGTTGTAGTATGCCACGAACGGAGGCCCGGCCGGTTGCTCCCCTAATTCTCCCAGATATTGGGCAATAGCCCCATACGCCTTCCCTAATACCTGGGGCAAATCCTGCACGGATACCCGCGTGCGGATTGCCAGAGTAGCCTGGGTAGGCTGTTCCTTCACTTTACATTCGTAAGACATTTTTCCTCCTTGATTTGTTAATCTTTACCCAAAACCCGCATATTCGCTTTTGAGAAGTATCTGAACGCCGTCTTGCCGTACTTCTCGTCAAGTCTGGCGGCATAGTACTGAAGTGCCTTCAGTGCAGATGCGCCGCCGGCATCATCACCAAAGGACATTTTCATGAACCACCTCCCTTTCCTCAACGCTCCTCCTGGCGTCAACCATCCCTCTTCTGTCAACGGGGCGTGTTCACAGTGCACGCCGTATTCCTCCAGAACCTTGAAGTAGTCCTTCAGCCTCGAGTAGCTCGACTGTATCTTTTGCGCCGAATAGGTCTCGCTGTCAATCACAAGGTGTGAACCGCCCTCCTCCTTGCGCTCCCCGAAGAGCCCGAACGCCCACAATATCTTGAGCAGGTGACGCCTCCGCCTCTGGAGCACCGTCTGCCGGGCATAAGAGACGCCCTCGGCGACCACTACCGTCGCCAGAAGCCGATGCAGGTGCTCGAACGGTGTTGCCCTTTCCTCGGAGAAGGACAAGTCATCGGGAAAGGCGACGATTCGAGGTCTCACGAAGACCGTGGTCATTTCCACGATGTCTCCCGGGGCGAGGGACGCCCGTATTGCATCCAGATGCTTGATGCCTTCGTAGGGTTCGATGAAGGCGAGGTAATCCTCCTCGGGTACGGGCGTGCCCAGGCGAGCGGCAATCTTCTCCCTTTGATCCGCCGCGAAAGAGACCCTGGGCACATCTTCACAGGGGTACGCAGAGCAATGCGCGCATGTCTCGACGCCGTTCCGTAGTGCGCATTTTCGCACGTAGCAGCTCTGGTAGCGTACCGCGTTTTCGTCGTCCGGCGCCTGGCAACCGACGCAGGCTCGAAGCTTCTCAGGAGTGGGTCGGTAGCCGATGTACTTTGCCCACCCTTCGGCGCATTGTCGTCTGTCTTCGTCGGTCAGAAGGTTTTCCTTGTACGATGGGCAGTGGCCGCAGTTGCAACCGCATTTGGAGAATAGGTCTTTCATTTCGCGTCCTCCTGTCATTTTGTTCAGAAATCCACCGTTTGGTACTCCGCCTGGCAGGGATAACCTGCTGCGATGTCCAGTTGCCGTTCGCCGGGATCCCCAGTTGATGTCCCATCTGTTTGTAAGTACCGTAGAGTTCCACTTGATGCATCAAGTTGCCTCCTTGGGTGCAACAGGTCTACTGCTTGTTGACCAGCTCTATCTTTCGAGGTCCTGCTTCGGTATAACTCGTGATCACCGACGGCACGTGCAAACGATCGTCGTTCTCATAGTTCGGTGAAGGAATCGTCCTGACGCACTCCTCCAGGATTGCCATTTCTTGCTTATCTGCCTCGACTCTCACTTTGGCACCTACCGGCAAGGTAGTGTTAGGGCAGTTGTGACCAAAGTCGTTAACCTTCAGGATGGGGAACTCACATTCCGAGGTGACTCTCAGCAAAACGTCTTGCATCTTTAGGGGCTCATCCGCTTTGTTGTCCAATCCGTCAATGTAACCGATGATCACAGCTTGCACCTTGTCAAATACGCCGATTTGCTTGAGTTGATGGAACTTGTAATCACATTCTTCCGGTGCAAGCCCAATGCCTTCCACAAATAGGATAGACTCTGTGCAATCGGGGAAATAGGGTGTCCCTGCCAGTTTCAGCAGGCCGTTGAGATTGCCGCCCAGCAGTCTCCCTTCAGCAGCGCCACCGCGTACTGCTTCCCGTTTTCCGTTGGCGTTGACTGCCCCAATTTCAGCTTTCATGAGCCGACTGACGAATTCCTGTACATCGTAAGGCGTAGGATCCATACCGAATCCCCACATGACATCGTTGCCGTGAAAAGTAACCAAACCTGTTTTCGTGTGAATGGCATTCAGCAAGACGGTTATGTCGCTGATGCCCAAAAAGATCTTGGGATTCTCCTCGATGACACTCCAATCGAGGTAAGGCAGGCAAGCATTTGCTGTGTCTCCGCCCTGAGAACAGACGATCGCTTTTATCGATTGATCTGCGAACATATTATTTATGTCCGCAGCTTTTTCCTGTGGAGATGCACAGTAACCCCAGGTTCTTGAGAACACATGCTTCCCAATAATGACCTGAAACCCCACATCTTCCAGAAATCGAACACCTTTGTCAAGTTTCAAGTCCCCGGGTGTTGTAGGAGTTGACGGCGAGACCACGCCGATCATGTCTCCCTTGTCTAGTTTCATCGCTATCACTGATGTACCTCCTTGAGTGCGAGTATGGTAAGCTGCCATCTCACTGGAGATATTCTTTCCGCCGTCAAAGAAGCACGCCCTTCAAGAACTGCCCCGTATAACTCCCCTTCACCTGCGCCACCTCCTCCGGCGTCCCCTGCGCGACGATGTACCCGCCCTCGTCGCCCCCCTCCGGCCCCAGGTCCACGATCCAATCCGCCGTCTTGATCACGTCCATATTGTGCTCGATCACGATGACGGTGTTGCCGGCGTCGGTCAACCGGTGGAGCACGTCCAGCAACTTTTGGATGTCGGCAAAGTGCAGGCCGGTGGTCGGCTCGTCCAGGATGTAGACCGTGTCGCCGGTGGAGACGCGGGCCAGTTCCTTGGCCAGTTTGACCCGCTGCGCCTCGCCGCCGGAGAGCGTCGTCGCGCTCTGGCCCAACTTGACGTAGCCCAGCCCCACATCGGCTAGCGTCTGCAGGATGCGCTTGATCTTGGGCACGTTGCCGAAAAAGTCCAGCGCCTCCTCCACGTCCATATCCAGCACGTCGGCGATGTTCTTCCGCTTGTAGCGGATCTGCAGCGTCTCCCGGTTGAAGCGCGTACCCTTGCACACGTTGCACGTCACCCACACGTCGGGCAAAAAGTGCATCTCCACTTTCTTCTTGCCGTGACCCTTGCAGGCTTCGCAGCGGCCCCCCTTGACGTTGAAACTGAACCGCCCCGGCCTGTAGCCCCGCGCCTTCGCCTCCGGCATCTTGGCGAACAACTCGCGGATGAGCGTCATCACCTGGGCGTAGGTGGCCGGGTTGGAGCGGGGCGTGCGCCCGATGGGATCTTGAGTGATGCTGATCACCTTGTCCACGTGCTCCAGTCCCTCGACGCTGTCGTGCTCGCCTGCTTTCTGGGTCGCGCGGTGCAGCGCCTGGGCCAGCGCCGGGTGTAGCGTCTGCGCCACCAGCGACGATTTGCCGCTGCCCGAGACGCCGGTGACGCAGGTGAACAGCCCCAGCGGAAAGCGCACCTCCAGGTTCTTGAGATTGTTCTGCCGCGCACCAACGACCGTGAGCCACTGCCCATTGATCGGCCGCCGCTGGCCGTTAGGTGAGGTCACTTTCAACTCACCCCGCAGGTAGCGCCCGGTCAGCGAGTCGGGATGCTCCACAATCGCCTGTGGCGGCCCGGCGGCCACCACCCAGCCACCGTTGATGCCCGCCCCCGGCCCCAGGTCCACGATCCAGTCAGCGGTGCGTATCGTCTCCTCATCGTGCTCTACGACGATGACGGTGTTGCCCATGTCGCGCAGCCGTTCCAGCGTGTCCAGCAAGCGGCGGTTGTCGCGCTGATGCAGACCAATACTTGGCTCGTCCAAGATGTAGAGCACACCCACCAATCCGCAGCCGATCTGGCTGGCCAGCCGGATGCGTTGCCCCTCTCCGCCGGAGAGCGTCGGCGCAGGGCGGTTGAGCGTCAGGTAGTGCAGGCCCACGTTCATCAGGAACCGGAGTCGCTCGCTGATCTCCTTCAGCACTTCCTCGCCGATCTCGATCTGTTCCGATGATAGCCGTGGCCACAACCCCTCGACCCACTGAAGTGCCTCGCCGATGCTCATCGCTGTGACTTGGTTGATCGTCTGACCTCCGACAGTCACCGCCGCGCTCTCCGGGCGCAACCGTTGGCCGTGACAGGTGGAACAGGGTTGCTGACTCATAAAGGTGGCGTACCAACGGCGTGTCCAGTCCGACTTGGTCTGGTTATAACGGCGGCGGATCGAGGGAACAACCCCTTCATGTGTTCCCTCGTATTGCCCCGATCCGCGTTCGCTTGCCCACTCCCAAACCACCTTGGCGCCGCCATAGAGGATGGCGTGCTGGCACTCCTCCGATAGTTCACACCACGGCGTGTCCAAATCGTGGCCGAACTGCTCCACAATCTGCTTGGCTGCCTGGTACGTGCCGCTCTTCTTTTTCTTGCCCAACTCGCCCCAGGCACGCATTCCCCCCTCGTGTAACGTCTTGTCCGGTTCATAGAACATCTGTGGGTCGAACTCGATCTTAGCACCCAGGCCATTGCACTCGGGGCACATCCCCATCGGCGAGTTGAAGCTGAACATCGCAGGTGTCAACTCTGGGAAACTCAACCCACACTCTGGGCAAGCGTTTCGCTCTGAGAGCATCCACTCGTTGCCGTTCCCTTGGTCAATGATGACTAGCCCATCCCCAGCCCGCAAAGCGGTTTCAATCGAGTCTGTGAGACGTGAGCGGAAGGAGGAAGAGGAAGTAAATGAAGCAGATGAGGTAGAGGAAGTAGATGAGTAATGAGGGGGTACCTCATTCACTCCTTCCTCATTTACCTCATTTACTCCCATCGGTACAACCAGTCGATCCACCACCAACTCAATGTTGTGTTTATTCTTCTTGTCAAGCGTGATCTTTTCGTCCAAGCCCAGGATATCGCCATCCACCCGCACGCGGGCGAAGCCATCGGCGCTCGCCTGAGCAAACGTATCCTTGAAAGCGCCCTTGCGGTTGCGGGCCAGCGGGGCCAGCACCTGGAAGCGCGTGCCAAGCGGCAGCGCCGCCACCTGCCCCACGATCTCCTGCGCCGACTGGGCGCGCACCTCGCGCCCACACTGCGGGCAATGCGGCACGCCAGCGCGGGCGAAGAGCACCCGCAGGTAGTCATAGATCTCTGTGACCGTCGCCACGGTCGAGCGAGGGTTCTTGCTCACCGCCTTCTGCTCAATAGCAATCGCCGGGCTGAGGCCGCCGATGAAGTCCACCTTCGGCTTCTCCATCTGGCCGATGAACTGGCGGGCGTAGGAAGAGAGAGACTCGACGTAGCGTCGCTGGCCTTCGGCGTAGAGCGTGTCGAAGGCCAGCGATGACTTGCCGCTGCCCGAGACCCCCGTGATCACCACCAGTTTGAAGCGCGGCAGTCTCACGTCAATGTTCTTCAGGTTGTGTTCCTTGGCTCCGCGAATGAGAATCTCGTCAGGGTACATCGTGGGGTCTCACCTCTCGTTCATCTTGCACGTACGTTCTAAACGATTCAGAGTATACCATCGATACCTGTCAAAGAGTGTCATATTTTAGCGAGGAAAAGGTGACATCTCGACAGTTTTAAGGTTTCTGTGTCACGTGGACTATCGCCCAGTGACCAAGACAGGAACCCATCCATACGGCGCGACAAAACCAAGAACGATCCTTGCGGATCGTCCCTGGCAGTCACAAACCTTTCGGTCTCTTGCCCTAACTAATTTGACGCTGCGAGCATCGGCTCAGGTAATCGCCTCACTCCTCGAGCCCCAGTCCTTCTTCCGGCAGCCACTCGGGCCAATCGGAGGCCCACTCGGGAACCCGCACGTTCTCCACGCGATCACAGACCGGGATGTAGGCTTTCAAGTCCAGGACCGGTGTACCATCAAACGCATCAATGTTGGCGATCTCGACCTCACCCTTGTCCCGGTTGACGTCCAGTATTTTCGCTGTGGTCAGGCCGATGGGATTGGGACGAACAGGCGACCGGCACGCGAACACGCCCAGAACCGGCGCATCGTAGGGAGCCCTGTCGCTTTGGGTGACCTGGCGATACATATCATCCTGAAACTCACTGAACCACCAGAACACTTGCACGTGGCTGAAACGTTCCAGTTCTTTCAGGGCAGGGACGTAGGAGGGTAGGATCTCCAGGTATGTCCGTTCATTCTCCCTGCGCACATATCCCACCGGAAAGATGTTGAAAGTTTTTGCTTCTTGAATCGACGGTTGCTGGCTCATATCGTCCTCCTTTTTGTCTATCAGTTACTCTAGCCTATTGTAGTGCCATGATAGCACAGATGGAGACGACTTGCTTGACGTCTATTGCTCAATCCAGTGTCAAGACCGTCCCGTTTCAGTTTGATTTTGACGATTCTTGCGCTGGATTACCAGGAGGAAGAGGGCCTCAATCTACTTGATGGGAATGTAAATCTCCCATTCAGGTTCTTTGTGATCAGAAAAGTCCCGTCCGTAGTATTCGATTTCCAGTGGGTGGGACAAGCGCATATCAGATTGTGGCAACCACGTTTGGTAGATATAGTCCAAAGTCAGTTCGAGATCTCTGCGGGGGCCCTTATGGACAAACCTGGCATACGTCAACGATGGGATCACTTTTACGACCAGAGCGGGATGTGGCCCATCCAGAGATTTGGTCTCTACAGCCACCATGTAAAAAAAGCCATCCCTTTCCCACCCCCTCGGATACCAGGCGATGCCGTAGTACTCTCTCAGCGCACTGGCGCTTTCCGCCCGACCGAGCTCCTGGGTCAGGATTTCCCAGAGGTGCGGAATTACCATTCGGTCCTGGACCAGGGACATTAGCCCCATGACTCGAAGGGCCTCCCTTTCCACCAGTACAGGCTTCAAATAATCCCCTTTGTTGATGTGCTGAATGTACTCGAGGGTCAGCCTGGGCATCCAGAGCCGTTCGTCCACTGCTCTCTGGTTTCTCCACCGGTAGGGCGGCATACCGAACATACGCTTGAAAGCACGCGAGTACGTCTCAGGGCTGTTGAACTGGTACTCAAAGGCGACGTCAATGATCTTTCTGTCGGTCTCAATCATCACCCGGGCGGATTCAGACAGCCTCCGGCGCATCAGATAGTCATACGGCGTATGGTGTACGATGCCGTTAAACACCCGGCAGAAGTGATACAGCGAATAGCCTGCCGCATCAGCCATATCAGCGACTCCGATGTTCTCCCTGAGATTGCCCTCGATAAAATCGAGCGCTTTACCTATTGCCGTCAGTTGGGACATTGTCAGCAGGCTTTACAGGGACGTAAACGTCCAATTCCGACCCTTCCAGATTGTCCAATCCCTTGAAACGTTGATCGCACAGTTGAAAGCCATACTCGTAAGCGGACTCGTAGCCGGCACCAGACATCCATTCCCAGATCATCCTGGACCAATCAGACGTGATCTGCTCTCCGTTGAGCGTGAACACGGCGTACTGGGCAGGCGGGAGTATCTTGACCAGCATCTCGACCGGTATGTCCTCAAGTCTCTCCACCTCCACCCCAACGAATATCTCTCGATGTCCTTTCGAGGCCGTCTCCTCGCTTTCGACGTGCACTTCATAAGCACAGGCGTCGTCTTTGATATGCTTGATGCGATCACGGTGGTCAGTCAGGTAGATCGTGAACCGATTCCAGAGTCTTCCGATCTCGTTCTCCTCGGTCCAGCCGCCACTTTCGGCAAATGGATCTCCAAAGAAACTGAACCCCACTAACGTAATCTGGCCCTTTTTTATGATCCTTGGTTCCATGGCTCTCCTTCACTTACAGGCTCTTACACTCAGATGGCCCTGCTGCTGGTCAAGGCGTCGCCGCAGTGGAGGCGTACAGCGCAACGATGGCGCAAGCCCGCTCGCTCACCCGGCGACGCAGTTCCTCCGGCTCCAGCACGACGGCCTGGGGCCCGTAACCCAACGCCGTCCAGGCCGCCCACTCCAGGTCCGTCACGGCGAAGGTGACGATCACCGAGCCGTCGGGCTGCTCGTCTACCGTCTCCCAGGAGGCGCGGTTGTCCAATGCCTGGAGCGCCGCCTCCGGCGCGAAGCGCATGCGGACCTGCACCCGTGGCTCCATCTGTTGCTCCGCCGCCAGGTATTTCTGAACGTCAAAGTCGGCCTGCACGTCAAAGGTCTGGTCGAGCAGTGTCAGTTCGACAATACGCATCTTCTCAAAAAGTTGGGGCGAAAGTAGGTCGGATTTGCTGTCCGACCCTGTGGCGGTTAGCAAAACCGCCCTACGCTGCCCTTGCCCCAAGATATTGAGAAGATACGACAATGCGATCTACGCGGAACGTGCGCATATCCTCGCGCAGGTGGCAGTGGCCGACGACGTACCACCAGCCCCAGCGGTGGATCAGTGCGTAGGGATCGAGGTCGCGCCGCAGGGGTTTGGGCTGGCCTCGGCTGCGGTAGACCATCGTGACTCGTCGTCGTTCGCGGGTGGCGCGGCGCAGTTTTTCGAGTAGTGGCGCCAGTGGCGTGTAGTCGGTGCGGTGAAACCCAGTCGCCAGCAGCGTCCGGCGCGCCCAGGCGACCTCGTGCCGCTGCTCATTGGGAAGGAGATTATCCAGTTTGGCCAGTGCCCCCTGCGCGGCGTCGCGGTACAACCGTCCCCACATCTCCTCCACCAGGCTGGTGCCCAGGTAGACGGCGACAGCCTCCTCTGGAGTGAAGACGAGCGGGGGCATGCGATAGCCACGTACCAGGGAGAAACCGCCGTGGGGCCCGCGTTCGGAATAGACCGGGATGCCCATCTCGTCCAGCATACCGATGTAGCGTTGGATCGTGCGCACCGAGACGCCCAGTTCCTCCGCCAGTTCGGCTGCCTTCTGGTTGGGCCGCCGCTGCAGGAGCATGATCAGCGTGATGAGCCGAGTAGCGGTGTTTGACATTCGTTCTCCCTCGACCGTCCAGTGGACAGTCCATGGCAGTATTCTACACCAGGTTTGTGACAATTCCTGGCATAATTGTAGCGCAATTTGATGGAAGGGGAAGTGGGTTCAGATTGTTCCCTTCAACTCGTAGGTCACGCTATTCAGGACGCCGAGGGAGTGCAGATGCCGCAGCAGTGGGGTCACGACAGCGAAATAGGCCAGTCACCCGATTTCATTGTACCACCTATTGTGGTAAATACCCCATACTCGCGGGGAGGGCGTGACGGAGGTTGAGCCAGGGTAAGGAAAGAGAGAAATGCCAGCAAGGGCTGACTTTTCTCCCTTCCCCCTTTGTGGGTAAACGCATGATACCACAAGGGGAAGGAAAGAACAACCTCAGTCATTCGCCGTCAATTCGGTTTCTTTGTTGGTAAAGCGCTGGTACCAGTCCAGATGCTGTTGCACCAAATGGGGTGAGAGCCCTGTCAGTAGGCAAATCTCATCGAAGGTGTGCCCAGCCTCATGCGCGGTCACAATGCGCTGGTGATCGTTGATGTACTTGTCCACCCGCTGTGGGTCGTGGTTGGTACGACGGGCGATTTCCTGGGTCAGCAGGCCTTGATAGTAAAGCATCAGCACAGGCCCTTTGTGAGTCCGGGTACGGCCCAGGTCGAAGACCACGCCAGCGTGGGGTAGAACTTCGCCAGGATGAGATTTGTAGTACTTCTTGACCCACTCGCCGATGGTCGTTGCAGAGACACCAAATAGCAAGCTGACGATGCTGAAGGAGAGAACCGAGCCTTGATCATACGCTTCCTCGATGATACGAGCCACCATACGAGGCCGCAGTTCTGGCAGCGGTGTACCTTCGACCAGTTCCAAGATTTCCTTCGGCGTGATGAGGGAGACAATGGCTGGCTTGAGTTTGACGTTAGAGATACGGGTGCCGTAGCCGAATCTCTCCCGTTTGTCCACACCGATGACTATCGTCTGGTAGGGTTGCAACCGGCTGGATGCGACACTGAACTCGTCCACGATGGTCAGGAAGCGGTCGATGAGCAAGTCGGCGATGAGGGCCATGTTCTCGAATCCAAAGTTAGTCAGCAACTCCCGTTTGAGGGCACTGTGGAGCGTTTTCTGGCTCAGGGGACCATAGATAGCCTTGTTGTGCAGCCGTTTCTGTGCCTGGGCATCCATTTTCAGCCCCTTTTTTTCGCCTGGCGGGGCAGTAGCCCGTCGGCGTAGAAATCAAGGAACTTGCGCAAAGGAACGGTGAAAGTCCCATCTGCAGCCAATTCTTCGTAGAGAGCAATGTACTCGTTGACTAGAAAGAGACTGAAGCCGGTGATGCGGCTGATGAGTTGAGGAGCATCCCCACGTCGATGAGGCAGCGCCACCCGCAGGAAACCATCGAGGTATCTCTCGACACTGGACAAGTGATGGCCGGTGCGGCGGCCAATCTCTGTTTCGGGCACGCCCAGCAGACGCATCTTGATGATAGGACGTTTATGCGTCACTGCTCGACCGGCATCGGTGAAGTGAGCGCGGGTAACGATTGTTTCCCCCCGTGCTCTCAGCACGGCAACGTGGTCAGCTACGGTGCCCCGATCCATGTGCAGGATGGCTCCCAGATCCTCGTAGGTCAATGGAGCGCCCTGGGCGACGGCTTCGTCGCTGATGCGTTTCAAGACATGCCGCTTCAACTCCGGCAGGCCGTGCTGGTGACGATAGGCAATATCGTCCGGGTGATGCAGTGTCAGGATGACCGTTACATATTCGCAGTCCCTGAGTGCTTTGCCCGCTGGCTCTGTACTCTTGACCGCGTACCAGACGATTTGGCCGTCCTGCCGGGTGCCGGGGGCAGAGATGGTGCGCAAGTAGCGCGCATCCTCGGCCAGCACCTCAGCCATCGCTGGGCTGAAGGCGTAGCGAGTGCGCAAGTGGTTGACCAGCAGCCTGCGGCCAGTTTTCTCGCTGAGACGGTCACGAGTCGGTTTTGTTTTCATGGTAGCCTCCTCATACTTCAGGGTGTTGATTGTCGTGTCCATTATACCTTAACCCTGTGAGTATGTGGTGGATACCACAATCACGATAATGGCATAAACTCAACAAGTGGGAGAAAGATTGAGGTGCTGAATTCTGTCTCGAACATCCAGCGATGTCCACTTGACATGACCCGCGTCTGAGCGTACAATGCGTAGGCTCCATTAAACCGAAGGCTGAGGAGAGGTTATTGCCTGAGACAATCTGTGACCTGCGACTACGACCCGGCACAGAACGGGTGCTGGAGATCGCAGCAGCCGGACAATTTACAGACCGGCTACCATACCGCCTGCAATTACAGGCCGAGCGACTGGCGCTCGTCGCCGGCTTCGACGAACTGGTCTGTCTGGACGCGCTCTATTTCACTCCCTTTGACTACCAGGTCAAAGCCGCCCAGACCGCGCTGCGCCGCTTCCGCGGCCGGGGCCTCCTGTGCGACGAGGTCGGGCTGGGCAAGACCATTGAGGCCGGGCTGGTGCTCAAAGAGTACCTCCTGCGCCAGATGGTCAACCGCGTGCTCATCATCACCCCGCCCGCGCTGGTTGAGCAATGGCGGGAGGAACTGGCGAGCAAGTTCGGCCTGACCGACTTCGTCGTCAACTACGACCCGGAGTTTCGCGAGTTGGGCCCGCAGGCGTGGGCTGCTTTCCCCCGCGTGATCGCCTCCCTGGCCACGGCCCGCCGTCGCGAACACCGCCGTGCCATCACGAACATCGTCTACGACCTGGTGATCGTGGACGAGGCGCACCACCTCAAGAACCGCTCCAGCGTCTCCTGGAAGTTCGTCAACGTGCTCCAGAAGAAGTACATCTTGATGCTCACCGCCACGCCGGTGCAGAACAACCTGAACGAACTGTACAACCTCATCACCATCCTCAAGCCTGGCCAACTCAAGACGCCACGTGAATTCCGCCGCCGTTTCGTCGTGCAAGGCGACCCGCGCCTGCCCAAGAACCGAGGCCGGTTGCGCGAACTCCTCGCCGACGTGATGGTGCGCCACGCCCGCGGGCAGGTGGGTGTCCAACTTCCGCCTCGCCGTGCACACACCGTGCGTCTGCAACTGGGACCCGACGAACGGGCGCTCTACGACGACGTCAGCAACTTCGTGCGCAGTTGCATCCGCCCCCCCTCTACCCCCCCCATAGGGGGGGAGGTAAACGCGGTGCTCCCGGCCGTCCACCGCTTCACCCTGCGCACGCTCCAGCGCGAGATCGGCAGTTCTCCGGCCGCCGTCCGCCCGACCCTGATGAGGCTGGCCGAGCGGTCGGAGATGTCCTTCCACCGGGAGATGTTGCTGGGCCTGGCTGATCGCGCCAGCGGTGTCCGATCCTGGGCCAAGGGAAAGGCGCTGGAGCGGCTTCTGCTCTCCCAATTGGCCTCCGATGGGCGCGAGAAACTGATCATCTTTACCCATTTCCGTGCCACGCTGGAGTTGCTGGCGGACCTCCTGTGCGGGATGGGGATGGACTTCGTGGTCTACCACGGCCGACTCTCGCGGGCGCAGAAGGACGAGGTCATCCGCCGCTTTGAGCAACAGGCCCAGGTGCTCCTTTCTACTGAGGCGGCTGGCGAGGGACGCAACCTCCAGTTCTGCCGCCTTATGCTCAACTTCGATCTGCCCTGGAACCCGCAGCGCATTGAGCAGCGTGTCGGGCGCATCCACCGCGTGGGCCAGACCCGCCCGGTGGAGATCTTCAACTTCTCAGCCGCGGGGACGGTAGAGGACTACATTCTGGAAATCCTCGATCGCAAACTGAACATGTTTGAACTGGTCATCGGCGAGATGGATATGATCCTGGGCCATCTGGGGGACGAGCGCGACTTCGAGGGGATCGTGATGGACATCTGGACGCAGGCCCGCACGCAGGAGGAGGCGACGGCCGGATTCAAGCAACTCGGCGACGCGCTGGCCCAGGCCCGGGAGGTCTACCAGGGCACTCGCGAGTACGACGAGGCGCTGTTCGGGGAGGACTTCACGGCTGAATGAGCGAACTGGCTGACTTCGTACTAAACACTTTCCGCCAGGTCGGCGGCATCGTCGAGCCGCCGGCCTATGGTATCTACGAGATACTCCTGTCCGAGGAGATGGCCCGTCGCTGGAACGTGCCTGTCTATCAGCGTCTCGCCTTCGCCGACAATGCCCCGGCGGACGTGACCGACGCAGAGGACGTCGCCATCGTAGGCTACGGCCACCCACTGGTGGAGACGCTGATGGAGGAAGTTCGCGCCGAGCCTGCCTGTGTGCAATCCTACGTCAACGATCTGCGGCTCGACAAGCGCGGACTACTCACGCTGGCCCGCCAGGCACTGGCCTTCCCTAACGCTCGCCTGACCGAAGCGGAGCACAAGGGCGAATCGGCGGTGCTCTGCCACTACGTGCGCTTCAACTTCAAGGCCGCGCTGATCACCGACGAGAAGCGCGAGCGACTGGTCTCGGTCGTGATGGACGCGCAGGCTGGGTTCGCCGTCCCCGAATTGACACACATCAAACAACTGGCACGCCTGGAGGAGAAATCGGCTTTCGAGCATCTCTTGTCTGCGCCGGTGCGCTGGCTGCCGGGGCCAGGACATGAGGATGGGGTGCTGAGCCGGCCGGTGCTGGAGGGACTGCTGGAGCGGGCCACTCGCGCCGCGCTGGACGAACTGGCCGTGCCGTTGGAGACGCTGCGCCGCCGTGCCGCTCGCTATCTGGAACTCGACCGGGCCCGCCTCACCGGGTATTACGACGACATTGCCCGCGACCTGCAGCGCCGCATCGGGCGCGTCAGCGATGATGCCCGTCGCGCCTCGCTGGAGGACAAACTGGCCGCCGCGCAGGCCGAGCGAGAAGCCAAACTGGCCGACGTGGAGGCCAAGTATCGCCTGCGCGTGGAGCTGGAACTGATCAACCTTCAGGTCATCGTCCAGCCCAAGATTCTCCTCCCTGTGTGCGTCGGGAACCGCACTGTCACGATAGAGCGCGTCGTTGTCTGGGACCCGCTGTTGCACCGTATTGAGCCGCTGGCCTGCGACGTGTGCGGGCGGTCGGCGACCCGGCTGACGCTGTGCACCGGCGGGCACCTGGCACACGGGGACTGCCTGCTGTCAGAGCAGTGCGTGGACTGCAAGCGCGTCTACTGTCGCTTGTGCGCCGACCAGATGGGCCGTTGCGTGGTGTGCGACCGCCCGGTGTGCGTGCACAGTCTGAACCGCTGTAGTGTATGCGGACGGGCCACCTGCCGTGAGCACGTGAGGCTATGTCACGCCGCCGATGGCCAGCCGGCCGGCCTGCCACCGCCTGAGCCTCCCAAACCGCCTCCGCCTCCCGTCGAGAAGGTGGAGGAGAAACCCATCCCTCCCCCGCCTCCTCCCCGAAGCGAGGAGAGGAGGCGCAAGGCGACCACTCGGGCCGCTCGCGGAGCCCGCCGTCCCGTCAAGAAGAAATCGCGCATACCTACCCCCTACAAGATCGAGGTGTACGTCGAGCCTCGTGCGCCCGTGGTGAATGCTTTCGTGCTGACGAAAGGGCAGAAGCAGGTCGCTGTGCGCTCCTGGGAACTGACCGACGAGGGCATCGCGGTCACGTGTCAGTGCGAGAAAGGATGGTATTGCCCGGCGGATGGAACTGTGCTGGAGCCGGCCGGCGTCTCTGGCATCGCGGCGCAGATTGAGGCTCAGATCGGGGACCTGCGGCGGGAGTACGGCATCTCTGGCCGGCGCGTATTCCGCTACACCGTCGTCCACGGCGCGGCACGTCAGGTGTCGCGCCTGGTGCTGCGGGGAGAGTGGCGAGACGAGGAAATGCTGACAGCAGTGCGGGCCAGTTTCAAAGATTGATCCTGCGCGACTCACAATGAAAGGCCCTTCACCTCGTAGTTCAAGGGCGTTCGCCGAAGGTCTCTGACCGAGGCGAACGGGGCTCGGTCAGGAGACCTCGCCCATCAGGTGGTGAGTTCCGCCTCGCAGGCGCTGGCCAAGGGGTGTGTCAATCATCGTTTGCCTCCTCCATTGAGCTCAGCACAAACACGGCACGCTCAAACACCTTGCCGTTAATTTTGGGCTCGATGGCATGTTTGCCAGGGTAGTATTTGCGCGTCGTCACCGGTGCAAAGCTGTGCCTTTTTGTGATATGGAGGACCTCACCGGGTTGGATTGTTTTTTTGGTTAGCTTAAACACTTTCGGCGTGAGGCTGCCGTTGGCTCTCATGAGGTGCACTACGTAGTCGATCAGCAGGTTCTGTGGTTCGTCGCTCAATGACTCGATCTCGAATGATAACGTCACTCTGCCACCCAACGGGATGGTTTTTGGTTCGACGGTCAGGTAACGCACACCAATCGCCGGATCAGCAGGGTAGCCAAGCAGTTCGAGCGCGCCGGGGTGGCCGGCCTTGATCAGTGTGCGCAGCGCGTGGCTGGTAATGCGACGGATTTCCTCAGTGTCGTGCGCCTGCCAGCGTCGCAGCACCTTGATCACCAGGTCGCGGTTGTCCTTCGAGATGTCGTTGAGGTTATTGGCGACGCTGCGCCGCACCGATTCCGCCTCATCGTCCTTGAGTCGTTCGAGGATAGGCAGGATTGGCGCCGGATCGGTCTTGAGGGCGGGCAGGGCTATCGCCCAAGGTAGGCGCGGGCGGCAGCCTTCGCTGGCCAGGCGGCGCACGCGTGGGCTTTCGTGCTGTGCCCATTCGAGCATCTGGGCCATCAAACGATCCTGGTAGCGCACGATGAACGGGCGTACGGCGAATTCGGCGCTGATCAGTTGTGTAAATTGCTCCAGTGCCGGGAGCGAGACTTCCAGGTCATCCAGCCCATAGACCCCGGCGTAATCGGGAAAGATCATGTTTTCGAAACCGTAGCCAGAGAGCAGGGGAGCCGCTTGGCGAAGGATGTCGAGCGCGGTACGGTAGTCGGGCGGCAGGAGGTCATGAAGGACAGTGGTGATATGCCGCATCCGGCCCTTGAGTTCGCGGGCCTCCCAGTCTCCGTCGAAGACGCGTGCCGAAAAAGCGTCCCTGTCGAACACGGTGTACACGTTCTTGAGCGCAGTAGCCAGGTCAGTGATGAACTGCTGGTTGTACATGTTCTTCAGTGGTTCCGCCATAGGCAACCTCCGATTTACCTGTCAGTAGCGACGGGGTTTGGAGACCTGACAGGTTTCCATCAGCTCCAATTCTGGCAAGATCGCCCTGCTGTAGATATTAACTAACGGGGCTTTCAATCTACGTTTGCCTCCAGACAGTTTTCAGCAGCCGCAGCACGTCGAGGGTGACCCACTTGCTGGGGCGGTAACGCTTCTCCAGCGGCCAGGTGCGGGAGACGGAGCCGCAAAGCCACCGTCCCTGCTCGTCCTGGCGGGCCAGCAGGAGATCGAGCAGCAAGGTGAAGCGCGGGTCGTGACCATAGCCGTGGGCAGCCAATGCCCGCAGTGCGCTGAGCAAGTCCCAGGCGCGGGGCACGCCGAAGGTGAACCAGCGTTTGTGCTCGCCCTCGAAGTCGTAGTCGGCGTCCAGCAGCGCGTCGGCCAACCGTCGCACGACCTGCCCCGACTGCGACGAGCGTATATCGGCCGGGAGGACAGCCAGGCCGTTGAGGGCGGCAATAGCGCCCCACAGGCAATCCCTGTGCTGGTAACGGCCGCAGTCGAGCGCATTCTCGGTGGACATGTCCTCAATGAGGAAGGTGAAGGCGCGACGCATGCGGGGGTCGTCTCCCAGTCCGAAGTAGACCAGGAGGGGGAGATGCTCGCCGGTGGTGCAGGGGAAGATGCCGCTGCGGCGTGTCTTTGTCATCGAGAAGCCGCCGCTTTCGTGTTGGCAGAAGCGGAGGAAGGAATCACAGCCGGCGGCTGTCCGCTCGTCCGGCTCCACGCCCAGCATGTGCAGAATGGCCAGTACGCTCGCCGCGCCCTGGGCGGTGTAGGGTTTGGTCTCGTCGTCGCCCCAGTGGCCATCGGGGTGCTGGCGGGCGAATAACTCCTGCACCAGGGGTTGTTGAGGGATGGTCGCTTTGGCCTCCCGCACCTCGGGATCGTCCGCCGGCCGGTCAAGCAGTTCGGTCAGTGTCCAGTAGCGGACCGAGGGGTTCTCCGGGTCCAGCAGCCAGGGGATGGGATTGGCCTTGAGGTGAGTTTGCCAGGCATTGCCCACAAGATTACTCCTCACGCCGCCAGCCCGGCGCGGATGCTGTCCAGCATGGCGCGGGCAGCGGGCGCAAGGCCAAAGAACGCTTCCAGCTTGTCGCAGATGTACTCGTCGCAGTGGGCGCAGTTGGCTACACCGCGCTCTATGCCGCAGGCGCGGATTTCGCATTCGAAGCAATGGCTGCACTTGCGCCCATCGTCCGTCAAACAACCGTCGCAGATAACAGACTCGACGGTGATGTCGGGCGCGTTGTACTCCTCGCGCCATCGCGCGGTCACCTGCTCCAGGCCGGCACGGTCGTCCGCCTGGGTAGCGATGTAGGCCGGGCAGTCGGTGCATATCAGCCCACAGTAGGCAATCATTTTGTCCATACGAACTCTAGTTTCTCGGTCATTTCAGCCTCAAATCCTACCGGACCAGGGCGGCGTTGTGATCTCCGCTTTCACGACGGCCAGACCGGTGACTGTCAGGGTATATAGGATGCCCATCAAGACCATCGCGCCCACGCCGTAGGCCAGGTGGTGGGGATCGGCCAGCAATCGTGTGAGCGTGCTGCGTGGCCTGATGACAGTGCCGCCCAGGTATGTCCAGAAGCGTCTCATTTTCGCCTCCCATCGGTGAGATTCAGCCAGCATTTAGCGAGTCATTTTCAGCACCCGCAGCGCCCGCAGCGTGACCCACTTGCTGGGTCTGCCTTTCTTCTCGACATCGGCCCACATCTTGCCGTTGTGACTGCACTCCATCTTCCAGCGGCCCTGCTCGTCCTGCTTGGATAGCACGAATTCAACGGTTTCATTCAGACGCGAGTCTTTCGCATAGCCAGCCTCGGATAGTGCTTCGAGGTTGAGCAGCACGTCAGTGACGTAACCCAGCGGGTAGCCGAACTTGAACCAACTGGAACTGATGCGTTCGTGATGCGGATAGTCAGCGCGGGCGACGTCGTAACTGAGCAGGAAATCAGTGCTGGCGACGACGGCGGCCTCGACGGCGGGGGTGCGGCCGGTGGCGGGCACGCGGTTGAGTGCCCGCAGCGCCCGTACCGCGCCCCACGCGCAGGGCAGGCCATAGTTGGCTGAGCAGACGAAGCCGGGAGCCTGGACGCCCCCCTTGCGGTACCACTCGTATCCCTCACCGGTGATGGAGCGGGCCAGCGCGTCAATTGCCCGATCTAGCCGCTCGTCTCCCCAATAGCGCAGGTCGAGGAGTGCCCGCACCACGTTGCCCCACAGACAGTGGATGGTCGTGCTAGGGCGACCGTTGCAGGCGAAACCATCGTTTTTGGCCTGGGCGTGGGCGAAGACGTGCTCGACGGCCCGGCGCACCCGCTCGTCCCGCCCGTCGGCCCCCAGTTGGGCGAGGAAGAGAATCTGCCACAGGGTGGACCGGTACTTGGGGGCGTAGCCCGGGCCAGGTTTGACCCAGTAGCCATCTGGGTACTGGGCGTCCAGGATGGCGGGGACGGGGCCGGTGCGCATCACCTCCGCCTGCGCGGCGACGACCTCAGGGTCGTCGGTGGCCCGGTCGAGCAGATCGCGCAGGACGAAATAGCGCACGCCGGGGTTGGCCTCGTCCGGTTCCAGCAGCCAGGGGGGAGGGTTGGCCTTGAAGCGAGTCATTAATCCCCAGCCCATGTCCTTGACGGTGTCCATGTCCCACTCCTCGAACATCGGCTCCAGGAAGGCCAGCAGTGCTTCTGCCTGGGCGACATACTCCGCTGCGCCGCGCGAGCGTCTGGCCCAGAAGTGAACGCTGACGCCGACGGTCCGGCGCACCCAGCGGTTGGCGTCCTCGCGCCAGGAAGCAAGCATATCCAGCGATGGCTGGAAGTCGGCCACCAATGCCGGACCGGGCACCCGCTCCCCCAGAATATCCGTGGCATACCAGACGTCGGCGACGATGACAAAGGCCCGGCAACGGGCAAAAGCGCCGGCGGGATCGCGGTCCAACTGTTGGCCCAGGGCACTGGCAATAACCACCCAGCCGCCTTCGGTCCTGGCAGCCGCGATGTGATCCAGAAAGGTATTCACTGCCTCCAGAGGGCCAGCGCCGACGGCTGCACCGATGCGGTCGAGTAAACGAAACGGCGTCCGTTCGGCAAGAACCGGAGCCAATAGGGTGTAGGCTTGGGGCACCTGCCCGGTTTGAACAAGCGCGGCGATGCGCTCCCCCAATTCTCTGGCTTCTCGAGCCTTCAGCTGGGATTGGCCTCGTCCGGTTTCAGCAGCCAAGGGAGGGGGGCGGCTCTCAGCCAGCCGTTCCTGGCTGCTCATCGGCCTCAACCGGCGCGGAGGCGGCGTAGTCCAGCGCAGAAGCGGACAGAGTCGCCAGGATGGAGAGCAGGCTGGCGTCGTCATCGGTGAAATTCTTCCCGGAGCGCTTGTTGAGCACTTCGATCACTCCCAGAACCCTGCCTCGCGCAGCCAACGGGACTGCCATCAGCGAGCGAGTCACGAAGCCGGAGCGCTCGTCCAACTCGGGCAGGAAGCGCGCGTCGGAGCGGACGTTGTTGACGATGGCTGGCTCGACGTGTTCGGCCACCCAGCCGGCGATACCCTGCTGCCGGTCGAAGCGGTAGCCGGGCAGCGTCTCTTGCACAGCCCCGTGTACCAGCACGAATACCAATTCGTCGGCCTCTTCGTCAATCAATAAGAGCGACCCGTCGGCTGCGTCCATCAGTGCCAGGGCACAGCCCAGCGTCTCGTCCAGCAAGGTCAGGATGTCTTGTTCGGGCGTGAAGCGATGGACGGTCTCCTGCAGTCTTTGAAGTACCCGGATATACCGACGCAGGCTGTGGATTTCATCGGTCAGCAGTTCGTTTTCATCCTTGAGGCGTACGTTTTCCTGTTGCAGGAAGCGTATGAGACGGGTGTCTCCGGTTGACATAGTCTCCTCCTATTCCAGAGTACTGTTTGAGCCTGTCGCGTCTGTCACCAACGGGAGTGCGCGGTCTTGATCACATATAGCGCCTGCCAGGTGACCCACTTGCTGGGGCGGCGGCGCTTCTCCATTTGGGTCCACATGCGGCTGCCATAAGGGCTGACGCCGTTCCAACGCCCATCGTCACGGCACCGGTCTTCTAGCCACGTCACTGCCTTACGGAAGGTGGGCTTATCGTCTACGCGGCCCAGGTCGGCCAAGGCGCGCAGGATGAAGAGCACGTCGGCCTGGTAGAAGAGCGGGAAGTTGAGCCGGTCCCACAACTTGTGGCGCGAACCGCTGCTGGGGTAGTTCCCCTCGCGCAGTTTGAAGCGGCCCAGGAAGCGGATACCGCTCCCAATCGCCTCTTGCACGGCATTGCTGCGCTCGCTGGCAGGGATGCGCCCGAAGCCCCACAACGCCCGTGCCGCACCCCAGGAGCAGGGCAGGTCTCCGTTGTTATTGCAGCGCCACTTCCCCGTGGTACCCGCACGTGCCAGGTCCGCTTCGAACTGGCGCACCCGTTCGTCTTGCCCATGGCCGAGGGCGTGCAGGTAGCCAATCAGGTTTCCGTGAAAGCAGGGCCAGATGATAGAGCGGTTCTCGCGGTGTACCTGGTCAACCATCCGCTGGCAGGCAGCGGCGACACGCTCGTCTTTCCCGTCGGCGGAGAGTTCGGCCAGCAGGAGCAGTTGCCAGTGGGTGGAGGTGTATTTGTAAGTGTAGTAACTTCGCTCTCCTTCCCAGCGACCGTTGCCCGCGTAGTGGGCTAGAATCTCTACCGTCGGCCCGCACTGCATGATCGTCTGGCGGGCCTCGACTACTTCCGTGTCCTCCTCCGTCCGGTCGAGCAACCTGGTCAGGGTCCAGTAGCGGACCGATGGGTTGGAGAGTTCCATCAACCAGGGGACGACATCGGAGTAGAGTACCTGGATCCAATCCATGTCCGCTCCTTCGTGTGATTGGTCTCGTGCCAGTCTTATTCTGGCAGTTCCTTCCACCGCAGGGCCAATTTTGCCTCTCACTAAATGTACTCCAAATGGGCGGGATTGTCAATTGAGAGGAGACGGACCTGAAACAAAAGGTGCGACGCACTTCAGGAGTGCGCCGCACCTATCATCTGTTGGATGTCTGTTGTCAAGGCTGGATCGTCGCGTCGGCAGGCATCCCAGGCTTGAGCACCTGGTCCGGATTGGGGATGCGCACCTTGACGGCGAAGACCAGGTTGACCCGCTCCTCTTGCGTCTGCACGTTGCGCGGGGTGAACTCCGCCTCGCCTGCGATGCTCGCCACGTGCCCCACGAACACGCGCTCCGGGAAGGAATCCACCTGAACTCCCACCTCCTGGCCCAACCGCACCTGCCCGATGCGGTTCTCGGGGATGTAGATGACCAGCGTCACTTCGTCCAGGTTGGCGATGGTGAGCAGCGATGCCCCCGCCATGGCGGTCTCCCCGGTATGGCCGCTGCGGCTGGTGACTATGCCGTCCATTGGGGCAGTTAGCGTGAGTTGGGCGATCTGAGCGTCAATCAGGTGCACGGCGGCCTCGGCCTGCCGCACCTGGGCCTCGGCCACCGCGATTTCTTCCCCGGTCGGCCCGGCCTCTAGTTCATCCAGTGCGGCCTGCGTGGCGGCAACCTGTGCCTCAGCGAGGCGATGCTGCATCTCCATGCTGTGGAGTTGAGCCTCGAGCGTAAGCGGGTTGTCGCGCATAGCCACCAGTGCATTGAGGTACTGCTGAGCCCCTTCCAATTCGGCCTGGGCCTGCGCCATCGCTGCCTGGATTGCATACACCTGGAGGTCCCAACTGCGCTCCAGGTCTCCCCTCTGCTCGGGGATCTCGATCGTCAGACCGGAGTCCGAGGACTGCCCGGGGTACCGGCTGGGCTGCTCATCTTCATCCAGTGGGGCGTAGACGTCCCGTTTGAGTTCGATCTCCGCCAGGTTCGCCTCTGCCATCTCGACGTTTTGCTCGGCCAGGAGCACCTGGGTGCGGGCGGCGTCAATCTCAGCGTTGAGCGAGAGAGGATTGCTGATCGCGTCCTGAGCGTTCGCCACGGCCTGAACCGCCCCGTCCCGTTGGGCCTCCGCCTGGGCCAGTGCTGCCCGCGCAGCAGCGATCTCTTCCGGGCGCGAGCCGGCCAGCACGCGGGCCAGATTGGCGCGGGCGGTTGCCAATCCGGCCTCGGCCTCCAACCGCTGGCTTTGGAGCACCGCGTCGTCCAGATGTATCAGCACGTCGTCCTCCTGCACTGTCTCCCCGCGCTCCACCAGCATCTCGGTGATGCGACCAGACGTCTCCGGCGCGACAACTACTTCCTCGCCCTCGATGAAGCCGGAGGCGGTGAGGAAGCCGGTCGTCTGAGCACTGCTGCAGCCGGCCAGGAAAACGGCAAATGACAAATGACAGATGACAAATGTCAAATGGCAAATGCTGGATTTGAGACTCGAGATTTGAGATTTTAGATTCTGTGTTTGCATCCTACTGCTCCTGAGTCACGATCACGGCATCGGCAGGTATCCCTGGCTTGAGCACGTGATCGGGGTTGGGAATGTGCACGTCCACGGCGAAGACCATGTTCACGCGCTCCTCCTGCGTCTGGACGTTGCGTGGGGTGAACTCCGCTTCGTGGGCGATGGCGACGACGGTGCCGATGAACGATCGTTCCGGGAAACTATCCACGCGGACCTCTACCTGCTGGCCGATGAGTACCTGCCCTAACTTGTCCTCCGGCACGTATACGGTCAGGGTCACCTCGTCCAGGTCGCCCAGCGTGAGCACAGTCGCTCCGGGAGCAGCCAGTTCTCCCTCGTGGATGCTGCGTTGCAAGACCAGCCCGCCGGCCGGCGCAACGATGGTCAGTTTGTCGCGCAGCACCATCAGCGCGTCGAGCGCGGCCTGGACCTGTTTTACTTGCGCCTCGACGACGTCGATCTCCTCCTTCGTAGCCCCCGCTTGCAGCGCGTCCAGTTGGGCCTGGGCCATCTGGACAGCGGACTCGGCGGCTCGATATAACGCTTCGACCATGTCCACCTGGGCGTTCAGTTCCTGGGGGTTATTCCGTATCGCGTAGAGATTGTTCAACGCGACCTCTGCCCCCTCCAGCCCAGCCTGGGCGCTGTTGACGCCTACCCAGGCTTTCCAGTACGCGTTGGGGAGGAGGTGAACGTTCAAGTGTAGTCCTGGCAGGGTGGGGCGGAAAGGTTCGGGGATTTCTTCTATCTTCTCCGCCGCATCAGCCAATTTTTCCCTTGCTTTGTAGAAGTTATCATTGCCGATCTCAGCCGCGTCTTTCAACGCAGCAGCCTGGGCCAGCGTGGACCTGGCGGCGACCACCTGTGCCTCCGCCTGGGCAATCCGGGCGTCCAGTTCCTGGGGGTTGTCGCGGATGGCGATAGCATCCTGCCAGGCCTGATAGGCCCCGTCGCGGGCTGTCTCCGCCTGGACCAGGGCGGCCTGTGCCTGCCGAATCTGCTCCGGGCGGGCTCCTGCCTGTGCCTGGGCCAGTCCTGCCTGGGCTACGTCCAGAGCCGCCTGTGCCGCCTCAATCTGGGCTTCCAGCAACGCCCCATCCAGCCGCACCAGCACCTGTCCAGCCTCGACCTCGTCTCCTTCGTCCGCCAGCAACTCGACCACGCGGCCTCCCAACTCCGGCGCGATGGAGATCTCCTCGGCCTCGATGAACCCAGAGGCTGTCAGGCCGCCTGTCTCAGGCTCGGTTATTTCCAGTTGCCTCAGCACCAGGCTCCAGGCAGATGGGTTCATAGCAAAGTAGATGCCCGCCGCTGCCGCCACGATGACGGCCACAGCGACGATGATGATCGGAACAATCTGCTTTTGTTTCATATCCTCACTCCTGTGAAGACCCTCCGGGTTTCGGAAAACCCGAAGGGTCTGAGTTATTGCGCACATTGTAGATGAAAACATCCTCCAAAGACGGGGCGATGATGTCCATTGCCCGCACGCGTACACCGGCCTCGGCCAGCGTCTGTGCGATGTGGGGCTTGTGCTCCGCGACTCCTTCGGCCACCACGTGGATCAGCGTGCCATATAGTGCCACCTCATCGAACAGGCTCATCTGTCGCAGGGTGACGATCGCCACGTCTGGCTGAGCACAGTCAATCTCCAACACTTGCCCCTGCATCTCGTTCAGTTTGATCTCCTCCGGCGATCCCTGGGTGATGATGCGCCCGTTGTGAATGAGCGCCAGGTCCTGGCAGTGCTCGGCCTCATCCATGTAGTGAGTCGTGACGAGTATCGTCGTCCCATCCTCGGCCAATTGGTAGAGCAGATCCCAGAAGGCTCGCCGCGAGATGGGGTCCACCCCGGCGGTCGGCTCGTCCAGGAAGAGCATTTCCGGCTCGTGGAGGATCGCCGTGCCCAGGGCCAACCGCTGCTTCCAGCCACCGGAGAGATTGCGGGTCAACTCCCGCTCCCGCCCCTGGAGCCCCGCCATCTCGATGGTGAACTGCTTACGCTTCCGCAGCCGCTCGCCGCGCACACCGTAGGTACGCCCATAGAAATCCAGGTTCTCGTTCACGGTCAGGTCCCGGTAGAGGCTGAAGCGCTGGGACATATAGCCGATGTGTCTGCGGATGTCCTCCGACTGGCGCACGATGTCGTAATCCAGCACGGTGGCTTGGCCTGACGTGGGCCGCAGAAGGCCCAGGAGCATACGGATCGTCGTCGTCTTGCCTGCGCCATTGGGGCCCAGGAAACCAAAGATCTGTCCGCGCCGGATGTTGAACGTCACACTATCCACGGCGGTGAAGTCACCGAACTTTTTGGTCAGACCAACGACCTCAACAGCATATTTGTTCACAATGTGAAGCCCCCCTTTCAACTTCGAAACAGCCTTACAATGAGAACAACAGCCATCGTCGCCAGGAGAAGCCACAGGGCGATGATCACGGCGGCAGCGGCCCAGTTCGTTGGTTTGCCTGCGCTCATCAACTCGCTGGCCTTGTCCCGGCTCTCGGCGAGAACGTCGGGAGGGATCATCCTGAGCACAAGAGCAGCCCCCAGAGGAACCAGGATCAGGTCGTCCAAATAACCCAGGACAGGGATGAAGTCAGGAATCAGGTCAATGGGGCTGAAGGCGTACCCCACCACGAGGGCGGCGAACAGCCGTGCGTACCAGGGCGTTCTGGGATCTTTGTAGGCCAAATAGAGGGCATAGGTCTCTGTCTGGAGTTGCCTGGCTCGTTGCTTCCACAACTCAACGGCTGTCATTTTTACCTCTTCTCCCGATGCTTGCGAATCAGCGAGATAAACGCCTCCTCCATCCGTGGGCGGGTCTGGCGCAATCCCTGCACGACGATTCCTGCACTGCTCAGTGTTTCCTGGATGGCTGGCGCGCGCCGTGCGGCATCGTCCACGAACACGTGCAGCAGGTCGCCGTAGGTCTGCACCTCCAGCACGCCAGGGAGGTTCTCGATGATCCGGCTCGTCTCCCGCAGCCGGTCGGGCCGCAGTTCCAGCAACTCTCCCTCCACCAGCCCCTTGATGTGCGCTGGCGTGTCGCAGACGATGATACTCCCTTCGAACATCAGCGCTACCCGCGAGCAGCGCTCCGCCTCGTCCATGTAGGGTGTGCTGACAAAGAGCGTCACCCCCGCCAGGTGAAGTTCGGTCAGGATGTCCCAGAACTCTCGCCGCGAGACCGGGTCCACGCCGGTGGTCGGTTCATCCAGGAAGATGATCTCGGGTTTGTGGATCAGCGTGCAGGCCAATGCCAACTTCTTCTGCATCCCGCCCGAAAGATGGGCCGCCCGCCGCTTTTGGAACTTGGTCAAGCGGGCGAACTTCAGCAAACGGGCGATGCGCTCCTCCCGCTCCCGCCGCTTGACCTGGAAGATGTCGGCAAAGAAGACCAGGTTCTCCAGCACCGTCAAATCGCCGTAGAGGGAGAACTGCTGCGCCATGTAGCCGATGCGCTTTTTGATCTCCTCCGGTTCCTTTACCGTATCGAACCCGGCCACGCTGGCGCTGCCCGCACTGGGGTCCATAATCGCGCACAGCATGCGGATCGTCGTCGTCTTGCCGGCCCCGTCCGGCCCCAGCAGGCCGAATATCTCGCCGCGTTGTATACCTAGGTCAAGCCCGTCCACGGCGGTGACGTTTTTGAACCGCTTTGTCAGATTGTGTGTCTCAATGACCCATTCGTCCATTCGTTTTCATTCCAACTGCTTGCGGAACCTGGTGGCCGCCAGTAGCATGATCGCCACGCCAAAGATGACCATCGCCACCACTTCCTGGAACAATATCTGCAATCCCACCCCCTTGAGAATGATGCCCCGGATGATGACGAGCATATACCGCAGCGGCACCACATAGGTGATGGCTTGCAGCCAGCCAGGCATGGCCTCGATGGGAAAGAAGAATCCTCCCAGAAAGATAGATAGAAACATTGTCAGAAATGCCAGCAACATTGCCTCCTGCTGCGTGTTGGCCACGCTGGAGATAAAGATGCCAATGCCCAGCGACGTGATCACGAACAGGGCCGAAAGCCCCAGCAGCAACCCCAGGCTGCCCCGAATCGGCACTCCGAACCAAAAGACGCCGATGGCCAGCACCTCCAGCACGTCGAAGAAAGCAACGAACACGTAGGGAGTGACCTTGGCGACGATCAGCTCTAGCGGCTTGATCGGTGTCACGATCAATTGCTCAATGGTGCCCTGCTCCCGCTCGCGCACGATGGACAGCGCGGTGAAAAGACACGTCATAAAGTAGAGAATCAAGCCCATGATGCCGGGGATCATAAAGTTGGCGCTTTTCATCTCCGGGTTGTACCACACGCGCGGACGTACCTGCACGCCGGGCATATCGTCGGGGTCAATCCCCATTGCCTGCTCGATAATACGCATCGAATAGGCCTGCCCGACCGATTGCGAGGCGGCTAAGACGGTGCTGGCCACGCTGGGGTCGGAACCGTCAATGACGAAGGCGATCTGCACCTGCTCCCCACGATTCAGTGCCTCCCCGTATCCCGGTGGGATAATCATGCCCGATCTCACCTGACCGCGATCTACCAGATACTCCATTTGCTGCTCCGATTCGACGTAGTGAACGATATCAAAGTAGTTGGATGTCCGGTAAGCCTCAATCAACTCGCGGCTAGCCATCGTCTTGTCCCCATCCAAGACGGCAGTGCGCAGGTGTTCGATGTTCGTGGTGGCCGCGTATCCCATAAACACGAGCTCGACAATGGGTATGATGAACATCACCCCCAACGTGCGCGGGTCACGGAAGATGTGCAGGAATTCCTTGCGGATGAGCGCGAGGGTGCGCATGACCATCGTCTCACCCTCCTTCTCTGGGGCTCAGGCCGTCGAAGACGAGTGTGGCCAGGACCTCCGGCACGTCATCCCATCCCGACTGGAGCGGTTCGTCGCCCAGGATGCGCAAGACGAGCAGACCGACGAACATGCCCTGTATGGCACGCACTGTCAGTGGCACATCCACCGGCCGCATACGCCCCAACTCGATTTGCGCCTGTACGTATTGCTCTATCATCGTCGCGACTCGCAGTACATACTGCCGGCGAAAACGCTCGCGCAACTCTGAGTCGACCAACACCTCCGGCAAGATAGCCTGAAGCATCTCCTGGCCCTGCTGGATGCGTCCCATGCGGTGGCGGAAGGTAGCGACGAAGAAATCGCGGACATTGCCTTGCAGCGCCTCCACCAGTTCCTCATCCAAGGACTCCAACTCGGCCAGGCGGGTCATGATGCCGATCACCAGGTCGGACTTGCTGTCGAAGTAGTTGTAGATGGTGCCCTCCGACACGTCGGCCGCTTTGGCGATCTCCTTGGTGGTGGCCCGGTGGAAGCCTTTCTCGGCGAACACCCTGGCAGCGGCGTCGAGAATCTGCGCTTTGCGGGCAGCGATACGTCGCTCGCGGCGGGTGGTTGGCTGGTCGCTTGCCATAGGGCAATCTCCTCTCTTAGTGATTGCTCACTCATTAAATGAGTATACACTTAGATTGTATCACGACTTATGGCTGCTGTCAAGACCTGTACCAGGTTTTTAAGGTTCAGTTGCTTTCAGTCTTTGGATAGATTTCATTCGGGTGCATTTCGAGTGGGTTGTAGGACGAGTTGGCAACTTGTCCCAGGGGCAATTTACCAAATTGCCCTACTCATTCTCCCGGTTGTCTGACTGATGATATGAAGACGTCCTCCAGCGTTGGGGCGATCCACTCGATACTGCTCACACTTATCCCTTCGTTTTCCAACAACGCCGTGATGGGCTGCTTGAATGCCTCCGCATCCGGCACGACGGCGTGGATCTGCGCGCCGTAAAAGGCGACCTCGTCAAAGGGCAATCGGCCGCTCGCCTGGGCCTCTTTCAGCACGCGCATCGCTCGGTCCGGGTCGGGCGTGCTGATCTCCAGCACCTGCCCGCGCATTTGGGTCACCTTGAGTCGGTCGGGGGTGTCCAGCGCCACCAGCCGCCCCTGGCTGAGGAACCCGACCCGCTGGCACAACTCGGCCTCGTCCATGTAGTGGGTGGTGACGAGAACGGTCACGCCCTTATTCGCCATGGCATAGATCAGACTCCAGAAATCGCGGCGGCTGATGGGATCCACTCCAGCGGTAGGCTCGTCCAGGAAGATGACCTTTGGTTTGTGGACGATGGCGCAGCCCAGCGCCAGCCGCTGCTTCCAGCCGCCGGAGAGATTGGCGGTGAGCTCATTCTCGCGCCCTTGCAGCCCGGCCATCTCTATGATCTCGGCCTGGCGCTGCTGCAACTCGTCTCGCCGCAGCCCGTAGGCCTGGCCGTAAAAGCGGATGTTCTCGCGGGCGGTGAGATCGTTGTACAGTGTGAATAGTTGCGACATGTAGCCGACGTGGGCCTGCATCGCTTTGGTCTCGGTGCTCGGATCGTAGCCCAGCACGCGGGCATTGCCCTCGGTGATCTTGAACAAGCCCAGCAACAGACGGATCGTCGTCGTCTTGCCTGCGCCGTTGGGGCCCAGCCAGCCGTAGACTTCGCCCTGTTTCACGCGGAAACTGATGTGATCCACGGCGACAAAGTCACCGAAGCGTTTGGTCAGGTTCTCAACCTCGATAGTGTATGCGCTCATGACAGTTCTCTCACGCATCTCCCCGTTGCTTGCGGATGAGTGAGATGAACGCCTCCTCCATCCGAGGTTCGATTTCGCGCATCCCCGCGCAAGTGATCCCCTGGGCGGATAGCGCGGCCTCGATCTCCCGCTGCCATCTGTCGGGATCGTCCACAAAGACGTGGAGCATGGCCCCGTAGGTTTGCACCTCCAATACACCCTCCATCCCTTCGACCATGCGCCAGGCCGGCACAAAATTCGAGGGGGTGAACTCTAGCAGGCGGCCCGGCACCATCTGTTTGATCGTCTCTGACGAGTCGTGGGCGATGAGGCGGCCCTGGTACATCAGCCCCACCCAGTTGCAGCGCTCCGCTTCGTCCATATAGGGGGTGCAGACAAAGATGGTCGTCCCTTTTTCCGCGCGCAGGTCGCCCAGCATGTTCCAGAACTCGCGGCGGCTGACCGGGTCCACGCCCAAAGTGGGTTCGTCCAGCATCACTACCTGCGGCTCGTGGACCAGGCTGCACGTCAGGGCCAGTTTTTTCTTCATCCCGCCGGAGAGCTGGCTCCCCAGCCGGTTGGTGAACTCGCTCAAACCGGCGAACTCGAGCAGTTCGGGGATGCGCTTCCGCTGTTCCTCCTGGCTGACTCCCTGGACGTTGGCGAAGAAGCGCATATTCTCCATCACCGTCAGGTCGCCGGGGAGGGCGAACTGCTGGGCAATGTAGCCCACGCGCTCGCGGATGTCGTAGGTATCGCGCATAGAGTCGTAGCCCAGGATGCGGCTCTCGCCGGCAGTGCGCGTGAGCAGTCCCAAAATGACGCGGGTGGCCGTCGTCTTGCCCGCCCCGTCTGGCCCGATGAGGCCATAGGTCTCGCCGCGCCGCACTTGCAGCGTCACGCCGTCCACAGCCGTCACCGCGCCGCGCCTGGTCTCGAACCGTTTCACTAAATCCCGAGTCGAGATAGTCACCTCGTCACTCATCTTACTCCCTACTCCCTACTCCCTACTCCCTACTCCCTACTCCCTACTCCCTATTCAATCCAGCCTTTTCCTGAACGTCACCGCCGCGAGCGTCATCGTCACGGCCCCGTAGGCGACGAGGACGAGCACATCGCTCCACATAAAGGACAGCCCGACCCCCTTGGTGATGATCCCGCGGGCGATGCGGATGAAATAGGTCGCCGGGATGAGGTTGCCGACGGCCCGCACCACGGGCGGCATCGGCGCGTGGGGATAAATGAGGCCGGTCAGCAACATGCTCAACAACATCAACATGGTCGTGATCTGTTGAGCCTGCTGTTGCGTTTGCGCGGCTGTCGAGACCAAGAGTCCCAGGCCCAGCCCAGAGACGATATACAACAGGGAAAGCCAGGCAAAGAGCCACGGGCTGCCCTGGAATGGCACGCCGAACCAAAATACTCCGGCCAGGATGATGATCAACATGTCAACGACGGTCAGCAGAATGTTGGGCGCCATCTTGCCCACGATGAGTTCGAGCGGGCGGACGGGCGTGACCAGAATCTGCTCCAGGGTGCCCAGTTCGCGCTCGCGCACCACGGACATGGATACCTGGCCGATGGTCAGCAGCAACATCAGCAGCGCGGCTATCCCCGGCACTATGAAAACTATGCCATCCAGATCCGGGTTGTAGAGGATGCGGGTGGAGGTGTAGATGGGAAGCGACCCCATGCCGCCCAGCCCCATCTTGGCCGCTTTTTCCAGCGTCAACTCCATTCCCCGCGCCTGGGCAATTGCGCTCGCCGCGCTGTAGCCCGCTTGCACGGTGAACGAATCGGAGCCATCAAGGATGACCAGCGCCTGAGCGTCGCCGCGTTCGACCTGCGCCGCAAAGTCGGGCGGGATCACGACGCCGGCCTTGACCCGGCCCTCGCCGATGGCCTGGAGAACTCGCTCTTCGTCCTCCACGCGCATTTCCACGTCGAAATAGCCCGAGATTTCCAACGCCTCGACAAAGGCCCGACTCTGAGCATCCCGGCTCGTATCGGCGATGGCCGTGGGAATGTGATCTACCGTCAACGTCACGGCGTAGGCAAAGAGAAACAGCTCGAGGAGCGGCAGAGCCAGGATCATTACCAGCGTGCGCCAATCTCGCAGAATCTGGATGGTCTCTTTTTGAACGAGCGCGCCGATGCGCTGTAACGATTTTCGCATACTGTTTTTTGTTGGTGACCTTCCCGAAAGCTACAGGATGTATTAGCAGACGTAGACACTATTTCAGGGACAAGTTTTCAGCCATTTCATTGCGCTTGCGAGCTTTCGGGAAGGTTTTTTAGTCCAGCCCTTGCTTGAACGCGCGCGAAGCGGCCAACATGATCACGACGCTGTAAATGACCATCGCGATGACCTGATCCCAAAAGAACTTGATGCCGACGCCCTTGGTGATGATACCCCGCGAAATGGGGATAAAATAAGTCAGCGGGAACAGGTTGCCGGCGAGGCGCAGGAGGACGGGCATCGCCTCACGTGGGAACATGAATCCCGAAAGCACCACGCCCAACATCATCATCACCATGATCAATTGCTGGGTCTGCCGCTGATTTTGCGAGAGAGTCGAGATCAATAGCCCCAGTCCCAGCCCAGAAAAGACGTACAGAAAGGCCAGCCAGAGAAAGAGCCAAAAGTCGCCCTGGAAAGGCACGCCGAACCCAAAGATGCCTATTGCAAGGACGGTCAGCAGATTGAGCATAGCGAGGAGTATGTTGGGGGCAATTTTGCCCAACATTAGTTCGACGGGCCGGATGGGAGTGACCAGCAGTTGCTCAATAGTGCCCATCTCGCGCTCGCGCACCACGGCGGTGGCGGTCAGGACGATGGACTGGGTTTGCAGGAGCATGGCGCACATACCGGGGATGATGAACCAGAGCGTCTTCATATCCGGGTTGTAGAGGATGCGGACTAGCGCGTCCAAGGGCAGGAAACTCGTCCCCTCCACCGCCAGCCCTGAGCGTTCCACCTTTTTCATCAACACCTCGGTCGCGTGGGCCTCGGCGATGATGATAGCGGCGTTATAGGCCGACTGGGAGGTAAAAAGGTCCGAGCCATCCACCAGGAATAGCACTTGAGCGTCGCCGCGCTCCACGTGGGCACTAAAATCGGGGGGGATCACGATACCCGCCTGGGCACGCCCCTCGTCAATGGCCCGGATCACCTCGGCCTGGCTGGAGACGTACTCGACGACGTCGAAATAGCCGGAGACCACCGCAGCGTCCACGTAGGCCTGGCTGGCGCTGTCGCGGCTCTGATTGGCCACGATCGTCGGGATGTGGTCAACGCTCATGTTGAGCGCGTAACCAAAAAGGAGCAGTTGGATGATGGGCATACTGAGCGTCATCATCAGTGTGCGCCTGTCTCGAAAGGTCTGGATAAACTCTTTTTGTATGACTGTCCAAATTCGTCGTAGCATAGTTTACCTCAGAAACCAGGTTTTTCTGAAAAACCTGGTTTCTTTTACGCCTGCCGGGCGCGGATGCCATCCAGGAGCAGGTCTACCATCGCCTCGGCCAAAGCGCGCCGCTTCTCCGCCGAGGGCAGCGGCGCCATCCCGCGCACTGCTGGCACTATCAGACTGCCAAACATGCCCAGCACTAACTGCGCGACCAATGCGGGATTAATTGGACGAAAGACCCCGGCGGCGATGCGCTCGGCGATGTAATTTTCCAGCAGTTGGTGGATCTGTTTGAGCCGCGCGGCGACAGATTCCTCCAGGATGCCGTCATCTGCCCAGACCTCGCTGAACAGGGTGCGATTGAAAGGCAGTTGGGCCTCGGTGATATCCAACCCTTTTTCGATCATCTCGACCATCGCCTCACGGTCTCCCATCCCGCCCATTCCCAGCAGGGCAGCCACCATCGGTGTCTCTGTCTCGTTGACGATGGCCGAAAGTATCTCGCGCTTACTGCCAAAGTAGAGATAGATCGTGCCCGGAGCGATGCCGGCGCGGCCAGCGATCTCTTTGACCGTGGCCCGCTGGTAGCCCTTCTCGGCAAAGACGGCGGCGGCGACCTCCAGAATCTGTGTCCGGCGGGTCGCGGCGGGGCTTTCGGCCACGGAGGGCGGGCTGTTGTTCATTGGTAACCTCTCCTTTTTTGAATGAACGTTCATTCAGAAGGTGGAGATTGTACCACGTTTCGCCCCCTTGTCAAGTGGTGGCCGTGGGGTGGGTGGGGGGAATGGTTCAGAGCCTTTGTGCGCGTTGTGCATTTGTCGCCTGACGCATCAGCGCATGCAGGCGATGAATACATCTTCCAAAGAAGGCTCAATGATTGCCATATTGCCGGGCTCGACGCCGGCCTGGCGAAGCTCGGCAGCGATGGTTTCCTTATGTTGTTTCATCTTGGGGGCGACGACGTGCACCAACGCGCCGTACATGGCCACTTCTTCGAGTGGCAACCGGCCGGACTCACGGGCGGCCCGCAAGATCTTGACAGCTTTGGGCGTGTCCGTGGGGGCGATTTCCAGCACCTGGCCGCGCATCACGTCCCGCTTGATCTCCTCTGGCGAACCACAGGCAATCAGCTTGCCTCGCTGGATGAAGGCCAGCCGGTGGCAGTGCTCGGCCTCGTCCATGTAGTGGGTGGTGACGAAGACCGTGACCTCCTCGGCGACCAGTTTGTAGAGCAGATTCCAGAAGGCTCGCCGGGAAACGGGGTCTATGCCCGCGGTGGGTTCGTCAAGGAAGAGCAACGCCGGTCGGTGGAGGATGGCGGCCCTGAGCGCCAGACGCTGCCGCCAGCCCCCTGAGAGGTCTTTGGTGCGTGTCCGTTCGTGTCCCTCCAGGCCGGCTCTGTGGATCGCGTCCTGGATGCGCTCTTTCAATAAATCGTTTTCCAGACCATACGCCCGGCCGTAGAATTGAAGGTTCTGAAGCACCGTCAAATCGTTGTACAGACTGAAGCGTTGCGACATGTAGCCGACACGGGGCCGAATTCTTTCTGGGTGTTCGGCCATCGGCACGCCCAGGACTTCTACTGTCCCTGCGGTGGGTCGCAGCAATCCGAGTATCATGCGGATGGTGGTGGTCTTGCCGGAGCCGTTGGGTCCCAGAAGGCCAAAGATCTCCCCGCGCCGGACGTCGAGGTCGATCCCGGCCACGGCGGTGAAGTCGCCGAAGCGTTTGGTCAGGCTGCGGGTTATGATGGCGGAGTTGCTAGTTTGCATTTCGTGTTCTCACATCAATCTAACGCCCGGCGCACGTAGCGCAGCGAGAACGTGCCGATCACCAGACCCAGGACTGCCAGCGCCAGGACGTTGGGCCACAGTATTTCCATGCCGGCCCCTTTGAGCAAGATCCCCCGCATAATGGTCAACCAGTGATAGGCGGGGACCAGGTTGGCCACGTACTGTATGATCTGAGGCATCGATTCGACAGGGGCGGCGTATCCGGTGAACATGAAATCCGCCATGCCGATCATCATGACCAACAGGAATGCCTGGTGTTGGGTGCGTGATATGACCGAGATGACCATTCCTTTGCCCAACTCGACCAGCAGGTATCCAAAGGCCAGGATGAGCAGCAAGGCCAGCGAACCCCGGACGGGGACGCCAAAGGCCAGGTGCACCATGCCGAGCATGAGCACGAAATCAAAGAGACCCACCAGAACGACCGGGATGGATTTGCCAATGATGATCTCTAGCGAGGAGAAGGGCATGACCAGCAGTTGCTCCAACGTGCCTAACTCGCGCTCGCGAGAAAAGGAGAGCGCGGCGAAGAGGAGCACGGTGAATTCCAACATCAAGCCGAGTTCGGCGGGGATGGTATATAGCGCCTCACTGAGAGCCTCGTTGAACCACACCCGCAGGCTGGGGTTAAAATCGGCGAAGTTCTCTGGCCTCAACCCCAAGCGGCGCAGCGTGATGCGTTTCCCCATATCCCTGGTGACCCCTTCGATGGCCCGAAGAGCGGCCGTTGCCGGGATGCTCTCGGCCCCGTTGAGCAAAATCGCCAGGGTGGGGCGGCCTGTGGATGATGCTATCTCGTTGTCAAAGTCGGGCGGAATGATCACGGCCGCGTTGATCTGGCCGCGGTCGAGGGCATCCTGGATGGTCTCCATATCAGGAGCCTGCGCCTCGAGTGTGAAGGTGCCCGTGTTTTCCAGGGCGGTGACCACGGCCCGACTGGCAGCGCTTTGGTCCTGGTCCAGCACCATGAGCGGCAGGTTGGTGATTGGGCGGGAGGTCGCCCAGCCGACGAGCAACAACTCCATTATACCGCCGAACAGCATGAAGGCCGGCATCCACCAATCGTTGATGAGGTGGACGAACTCCTTGATCACAAGAGACCAGATGCGCTTGAACATAATTTCTCTCGAAAGTACGAACCTACGAATCTACGAATCAGCGAAATTGCTTTACCGCTTCGCATTTGCCGACTCGCTCATCCTAACTTCTTCCTGAAGAAAAGCACCCCGACTGCTGTAAACCCGATTCCCAACCCTAACATCATCACGCCGTAGGGCCAGAGCACATCCAGCCCTACGCCGGGAAGGAACACCCCCCGGGTGATGATGGCGTAGTGAGTTCCTGGTAGGACCAGGGCTTCTATGCGCATAATTTCCGGCATGGAGGCGATGGGGAAGAATATCCCGGTCAGGAAGAAGCCAGGGAAAAAGATGACCAGGAAGGAGAGCGCCAGCGCGGCCGGCTGGGTGCGGATGAACACGCCGATGATCATCCCCATGCTGAGTATCGCGAACAGGAAAACTGCCGAGAGCAGGAAAAACAGGGGAAAGCTGCCGTTAAAGGGAATGTGGAACGTAACCATGGCGATTACGGGAATCACGATCACGTTGATCAAGCCGACGATGATGTAGGGGATTATCTTCCCCAGCAGAAGTTCGGCGCGTCCCACCGGTGTGGCCATCACCTGCTCCAGCGTGCCGTGCTCGCGCTCGTGGGCCAGTGTCAGGGCGACAGACAGAGCCGGAAAGCCGAGCATCATGGAGATCAAACCGGGTATCATATCCACCCTGGGTTTCAGGCTGGGGTTGTACAGGGTGCGCACGCGCAGATCAATCGGTTGTAGGGATAAGGCTCGTCCTTGTTCTCCTATCTGAGCAGCGAGCAACTCACCGACGAACGCATCGGCTCGCCCCCCAATCTGGTCTAAGGCAAAGCCACCGGTTGCCGGTTCCGTCCCGTCAATGATGATTTGAAGGGGCATCCCGCGCAGGGACAACAGGTCGTGTTCAAAAGCCGGGTTGATTACCAGGGCGGCCTTGATTTCACCGCGCATGAGCAGGTCGTTAACTTCATCCAGAGTGTCCATGTAGGTTTGCAGGTTCAGGTCCTTGCCCTCCGTGATCCGCTGGACGAAAGCGCGGGAAGTCGAGCTGCGGTCGAAATCCAACACGGCGATAGGAATGTGTTCGATGTCCACCGTCAGCGCGTAGGCCATGATGAAGAGCATTGTGATAGGCGTCAGCATGACCAGTATGAAAGTCATCCGGTCGCGTATGATGTGATTGATTTCTTTGCGGATAATAGCCCGCAGGTGGCGCAGCGACACGTCAATCCTCCTCGAAACCAGGTTTTTTCTTGAAAACCTGGTTTCTGCCATCCTCCATACGCCGGATCAAGGAAATAAACGCTTCTTCCATACGGGCCGGGGCGTGGCGAATCCCTCGATAGGTAACTCCCTGCTCTTCCAGGGCCGCCGCGATCTCGGGGAGGCGCCTGGCGCTTGAATCGACGAGCACGTGAAGCGAGTCACCGTAGGTCTGAACTTCAAGGACACCAGGGAGCGTTTCGATCAGAGTGTGCGCCGCCTGCCAGTCATCCGAGCGCAGTTCGATCAAATCTCCCTCGATTTGGGCTCGAATCTGGGCCGGTTCGGCACACACGACCAAATGTCCGGCGTACATCAGGCCCACCTTCGAGCAGCGATCAGCCTCGTCCATGTAAGGGGTACTGACTACAATGGTGGTCCCTCCCAGGTGTAGGTCTGTCAGGATATCCCAGAATCCTCGTCGGGAGACGGGATCTACGCCGGTGGTGGGTTCATCGAGCAGCAGAATCTTCGGCTGATGGATCAGGGTACAGGCCAGGGCCAGTTTCTTCTGCATCCCGCCGGAGAGATGTGCCGCGCGGCGGTCTTTGAACTCTGTCAAGCCTGCGAAAGACAACAACCGTTCTGTACGCTCCTGCAGTTCGGTGACTTCCACGTCGTATAGTTCGGAGAAGAAGGACAGGTTCTCCAGAACCGAGAGTTCGCCATAGAGGCTGAACTGCTGCGCCATGTAGCCAATTTTGCGTTTAATCGCCTCGGCCTGGCGGGCCAGGTCATAGCCGGCCACCTGAGCCGATCCAGAGGTGATGTCCAGCAAACCGGCCAGCAGGCGCAGAGTGGTGGTCTTGCCGGCCCCATCCGGGCCGACCAAGCCGAAGAGTTCCCCAGGCTGGATGGACAGGTCTAGTGAGTCTACTGCCCGAGTCTTTTTGAAATCCCGCGTCAGCGCGTGAGTTTCGATAATCGGGGGAGTCTCTTTCATGGCTTTGGGCTTTTATCTCTTCGCCTTCCGGATGATCCACAGCACGATCAGTGCCCCAATCGCCGGTTCAGTTGCCACGCCGAGCCACTTGACGGTGTTGCTGAAGCCCATAGCGGGTATGACGTACCAGTCGAGCAGGCCGATGACGATGGCAGAGATCACGGCGACCACGTAGTCGCCGGCCGTGCCCAGGGGCTTGTTCTCTTTCCAGATCAGACTGGCTATCGCGCCAATCAGCAGGCCGACCAACACCATCGCGATTAACAGAATGATGATTTGCATTTCTTGTCTCCTTTGGTGCGAATCTTCCACAACTCGAAAAAGACCAGGCAGAACGCAGCCTACCGCAGGAGATACCAGCCATAACCACCCTGGATCATCCCAATGACAGACGGAAGGGCAAAGCCAAAAAATAGTGCCACTGGGCCGCCTCGTCGCGGCGGGGACTTGAGGCCCAGAACTCAAGGAACAGATTAAAAATACCTTTGCCTTCGACACTAAACTGACCGGTCAGTTTAGTAGGTTATACACTTTAAGATCGCGGTTGTCAAGGGGCATTTCTCCTGGTGATTACCCACATCAGACGAGGCATAGCGAATAACGAGCGACCGCGCCCCTGGTGTGGAGCGCGGTCGAAGGATGCCGGCGCGTGAGATTGGTCAGCGCTCAGCGTAGAAGGCGATACCGACGGTACCGGGCCCAACGTGGGTACCGATGGCGGGGCTGACCATGGCGTGGTAGACTGTGGAGATGCCGAATCGTTCCTTCACTTGTTGGGCGACGACCTTTCCCTCCTCCGGGTTGCCCGCCTCAAGGATGGAAGCCTCCCCCATCTGTCTCTCGCCCAGCCGCTCCTCCACGATGTCCAACATCTGCGCGATGGCTTTGCGCTTGGTGCGCACCTGGGCCAGCGGTTCGATGTGGCCGCTCTCCAGGTGCAGCAACGGCTTGATCTTCAACGCTGTCCCCAGGAGCCGTTTGGCTCCGCCGATGCGCCCGCCACGATGGAGATATTCCAGCGTGTCCACGGCGAACAGGATGTGAACCTGATCGCGCACCTCCTCGGCTGCAGCGATGACTTCATTGAGGGGTTTGCCAGTGGCCGTCGCTCGGGCAGCAGCCAGCGCGACGAAACCTAGGCTCATTGAGGCGCCAAGCGAATCTATGATTGTGATATTGAGTTCGGGTATCTGTGCTTTGGCCGCCTCGGCCGAGGCGACGGTGCCGCTGAGCCCGGAGGAGATGTAGGCGCCCACGATGGTATCGGTATTGCTCTCGGCGGCAACGCGGCGGAAGAATTCCACAAACTCGCCGACCGAGGGTTGGGAGGTGGTGGGTAAGGTCTTGGCCTTCTGCAGGCGGCGGTAGAAGGCGGGCGGGTCTATGTCTACTCCGTCCCGGAAGCGCTCGTCGCCCCAGATGAGCCAGAGAGGGATCACCGGGATGCTCAAGCCGTCCAATGCTTCTTCGGGAATGTAAGCCGTGCTGTCTGTCACTACTGCGATCTTTTGACTGCTCATAGTTGCCTCCCTTTCTTGTGATGTTGAAGATGTGCTAACAAATAGAACACCCTACCCGTTGGTAAGGTGCGCTCTCGGACAAGGATATGGGGAAATGGGGAAGTAGGCAATCTCCTCTTGAGGCAAGGCTTGCGATGTGACTATGATTCGGTGTCCAGCAGAGCAGTGATCACGATGGCTACAATGCCTGCGACAGTAGTGCGCAATCCGTAGCCGATGAGACTGCGTCCGGATATGTGCCCCAGAAACATCCCCAGTCCGAACAGACTGACCAGAGCAACGGCTATGGAAAGCGCATAACTGATCAGGATGTTGCCGATAAGCGGTGCAATGAACATGGGGATGAGCACAATCAGCGAAGAGACGAAAGGCGATAGGCCATCTACCAATGAAACGACGATCACTGCCATGCGCGAGGCCCGGCCGATCTTCGTCTCACCCAGGTCGGTGAGCGATATTCTCTCTAGTTCAGCCAACTCACGCCTGCGCTCGGCGGACTCGGCCAGGTAGGCTCCCCACAGCCCTGAAATCCCTATGGAGATGGAAGTGGCAACGCCGATGCGGATCACAATAGATGCGTCGCGAATACCGACCATATACTGGCCCATCAGCACACCAATGGTGGTCAACACACCATCAAAGGCATTGTTCGCCAAGGCGCGGCGAGCGATCTTCAAGAAGCCGGCAATACGTTCGTATTCGCGTACGTCATCTATGCCCTGCGCTAGACGGCCACGCATTTTGTTCGAGTTTCTCACGGCTAGTCTTGTGGCGTGATAACGTCTTCAATGAGCACCATGCCGGCCGCTACCTCGTCAATGGAGTGGATCGCGCCGCCGTTCTCCTCGATGACGTCGGTGATTACTTCGTAGCGCAAATCGTGTCCTTCGATGGTGACCTTGGCATTTTCCACCCGGCGGTCGATCTCGTAGATCGAGATGTTGGCTCCGTCCACACCTTCCAGGTCGGCCAGCAATTGCACCAGTTCCACGATAGTGGGCTCCAGGGGTTTCAGCACATCCAGCACTAGTCGTCGTAAGTTTCCCATGTCCTTGTTTCTCACTCCTTCAATGGTATGAGCGCCCGCGCGAAGGTGAGGTAGCCAGTGTGGGCTACCATACGGTCCATTGGGCGCAGGCGAGCGGGCACCGCCTTGTACGGCCGGAGTAATAATTCCTCCACTTCGATCAGGCCGAAGTTAGCGTTCTCCAGTGTGTTGATCAGGCGGCTGACCTGATTAGTGGTGGGTAGGATGCAGCCAAAGAAGCCGCCGTTAGCGAGAGCCGCGTGAGTCTGCATCAGATAGTCCCATGGGTTGGGCAGGTCCAGAAACAGGGCGTCGGCGTCCCGTTCGTCGAAGCCTGCGGCGATGTCGCGTAGTTTGAGCTCCACGAATTCGGCCAGCCCGAGCCGTTCCAGGTTCTTGCGTCCCAGTTGCTGCATCTCCGGGCGGACTTCGTAGGAATAAACGCGACCGGTAGGGCTGACCGCTTGGGCGAGGACTATCGTGAGCCCGCCACTGCCGGTGCCGGCTTCGACTACGCGGCAGCCCGGGCTGATGTTCATCTTCATCAAAATGTAACCTGTGTCTTTGGGGTAGACAATCTGGGTGGTGCGCTTGAGGTTACGCACGAGGTCGTCGGTGGAGGGCCGGAACAGCGAGAATGGATACCCCAGATGGGTGGACAGTTGTGTCCCCCATGGGATTCCAATCAGGTCGTCATGGGCTACCACTCCGCGATGCGTGTGGAGTTGTGCTCCTGGCTCTAGCCGGACGATGAACGTTTTGCGGTCGCGACCGACTAATAGAGCCAATTCGCTAGACTGTGCAGTTTGCACGGTTTTCTCAACGATCAAGTTATCATCACGCACTTGAAATCTGAGAAATGAACGGAGATTGCTGCGCCAGGTACGGGGAAAATGCGCTTTCTCAGTTTTCACGTACACTTGGTGCAATTATAGCGCAATCTCGCCATAGCGCAACCTTGGATTGAGATGCGGGGGCTTCACGTCGATCTGGCTGGGCCGTGTCTATGCAGTTTGACTTGAAAGCAGGATAGTGGTACACTAGACGCAGCATTGCGGGCCATATTGTTGGCCTCTTGATCTGTGTCGGTTTGCAGGTAGAATACAAGGGGGGATCACCGAATGGCAGAAGAGAAGAAAGTGGTTGTCTGCATTGAGGACGAGCCCGAGATGATTGACTTGGTCAAACTGATCCTCGGGCGTAAGGGATTCGAGCTCGTCGGTGCTGTCGGCGGTCGTGAGGGCCTGGAGACAGTGCGCAGGCTTAAACCCGACCTGGTGTTGTTGGACCTGATGATGCCGGACATGGATGGTTGGGAGGTCTACCAGCAGATGAAGGCTGATGACGAGCTGAAGAATCTGCCGGTTATTGTCGTCACCGCCAAGGCGCAGAGCATTGACAAGGTGCTAGGACTTCACATCGCCAAGGTGGACGACTACGTGACTAAGCCGTTCGGCCCTCAGGAACTATTGCACAGTGTGAACAAGGTATTGGGGCTCTAGACCTGAGTCTGACGGTTCGCGACGCCGCTCCAGCGTTGCTCATCCTCAATAATTGAGCGCACCGTCCCCGGTGGGAGGGCATTTGTGTCCGTTGTAGTGGATGTTGACCGGGCGGCGATGTGTCGAATGTTGGGGATTATTCTGAGGGGCGCGAAAGGCGATGGTGACGGGGTAGCCCCGAAGCCATCGCCGCTTGATTTTTTGAATGGGCTGCTTTGTGGAGAAAAGCGGGAGGTGGACAGTGGAACTCACAGTAGTGCAGATTGAGAAGCCGGAAGCCGCGAATCTCATTCTGGGCCAATCGCACTTCATCAAAACGGTGGAGGACCTGCACGAGGCGCTGGTGGGTGTTGTGCCAGGCATCAAGTTTGGGCTGGCCTTCTGCGAATCTTCAGGTCCGGCGTTAGTGCGTGCTGGTGGCACTGACGAAGAATTAGTCGAACTGGCGAAGCGGAACGCGCTGGCGCTGAGCGCGGGGCACAGTTTCATCATCTTCCTGGGCGAGGGGTTCTACCCTATCAATGTGTTGAACGCGATCAAGATGGTGCCCGAAGTATGCCACGTCTTCTGCGCCACAGCCAACCCTGTCGAGGTCATCATCGTTGAGACGGAGCAAGGGCGGGGTATCCTCGGTGTGGTGGATGGCATCAAGATAAAGGGTATTGAGACGGAAGAGGATGTCACTCAGCGCAAGGACTTCCTCCGCATGATCGGCTATAAACTGTAGAGGGAAGACCTCTTGCGTCCTCACCTGGGTTGGACAGGCCGATGGATGTCAGCGCTGCATTGCGGCTGTTTCTCAATGCTCACCGGTTGAAGTGCATACCGCGCACCGGCTGGGTGATGCGAGGTGTGACCAACGCCGAGAGCGTGGCCGATCACAGTTTCAGCGTGGCCTTCATCTCCCTGACCCTGGCCGAGTTAGTGGATCAGCCCCTGGACAAGGCGAAGTTACTGACCATCGCGCTGCTTCACGATCTGCCGGAGAGCGTGGTCGGCGATCTTCCTACGCCTGCAGTGGCCTATTTTCCCTCCGGGGCCAAGCCGAAGGCGGAGGAGCGGGTTCTGATCGAGTTGTTGCGTTGCCTGCCCTGCGCCGAACAGTGGCTTGTCTGGTGGCAGGAGTTTGAGAACGGAACGAGTGCCGAGGGACGGCTTGTCCGCGATGCTGACCGACTCGACATGCTCATCCAGGCTCACGTCTACGAGCAGACGACGGGCAATCGCTGGCTGGCGGAGTTCTGGGCCGGGTCAGAGGCCCCGTCTTTTGAGTTCGCCACCACACGGGCATTGTACGAGGAGTTGCTGACGCTGCGCGAGCGACCCGCGTAGTCTGTAGGAGTTCTTGGTGCCTCACCGATTGACTTCCAGCGAACTGGAGCGCTTGCAGCGCTACATACCGCCCGATTGGCAGGAGTGGGTCGGGCCGGGTCTCGCGCCGGAGGCTCTGGCGAAGTGCATCTCTCACCTGCAAGCGTTGCTGACGATTGTGGCTACCTATCTCCCGAGGGCTGTCCTGGCTGGTGATCGGGAGGTACGGGTTGGAAGGGGCGAGTTTCGCTACGGCACGGCGCTGTTTGCTGACGTTTCCGGCTTCAGTACGTTGACGGAACGTTTCTCTCAGGACCGTGGCCGCGAAGGGGCTGAAGAAGTCACTTTCATCGTCAACCGCTTCCTCGATACAGTGAACACCATCGCCGCGCGGTACGGCGGCGACCTGCTGAAGTTTGCGGGCGATGCCGCATTGAGTTTCTACGAGGGGACAGATCACGCTGTTCGTGCCTGTCGTGCCGCCTGGGAGATGCAGCAGATAGTGCAGGAGCGATTCGCCCGCGTGGAGACCTCGCTGGGATGCTTCGCGCTCCAGATGTCAGTCGGACTGGGCAGTGGATGGGTCTTCGCGGCCAGTCTGGGCACGCCCGACAACGCTGAGTACGCTGTGGTGGGGCCGGCGCTGGCGACGATGGGCCGGGCCGAACAGTTGGCTCAGGCGGGACAGGTTTTCGTGGATCGCGCTACGCGCGAATTGGCGGGTGGCGCTGCCGTTGTTGCTCCTGGCCAGACGGAATGGTTCTTTGAGTTACGCCAGGCTGGACCTCACGCCAGCGCGGTTGAGTCCCTACATCTGGATCTGTCGCCACCGGACGGTTCGCCTGGTGCAACGCTGCGCTGGCTGCTGACACGGTTGGACGCCTTCGCCCCCTATCTGTCCCCTGGTCTGCTGAAAAAACTGGTTTCCTCGCCTGAAGAGATCAGCATTGAGAGCGATCACCGGTGGGTGACCACCCTCTTCGCCGATTTACGGGGGACGAACGACCTGGTTGAGGCGCTGGGACCCGAGCGAGAAGGCTTGCTCACCGATGTCATCAACCGTCACTTCCTGGCGATGCGTGGGGTGGTCGAGCGGTATGAGGGGGTCCTGCATAAGGTCGGGGCTGGCCCAACTGGATCGCATCTCTTCATCACCTTCGGCGCGCCCAAGAGCCACTCTGATGACCCTGAGAGGGCGGTGCTGGCAGGGTTGGAGATGCAAGAAGTGCTGGAGGATGTCAACCGCGAGGTGGAGACTCTGGTTGGCCGCACGTGTGGTTTGCGGTTTCCTCTCCTTCGGCAAGCGATCGGTATCACCACCGGCTTTGTCTTCGCTGGAAGCATCGGTTCGGCAGAGCGACGGGAGTATACCGTGATGGGGGACGTGGTCAATCTGGCCTCCCGCCTGATGGCAGCGGCTGCCGAGGGGGAGATTCTGGTCGCCGACTCCACGGTTCGCTGCCTGAGCGAGCGGTTCGAGCTGCGTCCCCGACCGGCTATCCGGGTGAAAGGGAAGCGTGAGCCGGTGTCTCACGCGCAGGTGACCGGGTTGACGCGGTTGCCTCCACTGCTAGGAGTGGCCGAGGGCTGCCTCGTGGGCCGCCAGGCTGAACTGGACACGGCACAGAGGTTGCTTGACAGGCTGATTCAAGGCACAGGGATTGTACTGGTGGTGCGCGGCGAGGCCGGGATGGGTAAGACCCGGCTGGTTCAGGAGATTGCGCAGCGAGCACAGCAGCGTGAGATGCGTGTGCTCGCCGGAGCCTGTCTCTCCTACGGGACCGACATCCCCTACCTGCTGTGGACCGATGTGGTGTGCGCATTGCTGGGGATCTCTGCGGTGGAACGGTCAGTGCAATTGCAGCAGTTGGTGCGTGGGTTGGAGGCGGCCGGGATGGCTGGGTGGGAGCCGTTGGTCGCCGAATTGCTGGGATTGGGGTTGGAGGAGACGGAACTGACAGTCTCGCTGGATTCCCGGCTGCGACAGCAACGGCTGTTCGACATCGTACTCGAATTGATCCATGGTCACGCTCGAACACAACCGCTTCTGCTGGTGCTCGAAGACGTCCACTGGACCGACCCCACCTCGCTGGAACTGCTGGACTACGTGGCGCGCAACGTTGTCTCCTGTCCCGTGGTGTTGTTGGTCGTTCAGCGGCCGAGGGAGTGGCTGGACGGGCGTTGGCAGAAGTTTGGTCACGCAGCCGAGATTGTGCTGCAAGAGTTGCCCAGGACTGCCGTCCAGGGGCTGGTCGCCGATCTCCTGGACATAGAGGACGTGCCGGGTCGGCTGATTGAGTTGCTGCTGCGCAAGGCACAGGGCAACCCATTCTTCACCGAAGAGGTGGTACGGGCGTTGATAGATGCCGAGGTCCTGAAACGGGATGATGGACGTTGGAGATTGGTCGCCGATCCGGATCAGGCCGGCGTGCCCGACACGATCCACGGCGTCATCCAGAGCCGCATAGACCGTCTGGGGGAGACCGAGCGGCGGGTGCTCCAGGTGGCTTCGGTAATCGGGCGGGTCTTCGGCATGGGTGTGCTGGGCGGTGTCTATCCCTACGACGATCTCGATGGTACGCTGCAGCAACGGCTGGACCGGCTGGGTACGCTGGGTCTGGTGCTGGTAGAACTGCCTGGGCCGGAGCCGGTCTACATGTTCAAGCACGCGCTGACGCAGGACGTGGCCTACGAGAGCCTCTCTTATGCGCGGCGGCGCGAGTTGCACCGCCGCGTGGGAGCGTTTATTGAGGCACAGGGAGGGGATGTCTTGAGTGAACGTCCAGGCTTCCTGGCCCACCATTTCTTCCAGGGACGGGCCTGGCGCAAGGCGCTGACCTACCTCTTGGCGGCGGGACGGAAAGCGCAGCAGGAGTATGCCAATGAGGTCGCCATCGCCCACTTCCGGCGGGCACTACAGGCAGCGACAGAACTGGATGAACTGTGCGAGGAGGAACGGCTGGAGGCTCACGAGGCGGCGGGTGAGGTGCTGACCATCGTGGGGCGCTACGACGAGGCGCTGGACAGCCTGGAGGCGGGGCGGGCTCTGGTTGGGGCGCTATCGTCGTCGGCGGAGCGAGACCGCCGGCTGGCGGAGCTATATCGCAAGATGGCGACAGCCCACGAGGCCAATGGGGAGTACGCAGCGGCTCTGGAGTGGTTGGACCGGGGCCTGGGCCTGCCTGGCATCGAGCGTCTGATTGAAGGGGCTCGACTTTACCTCAGGGGTGACGGTGTATTCTTTCGGCAGGCGGAGTATGACCGGGCCAGAGATTGGTGTGTGCGTGGCCTGGAGATTGCTGCGCAGATTGGTGGTCGAGTCGGACAAGAGGTGCTTGCCCGGGGTCACTATCTGATGGGTGGGATTCTGGTTCGCCTTGGAGACCTGGACGGAGCGATTGCCCGGTGCCGGCAGAGCCTGTCGCTGTATCAGGAACTGGGGGATCTGTTTGGGCAGGCACAGGCGCACACCAATCTGGCTATGGCTTACTACTATCAGGATGCTTGGGATTTGGCAGCGCGTCATCATACTGCCGTGATGAACATCTCGGAACGGATTGGCTATGCTGAGGGGCAGGCTCGTGCTGCATCGAACCTGGGTGGGGTCTATTTCGTCCAGGGAAAAGCGGACGCTGCACGTGAGCAGTATAGCGTAGCGCTGGAAATTGTCGAGCGACTGGGCATGACGTTTGGCGTAGCGTTTGTGCACAACAATCTGGGGGAGGTCTGTGCAAGAGCAGGACGGTGGAGAGAGGCGACGGAGCACTTGGAACGTAGCCTGAGTATGTTTGAGGCGATTGGATCTGAGGAACATCTGGCTGAGCTTTTCCGTCACCGAGCCGAAGTGGCGCTAGGGCAGGGGCGACAGGATGAGGCGCTAGCCCATGCGGAGCATTCGCTGGAATACGCTCAGACGCACGACATGCGGTTGGATGAGGGGATGACCTGGCGTGTGCTGGGGTGTGTACACCGGGAGCGTGGGGAGTTAGATCAGGCCGAGGAATCGCTGGCGCAGGCGTTGGAGATTGCACAGGAAGTACACAAACGTCACGAGGTTGCGCTGATCCACCTGGAATTGGCGCGGCTACGGATGCAGCGGGGCAATGAGGAGAGAGGGAGAGAACTGGCCCAGCAGGCCGCGCAGGTTTTCAAAGAACTGGGCGCGCGGTTGGATTTGGAGGAAGCGGATCGGTTGTTGGAGATTAGAGATTAGCGATTGGATACACGGGGCGGGAGGGGAGGTTGCAAATGAGGCGCTGGTTGACGCTGATACTGACTTTCGGTATCGGACTGTTGTTGGTGGTCCTTTCGATGACGGCCTTGCGATGGAAGAATCCAATGGCTTTGGCCGTTGATGGTTCGGCGCCGTCGGCCCAGGCCGATTCCGCCCCTGTAGGCATTGCGGCCTATGAGGGGGTTCCTTATGGTGATGCCTCATCCGTCTGCTATTTCCCTTTCGCCCACCATGATGACCTCTCGGGCCGGTCCACCAGGTTGTATTACCAGAACGCTTCCTGGAGCACGGCGAGTGTCACCATCAGCCTCTACCGTTCGCTGGAAAGCGCTGGAGTTCCTACGGTTGTGGTGACGGATGTACTCTCCCCAAACGCGCGAGGTGTCTACCCAGTCTCAGAACTGGTGGCAGCGAGTTTCACAGGGGCGGCTGTCGTCGAGGCGGATCAGTCACTGGCGTGCAGCGCCGAAATCCTGAACGAGTCGGATCCTGCCGTTGACATGATGGCATATCGCACCCCCGTGGTGGACGCAACGAGGTTCATTGCCCCACTGGTGAACAGGGAGGGGCTGGCGAGATGGAATTCCCAAATCGTCGTCTTCAACTATGGTCGCCAATCAAGCGTGGTGGACATCCAGTTCTACGATCACAATGGAACGGAGGTTGATTCTGCCCAACGGACGGTGGGTGATCACGACACCTGGTTTTACGATGTGTTTCTTCAAGGTGACTTGCCGGACGGTTTTGACGGATGGGCGCATATTACTGCTGACGGTCCCATCGCCGCGGTCGTGTTGAATAGGAATCTGGGGAGCGGTGAGGCGGTGGCGCTTACTCCGTGGGGAGGGACACTCTCCTCCGAGGCGATACTGCCCTGGGTCAAGCGCGCCCCGACGACGACGATCAGGCTGTACAACCCGAGCGGTGTCGCGCAATCCAGGAGGATGGACTACCATTTCGCTGGCGATGGGTCGCTGGATGCCACAGAGGACTACACGCTATTGCCACAGGCACACATCGTGCGGAGCCTGGCCGATGTGTCTCTGCCAGCAACACAGTGGTATGGGGCGGTGCGCTCCACTGGGTCTGCTGGGGAGGCTGGCATGGTGGCGCTCTCCGACTGGGGGATGGCGGCAGCAGGCTACAGCAGCGTTCAGGGCTATAGCGGTTATTTTTTCCTGCCCAACGTCGTCCGCTATCCCAATAGGTTCACTGCCTTTACCGTCTGGTCGCAGTATGATACTCCTAACGATGTGACCGTCGAGTTCTACGACGCAGCAGGCAAACTGGTGTTTGATTACGCGACCCAGATTTCCCAATACGTGGGCCTGCGCTTTGATCTGGAGATAATGCCCGAACTGGGATCCGCTTTCGAGGGCTCGGTCCGTGTCTCCGGCTACATGAACATCGCTGTCGTCGTCGAAGAGAGAGTCATGGGCCTGCCGCCGGAGGACACGTACGAGCCCAACGATTTCCCTGGCGATGCCTACACCATCACCGTCGGCACTGTCTACGATTCGTACCTGAGCCACTCTGATGATCTGGACTGGTACCGGGTCAACATTGCACAGCCATCGTTCTTGACCGTCACGCTGGATCGACTGCCCGAGGACTACGACCTGGCCGTCTTCGGCGACCTGCTGACCGCGCCGCCGGTCCCCGACAGCCAGGTGGTGGGTGAACTGACTGATGGCAGCAGTGTGGGGGCCGAGGGGGAATTGGATGCAGTGGGGCAATGGGCGGCAACAGGGCAGTGGGCGGCGACGGGACAGTGGGC
>Ga0208279_1000229_pt1 | contig 52059 bp, 38 predicted proteins | sample AntAceMetag02UKM_FD_184766 | JGI IMG/M metagenome (GOLD analysis project Ga0208279, IMG submission 184766) | Saline lake microbial communities from Ace Lake, Antarctica - Antarctic Ace Lake Metagenome 02UKM (SPAdes) (version 2) | ecosystem: Environmental > Aquatic > Non-marine Saline and... | reverse complement strand
GGGCCATTCTCGTCCATGATCCAGAGGACCTGGTCCACCCAGTGGACGCCCCAGTCGGCGAGCGTGCCGTTGGCGTAGTCGAGGTAGCCGCGGAAGCCGCGCGGGTGGATGCCGGCGTTGTAAGGGCGCAGCGGGGCTGGGCCGCACCACATGTCCCAGTTCAGTTCCTTGGGAGGTTCGGTGTTCTTGCGGGGCTTCTCAGGGCCACCGCCATAGAGGACGAAGGATCGCACCATGCCGATCTTCCCGGCGCGGCCTTCGCGCAGGAACTTCATCCCCGAGATGTTATGCGGTGACACTCTCCGATGCGTTCCCACCTGCACGACCCGGCCGGTGGCGCGGGCGGCGTTGACCATCGCCCGGCCCTCCATGATCGTATGGCCGATCGGCTTCTCGACGTACACGTGCGCGCCGGCTTCGACCGCCGCGATGGTGCAGAGAGGGTGCCAGTGGTCGGGCGTTGCGACGATGGCGATATCCGGCTTCTCCTGCGCGAGCATCTCGCGATAGTCCCCGTAGTGCTTGGGCTTGTCACTGGTCCACTTGCCCACCTCTTCAGCGCACTTGTCGAGCTGACGACGATCCACATCCACCAGCGCCGCCACCTTGCACCGACCCGAGCTAACCGCCTCGCGCAGGATGTTCGTACCCCACCACCCACAGCCGATCAGCGCGACGCGATAGGTCTTGTCCTTGCCGGCCGTGACGATGCCCGGGAAACCCAGCGCCAACCCGGTGGCGAGGGAACTCTGCAGAAAACGGCGGCGGTCGATCGACATGGTCATCTCCTTGTCAACAGGATAGCAGGGCGGCTTCGGATGCTCTGTCACTGCCCCTAATCTATTGCTCCACTGCCCCACGTCAAGTCCCAAACCGTCCGCACCGAGCCAGAGGCGTCGCGACGCCCCGGCCGGATACGTAAATCGGCTCTGTTTGGCTTTGTTTTCAAGGCCAAATCCTCATTTCTAGCCCCAAAACGCACATAATTGGCTTTGTTTCACATAATTGGGCACAGCGCCCCAGCCGGCATCCCCGGCTCAGCTCCGCAGCGTGAAAACTGGGTTCGTTTGGCTTTGTTTTCGGGTCGGCTCCCCATTCCCAGCCCAGAAACCACGAAATTGGGTTCGTTTTGCACAAAAAGGGTCCCTGGACAGCCCCTCTCCCCTCTGTCATCCCGACCGCAGTGGAGGGATCTGCTCTCTTGCTTTGGTTGTGCTGCTGGGATCACTCCTCGTCCGAGCACGATCAGATGTCCTGATGAAGTGATAAGTGATAGTTGATTATTGATACCCATGTCATTGGTTAACTAGAATACAAACACTTCGTCTCGGCGTCAAGCAAAAAATCCGCCGATACATGCTCGTAGGCGCTTTTCGCCCGTGCTTGCCCGAAACATGGTAATGGATGCGGGTCGTACATTTGCGGGGAGCATTTGGCGATATGACGGTTGCCTTGGCGGAGGATCAGCCGTCTTAAAGATAGCGGTCGATATCCAGGGCGGCATGGAAGACGCCGAGCACCTCGATCAGTAGGGGATCGCGGACCAGATAGGTGATGCGGTAGTGTCCAAACACGAGAATGCGAATCTCTCCCTACTATTTCCGGCATAGCCGTATGCGGTTGCCCATCTCTTCGTTGGGAATCGTGCGGCCCGCGCGCGAATCCGACACGCCGCGTTCGATCATGCGTTCAAACGTAAGTTCCCGCAGGATTTCGTCATAAGACGCATCGTCCGGCTGAGCTTCAATGACACTCTTCAACCGCTCTTTGTCCGTCATACCATCCTGCCTCCTTGTCCCTCGTCGGTCGGCCCCATTTTACCAAATGGTGCTCAGTAGACCCAACAAAAACACACGATCCATGGTGCTACGTGGTGATTACCCTTGCGGGAGAGTGCATTGACGTAGTCGTCGTTCATCTCTACGCTGTATCCCAAATGTGCGTGGAGAGGCTTCAACAATGCGAGCAATGGTTCCGAGGTTTCTGCCCGTGCGGTGTGATCCCATCTTGAAACAAGGCAGCTTTGGGGCTAAGCCAAACCGAGAAAAGGGACCGGACACCGTTTCGGTCTCTGCCGCACCTGCTATGCGGGCCTCTCCCGTTGCTGATCGGCACGAATCTGCCGACTACAACTGAGACACAACCATCTGAAATCCATCGGGTCTTCGTAGTCGTCGTGATGAGCAACTATGCATCCACCGCCACCACATTTCGTGCAAGTTTCAGGGCGAACAACCTCGCCTCTGTTGATCGCCGCTTGAACGATGCGATATGCTCTCTCCCGATCTGGGTACTTCTGTCTCCGGTGGACTGTCCGGTCGTAGTACTCATGCTGCCTCTCGTTGTAGTGCCGCTGTTTGTATTCCACGCCACAGGCCCGACAGTAGCTTGACAATCCATCAAGGTTGCTGCGACAGTAATTGAATTCCCTCACCGGAAAACGCTTCCCGCAGAAGGTGCATCGCTTTGCGCCCTTTAGCTTGATGTCACTGAAGGCGCGGTCAGCGACCCTCTTGGCACGTTCCGTGGCCTGATGACTCGCGCAGTTCTTACAGAGTGTCGAGTATCCATTGGGTTTTCCCACCGCCCTGTAAAACTCTGATGGGTCCTTCTCTTCTCCGCACACAGGGCACCTCTTAGTGCTGATGCGAGGCAGTTGACGTGCGGACCTGGCGGAGAGTTGCGCATGATAGGACCGGCTCTTCTCCCGTTCACATGACTTGCATATATGGGACAGGCCATCCTTGTTGCTCGGTATGACATAGAAGTCCGCCGAGGGCTTCGTTTGGCCACACCGGCTGCACACCTTCGATCTGACTTCCGGTACTTGGTTCGCGTTCCTACTCCGAAGCCTATTCCGTAGAGTGGCCTTATGTTTGCGGTCGCAATCCTTGCACCTTGCGCTGAGGCCGTCGCCTCTGCTCCTGTCGCCATGGAACTCATCGCGGGCTTTCGTTTGCTTGCAGGTGCTGCACCGTTTCGTCAGCATCTCGGTTGGGCCCGTCCGCTTCGTCATCATCGCATTCTCTCAAAAGACGATTCCCCCAAACACACATTAACCCTACTGCTTCAGCGGAATTCATACAAGGGAAGAACCAAGATGTCCCAATAGACCCGGTGTTCACTGCTTGGTGGCGATACGGCTCCAGCCTGATACAGAGGTGGCGGTGTGACCCATTGTTGATGCGTGTGAATCGAGGGCGAGGGCATGTCTAAAGGGAAGTGGTGTGTCTAAGAAACCGCATGGGCTGAAGCCCATCCTACAAATCTGAGGCTCATCCCACGGGCCTGCGCCTTGCGGATGGTCTGGCTATGTGGTGCCGAGGTGGAGGAAGTCTCGGATGCCGGTTAGGATGATTTGGGCGGCGATGGCGGTTAGGATCAGGCCGGTTAGCTTCATCATCATTGTGAGGCCTTTCTGGCCCAGCAGGCGCCGGATGGGCATGGCCAGGAACAGGAACAGCGAGATCGTCAGGACGGCCAGCAGGATCGCGCCGGCGGCGATGAATCTTTCCGGCATGCTGCTGATCTGCGTGCCCAGCACCAGGACGGTGCCGATGGTGCCCGGCCCGACGATCATCGGGATCGCCAGCGGCACGACGGCGAAATCCTCGTCCTGGTTCGGCGCGATCTCGGAGCGTTTGCCTGAGACCATGTGGATCGAGGTGAGGAACAGGAGCGTTCCGGCTCCGACCTGGAAGGCGGGCAGCGTGATGCCCAGGACCTTGAAGATCAAATTCCCGAAGAAGTAGACCAGCAGGCAGATGATCAGGATGGCCACGCTGGTGCGCAGGGCGCAGCGGTGACGGGTCCGGGCGTCCATGTCGCCGGAGAGCAGCAGGAACATCGAGACCGCAAAAAACGGTGACAGAATGAAGAACACCTTGATGAAGATATCCAGAAACAGACCCATTCCTATCCCTTTCAGCACGTTGCAGCCCCGGCGAGATCGTTCCTCATGGGGGCGTTTGCCTACAAGGCTCCAAACAATACCGCCTGTCGAGAAGAATGCAAGACGATAGTGCCGGCCTGTTGCACAGAAAGGGCGATGGCGAGGGTTTTCTGAGAGAGGGAAGTGGTGGCAAAGCAGACGCGCGGCGTCTATGAAACGGCATGGGCAGAAGTCCGTCCTGCCAGAGTTGATTGTCTCGGGAGAACGATAAGAAGGCCGGGGCGCGTGGCGCCTCGGCCTTTGGTTTGTACGGGGGCTGGAGACATTGGTTCCCGGGCAGGTTTTCGCACCGTGCTCGGGCCGACGTTTCTCCAGATATTATCTCTGGTTCTCTAATCCAGCGTCGAACCTTACCCTGGCCCGTCTACGTCCCGGTCACGGTCACGGTCACGGGGCTGGGCCTGGGCCTGGGCCTGGGCCTGGGCCTGGGCCTGGATCGGGGTCCGGGTCCGGGTCCGGATCGGGGTCCGGGTCTACGTCCGGACATGGGCACTGCCAGCATGGGCTGCAGGGCCTTGAGCACATCCACCAGTTCCAGTATCCCCATGAGTAACACGGTCTGGGACTGATGTAGCAGTTCCAGTATCCCCACGGGCTGCAGCGGTATTGCCAGTAGCAACCCGTGTAGCATTGACCGTTACCGTTCTGTGCGTCGGCTCCATAGACCAAACCAGCACCGACCGCCAGTATCAACGCAACAACCAGTATCCTTGCCATGTCAGACCTCCTTGTGCCTTCAGTAGGGCGGCACCCTGAGTTTCTTGGAATGTCTCAGACTTCACGGGTCTCACCCTCGACCGAGACCTCTGTCTGACTTGGATCACCTCCCTTCTCTGTTCCTGCCCGAGTGGCCGGAGTTGGGCCTCCATTGCCGTTCTCCGACCTGCCTTCTTAGTAGCGTGCGTCAGTTGCAGTTGCCAGGGCGACTGGGGCCGTGGCACGGCTTACGCAAGAACCACAGGAAACCAGCCAACTGCCAAACCTTCGTCCAAGGTGTGTCGCCCCGATGGTGATACCTCAAGATGCCCACGGTTCCGGGGTCCGTCAATTGTGGTGACTACGTATTTTCGACCATTCTTGTAAAGCTCTGCTTTCATTGGGACGATGACTGGGGTATCCCTTTCAGACCTCCTCGGAGGAGAGGTCTGTCTGCACGGCTTCCCATCTGCGGCGGGGCAAGAAGGCAAGGCTATGCTGAGCCCCCTAAATAGTGAGATGCCCTCAAGGTGATGGTTAGAATGGGTTATCTCAGCGCATGAAAAAGGGGAGCCTCGTGATGGGGCTCCCCTTTGTTTCTCTGCAATGGCGCGGGCTTAGCCGCGTGCGGTCAGGGCCTTGTAGGCGTTTTCGCCTCCGTTGATCAGGTGGATCAGCGGGGTGGGTCGATCGACGCCTTCGGTGAAACTGGGTCGGGCCGCCCACGGGGTGACGCTGAGCACGCCGGTCAGGTCCATCCAGTGTTGCAGACGCGAAACCGGCAGGTTCCAGGTCATGTGGAAGTGGTTGGCCGGCGGGTACTGCTTGTACTCGGTCATGCTGGCGTACTTCGGCACGACGAACGTGTGCGGCCAGGTCGGCGTGGTCAGATCGCACATGGCCTGGCCCAGTTCTTCCGGCACCTCGGTGCTGTGGGCCTCGTCCCAGATCAGGCTGAACAGTCCGGTGGTGGCGCTATAGGCCATCCGGGCGGCGATCCCGTCGATGCCCGCCGGGGTCATGAAGGTCACGGAGTTGCCGCCGCCGGGGAAGTAGAACTCGTCGGCCAGGGGCATGGCGATACGGTTCATGATCTGCTTGACAGTGGCGCCGGGTGCGGCGGCCCAATCGAATGAGGCGCTGCCGGAGTTGTCGCCATCGACGAGGCCCTTCGTGTACCAGTCGGCCTTCTTGTCGAGCTTCTTGATCCCGAGCTTGGCGGCCAGTTCCTGGATCTCCCACGCTTCCCAGACCTTGCGGAAGTCCATGAACAGGGGCGGGTTGCCGCCGCTCAAGTAGGTCATGAAGAGCTGGGTGAGCAGGCCCTGGACGTCGGCCTCGGTTGCGTAGGGCACGGGGGCCTTGGCGCCGGTATGGTCGAAGCTGCTGTTGAAGAAGGACTCCATGACATCGGCGACGGGCAGGGGCAGGCCGCGTCGGTCGCTGCCCCATTCGAGCTGGCTCATGAAGCCGCCCCCGACGGCGTTGAGGTCGTTCATCACGTCGCGGACGATCAGGTACATGCCGAGTGACATGTTGAAGCGTTCGCTGTCGGCTTCGTCCCGCAATTCGAGACGCTTGCCCACGTAGCGGTCGATCCAGCCGCGCAGGTCCTTGAGTTCCTTCTCCTTGTAGGCCTTCTTGTTGAGCATGTCGGCCAGGAGTTTCATATCCAGCCGGGTGATCTCGACGCCGAAGGTGTTTCGCGTGGGAAGGATGTGGCCCAGGGCGGTTTCCATGCCCATAGAGTCGTGTCCGAAGATGACGACGCGACGGCCGCGCAGGGCGACGGTGGTCACGGCGGCGTAACACCAGTCGATGAGGTTCTTGGCGGTCTGCTCGGTCATCTCGGGGTCGAGCCCCGTGTCCGGCCAGGTCCCGACGTTCAGCGTGGTCATCTTGCCATACTGGGCGAAAGCGCCGTTGGCGGCATGGGCATAGACAACGCCCGGTCGGGGGCCGCTATTGCCACAGGTGATGTTGAACGGCGTGTCGGACGGGAACTGCTGGAGCAGCGAGATCGTCGTTAGTTGGGGAAATGCCCACGTATCGGGGACGCAGACGATGATGTCAACGCCCGCCTTGCGGAACTGCTCGGCCACCATGTCGGCCTGGGCTTCGCCGTCGACCAGAACGGTGGAATACACCACCGGAACCGGGGTCTTGTTGGGCAGGATGACGGCGCCGCTGATGGTCTCGGCAGCCATCTTGACGATATTCTGACACCGCGTTCGACTGTCGGCGTCGATACGCGGATCGCTGGTTGCAAAGACGCCGATGACCGGCACTTTTGGGCAGGCCTTTCGGATACTGGGTAATTGTGTGGCTTCGGCCTTTTTTGCCATGAGGGCTCTCCTTACACGAATACTGCTTCTACTCTGCGAAGGAACTCCTCGAGCGCCGTTGTCGGTGTCGTCAGGAGTCTCTTACGATTAGACCAGACTGGAAGGATCTTCCAGCCGCTTTCTCACGAAGTCCAGGAACTGAGCTGCATAGGCGCCGTTGGCGACCTTGTGGTCTACCGACAGGGTCATGTTCATCAGCTTGCGGACCAGGATGTTGCCACTGTCCGGCACGCAGGTCTCGGCGATCCGGCCGATGCCCAGGATGGTGCACTGGCCCGGCACGACGATCGGAATGAACGAATCGATCCCAAAGGCGCCGAGATTACTGATGGTGATACAGCCGCCTTCCAGGTCCGAGAGATCGAGCTTGTCGTTGCGGGTGCGCTCGATCAGGCTCTGGCTGTCCCGGGCGATCTGCGTGATACTCTTGGTGTTGATATCCTTGACGATCGGGGCCACCAAACCATCGGCGACGGAAATCGCCAGGCCGATATGAATGGCTTCGGCCAGGGCGATCTTGTCGCCGGCCAGTTGCCCTGTCATCAGGGGGTACTTCTCCAGGCCGAGGGCTACGGCCTTCATGATGAAGTCGTTGTAGGAGATCTTTACGTTGCCCGTGGCGTTCAAGTGGGCTCGCTGGGCCACGAGGGCTGTGACATCCGCCTTGACCGTCAGATAGAAGCAGGGGATTTCCTGCTTGGATTTGAGCATGCGTTCGCCGGTGATGCGCTGCAGCCGGTTGACCGGTACCGTGGTGCCGAGCGCCGCCGAGGCGGCGGGAGCGCTGGGCTGGGCGGCGGTTGCGACGGGTGCGGCCGGCTTCGTCTCGGCGGCCTTGCGAATGTCCACTTCTGTGATCTTGCCGACCGGTCCGGTGCCTGTGACGGCCGTCAGGTCCACGCCCATTTCCTTGGCCAGACGCTTGGCTCGGGGCGATGCCATGATTTTGCCCTTGCGTTGGGCGGGTTGGGCTGGAGTTGGCTCGGGCGCCGGAGCCGACTCGGGTGCCGGAGCGGCCGGGGCACTGGCGGCCGGCTCAGCAGCGGGCGCCGCTCCGGTCGGTGCGTCCACGGCGCTAAGCGGAACGTCCTCATCCTTTTCACCCAACACCATCATCGGGGCCCCGACCAACAGTGTCTGGTCGATCTGTGCGAGGATGTGCTTGACGAATCCGCCGGCCGGAGATTCCATCTCCAGGGTGGCCTTGTCCGTCTCGATCTCGAAGATTACGTCGCCTCTCTTGACTTCATCGCCCACTTTGACCAAGCAGTTGACGACGGTCCCTTCCTCCATCGTCTGGCCAAGCTGCGGCAGTTTGATCTCGTTTGCCATTTAGATTTTCCCCGTTCTTTCTCGCAACGTAGTTAGGCTTCTCTGTCACTGTCCTCTGGACTGTTTCACGGCCGCGACGATCTGCGCCACGGAGGGAATGCTCGCTGCTTCGAGCGGCTCGCTCATGGGCGGCGGCACGTCGGCGGCCGCCAGGTTGATCGGCCGGCTGTCGAGATAGTCGAATCCCTTGTAGCCGTCTCCGAAGTCGTACTCCATGAACTGGCCGGCGATCTCGCGCCCGGCGCCACACCAGCAGAACCCCTCGCTGAGGGTGACCAGGTGGCCCGTTTTCTTCACCGATTCGGCAATGGTCTTGATGTCGAGCGGCTTGACGGTTCGGACGTCGATGACTTCGGTGTCGATGCCGTGCTCGTCGGCGAGCACCTGGGCCGCTTCCAACGCGACCATGGCCATCCGGCTGTAGCTGACGATCGTCGCGTCGCTTCCGGACCGCTTGATATCCGCCATGCCCAGCGGGATAATGTAGTCGCCTTCCGGGACGGGGCCGATCTGTCCATAGGTCGCCTTGTGCTCGATGAACACGACGGGGTTGTCGCTGCGAATGGCGGCTTTGAGCAAGCCCTTGGCATCGTAGGGCGTTGAAGGCATTACGACGTAGAGACCCGGCGTGTGCATCAGCCAGGCTTCGAGTGATTCGGAATGGTGGGCGGCGATGCAGCGTCCGACGCCGCCTTCGGTTCGCAGCACCATGGGCACCTTGGCCTTGCCGCCGAACATGTAGCGGTTGTAAGCGCCGACGTGGACGAGTTGATCCATGGCGATCGTCACGAAATCGACGTACATGAGTTCGGCGATTGGCCGCATGCCCCGCAGGGCAGCCCCGACTCCCGCGCCGGCGATAGCCGCCTCGGAGATGGCCGTGTCGATGACGCGATCCGTGCCGAACTCGGCCAGCAGTCCGCGCGTGGCCTGGTAGGCGCCGCCGTAAAGGCCGACGTCCTCGCCCAGGATGAAGACGCTGTCATCTCGTCTCATTTCCTCGCCCTGGGCGGCGGTGACCGCCTGGCCGATCGTCATCACGTCCATGCCGTACTGCGATTTGACCTTACCACTGGCTTCTTCGGTCCGCTCCTTTTTGGTCTTGGCGGTTGATGCGGCCAGAGCCGCCTCGAAGGTCGCCGTCGCTTCCATGACCTTCGTGGAGGTCGTCAGGTCGGCTTCCACCACCTCGGCCGGATAGCTCTCGGTCACGTAGACGTCTTTGGCCACGTCCGCAGGATCGGGCCAGGGGCTGTCGATGCCGAACTGAGTTGCCGTTTCGATGGAATTGAAGGCCGCGTCCTTGATCGCGTCCAGTTCCGCCGCCTTGCACAGGCCTTCGGAGGTGAGCTTGTCGCGCCAGACGGTGATCGGATCGCGGTTGTGCCAGGCCTTTTCCTCGGCTTTGCTGCGATAGGCTCTCGGATCGCTGCGGCTGTGCCCGTACCAGCGGTAGGTCTTGGCCTCAATGATGGTCATCTGATTGTCTTTGCGGGCCCGGGCAATGGCCTTGCTCACGGCCAGGAAGACGGCGGCCGGGTCTTGCCCGTCCACGATCATCGCCGGGACGTCGTAGGACGCGGCCCGGACGGCGATGTCCTCGACATTGCTGGCGCACAGCGTGCCTTCGATCTCGCTGCCCGAGAACGGCACGCTCATGCCGTAGAGGTTGTTTTCGACGACCGCCACCAGGGGCACCTTCAACGTCGAGGCCATGTTCATTGATTCGTGGAAGGTCCCCGTGTTGGTCGAGCCGTCGCCGAAGAAGGATACGACGACCTTGCCTGTCTTGCGGTATTTCTCGGCCATCGCAGCCCCGACGGCCGGCGGCTGGTTGCCACCGACGATGCCGGTCGAGCCGAGGTTGTTTTGCTTGTCCACCTCGGCAATGTGCATCGACCCGCCACGACCCTTGCAGTAGCCCGTCTCTTTGCCCATCAACTCGGCCATCATAGCGTTCCAGTGGTCCTGTCGGTCCTGGTCGCTGTCGGCATACTTGTTGCCGATGGCCCCGCAATGGCCATGACCGCGGTGGGTCGAGCCGATTACGTCGCCGCGTTCGATCGCCGCGATAGCGCCCGTGGCGACCGCCTCCTCGCCAGCGTAGAGGTGCGAGGCTCCCTTGATGATGTTCTGGCCCAAGAGTTCGAAAACCTTCTCCTCGAAGAAGCGAATCTCGTAGATGGTTCTCAGCCAGTCTTTGGCATTGTCCAGGCTGATGAGCTTCTGAGCGATGAGTTCCTTTACCTTGGGTACAGGCGCTTTGCGTGTATCCTCGATAGCGTACTGCATACCGTCGACTCCTCTAAGTAGTAAGTTCCACGGCCCCAGACTCCGCGGAGTAGGGGTCTCCCCTTGGCTTTGCTAAAGATGGCTACTATATCAGATCTCCCCTGGGGCGACAACCTCACACGTGTGATTTGGCGTTTTTTTGATCTCGGGGGTTCCCCGTGTGCAGCCGTTTTACGCCCTCGGAGTCGTTGTGTTTGGCGCGGCAGGAGTAGGCCGGTACAATTCGTCCTCCGGCCAGTTCGGCGCAGGCTCAGGTGATTGACTGGCGGCTCAAACGTGGTTTATCGGTAAAGGAGCGGGATATGACGTGTGCGACCAATCGTCTATCGGGTGCTGGACTCTGGTGGCTTTGTCTTCTACTGGTCTGCTTTGCACCTTCACCACGCGGGTCGATCGCCTCTGAGAAACCGGTCGACTTCGGGCGGGGGCCTCTGAAGGTCTCCGCGAACAAGCGGTTCCTGGTGCACGCTGATGGGACGCCATTCTTCTATCTGGGCGATACGGCCTGGGAGTTGTTCCATCGGTTGGACCGCGCGCAGGCGGATCGCTACCTCGAGCATCGGGCCGACAACGGTTTCACGGTGATCCAGGCGGTCGCCTTGGCGGAACTGGACGGCCTGAATACCCCCAATCCCTATGGCCATCGGCCCCTGGTTGACAACGATCCGACCCGGCCCGATGTCAAAGGCGGCCCGAACAACGACTACTGGGACCACGTTGATTACGTCGTCCAGAAGGCGCAATCGTTGGGCATGTATATCGGCATGCTGCCCACCTGGGGTGACAAGTGGAACAAGAAGTGGGGTAAGGGCCCGCTTGTTTTCAATCCTCAGAACGCCCAGACCTATGGCAGGTGGCTCGCCCAGCGGTACAAAGAGGCGCCCAATATCATCTGGATTCTCGGGGGCGATCGGCCCGTCGAGAATGATACGCATCGCCGGATCATCCAGGGGATGGCTCGCGGGATCGAGAAGGGTGACGGCGGGCGGCACCTGATAACGTTTCATCCCACCGGCGGGCGAACCTCCTCGGAGTATTTCCATGACGAGCCCTGGCTGGATTTCAATATGCACCAGACCGGCCATAAGGATCGCGGGAGTTGGGAGAGCATCGCTAAGGACTACCATCGGCTCCCAACGAAGCCGGTTCTGGACGGTGAGCCGCTCTACGAGGACCATCCGATCAATTTCGATCCGATGAAGTTCGGCTTTTCTGCAGATTGGCACATTCGCCGGTTGGCGTACTGGCATGTCTTTGCAGGCGGCTGCGGCCACACGTATGGCTGCCACAACATCTGGCAGATGTATGCTCCCGGTCGCTCGCCGGTCTCGTGGGCCCATCATTATTGGGATGAGTCGCTCGATCTTTGGGGCGCCGGCGACATGCAGCATGTCCGTAGTCTGATGCTCTCGCGTCCCTATCTGGAACGCATCCCGGACCAGTCGGTGATTGCCTCCGAAGTCGGCGAAGGGGATGGCTACGTCAGCGGGACGCGCGATTCGGAAGGCCGCTACGCTTTCATCTATACCCCGCTCGGATTGCCCGTCAAGGTCCGTCTCGACAAGCTCTCGGGCAAGAAGGTCAGGGCCTGGTGGTACGATCCCCGTCACGGTGCAGCCACGGAAATCGGCGTATTCGACAAAAAGGGGATTCGCCAGTTCAAGCCATCTGTGCGTGGCAAGGGCAACGATTGGGTCCTGGTCCTCGATGATGCTGCCTGCGGTTTCCCGTCGCCTGGAACCAATCCCTACTGACCCATTGAGGGTCAGAGAATCGTTTTGCCTGGGAATCTCCGCTACGGGAATCAGGAAGAAAAGAACAGGCAATCCAGAGGCCACTGAGCTAACATCAACAGCAGTCAAACCTCAGAAGGTACGCACACACGAGTGTGCGGGAACCTCCTGTGGGCCCCTGGATTGCCACGGTGCGGGGCTATCTAAACACAGGACAAGTCCTGCTTTCTACTATGGAGAGGGTGCATTTCAGGTCTCTCCTTTACTTCTTGAAGGCGTTTTTTCCGGATCGCGGGATCGGGAGGACGCTTTCGTTCCACTTGCAACGGCCTTGCTCTGACCCTGTGGGGGTGATGCGCAGCTCCCCAGCCACCCTGAGCGGGGAGCTACGCACCAGAGAGTGAGAGATAAATAAGAGAGAGAGCGAGGACGTTGTCTGGTTTGGTCGATTCGGCGTCTCCAACGTGAACCCGGCGTTTGCAGGGAATCACCTGCGATTTGAGGGGGGCCGGCGAACACCGAATCCTCGTAAGTCCATGCGAGACGGTTCTGTAGGCAACTTCGAAGGGAGTTGAGCCCGGGAAGGGTGCTCTCGTTGCGGCCCGCTCGTGGACGGCCGTGATCCTGGCTCCAGACGCCGCGATTATGCGACGGTTCGTTGCCCAGACCCGCGCGATCCATGCACAGAGCACCTGTCTGATCGTTGCGTCCGGTTGCCGCCTTGACTCCTGCGGCCTCGGACACCGACAGCGCCGCTGCTATCCGTAAGCATTTTGCGTTTGCCATCATGCCCCTGCCTCCAATTCCAGAGGCTCTCCTCCTTGAACACACGGTCCTGGGCCTTATCCACAAACGCTCTCAGGAATGGCCTCCTCCATACGTGAGGACCATGTGAGTAATCACCTCCCTTAATAACGCTTCTTGTTTGGAATGTCAAGAGAAACTTTGGGGAAATGAGGAAAAATAGGGATGCATAGTCTGCGGTGCATTCTTGCTATGCAGCAGCCCTATACGGCTCATACCTCCCTGGTTCAAGGGACACCGGCAACCAAACCTACCACAAAGTCGCTCTCGTGTCCAGGCGGCCTATCTTTACTCTTAGCGGGCCATGACTTGTCCGGCGTCGGCGACGAGGACCTGTCCCGTGATCGTCGCAGCGGTGTCACTGCAGAGGAAGACGATGGCGTCGGCGATGTCCTGGCCTTTGATCTCCCGTCGCAGGGCGGTCTTGTTCACATAGTAGGGGATGACTTCCTCGGGCTTGATCCCGTTTTTCCTGGCGCAGACCTTGATGTATTCTGGGTTCCAGATCTTGGAGCCTTCGAACACGTTGCCCGGCGCGACGCAGTTGACGCGAATCCCATGCTCGCCCAGTTCCAGGGCCCAGCCGCGGGCCATGTGGAGTTCGCCGGCCTTGGTGGCGTTATAGGCGGTGTTGTTCTTACTGGCTTCGAGTCCCGACTTGGAGCTGAGGTTGACGATGTTGCCTCCGATGCCCTGGGCGATCAGAATGCGCGCCGTCTCGCGGGCCATGAGGAAGTAGCCGGTCAGGTTGACCTCCAGAGCCATGCGCCATTTGTCCACGGGCATGTCGACCAGTGGGAAGGGCGGCGCCAGGCCGGCGGCGTTGACGAGAATGTCAAGCCCGCCCCAGTGGGCCAGAACAGCCTCGAACGCCTTCTGTACACTGCCTTCGCTGGTGACGTTGCACGGGACGACCATGGTCTGGCTGCCGGGCCGCATATCGGCGATCTGCTGGGCCGTCTGGGTCGCGGCCTTCTCATCGATATCCATCAGGGCTACCATCGCCCCGGCTCGCGCCAGGCCGATTGCGATGCTTTTGCCCAGTCCGCTGGCGGCGCCGGTAACGACCGCGATGCGATTGGTCAGTACCCCGGCCTCTTCGCCACTGACGAGCTTCTTGCGGAACGCTTCGGATTCCCATGTGTTGATGAAGTTCTGCTCCCGCTTGGTCAGCGCCAGGACCCCGCCCATGCGTGCGGCGTACATACGCACCTGCAGGGACGTTTCGGTGATGTCGGCGATCAGTCGGGCCAGCCCCTTCTCAGCCGCGACGAACAGGCCCAGCCCCTTGACGACGAACGCCGCGGGCAGCTTCTGTTTGCGTTCGGTGAGGGATTGGAGCTTACGCGCGAGGGGGTCGGCCTTGGCGGCGTCGAGCCACATGGCGGTGCCGTTGGCGTAGACCAGTTCGTCCGGGTTCAGCGCCGGGGTGGCCAGGAGCTTCTTGGCGTCCTTGCGGCCCATGAAGCTGGCGACGATCTCCGAGTCCGGGTAGTAGCTGACCGGCAGGTACTGGCCCGTCGCTTGGAACACGGCTTTGCGGATGGCCAGCTTAGCGCCGGCGACGCACTCGGCCGACGGAAGTTTCACGCGTCCGGTCGGCAGGGGCTTGAGCCCATCCTGGCAGAGTTGGATCACCTGGCGGACCCGGCGCACGGCGGCGTTGGCGCTGCCGGCCGTGACGAAGAGCCCATGTTTCTCCAGAAACAGGATGCCCGGCTTTTTCCCGTGCTCCTGTTCGTATTCAGCCACCAGCCGGGCGAACCGACTGGCCAGCATGTAGCCTGGGTCCGTGTAGGGCACCCACAGGGGGACCAGGCCTTCGGTCGCCAGTTGCTTCTCGAGGGCCTTTCGTCCGTTCTTGGCGCTGACGTAGGCGGCCACGACCAGCGGGTGCAGGTGGATCACATGCGTATCCAGCAGGGCGTGCAGGTGCGATTCCACCGAAGGCCGCGCGCCGCTGGCGACATCGTCGTCGCAGGACTGCAGCAGACGATTGACGACCTCGGTCTCCCGCTTGAAGGCGTCCAGCTTGGGGATAGACTTGTCTGTGAGGATCGACAGGACCGCGTCGATGCGGAGCCTTCGCCAGCCCAGCGTCGCGTTCATATCCTTCAGGGCCGTGCCGCTGGCCTTGATGTACATGTGCGTGCCGTCGTCGGTCTTGACCGAGGTGTTGCCGCCGCCACCGAGGACCAGTGCCGGGTCCTTGCCCGTCGTATTCGAGATCTTGATCAGGTCTGCTAGAGCCTTGTCCATCTGAGAGAATTCCCCAAGAAGGTTCACAAAACGTCGTCCAAAGCGGTCATTATTAGCACATCGGTTGCCACCTGTCCACGCCGTTCTTGCCGCCGATTGCTTTGAGAAATGCGCGATCGGCTATGTCATCGTGTTTCTTCTTGGAATATACTGAGCGATAAGGATCCCAGAACCAGGGATGGGATACCGGGCGTCGCACACGATCGAGGCGTGATAAGATGATTGGAGGCACCTTATGATCAAGACGGTTGTCCACAGTGTTGTCGTTTCGCTGCTACTGCTCAATTCGAACACGGCCCGGCCCGCGATGTCTCCGACGTTTCCGGGCGAGTATCCGGGCACGGCCCAGGCCGGTATCCAGGGCAAGACTGTCACCCTGGCGGACAAAGCCATTGAAGCCCAGTGGCGACTGCGCCAGGGCAGGCTTGAATTCGACTCGGTTCTCGACCGGTTGCATGACCAAAGGATCACCGGCGGTGGAGACCTGTTTACGATTGTCCTGCGCGATCAGCATGTCATCAAATCCAGCGACATGCAGATGACGGCCGCACCGAGTATTCATACGCTCGCGCCGCAATCGGCCGCCAGAGTGTGCGCTGAACGCACCGGCGGCAAAACCGTTCGTGTGGAATTCAAACACGCCGCCACCGGCCTGACCGTTCAGTGGCGGGCCATTCTGCGGGATGGCGCCAATGCCCTGCGTGTGGAACTAACGCTGGCTGCGTCCGATTCGGACATTCCTCTGGCGGATATCATCCTGGCAGAATTGAACGTTCCCGGGGCGATTGTCGCCGGGCAGGTCAAAGGCTCGCCCGTCACCGCCGGTTCGATGTTCTTCGCCTTCGAACACCCGCTGGCGGATAACCGTGTAACCGATGGCAAGGTTCTCTGTCGCTATCCGTGCCGGATCACCGTTAAACCGAATCAGCCCAGAACCTACTCGGCCGTCATCGGCGTCGTCCCTGCCGGCCAGATGCGTCGCGGCTTCCTTTACTATCTCGAACGGCAGCGCGCCCATCCCTATCGGCCCTTTCTGCACTATAACAGTTGGTACCACCTGAACATCGGCCGGTCCGACGCCCACATGACCGAGCAGGAGCTTCTGGACGCCGTCAATGCGGTGGGCACGGAACTGGTCGCCAAACGCGGTGTAAAACTGGACGCGTTCGTGCCGGACGACGGTTGGGACGACTTCAACAGCCTGTGGGGATTTCATGATGACTTCCCGCACGGATTCAGCCGTGTGGCGCAACGGGCCCAACACTATCAGGCGAATCTGGGTGTCTGGATGTCGCCTTGGGGGGGATATGGCAGCCCGAAACAGGCGCGTATGCGATTCGGAAAAGAGCAGGGCTTCGAGATCAATGAGAACGGTTTTTCCATGGCCGGGCCCAAGTACAATGCCCGCTTTCGCAGCACCTGCCTGAAGATGATTCGCCAGTACGGCCTGAACTACTTCAAATTCGACGGCATGGGAGGCGGCAACTTCACCTCCGGCGCGTCGAACACGCTCATGGACGATGTGGAGGCCATTTTCCACCTGACCGGGGTTCTCCGGCAGGAACAGCCCGAACTGTTCATCAGCGCCACGGTCGGCACATGGCCCTCGCCCTTCTGGACGCGTTACGCCGATTCCATCTGGCGTCAGGGTGGCGATACGGGCTTTGCCGGGCTGGGCAATCCGCGGGAACAGTGGATCACGTATCGCGACAAGTATGCGTACGAACGCATCGTCAAGCGTGGACCGCTCTACCCCCTCAACTCACTGATGTTCCACGGCCTGACGATTGGCGAGCGGGCCAATCCCGCCAAGATGCCCCTGGATGAAACGTCCGTGCGGCATGAGATCCGGGCCATGTTCGGCTGTGGGACCGGTTTGCAGGAACTCTACATCTCGCCCCATCTGCTGACCGACCGGATGTGGGACGACCTGGCCGAGGCGGCCAAATGGTCTCGGCGCAATGCCGATGTCCTGGTCGATACCCACTGGATCGGGGGCGATCCCAATACCCCCGACGTCTACGGCTGGGCGGCCTGGTGCCCCCGTCAAGGGGCGATCACCCTGCGGAATCCCGATGCGAAACCGCGCCGCTACACACTGCACGTAGACAAGGCCTTCGAACTGCCCGCCGGTGCGGCGACCTCCTATACGCTACAGAGCCCCTTCAAAGATCAGCGCATTACAGGGGTTCAGGTCAGTGTCAAGGAGCCCTGTGAATTCGAGCTGGAGCCGTTCGAGGTGCTGGTATTCGACGCCATTCCCGTGGCGGAGGCCGTAGCACAGGGAAGGACGCGGGTCAAATACGCCGTCCAGCTCGCTCCCGTCGAGGCAGGGCGTTAGCGGCGGTCGAGGTGGCGTCCCCACTCACGCCGGTGGGCCGAATCGAAATCCGGATTCGGCTCAGACGCCAGGTAAAAACCCGTCCTGCCCCTTTCTTGTGTGTGTGAAGATATCCTGGCGATCTGGAATTGCAGCTTACGAGGCCGATTCTGTCACCCCTGCGCCAGGCAGGGGGCCAGGAAACATCGAAGCATCCTGGATTTCCGCCTGCGCGGGAATGACAGGGTCTTTTGCCAGAGTCGGCGAGAATCCACCCACAAACGCGAACCGTACCCGCTTTCGTTCTCCTGACGAGAGAGGAGGATTGTACCCCAGCGCCACCTATGTCTCTTCAAAGATTGCTACCCATCTACATTGATGCAACAGAATTGACCGTCCTGCAGGTGTTGTTCTTCCTACGCAGAAAAGGTGACGGACACCTTCAATTCCCCGCACACCTCTGATTCCCGAGCGTATCCCGTTGAGCGGTCCGGTGAGTTGCCGGGTTGGGCCGTGGAATGAGGAAGATGCTATGGTCTCTCTGGACAGTATACTTTTTGTCGTGACGTTTCTCGCGTCGCTTGGGTGTGGGTTGATGGCGGGGCTGTTCTTTGTCTTCTCGGTGGCCGTGATGAAGGCGTTCGCTCGCCTACCTCTGGCCGGCGGGATCGCGGCCATGCAATCGATCAATGTGGCGATTGTCAATCCGGTCTTTCTCTCGGTCTTCTTTGGTACAGCGGTGGCTTGCTTGCTCGCCATCATCGCCTCGCTGTGGCGCGGGCGTCAATCGGGTGACAACTATCTGATCCTGGGCAGCGCACTCTATCTGGCCGGTAGCTTTCTGGTCACCGTTGTCTTCAATGTGCCCATGAACAACGCGCTGGCGGCGGTCTCGCCGGCCGAGGCCGACAGCGCCGGCCTGTGGGCCGGCTACCTCCAGACGTGGACCACCTGGAACCACGTCAGAACCGTCGCGTCGCTGGGGGCCATGGCATTGCTGATCCTGGCACTATGTCACTAGAGACGTGAGAAGCGAACCTCAGAACGAAGGGGAGCATTGAAATGAAAATAGTCATCTTTGGATCGACAGGCAGCATTGGTCGCCATGTCGTCAATCAGGCACTTGAGCAGGGACATACGGTCACTGCATTCACACGGGATGCTGCGAAGGTCGACGTCAAGCACAACAACTTGCAGGTCGTTCAGGGCGATGTCATGGACCCTGCGTCGGTGGGCAAAGCGGTGCGAGGCCAGGACGTGGTGTTGTGTTCACTCGGGGCCGGCAGAAAGGGCGGGGTCCGGTCGGAGGGGACACGGAATATCATCAGCGCGATGGAGAAGGCGGGCGTTCGGCGTTTTATCTGCCAGTCGACCCTGGGCGTCGGAGACAGTCGGGGCAATCTTAACGCCCTGTGGAAGTACGTCATGTTCGGATTTCTTCTACGCCCGGCCTACGCTGACCACGTCAGTCAGGAGCACTACGTCACGGAAAGCCGCCTGGACTGGACGATCGTCCGGCCCGGCGCCTTCACCGACGGGCCGCACACCGGCCAATACCGACATGGCTTTCCCGGCACGGACAAGACGATAACGCTCAAAATCTCCCGCGCCGATGTCGCCGACTTCATGCTCAAACAGTTGACCGACGACACGTACCTCCACAAGACGCCCGGACTTTCGTATTGACCGACGAGAAGCCGTAGCGACTGTCTTGGTAATCAAGCCGGGTAGGATGGGAAACTCTGCCCATGCGGATTGGTCGCTATTGCATTTGCCGCCGGAAATGATATGACAGATTACCGACGGTCGCAATTCCGGGGCGGCTGTTGTTTCTTTGCGGTGGTGACGCCGCCAAACACGGATGGGTGATAGGGTTTTAAGCCGGCAAGAAAGAAACCGTCTGATAGAAATTAGGTTCTGCAGATTATGCAACTGATTCAAGCACAGATTCACGATGCCTTGCTTCTGCTGGCCGTTGTCAATCCGATCGGCAATATTCCGATTTATGCCGATTTGACACGAGACTGTGAGCGTAAGGAGCGGGGTCGCATTGTCAACATAGCCGTTGCGATCTCCTTGTGTCTGGTTATTGCCTTTTCCCTAGTCGGTGACTGGAGTCTGAGGAACATCTTTGACGTGACTATCGACGAGTTCAAGATAGCTGGGGGCATCCTTCTATTCATCGTCGCGGTACGGGGCGTCATGTCCGGCGTGAACTCTTACACCGATGCACTAAGTGATCGGCGTATGCTGGCCGTTTTTCCTTTGGCATTCCCCATCATCGTGGGGCCCGGAACGCTTGCCGTCACCATTATCCTGGCTCAGTCCGCCGGACCTGCACAGATGGTTATGGTCTCTTTGATAACGTTTCTTATTGTATTTGTCATTGCGCGCAATTCACACCTATTGATGCGGCTGGTGGGCCCTTACGGAGGCATGATCATACCCCGATTGCTCTACGTTTTCCTGGCGTCGAAAGCCGTTGCTATGGTGCTGGAGGGCATTGTCACATTCCTGAAGACCAACGGTCAGTAGGCAGGACACGCTTCAGCGGGATTGGTGTGCAAATGGCCGATCAGACGGCGGCCGGTTATCGAGGGGGACAATCCAAGAGGGGGCGGGGGGGCAGAGTCTTGTAGGATAGGCAACTGGGTCGCCCATCCTACAGAACTTCTCGTTCTCCCCGCGAGAAAGAAGGTTGACCCCGCCAGAGCCTTTCCGTACCCTAGTACCATAGCGTGCTTTGGGAAGCTCATGACTGGAGAGGCTCCGACAATCCGGCGAACAGACCCAACACCGTCGCCAACGGCGTGCGAGACATCCCAACCCTTCAAGATCAGAAACTGTATGGGCAAACCAGTTGCCCATCCTACGAGACTAGCACAGGGGTCTTAGGATGAATGATGTGTCTCATCGCAGAGGAATAAGATGGGGTCACAAGAGAGCATCTGATCGCTTAGCGGTCGAGAGCCTCGGACGTCCGCAGAGTAAGCACGGAGGAAGTCAGTGGATGCTTTAGGAAGCGGAATCATAGCTGGGCTACTGACAACGCTTATCGTTGTCGTGTTTCATTGCTTGTGGATTCGTGCAATCCAACCTTGGTATGAAGAGCGTATTTACAAGGACGCGAGGATAGAAGGCTGCTGGAAGATCACCTATCCGAATATCGAAGGCGAAGAGATCGCCAAGATTGAGAGGCAAGGCCACAGGATAACAGGCAATGTGACTGTTATCTCAGGACCCGATCAAGGTAAGATGTATGTCTTTTCTGGCACTTTCAAGAATCTTATTCTTACAGGAGAGTATTCTTCCGCCAATAGAGCGGCTCTTGATCGCGGCACATTTTCAGTGATGTTGTCCAACAATGGGAATAGCTTTTCGGGGTTCTCTTCATTCTATCATGACAGTAAGAATGGTATGGGCTCCGAAGAGTGCAAGTGGGACAAGCAAAATGGCTGAAAGACGGGGGAGTTGAAGAATCGTCATGGAGGCTTTGCTCTGCCTAGGCAAGGAAGGTACTGCACGCCCTTGATTCCCCGAGGTGCGAAGTTCGGACTCTATTCCTGTATGAGCCCGGAGGGTGAACAATGAAAGACCACTACGTCGCGCAAACCTACCTTGAAGCCTTCACCAACTCGGATGGCAAGCTGATTCCGTACTACAAGGGCAAGAGTGCTGTTCTCGGCAAGCCAAGACCGCCAAAGGCGGTGTGCTTTGAGATCGATGGTGATGCCAACAGATACTTCAGTGATCCTCGGATTCTAGACAAGTACCTCCCGCAGTTTGAGAATCCTTGGAAGCAGAACGTGGGGGCTCTTCGCGAACGTTCCCTCGATGGCATGATCAAGTACCAGGCATCTGGCTATTTGGCGTTCTTGCGTACCTGTACGCCGACAGCCAAGCGACTCAATCAGGAGCGGGTACAAGCTTGCGTTCAGCCCACCTGGCAAAGGGGCCTTGAACGGCGATTCAGAGAGCATCCCTCGGAAGACGAAGAAACCAAGGAAATCACACGGATGCTCATGGAAAAGGGGGAAATCGGGATCGAAGTCGATAGGCAGTTTCCCCATGCTATGTGTATTAGCCAGCTTCACACTCTGGCGGCCCGATTCCTGAGCGGCGCCTGGTTGGTCATGATCAACGAGTCTGATCATCCGTTCATCACAAGCGACAATCCTGCCGTGGCCTACTATCACAGCCCAGATATCACGATGAGTTCCATATATGTCCCCATCGCACCAGATATTGCTCTTCTGATTACGGGCGATCCTGACGCTAAGGCGATCGCCCCGAATGCCGTTGGTGACCTGGTTTCTCCGGCTGACGGTTTCGCGGTTCCGAAGATCGATCACGTCGATAAGCTCAACGAACTCATTATCCGCGCAGCCGAGGATCGTGTACTTCACCACTCGATCGACAGAAACCTTGAAGACAAAGTCCGAGAAAACGGCGATTGGAGGATGACAATTGTCGTAGACAATCTTCCTGTTGAAAGAGGAACCATCACGGTAACAAGGGAACTGCCCAGAAGGAAGACAGTCGCTACGTGATCTTCGTGTCTCTACCGTGTGATCAGGCGTTTTCTTGTTGGCCGTTGTCTTTCCACATGACGGGGGTGGCGGTGACGAACCAGACGATGCTGGCTAGGATCATGAACCACTTGACGCTGTCCAGTTCCATGCGGCCGGCCAGGAAGAGAATGGACGGCAGGATCAGGGAATTAAAGGAGTGCGGTCCTTTAATTCCCCGGCTATGCGCCGTATGCGTTTGGGTAATTTAGGTGGGGATAACGGGGCTAGTCGCTGCGAGACTATTCAATGGTGACAGAGTACAGATCGATCTGATCTCCCTTGTGAGAACCCTCAATCGGGTCCAGTCGCAGTCTCGCAATCGCGCCCCGGTAGCCTGAGACCGTTCCCAGGTCGACGGCATGTGTGCGCCGTCGACCGTCCGCCCGGAGTTGCAGGGACACGCTTCTCTCGGAGGCGAAGTTGTCGTCCGCAAACGTCTTCCAGTAGAGCTTGGTAACCACGCTGGATCGGCGGTCGATGGTCCTGATCGCGGCATCGATGGTCAGGCGATGTTGTCGATGGGCGCGCCAGAAGGCGGGCGGGCCGAGAAGTTGGATGTCGTCTCCGTTGGCGACGATGTGCAGGCTCTTGCGGATGGGCCAGCCGGAATCGTGGGCCTGGTGGTATGTCCAATGCTGGCGGTCACCCGCGAAGATATAGTGGGGCGGCGCCGGCTTCTTCGTGTGTTCGTAGATGTGTTGTCGAATGCTCGTGAGGCTGTCGAGAATCAACACGTACCGGTAGTCATAGTCGATGTTGTGGTCCAGGATCTCGCGATGGAGCGGGGCGATATAGCCGGTCGGACCGTCTTTGGGGCCGCCTCGGCCGGGTTTGCCGGCGAAGCCCCCGATGAACGAGTAGACGCCCGGATGCCAGACGCCGAGTCCCCAATCCTCTTCGTTGACCAGGGCCGCCCAGTTCTCCGTGGCCTTCCAATGCCTCCAGCGAATGCCGCCGGGCGGGTGGTTCTGCTTGGGAATCTCTGTCAGAGGTTCGTCGGCGAACGGTTCGTCGCCCGTATAGGTCATCAGCTTGTGGTAGGGACCGTTGGTGTAGACGGCTGGCAACTCCTGCGAGCGCGCGCTGTACTGGGTCGTATCGCTGCGGGCATTTCGCAGTCGCGAGCGAACCTGGACGGTTCGGCCCTCCAGGCGATACCAGCACTCGAACGTGCATTGCCCCGGCTGGTTCTCCAGAGGCCAGTGCATCGGGATGCACTTGACATAGATCTGGCGCCCGTCGTTGCGATGGTCGATCACCTCCGAGCGGTTGTCGTAGCAGTCGCCCGACTGGATTGGATTCCAGCCCAGTCCCGCCCACGACGGCCTGGGTTTCTTGCCGTTGGGCTCAAAGGGATTCGGCCCCGAATAGAAGGACATCTGGACCTGCCGGCCCCAGTCGTGGCTGTTGATGACGTTCTTCTTCTCGGTCGAGTCTGCCAGATAGGTGACGGCGCCGCCGATCGTCAGGTCCGCACCCAGGCGAATCTGGCCGTTGTCCAGCCAACTCATGTGATCGGTCCGGTCTGCAGCGGCGCTGGTCCACGCGCCGAACAGCACCAGGAAGCAGACTGTCCAATTGATAGAACGTGCTTTCATGTCTTTACCGTGCGGTCAGGCGTTTTCTTGTTGGTTGTTGTCCTTCCACATGACTGGTGTGGCGGTGGCGAACCAGACGATGCTGGCTAGGATCATGAACCACTTGACGCTGTCCAGTTCCATGCGGCCGGCCAGGAAGAGGATGGACGGCAGGATCAGGGCGATCAGGGCCAGTAGCGAGACGATCTTGAGTATGGAACGCATCGGAGTCTCTCCTGTTATTGGGCGGCGGCGGGCCGGATCTTTTTCTGATAGAACTTGCTCAGGACGATGTAAAGAATCGCGGCGACGAACCAGCCGGGCAGCGAGACGAAGTAGATCTGCACGCCCGCGTACTTGACGAGCGCCCAGGCGGTGCCGAGCGTGACGAACCAGGCCAGGCCGGCCGCCCAGTTGAAGCTCTTGCCGCTCAGCGCTGCATAGGAACTCTGCAGGCCGAACTTGCGGATCAGCCAGAAGTCGACGAAGATCACCGCGCCCATCGGCATCAGGATCAGGCCGTACAGGGCTACGAAGCCCAGCAGCTTCATCGCGATGGCGGGGAACATGCCCGCGATAGTGGCCAGGGCGCCCGTAGCCAGCGTCACCTTGAAACGCGATGATTTCGGGGTCAATGCCTGGAAGGCCAGGCCCGCCCGATAGATGGTTGGGTTGGCCGTCGTCCAGCCGGCGATGATCACACACAGCAGACCCGCCAGTCCCGCCGCACGGTGGGCCAGTGGGCCGGGAAGGGGAGTGGGGACCGTAATCTTGGCCTCCTCGATCACGCCTGTCTCGAGCCTAACGTTCTCGAGTATAACGTTCTCAATCTCCATCGCTTCGCGAATCAGTTCCGGCGTGAGCGAGGCCTGCTCAAGTGACTCTTGCGTATACTTGCCCGTCGTGTTCTGGGTCAGAAGGTCGATCATATAGGCGTCGGGATGGGTCTGGTGCAACTGGAAGGCGAACAGCATGGCCGCGGCCATCCACGCCATGAAGTGACCGACGTACATGCCCGTGCCGGACGCGGAGCCATACCATGACTTCTTGGCGAAACGGAAGACCGACAGGTCGCTCATGCCGACATGCATTGCCATATTGCAGAACCAGGCGAAGAACATGACGTGCCAGAACGTGAACTTGGTCTGGCCGGGCAGGGGTTCGCCGCCTTTCCAGATGGTGGTCTCGCACAGGGTCCACACGTCACGGGCCGAATGGATCTCGGCGCCGGTGGCCGTGATGAACTGACGCAGGCCGATCAGTGCGAAGGCCAGGAAGACCAGGACCATCCAGGGCGCTGCGATATTGGCGAACTTGGCGACGGTTTGGTAGCCATAGGCGGCGACGATGGCGATCAATCCACCCATCACCGCGACGGCGACCACCCAGCCGACACTATTGGGATAGAGGTCGTTCAAAGCGGGCATGGGGAACTTGAACCAGACGCCCAGGGCGGTGGCCGAGACGGTGACCATCGCGCCGGCCAGGAAGCAGAACATGATTCCGTTGGCCAGGTTGTAGAGCGTTACGAGCTTGCGGCCGCAGATTTGTTCCAGTTGGTAGTAAAGGGTCAGCCGGGCCCGCGTGGCGATCGGCGCACAGAGGAACATCCAGCTCAGGACCGCCAGCGCGTTGCCGACGATCAGGCCCATGACCAGGTCAAAGGCGCTGGCCCCGGCGGCGACGAAGAGCGGGCCGATCATCAACTCGGTGCCGGCGCAGTGTTCGCCGGCGTACATGCCGATGAAGCTCTTGTATCCGAGCTGGGCGTTCTTCGGGACCGGTTCGCGCTCGAATTCACTGCCCGCTTGCGCTTGCTGCGATTGTTGTTCCGCGTCCATAGCGTCCTTTCTTAACTGACAGTCCTGATGCGCGCCGGTGCTAGGCACGCTTGCTGAGTACATCCTTCTCGTAGGTCTTCGTCTCGGCCAGCCAGGCCGGTCCGACCGGGGTCTCGGATTTCGCACAGTAGTAATCCCAGACCGCGCCGTAGGGTAGCGTCTTGGCCTCTTCCAGTAGGGCCAGTCGCGAGGTGAAGTCGCCCTCGGCTTCGGCCCGGCGCAGCATCGCGGTCGGTTCCAGCAGGGCGATCAGCAACGCCTTGATCATGCAGCGGGTGCCGATGACCCAGGCGGCGACGCGATTGATACTGGCGTCGAAGAAGTCCAGACCGATGTGGACCTTGTCGAGGAAGTCGTTGCGAACCAGTTCCTGGGCGATGGCCCGCAATTCATCACTGAGGATCACGACGTGGTCGCTGTCCCACCGCACGGGCCGGCTGACGTGCAATAGCAGTTCCGGCACGAACATTAGCACGGACGAGATCTTCTCGGAGATCATCTCGGTCGGATGGTAATGGCCGGCGTCCAGGCAGAGCAGTGTTTGGCGAGAGGTCGCATAGCCCAGGTAGAACTCATGCGAGCCAGTGGTATAGCTCTCGGCGCCGATGCCGAACAGCTTGGATTCAACGGCGTCGAGGTGGATCTGGGGATCGATCTTCTCGGCGAAGATCTTATCCAGCGAATCGGCCAGACACTGCCGCGGTCCGAGGCGGTCGATGGGAATGTCCTTGTACCCGTCGGGGATCCAGACGTTGGTCACGCAGGGTGAGCCGAGTTCGGCGCCCATATAGGCCCCGATCTTGCGGCAACAGATACCGTGCTCGATCCAGAATTTGCGGATGCCCTCGTCGGCGCTGGAGAGCGTGAACCCGGCGTCGGCCTTGGGATGCGAGAAGTAGGTCCCGTTGAAGTCCATGCCCAGGCCGTTGGCCTTGGCCCACTGGACCCACGAGGTGAAGTGTTCGGGCTCCAGCTCATTGCGCTCGACTTTGCCGTTGGTGTCGAGGTAGATCGCGTGGAGGTTCAGCCGATGCTTGCCCGGGATCAGGCTAAGCGTCTTGTCCAGGTCGGCGCGCAGTTCGTCGGGCGTGCGGGCCTTGCCGGGGTAGTTGCCCGTCACGGCGATGCCGCCGTCCAGGCCCGTCTCCGGATTCTCGAACCCACCCACATCGTCGCCCTGCCAGCAGTGCAGGGAGATGGGGATCTTGGCCAGGCGATCCATCGCTGTGTCGGTATCGACGCCCAGTTCGGCGTAGCGCTGGCGGGCCATTTCGTACGCTTGCTCAACGGTTTTGGAATTGCTCATGTCTGTCCTTTTTTTCGGTCGTGAAGAATAGTGCCTGTGTATCCTTGCTCTGTTGATATTACTTCGGCCTGTTGATGAGCAGGTCCTTCTTCTCGGGGAGCTTGGGGAACGCGCTGTGTGGTTCGGTCTGATACCAGTAGGCGACCGAGGACAGGTCGTCCTTCAGGGGCAGATAGCGTCCACCACTCTGCCAGCCCAGGGACTGCATGGTCACTCTCAGGTCCTTCTGGAAGCGGATCGGGTCCATGATGTGCCAGCGATAGAGGCCAAAGCACGGCTGTTTTTCCGAGAGCATCACTTGAGGCATTCCCGCGTACGGGGTGCTGAAGATCTGATACTTATTCGTGCCCGGTGTCATGAAGCCGTAGGAACCGCAGAAGTAGTCCTCCGTGCCTGTGCCGCAGATGGTCGGGAACTTCTTGTCACCGTCCATGAAGAATTTGATCTCGCCTTCGCCCCACCAGCCGGGACTGTTGGAGCCCCAGGTCATGTAGGTCCCGACGTAGTGGCCCTGGCCCTTGATGCTGTCGACGATGGTGTAGTCCTGCTTGTCGGGCAGGGGGTTGACGCGGCGGAACTGGGCGTGGAAGTATGCCATGTCCGCCGGGACGTCGGTCAGCGTGTAATCGACCTGGTAGTAGAGTGTCATCGGCTTCTCGTCGATGTTGGTCATCGTGATCTTGCAGCCTTTGCGGAAGGGCATCATCCAGTAGCAGTTGAATCCACTGCCCGGATTGACGCAGACGGCCTGGGAAGTCACCTGGGTGTATTGCCCCATCCCGCAGGCGAAGAAGTCGCCGGCCGGACACTCGACGGACGGTTCCTTCTCGTCGTCCCAGTGGATGCGAAAGATGTTCAGGCGGTTGTTGCCCGTCGGGGTCATCCAGATGTGCTGGATCGCGCCGGAGCCCTTGATGTCCGCCATGACGAAGGTCTGACCGGCCGCGATGCGCACCGAAGGCGAGACCTTCCACGTCTGTCCCAGATCGCGGGCGGCGCGGGCGCCGGTCCCCTCAGTGGCCATGCCGCCTTTGCCCTTCTCACCGGAAAAGTTCTCGGGACTGATCGAACGCGTCTTGGCGTCGGACAGCCTGGGTAGATTGCCCAGGCCCATATTCAGTCCATCGAACGATGCACCCCCGGCGTGAAGTGGGGCGCCTAGAGACAGGACAACAATCGTACAGATCATCGCAACGAATGGACGCGTGTGGCAACAGCGGTTTCGCTTCATTTTCTTCCCTTTCCTGGTTCGTCGTTCGTGACTTGCGTCACGGGTCACGGGTCACGAGTCGCGAGCGACAGTCTCAAGGAGTTTCTTCTCGGCCTCCGTAGTCCAGAGTCCGTCTTTCAGGCAGGCGGCGACCTCGGGCAGTTTCTCCCCGAGTTCCTCCAGTTGGGTCAGTCCGAGTCCTTTGCAGGCCGGATACACGAGGACCTTGCCGGCAATGGAGCGGTCCTCCACGGCGCGGATTCCGTCGAGAGCACCCTCCAGGCCGCACACGGCGGCCACGCTGACGTTGGTGTCCAGTCGATTGGACTCGACCTTGGCCAGGATCTTCTTCATGTCGTCGAGCGTCGAACCGCTGGTGCCGATGAAGTACAGTCGTTTCTCGATGTACGTGTCCAGGTCGATCTCGCCGGAGACGGTCGCGGGGATGCCCGCAAAGATATTGATCAGGCCGCGCGGCGCCGCGTCCTGGACGGCCTTGGCGACCAGCGCCGGAACCGGTGCCATCAGGACCGTGTAGTCGAATTGTTCGTCGCCCGGACCTTGCTTGGCGTTGTAGGCTCTGTACTCGACGCCGTTCTGCTCGGCCTGCGGACCGGCGATTTTCGTTAGCGTGGCCAGGCGGTTGTCGTCGAGATCGCCGGCAAAGATGCTGACCCCTTCGACGCCCTGACAGAGGTTGCGGATGACGTGCATCATTCCCATGGGCCCGCCGGCGCCGACGACGTCGATCTTGTCCCCGTGCCGAATCTCATCGGTCTTGGGGATGTACTTCATGGATTCGGCCGGGTCGGAGTCCGTGGTCCCGATGATGCGAATGCCCCCGTAGTGGACGCGCCCGACCATCGTCATCACCGGCCGGTCAAATCGGTCTCCACAGAGAACGATATTCAAGATCCCATGCGGGGCGACCTTGGCGAACAGGCCTTCCACCGTGCTCGCATCCGAGCCGAAATAGATGACGTCGTGATAGCCGGCGTCTTCGAGGTCCTCGGGAGCCCGCGCTCGGATCACTTCGATGTCCAGATCGCCCGGAGCGGACGATTTGGAGACCCAGGTGATGCGGGCCGGCGCGCCATAGTGTTCGAACAGGTGTTCGAGTCGACCGGCCGGCAGTTCGGTCTCCACGACAACGAGCATTTGACCGCCTGTCTCGAGCGTGGTTCGCTCGGTCGAAACATAAGCATCTTCGACGCAGGCCCAGGGCTCGGACAGGGCGATCGCTGAACTGGACAAGGCCTCGGTGACGCCGATGAGCATCGACTCGCCATCGGGCGCCGTGATGACGCGCTCGTCCATCAGGACGTATTCCTGCAAGGCGCCCTCGAAGTTGTAACCGAACGCGGCGTTGGAACTGGTGGTGTGTAGCCAGCGGTAGTCGGTCTGCACGAGGTAGCGCTGCCCCGGTTTGTGCCTCTCGACTCCCGGCCCCGTCGCCACGATGCGGACCACGGTCTCGTGCCCCGGGACCGTCGGCGCCTCGTTGGGAACGTAGCTGGGGATCTCCTTGAGAATGTCGGGATCGATGCCGGCGACGACCGGGCCCTTGCGGACGTGCCCGGTGAACTGCTTGAGCAACTTCAGGTCGGAAAAGCACAGCCCCACGACCTCGACCTGAGCCAGGATCTGGTGCGGGCCGGGCTCAACGACGTCCTTGGACGTGTTCAGGACCAGTTGGTCGGGGCCCACCAATTGCACGGCGCATTGTGATTCAGGTATCTTCATGGTTCAAGCCTTCATCTGTCTGTGAGTTCTTGCTCTTGGCCCTGGCGCTGCCCAGGCCGCCCGCCGTCCTCCGCCTCATGGTCAGGCGTTCGCTTGTTCCAGGACTTCTTCGGGTGTCGCGGTCTCCGTGAGGCCGGCCAGATTCGTTTCCTGATCGGGTTGCATCGATTTGCCCAACTCGTCGAAGAAGTCGTTTCGCTCGGCCGGACTGGCAAACTCCCGCTGCGCCCATTCGCTCGTGTAGCCCAGGCCGCACTGTTGCTGCAGTACGGAATGGGCGTATACGATGCGAGCGCCGCGCAGGAAGACGGGCATGAGAGGAGCCAACTCATCCGAATCAAAGTCGTCGACAAACTTCTGGCCCGGACTGTTCATCTCCGTGCCGCCGACGACCACGAGATTTCGCTTCTGAGCGACCTCGATCACCTGATACAGGTTCTTGACCTTCACATCCTGCTCGCCCGGCGTGTAGTTGCGATCCGGGATCACATTGATCGCCACGGCCCCTGTGCTCATGGCGACATCCAGGAGTTCCTCGATGGCCTGCTCGCCGTCACTGGTGCCGTCCAGCCACGTGTGGACGGGCATACCGCCGGCGGCCAGGATGAACTGGTTCGTATCGGCCATTAGCGGGAACGACCCCTTGTCCGGGCGGATGTACCCGACGCCGCCGCGTTTCATCGTCTTGGCCCGGATCATATTAATCAGATCGCGACCTTCCGGCAGACCGAGCGGGGCCGCTTCGACGCCCAGCTTCTCCGTCCAGAACTGGGCGAGCGCATCGCCTTGACCGACAAGTTCCACCGCCTTGCGGGCGTAAGCCAGGCACATGTGCCGCTCGGTGGCGTTGCCTGACGGCGTGAGCGTCATGACATCACGCTCGTAGTCCAACTCTACGGGACGCAGGTGCTCGTTCACGCGACCGGTGAGATCCCGGTTTCGCTTTTGGGCCATCTCCTTTAGGCCGGCCAGGAAGGCCGCCTGCGATTCGGGGACCTGGGCGCTGGGGAAGCCCACGCCCATGTGATAGGAGATGCCCGGTTCGCCCGGCGAATTGATCACGCGCGTGGCGAATTCCGGCACGTAGACGCGCGTCTCCAGGCCGGAGGACCCTTTCAGGCCCAACAGGCTGCAAGCCTTGCGGAATTCATCCAGGGCGTCCAGGACGTCGAAATCCACCGTCCCGGTCGCCGCCAGGCCCGCCTTGCGCGCCAGCCAGGCGAATTTGCTGGGCGAGTAGCCGTACGCGTTATAGGAGAAGAAGGTGTGACAGTGGAGATTGCTGAACTCGCCGGGCTCGGGCAGTTCGATTTTGCCTGACTCGGCCATCTCGCACAACAGGGACAACGCCTGCTCTCGTTCTGTGACATCAAAACTGTCTAACTGTTGCTCAAGCGGCTCTATCAAGTGCTTCTCTCCTTCAGGCGGCGCCTCGTCAATGGCGGGACCACGGGCGGGCGCGGTTGGGTGTCAACGGTTTGAGTACAGTTCGTATTTCTGCGTCCAGACGGCCGCATCCTGGGGTTGGTACTCCTTCAGATCGAACGAGTTACGGACCACCTGACGGGCCTCCTCGATACTCTGGATTTGGCCGGTGGCCTTGGCTTGCATCAGGATGTTGCCGCTGGCGGTCGCCTCGATAGGGCCGGTGACCACCTTTTTGCCGATCGCATTGGCGGCAAACTGACACAGCAGTTCGTTCTGGATGCCGCCGCCGACCACGTGCAACACGTCGATCGGCGCGCCGGTGACATCCTCGATGGCCTCGATTGTGTGGCGGTACTTCAGCGCCAGACTTTCGAGAATCAGGCGGATCATCTGTCCCTTGTCGTCGGTGGGCTTCTGTCCGGTGTCGGAAAGATACTTGTTGATTCGGGTCGGCATATCGCCCGGTGCGAGGAAGTCACTGCAATCACAGTCGATATGACCGAAGAACGGTTCGGCCTGCGACGCCATTGCCGCCATCTCGCTGTAGGACAGGTCCTGGCCCTCCCGCTGCCACTGCCGTTTGCATTCCTGGACGAGCCAGAGGCCCATAATATTCTTCAACAGGCGGATCGTGTTCTCCACGCCGCCTTCGTTGGTGAATTCGTGCTTGAAGCTCTTGTCGTTGACGATGGCCTGGGGCAGCTCGACGCCCATCAGGCTCCATGTCCCCGAGGATAGATAGGCCCAGTTGGCGCCGGCGCCCGGCACGCCCAGAACTGCCGAGGCGGTGTCGTGCGAGCCGATGGCGATGACCGGGATCTTCCCGCATCCGATCTCGGCCGCGACAGCATCGGTCAGTTCCCCGACCACGGTCCCAGGCATTACGATTTCGGGCATGATGCTCATGGGCAGGCCCAGTTTCTCGAAGATCGGTTCGGACCATTGCCCCGTGGTCATGTCCATCATCTGGGAGGTGCTGGACAGGGTGTATTCGCCAAAGACCTTGCCACAGAGGAAGTAGGAGATCAGATCGGCGACGAAGACCAGCTTCTCGGCCTTTGCCAGAGGGTCTGACTCCGCCAGACGCATAGCGAGCACCTGGTACAGGGAATTGAGTTGCATGAACTGGATGCCCGTGTTCTGGTAGACCTCGCGCTTGGGCATCTGCTCGAAGGCCTTGTCCATCATGCCATTGGTGCGACTGTCGCGGTAGTGGTAGGGGGCTTCGAGGAGTTTTCCGTCGGGGCCGATCAGTCCGAAGTCGACACCCCAGGTGTCGACGCCGATACCGAGAATCTCGCCGCTGGCCGCTTGGGCCGCTTTACCGATTCCCACCTTGATCTCTGACAGCAGCCGGTCGAAGTCCCATCGTAGCGTTCCCTGTTCTTCGGTTGGCCCGTTGCTGAAACGGTGCAACTCGGCCAGGGAAAGCCGGTTGTCGGTAATCGTTCCCAACATGACTCGGCCGCTCTCGGCCCCCAGATCCACTGCAATGTAGTTGCCCTTCCCGGCCATTACCGACTCCTTGCCAAAGCTCCACTTCGATCTTCCCGCGTGGTCCTCCCAGCGCGACGCGTGCGCCGGCTGTCACTTCACGACGCTGGTGCACAAACCCGCCCGTATCTCAGGGGGTGCGTTTTGTGCCTTCGGGCGCCACGCCACAGACGGTGAGTCAAGTAAGAGATTAAAAGGGCAGGGAAAAGGAGCGTCAACCCTAAACTGGCGACGGTTTGCGGCGTTCCTCAGGAGGCGGCCAACGCGACGTTCGTCTGAAAGCGTATCTTGGCCTGGCCAATGAGGTAGAAGCTGCCGGTGATGCAGATCAGGTCTTCACGGCCGACGGCGCTGTGAGCCAGTTGCAGCGCTTCGCCCAGGGAGCTGGAGGTTTGGTACATCTTGCCGCAGATCTCGGTGTACATATCCCCCAGGTCTTGTGGGGAAACGGCCTTGGCCGAGCTGCTGCGTGTGAAAATGACCTTGTCGGCGCCGTATTGGAGCTGGGTGAGCATGCCCGCGACGTCCTTGTCCACGTTGCAGCCGAAAATGACCACCATGGAGTCGTAGGGGATATTCTGGCCGATCGCGTGGATCAGCGCGCGAATACTGGCGGCGTTGTGGGCGCCATCGATCATGATTCGCGGGTCTTCACAGACGATTTCCATTCGTCCGGCGAGTGTGACCTCGTGCAGTCCGTCGGCGGCTTTTTCCACGTCGATTTCATAGCCTGCCGATCTCAGCTTGTCCAGCATCGCCAGGGCCAGGCCGCAGTTGATCGCCTGGTGCCGGCCGTGCAGGGGGACGCGCAGGTGCTCGAACTTGCTCGTGGCGGTGGTCAGGCAGATGCGGGTGTGCGGACCATGCTCGCGCGAGGTCTCGAACCGATACGAGAAATCGATGTCCGTGCCTGTGACGCTCAGCGGGGCATTCACCGCCAGGGCCTGCTGTCTCAGGACGTTCATGGCCGCCGGGTCCTGCTGCACGGTTACGGCGGGGATTCCCTTCTTCAGCACACCGGCCTTCTCCATCGCAATATGGTCGAGCGTATCACCCAGTTGCAGCTTATGGTCGATGCTCAGACTGGTAATGCCCACCACCTTGGGCTCGATCACGTTGGTGCTGTCAAGCCGGCCGCCCAGACCGGTTTCGATCACGGCGATATCCACCTTCTGGTCGACAAAATGCATGAACGCCAAGGCCGTTATGATCTCAAAGAACGTGGGGGCATCAGTTTTTGACAGTTTCTCCACAGCCGCGTGGATGCGATTGACCAAGCCCAGCATAGCCGGTTCGCCAATCATCTCCGAGTTCACCACAATGCGCTCGTGCAGGTGCACCAGGTGCGGTGAGGTGTACAAACCGACGTTGTAGCCATTGGATTCCAGCATTCGCGCCAGCATCGTGGCGGTCGAGCCCTTACCCTTTGTGCCGGCGATATGGGCCGTGCTGATCTTGGCATGAGGATCGCCCAGTAACGACAGGAGGTTCCTCATTCGTTCGAGGCTGAACGTCGTTACGTTATAGCGGACGCGCTCCTGCTTCTCGTAATCGGTCTTCTCGAGCACGTACTTCATAGCCTGTCGATAATTGCTGAAAGGCCTTTTGGTCCTGACCGAGGTGACCTTGGAAGCGCTTCGTTTCGTCCGTTTCTTTTCGGTTTTCTTTATTGTTTTCGCCATGGACCGCTAATGGTAGCAGATAGTGGCGTCTGCGTCAACTATTATGGGGCGGACGCCGACGGAAAACCTTCGGTGAGTGCGGGTTTAAATCACTATAAGTGTGTTATGGGAAGTGCTTTAGGCAAATGTGGTTCCTGGTCGCGTCTAGGTTTCACATTTGTTTGGTATAAGTAATGCGCGACCTGGGATTCTTTTTTGCTTATGGAGAGGGGCCGGGACGGTCTGCCGCCGATGTCGGCGCGGACAGAACGCACCGTCCACGGTATGGCTGGCGAGTACGCGAAAGCTACGTCGCCCGCGCTGGGTGCTCTACCGAGACGTCTAGCCCTGGGATCGGCGGTGTCGCAGCAAGATCAGGCTGCCAAGGCCCAGTAGAGCAAGCGTTGCAGGTTCTGGGACCACCGCGACGAAGGAAACAGGGTCTATGTCCTCACTATTGATCCGGATGCCTTCAATGGCGTCGTTGTTGGTCAGCGCGTTGCCCTGAGCGTCAAGCAGGTCGGTAATGGCCAGCGCGATGCCGCCAATGTCTTGCCTGATCCAGAGGAACTCCATGTCCAGGCCCGTATCGCCCCAGGTGGCCGCCGAAATGTCCACTTCTTGTCCCAGGCCGCCTCCCGGGAGGACCGCCTGCACCGTCAGGACGTCGTTCATGCCGGATTCGAAGATGAAGAAATCCGGATTGTCGCCATTGGTGTCTGTCCAGAGCTTCTGGCCGTCGATCTGCGTGATTTGCCAGGGGCTGGACACACCGGTTCGGAAGGCCACGCTGCCAAGATCCAGGTCGTCGGCGTTGCTGATGGGTGTCAGAAAGCAACTCGATCCGGTAGATGTTCCCGTTGCCAGGAATTCTGAGGTGATGAAATAGTCGCCTACCGTGATGTTTTCGAGCCTGTACGACGAAGCGGTGCTCCCATCGCCGTTAATGCTGGTGATCGGTTCAATGGCTGCCATTGAGGCCGCAGGCCAGATCAAGGCCAACACCAGGGCGATATCGGGAAAACGTACATACGCTCCCATGTTTTCACCCTCCTGTTTCTTATTGGTTCGTCGCTCCGCCCGATTCCATGGTCGTCACGCGAGGCATGGATCCCGTCCTGTCCCAGATATTCTAGGACGCCGCGCACTTTTCCAGTATTGCCTATATTGCCTACTGTGTCAAGTTGTTTCGGTCTGTGGTGCGATAAAAATCGCCGTTTGGGCATGGAAGTTGTCGTCGGTCTGGTTCCCGCCGGCGGTTATCTCCTCGCGGCCATCGAATCGGACACCCCCCGTGCGGGCGACTTCCTGGACGGAGTTGGCCTGCTTCACGTCCCGGGCGTGGGCTCCTTTGACGGGGCTCCTGAATTCCGGTCTTGCTTTGCCAGGTCCGCCGCCGGCATCGAAGAGAGCAGGTGTTCGTACTTCTCCGCCTCGTCGTCGTACCAGACGGTAACGCGATAGAAGTCGTCGGTCATCCCCTTTGCTTCGGAGATGGAGATGATTCTGAAGCACTTCAACTCGCTATTACAGTACTTCGTGACCTTCTTTTTCATCTCCTCGGCGTCTCCGGAGAACGCCGGCCGGGTGAACTCCTTGAATTGGATGGCCATAATCACTCCTTGCTTGGGATCGTTTCGGCGCCTGGATCACCACCTGCGGCGGCCGGGGATATTCTGGTTGATACTCCCGTTGGAGACAAGCGAAAAAGCTATGAGAAAAGTAAGGGGGACCGGCCAGGCCCCCAGGGCCGAGGTCCCCTCGGCCGCATCGACCTCGCACCCGGCTCTGTGTATCGAGTGCGCGGTCAATGGCGATCCCGTCAGCCGGTCCCCAGTTGGCTGATGCCCGCATAGCCAGCAGTCCCAAACTCTCCACTCATCCTTAACACAGCGTTTCTCAGCCGGCAAATCTGGGGGCCTTTCTTGAAAAAGGAGCAGAAAAATGGCAGACGGAGTTCGCCATGTTGTCCCTGGTCCCGCTCGTTTCCGCTGCTTGATGTCCCTATCATTGCCAACGCGTCCCTCGACCCATAGAATGTCGCTGCCAGGGTAGGGTATGTGGTTTGGGCTCGTCGTCGGCGTCGAGCCGCTCTGAACAAGACTGTGCTGTGTCAACAGAGGATTGTCATGAACTCAATGGATCGATATTACGCGGCGGCCTGCCAACTGGACATGCCGAATCCGACGAACCGAAATGAGATTGGCGGTCGCGTCACACGGATGCTGGCGATGGTCGATCACGCCGTGGTCGGCTACGAGCCGTTCTTCGATGTTCGACTGGTGGTGTTTCCCGAATTTGCCCACGCCGCTCCCATATTCCCGACGGTCCAGGAGCTTCTAGAGCACCTGGCGGTGCCGATTCCCAACGAGCACACGTTGCGGTACGAGGAGAAGGCCAAAGAGTTAGGTGTCTACATCCAGACGGGCACGTTCCTCGAAATGGACCCGAACTGGCCTGGGCACGTGTTCAACACCACCTGCCTGATCGGACCGACCGGCCTGCTGACGAAGTATCGCAAGGTTCATCCCTGGACGCCCTGGGAGGTGCACACCAGTCCCCACGATCTGGAAGGGTACACCGAACCGGTCTTCCCCGTCGCTTCAACGGAGATCGGTGTGCTCGGCGCGGCGATCTGCTACGATTGGCTGTTTCCCGAGGCGATCCGGCAACTGAGCCTGGCCGGAGCCGAGGTGCTCATTCGCGTCTCGGCCTATATGGACCCCTGGGGTACGGCGGCGCCGATGGATTGGTGGACCAGCGTCAATCGCGTGCGGGCCCTGGAGAACATGGCCTACGTCGTTGCGGCTAACCAGGCGGCCAGCCTGAAGCACTACCCCCCGTTTAGTTGGCCCGGGGGCAGCATGGTCGTCGACTACGATGGTCGCATTCTGGCCCAGGCCGATCCCGGACCGCACGAGAAGATTGTGGTCGGTCCGATCGACCTGGCTGCGCTGCGGGCCGAACGGCAGCGTCGACGTGGACACCACATGTTGGCCCACCTGCGTACCGAGGCGTACCCAGCCTATCGACAGTCGATTTACCCTCCCGGCGGGGCCACGGACGGCGCCCTGACGGTCGAGAAGAACGAAGCGGCTACTCTGCAGGGCCGCGAGGCCCTTAAACGCCCCGATGCCCCGCGCCCATAGCGCCTTGGAGTCGATCTACTCACGAGGTATACTGCGGCTATTGGCATAGACTGACAGACACCAATCAGAACGCCAGGGAGATCCGACGATGACAAACGATAGACGCCTCTTAATGATGGTCGCTGTAGTGTTGGCGATCGCGACATTCACCGTGGCTGCTGACGAACCGAAGGAAGAAGGTTTTGTCCGACTCTTTCCCAAGGACGGGGTGCCCAAAGGTTGGCTGGTGCGGAGTTGGAGCGATGTCAGCAAACCGGTCGATCCGAATATCAAGTGGAAGGTGGTCGATGGCATTCTGCATGGCAGCGAACCGCGGGGGACCTGGCTGATCAGCAAGCGCCAGTACGGCGACTTCATCCTGAAATTCGATTTTAAGCTGGGCACGCATGGCAACAGTGGTTGTGCCTTGCGGGTCCCCTTGCGGGGCGACCCGGCTTTCGACGGGATGGAATTGCAGATGGCCGACTACCGCTACAACACGGCCGCCAAGGATTCGGAACTGACCGGCGGGATCTATCGAGCGATCGCACCGCGTCAGCAGGTTTACAAGCCCACGAAGTGGAACAGCTACGTGGCTATTCTCAAGGGATCGCATCTGCATGTCACCCTCAACGGCGTGGTGATTCACGATCTCGACTTGAATGCGCAGGATCAGAAGGTATTGCGGCACAACGGTCAACCCGCCCCGACGGTCAAGGACCGGCCCCGCAAGGGCCATATCGGTTTTCAGGAATTGAGTCGAGGAGGAGACCACGTGCAAATCCGCAACGCCCGCATCAAAGTGCTGGACGAATCAGAGGAAGCCAAACCCCGATAGCGGCCCTGCGCGATCAGACGCGTACCTTGACGCGGACGGGCGTGCGCCTTAGGCGACAGTCTTTCGGGAGGGTGGTTCCCTGATTGTGCCAGCAGACGTAGCATTCGGTGGGTCGGACCTTCTGGCCTTGCCTTTCGCAGGGCAGGGCGTGGGGGCAGCCCGTGCAGAAGTAGTCACATCGCTTGCAGACTCGCAATCTTCGTTTGATGGCGCTGGTATTCATCCGACACCTCCTCATGCGGCCCGTCCGATCCTTCCCTGGCTGGAGGGGAACTCCTGCGGTTGTCGTGTCGCAGGTCGGGCGAGAAGGACACCTCCGCGTCCCTATCGACCGACGTCTGACCGTCTGCCAATCCCTTCTATCGGCCAATCGGGGGGCGGGCTTAACGTCCTAGAATCACGACCCTGTCGGTCAGAACAGGGGCCAAACGGCCGATAGATGGAAAGGATGCGATGTTTACAAAGGTTTGATGCAATGACGTCGAATATGTTAAGATGGAGACAATTGTGGGGGCGGCGTCTGCTTCTTGTCGTCGTTCGATCAGGTTGCACGTAGCGCCTGACAGCAACGAAACAGACGAAAAGAGAGGGTACCATGACCACAAGTTGGCCAAAGCGATTGCTGCTGTTGACGCTTGTCTCGATGTGTGTATGGGCTTTGGCGGCCGTTCAGGTGAATGGGCAGACGCGTTTTCCGACGAAGGTCTCGATCGTGATCAACGAGATTCTCGCCTCCAATCGCAGCGCTGTCCAGGATCCACAGCGCGACTACGACGACTGGCTTGAACTCTACAATGGCGGTCCCGCTGCGGTTGACGTCGCCGGGATGTACCTGACCGACGACGCCTCGGCGCCCACGCGATGGCAGTTTCCCAGTGGCCAGCCGGAGGTTACGACTATCCCGGCCCATGGCTTCCTGTTGGTCTGGGCCGATGGGGACACCACCTCGCCCGGGCTGCACGCCAACTTCAAGCTTGATGCCGATGGCGAGGAACTCAGCCTGATTGCCACTGACGGGACCACTGTGATCGACAGCATCGAGTTTGGCGAGCAGGTGGTGGACGTCTCGTATGGACGCTATCCCGATGGTGACCCCAATCTGCGGCACATGTCCGAACCGACGCCCGGACAGGTCAACGCCGGCGCCTATGAAGGCATTGCCGAGACGCCGGAATTCAGTCACACCGGCAGCCTGTGCAGCGAGCCTGTCACGGTGACGCTTGCCACGCAAACGCCCGGCGCTACGATCTATTACACCCTCGACGGTCAGGCCCCCTATAGCATCTCCCGGGACCGGCCCGGTGGTTTCACTTACAGCCAGCCGATCCAGGTGACAAACACGACGACGATCAAGGCCATTTCCTGGCTGCCCGGCTGGCGACAGAGCCGCGTGCACACCGAACGCTATAGCTTCGTCGACGCCAGCATGTATGAATTCAGCTCCCCCTTGCCCATCGCGGTGGTCGATATGCTGGGCGCAGGGGTCTCCACATCGCAAAAGCCGACCTACAGCTATGTGATCGATACGGATCGAACCGGTCGAGCGACCCTGACGAAGGAAGCCGATTTTGCCGGTTGGGCGGGTCTCAACATTCGAGGCAAGAGTTCCGAGGGGTTCTCCAAGAAGCAGTACCGTTTCGAGACCTGGGACGAAGACGGCCGCGATGAGGCTATTTCGATCCTCGGTTTTCCCGCCGAGTCGGACTGGGTTTTGCAGGGACCCTACTCGGACAAGTCGCTCATGCGCAACGTGCTGGCCTATCGGTGGAGCAACGATCTGGGCGAATACGCGCCCCGCACGCGCTTGATCGAAATGTTCCTTAAGACCGACAACTCGCGTGTCTCGATGTCCGATTACGTAGGCGTCTACGTGCTCATGGAGAAGATCAAAATCGCTTCGGATCGCGTGGATATCGCCGAGTTGCGTCCGAGCGACGAGGCCGTACCCGAGGTCACGGGAGGCTACATTCTAAAGAAGGACAAATATGACGGCGGTGACGTGAGCTTTCGCACGAGCACGGGTCTTACCCTGATCTATGATGATCCGGACGGGCAGGATCTGACGGAGGCTCAGAAGGACTGGATCGAAGGCTATATCAGAGCTTTTGAGGGCGCCCTGTACGGCCCGAATTTCCAGGATCCGATCGAAGGCTATGCTGCATATATCGATATGGACGCCTTCATTGGCCACCACATCATCGTTGAGATGTGCAAGAACATCGATGGCTTTCGAATCAGTACGTTTATGCACAAGGATCGGAACGGCAAACTCCGTATGGGGCCCGTCTGGGACTACAACCTGTCCCTGGGCAATGCCAACTATCTTGCCGGCTGGATTCCGAGCGGCTGGTATCACAACCAGATCGGGGGCGGTGACTACCCCTGGTGGCGCCGCTTGTTTGAGGACCCGGAGTTTCGGCTGCGCTATGCGGACCGGTGGTTCGGGGCCCGGCGGACGCTGTTCACTACCGAGCGGTTGCTCGGGATCGTCGACGACTACGCGGCGCTGCTCGAGGAGCCCCAGACGCGCAACTTCGATCGTTGGCGCATTCTCGGTCGCTACGTCTGGCCCAACTGGTATATCGCGGATACCTACCAGGAGGAGATCGCCTGGATGAAGGATTGGCTGGCCGACCGTCTGACCTGGATGGATGGGCAGATCGCCAGCGAGATGGCGCCGCCTCCGCCGACGTTCAGTCAGCAGGGCGGCCACGTCGAAGAAGGTTTTGCCCTGGAGATGGCGTCGCCTTCCGGGACGATCTATTACACGCTGGATGGCTCCGATCCCCGGCCTTCCGATCCGGGCAGCGACCCGGCGCTGGGTACGGTGCTGGTCGCTGAGAATGCGCCGAAACGCGTCCTCGTGCCGGCTCGGCCCATTGATGAAGTCTGGCAGGGCGGATCGGCGTTCGATGATTCGGCCTGGACGCTGGTGACCGGCAATCCGGGGGGCGTGGGCTACGAGCAGAGTACGGGCTACGAGAGCTTCTTCGCGCTGGATGTGCAATCGCAGATGTACGGCCAGCAGACCAGTTGCTATCTGCGCATTCCCTTCACCATGACGCAGCCGGTCTCGCAGCTCGAGACGGTGACCTTGCGGGTTCGTTATGATGATGGCTTTATCGCGTACTTTAACGGAATCGAGATCGCCCGACGCAATATCGTCGGCGACCCGTCGTGGGACGCCAGTGCCGACGATCAGCATTTCGACATGGACGCTGTGAGCTTTGAATCGATCGAGATTGCCGATTTCCCCGCCGCGCTGCGCCGCGCCGACAACATGCTGGCGATCCACGCGCTGAACGTTTCGGCCACCAGTTCGGACTTCCTGATCTCGGCCGAGTTGGTCGCCACGGCGGCCGACAGTCCCGACGACACCGCTTCGAGCATTATGACGTATGTCGATCCGGTGGTTCTGGAGGGCAGCGCTCAGGTCAAGGCGCGGGCTCGGATAGGGGGCGCGTGGACGGCGCTGAACGAGGCAACCTTCGCCGTCGGGCCGGTTGCCGAGAGCCTGCGGATCAGTGAGTTGATGTACCATCCCGCTGAGACCGGCAGTCCCGACGACCCGAATACGGAGTACGTCGAGCTGACGAATATCGGGACCGAGGCGATCGACCTGAACCTCGTTAGATTCACCGACGGGATCGATTTCACATTCCCGGCCGTCGAGTTGGCGCCGGGCGACTACATCTTGGTGGTCGAGGATGTCGCTGCTTTTGAAGCGAAATATGGCTCCGGCCTGCCCCTCGCCGGTCAATACGTCGGCAGTCTCAGCAACGCCGGCGAACGCCTTCAACTGCAGGACGCTGCCGGTCGGACCATTCATGACTTCTCCTACCAGGACGACTGGTATGACGCCACGGATGAGGAGGGCTATTCTCTGGTTGTGCTCGATCCGGTCAATACCCCGGCTGAGGGTTGGGCTGACAAGTCCACCTGGGGCCCGAGCGCCGAAGCCGGCGGTTCCCCCGGCTCTGACGAGGCCCAGCCTCTGCTCTGAATTGCGTTGCTGACCGGGCGAAAAACTGAGAATCACATATCGCCGAACGCCTCAACCGGGTAGAATGCCCGACCAGGATGGTGCGCGCCGAGTCGCGCAGGCACAATCGCCCAATGAAAGGATTCAGATGTTTGAGCGTTTCACCGAGCACGCGCGTCACGTCTTGGCGCTGGCCAATCGCGAGGCCCAGTATTTCGGCCATGACTATGTCGGTACGGAGCACATTCTGTGGGGCCTGGCCAAAGAGGTCACCGGCGTGGCCGCCACGGTTCTGGAACACTTCGACGTGAACCTCAAGCCGCTGCGCAAAGAGGTGGAGGCGCTGCTCGACAGTCAGCCCCACCGTGCGTCCGTGGACAAACTGCCCCAGTCGCAGCAGGCCAAGGATGTCGTGACACACGCCATCGAAGAAGCCCGCACGCTCGGTCACAACTACATCGGTACCGAGCATCTCTTGCTGGGTCTGATGTGCGACGGCAAGATGATCTCGGCCCAAGTCCTTACGAATCTGGGACTCCAACTTGGCGCCGTGCGAGACGAAGTCCAGAGATTAGCGCCGCCGAGTCACGGCTAGGCGGCGCAAGCCGCGACCGTTACGGGATACGCCATTCGAGAATGCCGCCGGAGGAGTCGTCCTGGAGATTGATTTCGAGCCGCAGGGCGGACGTCTTGACCTCTTTGAACGTCACGGCGTTGAACTTGTCCTTCTGGACGCCATAGCTTGAGGCGCTTCTGACCTCTTTCCAGTCGTCCCCGTCCTGGTAGAGCAGACGCCAGGATTGGGGGAGGCGGCAGCCGCCACCGGTGGGCTCGTCGTCGAACCAGTAGACCTCCGCCTTGCCGACCTTACGCGGCTTCTTGAAATCGTACTGCACCCATTCGGCCGTGCCCTTGTGGGGCCAGAAGGTCATACGCGGGATGTTGTGGTCGTCGGAGTTGGACGGGAGTTTCTCGTCGCTCAGCGCCGCGATGGTGTCACCCCCAGAGCAGTGGGAAGCCTTCGTGGGGATCTTCCCCGTATCCGGGGCCGGGGGCAGTTGCCACTCGGTGGCCGCCGGGCCTTCGCCGATCCAGGGGAATGCCGAGATGCGCAGCCGCGCGCAGCCCATCGGAATCAAGGTCACCGTCTCGGTGCGCTGCTCCGACTTGACGGGGCTCTGCTGGATCTCGTCGATCAGTCCCCGATGGTCCGCCTGCCAGTTCGGAATGCGTTTGGCCTTGGTGGTGATCTCGATCGGTGCGGCGGTCGTCACGAATGGCTGATCGTCCTTGGGCCAACTCCGCTTTCTGACCTTGAATTGGGAGTCGAGGGGCTTGCCCGGATCGATGAGGAGCCCGTAGTTCCAGGGCGTTGTGGGATACACGTCCAGGGCGGGCCACTCGTCGGTGCCCCCATAGCGGGTGTACTTCTCGCCGATCTTCAGCGAGTACGTCAGCGGGCCGCGATCGACCGAGACGCTGTCGCCGTTTCGCGCCCAGTAGCGCAGGCCCAGCGTCATGGGCAGCGTCAGATCGATCTTGTCACTCTGTTGCCAGAGCCGATCGATCACAATATAGGACTGCGGCCGAGCGTGCACCTTGATCTTCTTGCCGTTGATCTTGACGACCGGCTCAGCGCACCAGCCCGGCACGCGGAGGTACAGCGGGAAGCGCACGCGATCATCGGTGCTGACGGAGAATCGAATCGTCTCTTCGAAGGGATACCGCGTCTGCGTTCTCAGTGTCACTTCCTGGCCTGCGCCGACCTTGGCGGTGACTTCAGAGGCGGCGTAGAGCACAGCGGCCAGGCCGTTGTCCGGCGTCGCCATCCACAGATGCTCGGCGTAGTAGGGCCAGCCGTGGGCGACGTTGTGCTGGCAACAGCGGTAGCTGTGCGGATTGTACGAGAGCATCTCGCCCCCGTTTTGGACGCCCGGCGCCTTGTTGGTGTGGTCGAGTTGGCAGGCGTTCGGACTGGTCAGGTAGTGCAGGCCCTTGAGGTCGCCGGTCATCGAGGGCGGGAACGTGTTGAACGCGACGTCCTCACATCGGTCGGCCCATTTCAGATCGCCCGTGATCTTCAGGAGCATCTCGCAGGACAGCATGAACTCGACCGAGGCGCAGGTCTCGATCGCCTGGCGGGGTCCATGGTAGCCCTTACGGCAATTCTCATCGCCGCCGAACATGCCGCCTGGGACCTCGCCGTAGACGCCCCAGATCATGGCGTAGTTGCGCTCGGTCGCCAGGAGGTGGTGACGGTCATGTGACTGTTGGTAGAACGTCGCCGGGCCCCGGAAGCATTCGGCGATATTGACGTTGTGCCAGTTGGCCACCCCTTCGGTCCAGTTGGCGGTATTGCGATGGATCTTCTCGGCGACGTCGAGCAGAAACTCGTCACCCGTACGGTTGTAGAGCCAGTAGACGCTGGCGAGATTGTCCCCGGCCCGCTGCTGTTGCCAGAAGGGGGGCAGGAACTTCTCGTCCGGGACCGTCAGTTCCCACTTGAAGTAGTCCCGCATCAGTTCGAGCACGCGGGTGTCGTAGGTGTATTCGTAGTAGGTCTGCAGGGCGTTGAGCATGACCATGTTGGGCCAGAGGTCGGGCATTTTGTCCTTGTTGCGACCACTGGCCTTGTTGGCGAGCGGGCCGAACCAGCCGTCGGGCTGGGGGCTGCTCAGGGCGCCTTCGATCCAGACCTTGGCCTCCTTGATGATCCGCTCGTCGCCCAGGACGTACCCCGTATCGCCAAAGCCCTTGAGCCAGTAGGGCAGTTCCTCCCAGGGGCTGTGCCCTTGCCCCTTGGCCGAGAGCCAGGCGTTGCCTTCTTTGCGGAGGAACCGGCTGATTTCGGTCAGATGGCCCGCGAAGCCATCGGCCTGCAACTCCAGTTGTCGACGCACCCAGCCTTGCGGCTTAATCGCTCCGATGGGCAGCTTGATCAGTGGCTCCGGCGTCAGAGGGGCCTGATTGCTCACGTAGAAGTCGTTCGTGCTCACCGTAGGCGGCGTCGAGACGACCTGCACGATAGGCCCGGCACAAAGTGCTGGTGCGAGAGTCAATACGGCAAATGCGATTGCGGCGACATGCGACCTGGTCATTTCTGCCTCCTGTGCTAATAACCTCATGCGGCGGGCTCAGCCCGCCTGTTCTGTGCCGTTCAAAAGCATACCAGATTTCCTGCTAAAGACAAACAGACTGCGGCCGGGCCCCAAAATCCAGGCCCGCTGAATTGGCTTTGTTTGGCTTTGTTTTTTTGCGTAGACCCTTGTGTTAAGCCAAAAACCGCGAAATTGGGTTTGTTTTGCGCAGAAGACCTTCTCCAATTCGACGGTTTTGTCCAATGATTGGCCTCCCGACGAGGGACGCTGGGGTGATTGATTAAGGATGATTGATTGTTGATATTCATTGCCATTGGTTAATTAGTATACGAACATCGCTGCCCGGTGTCAAGTAAAAAAACTACCAATACCCGTAGGGGCAGGTCCCCGTGTCTGCCCGCCTCGTCGCAGCCGATCGGGCGTTGGACGCGGCCAACCAGGGCAACCACAGGGGGTCGCCCCTACGCCCCAGCGAACGGTTCCCGGAAGACCGCAGAGATACGCCAGGATACCCCCCCTTGGGCGAAAGGGGATTGACGGCGTCGTTGTATGTCAGTAGGCTATATCCGGAATGCGTTTGGGGAAGCTATGATTGGAAAGGCTTCGACAGTCCGGCCAACAGGTCCGCTGCCCCGGGTCGCGGGGCGCGAGACGAAGTGAGCATTTCCCGCTTCGGCGATGACGCTGGTGGAGTAGATGTATGACGGCTCAAACCTCCAATGCGAGGAGTCTCTTGGCATATGTCTGAAAAAGATGACAATCCCATGGTAGCGTTGATTGCCGAATACGATGCGGCTCTTGCTGATAAGCCGTGTCTCGCCGAAATCTACGATGAGAACTGGCGACGGAAGATACGTCCTCAGTTACTTGGCTCCGGAAGTGGCTGCTGCTTAGGCAACGCGTTTGGATACCAAGCCCCTTGGCTGGAGAGGTCGGGCCTGGTCCGGAAGGGTTGGCAAGCCAAGTTGGAGGAGGGGGCAGGTGTCTTGTTGCCCAGACTGAGTAAGCAGGAGCGAGGACACCTTGTGAAAAGAATGCGAGACACGGAATCCACATCTGCCGAGGAGGAAATCCTGTTGGCGGGAGGTTTTAGTCGGGAGTTCGGAGCAGAAGCCATCGAATTGCCGGAAGGGTCTTGTGATCAGCCTCGAGCGGAGTTTGAAGTGAACGCAGACGGGGCCCGAATAATAATCGAGGCGAAAGGACGTTTGGTGTCGCAATCGGTGGAGCAGGAACGCGAACAGAACCGTGCTATCGAGCGTCAGCTTGGTATCAAGATTCCGGATCCTCCGCCACTCGATGACAAGGTCGACCGATGGATTGAGAACAAGTTCTTCAAAACACTTCGATCCAAGTCCAAGACCGACTGCGGCATGATATTAGTGATGTCACTTTATACGTTGCCGGGCAACTTCCTCGCACTCATAGATCAAGTTAGAGGACTTGCTGCGTGTCCGGGGAATCCTGCTTGTCTTCAAACGAAGCGGGACGATCTTCACCTAGCGGAAGAACACAGGCCTTTGGCCATTGCATTGGTTTCCGGTGGTTCAATCCAGGGGGTGTGGTTCAATCTTCTTGTGCGTGACCGCCTAGGTATCGATACAACAACCGAGGAGCGTATTCGCGTCGCAATCAAGGAGTCGTTTTTCCCACGCGAAGACGGAGTGTTCTTTCATGAGGGGCTGAGTGATGAAGATCACGCGATAATGATACACAAGATGCCTGCGTTCTCGGCGCAATGACTTCCAGAGCCGTGCGATGTGCGGGCGGTTGCGTCAATCGAAGTCGGTGGGCAGGGCGGGGTTGCGGTGGTGGTCGAACATGCGGTGGATCTGGAAGGGGAGGGTTCGGTCGATGGAGAGGGCCGGGATGTTGTCGGGGGCGAAGAAGTCGACGGCTGTGGTTTCGTGGCTTTCGGTGGCGGTGCCTCCGGTGATCTGGCAGAGGAAGAACAGCTTGTAGACGTGGAAGGGGGCCAGCGGCAGGTGCGGATGCTTACTGCGGTCGTAGACGGCCGCCAACTTGCGGATGCGGACCTCGAATCCCGACTCTTCGAACACCTCGCGCACCACGGCCTCGCTGGCCGATTGGTTCGGGTCGGCCCAGCCGCCCGGCAGGGTCCAGCCCCCGTCGACGGCTTCCTTGACGAGCAGGATCTTGCCGTCGCGAAAGGCGGCGCCACGCACGTCCACCTTGGGTGTCGCATACCCTTCCTCTTGCGCCAGCAGGCCGAGTATGCTTTTCTTCTCCAGGTCGAAGCCCTGGGCCATCATCTCGGCGGCGATGTCGCGCATCTGTTCATAGCGTTCGATGTCGTAAGTAATTTCAGAATAGGTCAGGCCATCCTGCGCCAAGGCGGCCAGTTGCTTGGCCCATTTCAGCCAGTTCGGTTCCATGCCGTTCGCTTTCATCTGCCCTGCAAAGACGCAGGCGTTTTTCTGTTTATTTGGCGCGTTCCCGTTACTCCGGGTCACACGGCGGCCTTAGTAGAGTGACGGATGTCGGGTCGCATTGCAATGATTAAGCCGGCGCGGCAGCCGTTGCGTTGACGCGCGCGGCACGACCTGCTAACGTGTGCGGGCCGAGAAGTGGAATGGAAACTGAATGAGATCGTATTGGGAAGGGAGAAGCATGGCGGCAAGACTACTGGCTATCGGATTGGTCCTCGTGGCGGTTTGTGCGACCGGTTGTATCGTTATACACAGCGACGAAGAGGTGCCGTGTCGGCCCAGGTCGACTGGGCCGGCGGACATGACGATTTGTGAGATCGATGCGGCCGGCAAACTGGCCTTCGACAACGACCGCGAGGCGGCGTTCAAGAAGATTGCCCGGCGCGAAGGGCTCAGCGAGCGGGCGCAACTGCATCTGATCGACGCGGCGTTCAAGCGGCTCGCCTTCGAGAACGCGAAGGTCGACGTCCTTCTGACGCTGGTGGGCAATCCGAGTTTCACTCCGGCCGCCAAGGCAACCCTGCTGGACCGATTGGATCGCTTGGCGTTTGAAAACAACAAACGCAAGATTCTCGACGTCCTGAGCGAATAGAAGGCTCGAACCTTACCCGAGGAGGATACGTATACTGCACAGCGAGGTAGGTGGTGCACGCATATCCGGTTCAACGATCCGGGGCGGCTGGTTCGCTCCAGGGGAAGGTTGGTTTCAGGAGGTGCGATATGGGCACCAGTGCGGGGAACTCTCTAACGGTGGGTCAGGCCCGCCAACTCATGGGGCAATTGGAACTGGCGGCCACGCGGGAGGCCTGCTGGTCGTGTGAGTGCTTGCAGGGGTATATCACGCAACTCGAATTGGACGCGGTTGCGGAGGCAAAGTCACTGCTGGAAACGTATGAAGTCCGGCCCGAACGGGTCCATGGCTGCCTTGGTTGTGAGCCGTGCCGGCCGGCCGGTGTCTTCGCCGCCCATCTGAAAATGCTCTAGGAAGACCGTAACGCCGACCTCATTTCGGGTCCGACCGCCACCCGATCTTCTCCAGCATCACGCCGATTTCCGGGTTGGCCATAAAGAGGCGCCAGCACAGTCCCGTTCGATAATTCTCCGTCATCACGACGATCGGGCCTTGGTCGATCGCCAGATAGCTTTTCGCGAACCAGTCTTTGTCCAGGTTGAACGCGTCCTTGAATCCGAACGGGCCCCAGAGTCGCTTGCCATAGACGTGGTAGAAATGCCGCAGCGTGGCCATCGATTCGGTGGGGGCGTAGGGCATCGCACTGAGCGCGGCGGTCGGGGTGATCGTGCCATTGTCGCGGCGCGGTTCGTGGGCGGTGTATCCGCCGGGCGTGTCGCTGGCTGTCAGACCCCAGCAGAGGTCGCTGTAGCCCTTGTGCCCGCCCGGATTGGCGGCGCAGTAGGCGCGGTTGATCAGGCTGATATGGCGGTTGTTCTCGAAGTAGTTGCAGAACCGGTCCCGCCTGCCGCGCGGGTCGAAGCCGAGGAAGGAGTAGTGCGTGAAGAAGAGGGGGCCCCCTTTGGGCCAGCCGACCCATTGTCTGTATCCATAGTACGTGTTGCCATTGGTATATTTGCCATCGTCGCCTCCGGCCCAGCCTTCATAATAGCATGCGGGGTCGATGGTGTGGGTGGGCGAGGCGATGGCGAGCAGGTAGGTGATCATGCACTCGTTGAAATGCCCGCCAATGGCGTGGTTCATCCTCCATCCGTGTCGGGGCGACCAGTGCCAGTAGAGCCGCTGGCCTCCGGGCTCGCGCAGATACCAGTCCCATTCGACCTCTTTCCAGAGCCGCGTGATCGTTTCGCGCAACTCCCGTTCGACGGGGTCATCGTCGGTGAAGTACTGCCGCACGGTCAGCATGCCCTGGATCAGGAACGAGGTCTCGACGAGATCACCCCCATCGTCGTACTTCGAGAAGGGGATCGTCTGGCCCGTGCGTCCATTGAGCCAGTGCGGCCAGACGCCATGATAGCGGGTGGCGCGGGTCTCCAGGAAACGCACCATTTTCAACAGGTGAGCGGCCGCTTCCTTTCGTTTGATGAAACCCCGCTCGACACCCACGACGATCGCCATCATCCCGAACCCCGTCCCGCCACTGGTGCAGGTGTCGCGACTGCCAAGCCTTTCCCGGGCCAGGCCACTGACCGGGTGGGCGTACTCCCAGAAGAAGCGCAGCGTCGCCTGCTGGACGGACGTCAGCAGTTGCTCATCGGTCATCGCACAGGAGCGAGCCGAAACAGCTTCCGAAGGCGCGGATTCATCTCCCTGACGATCGACAGCCGTGATGCGGTAGTAGTGCGTCCGACCGTTCTCGCCCAGAAAATCACTATAGACCGTGAGCTTCCAGGGCTTGGTGGTCAGTCGCTCAAACGATCCCTCCGCTCTGCTACTGCGATAGACGTGGTACCCGGCCTGCCCGCCGTCCCAGGCCAAATCGATGCGACTGTCGTGTCCGGTCGCGGTCAACTCAAGACAGAGTGCGGACGTCGTCTGCGAAAGGAGCACTGCCATCGCACAGGACCAGATGATTTTCCGCATCAATATACTCTCTTTGACAGATCCATTCGGCGTTCGTCCATGCATTCGAGCCCATTCTCAGCGCCCTGGCATCCAACGTCAATTCCCAATTCTGCGGCCTCCGGTCGAGATGACTGCTTGCCGAGAGTGGATTTCTACGTCGCCGGGACGGTGCCGTGTTGGGCCCACCACTGTCTCCAGATCGCCTGAGTGGCACAGCGTCTCTGCCAGTCGGACCGGACCCAGTCGAACCTTTCGGGCAGTTCGGGCGGGTCTTGCAGGGCGCCTTCGGCCTGGAGTTCACGAAGTCGGTGCTGGAAGATGAGGCGCAGCGCTGTCGAAGCCATCTGTCGGACGTAGAAGTGATTGTCGTTGACATGGTCCAGAAGGGTCGTTGCCAGGAGGGCGTCCTGTTCTGGTGGCGACTGGTTCGTGAGCCTGGAAACAAGGTGCGATCGGCCCTGAGTTTCCCGGTTGGAGTCCGGGTTCCCCTGATCCATCATGGCGGCAAGCCAAAACGCCGTCGTGACGCTGACCTCGTCGCTCTCGTCGTCGAGCCCTCGTTTGATGTCCTGGCATGTCAGCCAGCGAAAGTTGCCAAGCGTGTACACGGCTGCCCATCGGATGCGTACATCCCGATGGACGAGGAGTTTGTTCCGGAAGGTCTCGGCGATTCGGTCTGTTGTGGCTCGGTCCAGTTGCTTTGCCACGAACTGCGCTTCGTTCATCGCGCGCATATAGGCTGCGACCCCGGTCAACACGGTTTCGGGGTCTGGATCGTCGAAGAGTTCAAGGAACATGAGCGGGTGTTCTTCCATTAGGGCGTTCTGCCACAGATGGTGTTCGAGCACGTAGGATTGGCTGTCGCGGAACTGCAGGCCGCGGAACGACAGACCCGCTCCGTTGGCTCGGATCCAGCCTGCCGGGATGCCTTGCCAGACGGCAATCGGTTGATGGATGCGCTGGCGCAGCAGTTCGAGCCATTGCGGTTCGGAGAGCGTTTCGTCCCACATCTTGGCGTATTGATGGGGAATGATCCGTTGGCCTCCGCCTTCCTGTACGACGGCATGCTGGGTCGTGGGTGTGCAGGAGCACAACAGAGCGGCCATTAGCGCCGGGACGGTGCAGCCGGTCAGGGTCGCGATGGAGATTCTCCGTGTTGTGAACGTGCCGATGATCTGCGTGCCGAGTCTCTTGAAGTCGCTCATGGTCCAATCCTCTCACGTGAAAACGGGCTGTCATGCACACGCTGCTCGTTCTTCGCGTCCGGTCCGCATCGCCTCGATCAGGTATGCAGCGTATCCTCTCAAGAGGCTGCATCCCGATCACGCGCCTATTGTGTGGCCGCCAAGGTTCCGGTCGCAAGTAAAAAATGCTGTATGTCGCAGGGTTTTCTGAATCATCGAAGTAGGGTGTTGCCAAGCAGGCTGTGATTGGGTAAACTACTTGGTTCGTTTCTCGGGGGG
>Ga0208279_1000227_pt1 | contig 52953 bp, 47 predicted proteins | sample AntAceMetag02UKM_FD_184766 | JGI IMG/M metagenome (GOLD analysis project Ga0208279, IMG submission 184766) | Saline lake microbial communities from Ace Lake, Antarctica - Antarctic Ace Lake Metagenome 02UKM (SPAdes) (version 2) | ecosystem: Environmental > Aquatic > Non-marine Saline and... | reverse complement strand
CAGTCTTGACCGCTGCGCTCTTTGGCCGAGCAAAGGGCTATAGCTGTCAGCCCAAATGGGCTGACTCAATGAACAAATACTTTTTTTAAAAACTTTTTCCGTACCCGTTCTTTGCGTGCCCAAAGAATGGGTACCCCCAAGAAAGGGCACCCCGGCGTTTCGCGCCCTAAAGGGTTCCCTCGCCGGGCACATGATCGCGGGGTCGTCATGAACTCGCACATTTGGGTGCTCAGACAGCATAACGACCCAGCCCCGCTCTCATGCACCCGTCTCGGCTGCAAAACGATGGGGATGAAAGTCAAAATCATAAGCCTGAGTATTTAAGCATTAATTGTAATGCCGGACGGTGATCCAACAGCCGGGTTTTTTGTGTTTACGGTTCTATGTTTTTAAACCCCGTTGCAGCGTAGCCGAGCGAAGCGTGAGAATACGGATTAAGGGTGGCAAGCTGTCTAAGTCCCGCGAAAAGCGGGATGAGTTCTTGACGCCCCCGTGTTCTTGCGTTTCGCGAGGAGAGCCGAAGGCCAAGCTGCTGGGCGCTTTGAGTCAAGCTTTTCAAGCTTGACCGCTACGCTCTTTGGTTCGTTGAGTCAAGGCTTCCAGTCTTGACCGCTGCGCTCTTTGGCCGAGCAAAGGGCTATAGCTGTCAGCCCAAATGGGCTGACTCAATGAACAAATACTTTTTTTAAAAACTTTTTCCGTACCCGTTCTTTGCGTGCCCAAAGAAGGGGTACCCTCAAGAAAGGGCACCCCGGCGTTTCGCGCCCTAAAGGGTTCCTTCGCCGGGCACATGATCGCGGGGTCGCCATGAACTCGCACATTTGGGCGCTCAGACAGCATAACGACCCAGCCCCGCTCTCATGCACCCGTCTCGGCTGCCAAACGATGGGGGTTAAAAAACAAACACTAAAAACATGAACTTTGAACATCGAACGTGAAACGTTGAACTTAGAATGGTTAGCTTTAAAGGTTTTAAAACATAGAACCTTGAACACAAAAAAAGTATCAAAAGGGACGGACAAAAAATGTAAAAAAGCAGGAATAAAATTTTCCGAACAGCGACTACTACTCTGTGGCTGTTGCTAAAACAAGGAGGGATAACAATGATGCAGAGACCAATGATTATTCGCTGGATGAAAACACCGCTGGAGTAGGTGAAATGACTGATGATGGGGGCATTCATGAAGCCGACTGACAAGTCCCTGAAAAGCAGCCTTGCCAAACAGGGTTATTACCCGCGTCTGCTGTCCGAAATCAAGGAGCGTATCCGCTCCGCGCAGTACGAGGCCCTCAAAACGGTCAATAGGGAACTGGTCGGGCTGTACTGGGACATTGGGCGGATGATCGTGGAGCGGCAGGGTATTGAAGGATGGGGCAAGGCGGTAGTGGAACAGCTTGCAGCCGATCTGCGGACGGAGTTTCCCGGCGTGGGCGGTTTCTCGGCCTCAAACATCTGGAGGATGAGGGCCTTTTTCGAGGCGTACAGCGGCCTTGAAAAACTCGCACCACTGGTGCGAGAAATCGGCTGGAGTCATAACCTGGCCATCCTGGAACGCTGCAAGGATATGCTGGAGCGGGAATTCTATTTGCGCATGACCCGCAAATTCGGCTGGTCCAAGAACGTCCTCATTCACCAGATCGACAATCAGAGCTACGAAAAATCCCTGATGGGCCAGACAAATTTCGATCAGGCGTTGACGCCGGAACTGCGCGCCCAGGCCAGACTTGCGGTGAAGGACGAATACACCTTCGATTTTTTGGAGTTGGGCGAGAAGCACAGCGAGCGGACGCTGGAACGGGCGCTCATTGCCCGGATTGAGGATTTTCTGCGGGCCATGGGTGACATGTTCGCCTTCATGGGCAGCCAGTACCGTCTTGAGGTAGACGGAGAGGAGTATTTCATCGACCTGCTGCTGTTCCATCGGCGGCTTAAAGCGCTGGTGGTCATTGAGCTGAAAATCGGGAAATTCATGCCGGAGTTCGTCGGCAAAATGCAGTTTTACCTGACAGCGCTGGATCGCAAGGTGCGGCAGAAGGATGAAAACCCTTCCATCGGCATTATTCTTTGCAAGGAAAAGAACCGCACGGTGGTGGAATACGCCCTGCACGACACGCGGAAGCCCATCGGCGTTGCGACCTATGAAATCACCAAGACCCTGCCCAGAGAGCTGAAAGGTCAATTGCCATCACCGAAGGAAATTGCTCATCTGCTGGAGGACCTGTAATGCCGACCAACATTAGCGAAAAAAAGGTGGAAGCGCTGCACGGGTCCACCCTACAGTCATAAATGGTTTTGAGGTTCCTGGATTTTGAATTTAAACCCCATCGGAGCGCAGCCGAGACGGGTGCATGAGCGCGGATAAGAACGACAAGCTGTCTGAGCGGAGCGAGTTTTTGCCGTTCCCGCGATTAATGTGCCCGGCGAGGGAAGTCCGCCGCAGGCGGACCGCGAAACGCCGGGGCGACTTTTCTTTGGTTCGTTTCTTTGGACGAGCAAAGAAATGAACAAGCAATTCAAGAGGTGCTTCATTTCCTTTCCTGCAAATCGCTGTCCCTACTATTTGGAGCTACTCTTGACACCCACCCTTCTTTGCTTTATATTCTGCCCATCTCAAAGCAAGTTCCTGTCAGTTATTAGTAAACCCTGATTCGCAAAAGGAGCTATTTTTAAATGAAAATTTATCTTGCCGGACCGCTGTTTACCCAGGCTGAGCAGACCTGGCTGAGAGCGCTGAAATCAGAGGTGGAGGTTCTTGCGAAGGACTTGGGCAGCGGCATTGATGTGGTCTGGCCCGGTGATTTGGTTTCTCCGGAAGATCTTGAAAAATGGGGAGACAACGCAAAGCATAAAATCTTCGCGCTCTGCGAAAAACACCTTAAGGAAACGGACCTGTTGATTGCGCTTCTTGACGGTCCTTTGGTGGATGATGGCACGTCCTGGGAAATCGGTTATTTTTATTCCATAAGAAAAGAAAATCAGCCTATATTCGGAATAAGGACTGACTTTAGAAGCGCCGGAGATGTTCCCGGCGCGCAGGTCAACCTGATGATCGACTGTTCCTGCGATTGTATCTTTTCTTCAGTTGAAGGCCTGTTGAAAAAACTTAAAGGGTTTTTAGGAGAATAAAAGAATAAAAGGGGGGGGCTATATAAATATAAATTAAATTAGAACCGGCCCCTTTATTATACAGCCCTTTTTTATTACAGAAGAAAAAACAAGTCCGCTTAAGAAAGAACGTCCCCTAAGTTCCCCCCTGAAGTAGATTATCCGCGAGCGTTTTTTTATAGAGTTTAATTATCTTAGAGTGTCCATTTCAGCAACAAAAAGGTGCTTTTAAGCATTAAAAATGCCTCTAAAAAGAGGCTTAATACCGTTATTACAGATAGTTAGCTTGGTCCGACCCCAATTGTATCAATTGTATTGTCTCTCATTTGAGCACATTATTTTCTTCATTTCTTTAGTTGTTCCACTTTGCTCAACAATATACGACTTCATAACCTTTTTACCTTTAGCTAGTTTTATTTGGTTGCTCCAATGCCGCTGGCTATTATCGGATTAATTAGTATGCTGTCCCGGATTTACCAATTTTAAAATATTCTAAACACCTTTGACTCTAACAACCTCAGTGGGGATGTCATTATTTAGCATCCATTCAATCCATGCTTGTTGAGATTCTCTAACCTGTTCTCTGATTTTTTTGACTTCTATCATTTTGAGATCATGATCATTCCAAATAACAAAATCAGAAACTCCAGATCTATTTTTGTTTGGATTTTGGGCAATGCGGTAGACAAACTTTGCAAAGGTAGCCACGTCTATTCTTCTCAGAAAAGACTGCACTATGTCAGTTTCAAAATATGTGATCAAATCCTGATCACCATTGTAAATCAATCTCGTCCAGTGCTTGCGGTATTTCTGAATTTGATTATTAATGAAACTCTGTAAGTTTTGCTCGTTGATGAAATCAAGTTTCCGATCAATTAAAGCTTTTCTGTTAGAGTAGAACTCTTCCTCTCTGAAGAGATCGTGTGGGATGTCAGCTCCTTGCTTCGGGTTGTCCATCCCATCAAAAATTTCTTCCCAGAAGGACAAACAAAACATTGCTTGCCAAAAAGACACCTCTCCACGCATTACTTTCCAATTTTGCTGTTCCATGCAATCTTTGAAGGCATCTTCTGTTGAGCAAGCTTCACCTTTAGAGTTCAAGAAAGCAAGCTTACCTTTTTGGCCTGATTTAGGGACTTCAATTGTACGAGTTATAGCAAATAGGTCAGTTGTTGGTTTGGGGGCTTCTATGTTTTCATTCGTTTCAACTTCCTGTTTCTTTTCAATATAGCCAATTCTGCTTGCTATTTGCTCCAACCATTGCAACTTCTCTTGGTTGTTTTCTTGTTTATATAATGACCACAAAACATTAAATGAGGCTAAGAGAGGAACACTATAATCTTTTAGGCGTTTTACCTTGTCGATAGAAATTTCGCTCAGCTTCTTGGCTTTCAACCCAGGGTTCTCCATAAACTTCATCTGTTCATCTATTGTGAGAAGTTCATGCTCATGAAATTCAACCAAAAAACGGTCATATAATTCCATGTCTTTCTCACACCAAGAAATGAGTTCATCCCGATACTTCTGGTTGAATTTATGCCGTCTGTCCAGATACTCGATTATTTCTAAGATAATAAAATGCTTGTCTGATGCACGGCTGGCCTTTTCGTAGGCTTTGCAATTCTGCTGGTAGGTTTTGTTTGCAAGGTTTCGTGAATTCCAAAGCTCAAAGGTTTTGTCAACATCCTTAGCGATTTTTTCTGCAATAGCTTGGTTTTTGAACTCCTCCTTGAATGCGGCCATTAACTTTAGAAGAGCCTCAAAATACTCTTCTGCCTTAAGATTGCTCTGAAGTTTTTGCAAACCAGAAAAATTTTTCCATGGTTCATTACTGTTACTTAATTGAAGTTCTGCATGCTTGAAAGCAAGGTAAATAGAAAATGCTCTCGAAGAATTGTTCTCTCTGTTTTTATAATGTTTAATTAGCTCTTTTCGAAGTGCTAATTCTTTTTTTGATAGAATTTCAGGAAGCTCAATAGCTTTATATAAGGCTGTTATGTCATCAACTGAGCAGCGCTGATTATCAATAAAAATGAAAACAGCTCTTTCAGCTGCGGTGATCGCCTCCTGTGTATTTTCTGCTTTTATAAATCCTTTTTTAAGACCATTGAGTGATTTGGCCTTTTGCCTTTTTGCTTCTTCCCATGCACTATTATCTACCTGCACATTATTATCTATCTGCACAGAAACAATTACTTCAGAGGAGTTCTTTTTCTTTTTACATAGATAAATAATCCCAATTATCACTAAGATGAAAATTATAAACCACATTAGGTAGCCCCTTTGATTTCTGGTAAATTATTGTTGTTCAGGTATTCATCAAGCCAGCAGACGTCTTAATGCGGCTAATCAGCCAGAGAGAATAATAGGGTCGTTGTTGACAAGGCGGAAAAAAATAAACACATTACTCATGAAAGTAATTCCGCCCAGGAAAGAACGATCCCCTATTGTCATATACGCTTCTGACAGGTTGATCGTCAAATTTGTAGACTTGTCCCCTTTATGCGCCCCCTAAATTTTTACGCAGTAATATTTTTTAATATGTTTTGCATCTCTACCGATAGCATCTCATCCAGAACATTATTCTCTGTTTTTGCTTTGATTATATTTACTGCTTTTTTAAGTCTTTTTAAAACTGGAAGTGCAAGGTTGATACTAAAAGACAAGTAGGCTCTGATGTCTTCCATTGTTTGAGGTATTTTTATCCCACGCCTAGTTCCAATAATAATCAAACCTTCATCTCGAAGAGAAGCTGTCACTTCATTTCTAAATTTTTCTTCTGCTATAGAAATGCCAGATGTTTCAAGCCATTCAAGAATTTCTTGTGTGTAAATATAATCGTCTCTACCATCAATTGCTGAATAGTAAAGATATTCTAAGGTTTTCATCTTGGGGTCATTTTGTTTTTTTTGATGAGTTTCAAGATAGCGTTTAACGTCTTCCATACAAAAAGATAAATCGATATTCTCTTCATCACTTGGAACAGGTTGGACGTGTACCCCACCATCTGGGATAACTATTTGAGTAATCAATTGAGGTTTAAAAAGATCCAAAATAAGTTCATTGTTCTCAAAGTCACTCTCGAGAGCTTTTCGTATTGATCCGCAAATAAAATCACTCACTTGAATGAAATCATTGTCTTTCGCAGAGTCAATTAAAACTTCAGGTGAAAATAATTCCAGCTGTATTTTTTTTACAAGATAATTTTTTAGAGATTCTTGATATTGTGGACTGCCATACTTGTCCAAACTTATTTTTACAGAACCGAACAATTTATATATTTCATGGTTTAATCTTCTTTGTATGTATTTATAAAATGTTTGTTTGTGTTTAAACCACTCGCCAAAAAGTTCTTCTTTTTTTACCCAGATTGTGACAATTTTAATATCAAGATCACTTAAATCCCGACAGATTGAATGTCGTCGCTTGAAATTATTTATCCTATTAGATTTAAACTCAGAAAGCCCATACTTGCTTTTAATTTTTTGACATTTTTCTGTAATTTGTGGCATTGTTTCTCGTTTAATTACTATGGCTCCAATAAAGAAAGTGTTTGATGATTTTTCAGCGAATATAGGATCACCAGATTCATCGATATAAGCTAAATATCTTTTCATTTTGTAGCCTAACAATTATTATAAGAGGGTTACATTTTTCGATAATCTAATGATTAGAACATTATATAGGGGACAGACAAAATATGTAATTTCGACAAATCTAAAAAAACTCGTCCTCATCCTGCAAGGCATCAGCCAAACTCAAATTCTGTTTGTCCCGCCTATTTTCGGCATAAGAAAAACTGAATTTATTATCCACGCAAGCTCAAAAATCTGACTGTTTTATCTGTTATCACAGGCGCATAGAACTTTGGTGCTAATTTTTTTGCAATTTACATAATTTACATCCCCCTTTTGCCTTTTCTTTTAGAGCCTTTCAAATTGTTTCGAAGGTAAGGGAAAGACAGAAATGGAGATAAGTTCTACGAAAAGTTCAATTTGTTTTGAAAGAACATTTGTTCGCCAAGAAGAGACAATAAACCAATACAATATTTTTAATACAAAGTAGACGAATAAGACACCATAAATATTACTTTTGTTGTTCGCAATAAAACTTCCAACTATGTCATACTGCTCGAATGTACCGTTCGTTACCATATAAAAATAACCCAAAATTAGAACATAAAATAAAATTGGGATTTTTTGGCTTATATTTAGAACGTAATAATCTGCCTTTGCATACCTTATTAGTTTCCCATCCATTTTTTCTAGATAAGTAAACATTTTAATTTGTTCTTTGGTATAAGGCTCATTTGCTGCTGCCCAGTGTTTAATCTTTTTTAAAGATAATTTCATCGTCGTGTGTTTGCCGCTAGATTGCGTTGATGCAATTGCCCATAATGCAACTTCAGCGGCTAAAAAAAATGTAAAAAAGAGGGTAAAGGATATTGTCATAAGGCTCCCATCCGAAGAAAGTTCCAACTATCGTTTAAAAAACTATATACCTTTAACGTCGTAAGCATAGCAGTTTATCGTACACGCTCACGTAGATGTAGAGATAGGGCGTTCCTTATCTTTACTTTATATTGAGCAGAGCATATGTTGCAAAAAATATCATGCCTGACATGAAGGATGCCGTTGTTATCGCTGCTGCAATCCCTACTAAGGCCTTATGTCTAGCGGTCAATCTATCGCTCTTAGTAGCCACAATTTTCGCCCAGACCAAGGCTTCAACAAGTGGAGTGAGTACGCCAGAGAGAACCGAAATTAAGAGGGCAACCCAAGATAGTTTGAGGGCCCATAAGCTTGTAGAAGTTTCTGAAATTAAGGAACTACGAAAAGTAACTGAAAGCGCCAGTGTTCCCGTAGCCAAGGTGAATATACGCTGATAGGACTGGTTACAAAGTTCTTCTATTCGAGAACTGATTTCTTCATACGGATTGGTTGTCTGCAAATTTTTCTCCTTGTTGTTGTATGAATTAAACTAAGAACATATATTTTATAGAGTGCGATTCTACGATGCTACATATTTAATTTTTTTCAAAATAGCATCTTTTATAATACCGGTGAAACCTGTTTAAAATGCGTTTTGCCCTGTACGGACAGATGCGCCCTAGCAACCTTGCAAAGCAATTTTCAACAAGGCAAATACGAAATGCATTAGAGTTCTTTCCGTTGTTATATAATAGAAGAGAATAGGGGACAGACAAAATATGTAAAAAAGACGGAATAAATTTTTTCGCACTACGACAAATACTATGTGACTGAAAAAACAGTAATCGCACATCGCTCGCAGGCGGAATTTTTTTATGCCACGAACCTCACGCCCCTAAGTTCTCCTTTGCATTATTGATATAACCAACTAAAAGTATTCCGCAAATCCTGTGGCAGGGAGTTCCTTTGTCGCAACATAGGGAAGAATAGGGGACAGACAAAATATGTAAAAAAGACGGAATAAAATTTTTTGCACTGCGACAAATACTATGTGACTGAAAAAACAATAATCGTACATCGCTCGCAGGCGGAATTTTTTTATGCCACGAACCTCACGTCTCTTAATTCCCGGTCAGGCAACTGTGTATCATGTCATGAGCCGCACCGCCCTGCCAGGTCTCCCTTTGGGCGACGCTGAAAAATAACATAATTTGCCTGTCCCTTTTTCCTTTGCTCCCTATAAATTAACGACAAAAAAGCCCCTGATTCCTCAAGGGCTTTTTTTATACTCCCCCACGCTATATAAGTTGATATTATTGTGGAGTGCAAGGGAATCGAATACGCGCAAAGAATACTACCTACTCGCGATAGATAGTCGTACCGACGGTTTCGCCATTCAGCGCTTTTGTAATCATGCCCGGCACGGTTCAGCAAGAATAAAAATATGCGCCTTTTTTTCAGTCCCAGGTTTTACGGGGCAGCTTCATCGCTATGCAGCTTTTTCCCCACCGGCATCAGTCCCAGCGGGACTTCTTCCTCACTCATCTGCAAAACTGATTTCACTTCGTCTTCATGAAAGGCTCCAATGAATACTGTACCAAGACCGAGGGCCTCAGCCTGCAAGTAGATATTTTGCGCAGCATATCCCACTTCCGTATGCACATAGCGTATCCCGCGCTGACCATATTTTCCTGTAGTCCGCTCATAAACCGCGCTTATCACGCACACAATCGCAGCATCTTTGACAGCCTTTTGCTGCAGCGCAGCTTCAAACAAACCCTGACGTTTATCTTCTGCGTCGATAAGAATGAGCATGTGATCTTGAGGCTGATAATGGTAAAGCCCAGCCTGAAGCCCCTTTACATTGCCTGCCAACAAGTATATTTCCAGGGGGTATAATGCTCCAGCCGATGGTGCTGTACGCTGTCCATCGGGGTGTGAGAACCCCTGTGCTGCCCAGAGCAATTGTGACACTTCAGCAATTACCAATGGTTCAAGGGTATAAACACGCACTGACCGGCGCGTTCGCAAGGCTTGCTCAACCGATATCCGGCTGTCATAGTGTGGGGTTGGCAGTACTATGTTGGAACCATTTTCCCCACCAGGGAAGTCGGACGCCTCTGTACACCCCGCAAGCGGAAGCAAAATCAGGGTTAAGCCTAGCCACAAGATGATTTTCCACATCTCAGTATTCCTTTCAGGAAAGGATGACCAGCCGCTAGTGGGTTATTGACATATTTTTTATCTTTCACTGCCAAATTTATCCTAACCGCAGATATCAAGCCCTGTCTAAATATTAAATGGCAGACTTGGCCTCTTTTCCCGGCACTATGCTATTTAACTATATAGCCTATTTTTTCAGTTGCCCACACCTTCCAGCTTGCAAATCAGGCCCACATCCCCCATACAATAAATAGAAGTACAGTTACAGGCTGTAACGGTTCGCTAATTCATGAGAAATTGTAGCGATGGAAACACATGCGAAAATATGGCTTTCGAAGCTAAAATTCTTCACGGGTGTCTTTCTTGTTATTTTTAATTTCATTTTGGGAAAGATTGCCCTGCCGGTTATCGCCATCGACCCGGATCTCTCGCTTTGGATCTACCTTATAAGCTGGCTGATGCTGATTGTAGGCGCTGTGATGTGCGGTAAAGAAGGGTGGTATCTGTCCATAGAACTGTACAAAAAATATGAGAGACGAATCATCGCGTGGTTTAAGGCATCTGCGCGGCATGTGAAACCAATAACGCTATGGTCTGGAAAGATGATTCATCCGCTGCGGCGAAAATAGTTCATACGGCCTATGCGGAAGCATGGCCCTACAAACTATTTCAAACCCTTAGATCCTTCGCTTCCCTCAGGATGACAGGCCTTCTTTCAATCACTACACTGTTTTGCAGACGATAGAGAATAGGGGACAGACAAAATATGTAAAAAAGACGGAATAGTATTTTTCGCACTGCGACAAATACTATGTGACTGAAAAGCAGTAATCGCACATCGCTCGCAGGCGGAATTTTTTTATGCCACGAACCTCACGCCCCTAAGTTCTCCTTTGCATTATTGATATAACCAACTAAAAGTATTCCGCAAATCCTGTGGCAGGGAGTTCCTTTGTCGCAACATTAAAAAGTTCTTCTGAATCCATCGCAGTATCTGCTAGGCGACCTTCCAAAATTTCACAAAAACCTTGCCTGTCTTCTGGTGTAATTTGGATGGAGGCACTGCTGGTTTCCTTCGCCACGAAAATGTTCTTCGACCCGGAAACTGTAGTCTCAGTTTCTTCGTCTAATGGCTTTTGATTGATTCTTACTGTCTTGTAATCTACAAAAACAGGTTCCTCGCCAAGTGATATCTGAAGGAGCAAGCTTTTTGTAAGAAAGATCTGTTTCTGATCTTGTGAAGTCTGCCATCCCTTCCCTTGAGGAGATAGACGAGTCAGCTGCTTTTCCAATGCTTCAAGCGGCATGGAAATTCCTTGTAGTCTTAGAATGCGAATAAAACCGTTTTGGTTTATTTCTTCCTGGCCATTCAAAACAAAAGCAGCAGCTTTTTTGCGGGAGGCGGCTTTTTGGTAGTGGCTTTTGTAATGAAAGGAACAATAATTTACTGCTAAACGCAAATCCTGTTGAAAAACAAAGTTGATGATTTCCAGTGCTGTTAATTCCGATTCCAGAACCGTGATACTTTGGCCATGTAAAAAAGTATAATTCCGGTGGAAAAGATTTTTAAAATTATAGGGTGTAAGTCTCATTTGGTGAAGGTTGAGATAGTCTACGCCAAGGCTGTCGAGTTCGACAACCATGTTTTTTAACAATGCTATGTCCTCTGGAATTGCAGGTATCTCAACGGTTACGTTTGGAATTTTTCCCAACGCAAGTTTCAATTTTTTGGTTTTATACTTAGTGGCAGCAAGGTCGAAGCGAATTTCATTCAAGCCGGCTTCAGCTAATGTAATTACTTTTTCTTTGTTGAGAAGTGTTCCGTTGGTGTACATCCAAACATAAACTGAATCTCCTAATTCTTTTTTTATTTTTGACAGAAAATCAATGGTAGTACCGAACGTAAGCAAGGGCTCTCCGCCACTCAACCCAATTCCTTTAAATGCGAACTGTTTAATGTAGTTAATATATTTTTCAGGATTGTCGAAAGTAATACCCTGAGTCTCAGGTATTGATGTATCTACCTGGGCCGTAGGGCAATAAAAACAGTGGCAGTTGCAGCGGTTATTCACGAAAAGGCACGACCAATGACCTTCTCCGCAAATCCTGCATCCCGGAGAAATAGCATGTGCAAATGGTTTTGTTTGATTAAAGAGGTAGCCGGCCTTGCCTTTGATTTCGGAGATGAGACGGCAGCGTTCTTCATCGGCCTCAATCAAACGGTAATACGATGGTTTTTTTAGTTGGTCATAGTAAATGCCATATTCTTTTCGATTTGCTGCGATTTGCTTTGTTTGATAGTTTATGAGTGTTTTCAAGCATGTCTTTCTAATATACGATGGTAGTATTTATTGCTTATTTGCCAGTCTGTGAGAGGACTAGATATAGCAAAATTTTGTGATTGTCCATGTTTATATTAGCGGAGTCTTTTTATGTGCTTATAAGAAAATAGGGGACAGACAAAATATGTACTGATTCGTAATCAGTAGGCCGCGAGTTCGACTCCCATCGCCGGCTCCAGATATTTCAAGCACTTACAGCTTCTTTGCTGTAGGTACTTTTTTAGTGTCCCGCTTGTGTCCCTAAACGATCTTGGTTCTGACGCGTTTCAGCCAGGTAATGCAGAGCAACAAAAAAGGCAGGGCCCGCTAAGACCCTGCCTGTGTGGTTATTCTTTTACTCCCTAAGCTCTTTTTACTGTAGCGCAGCCTTCATCTCCGTTTTTTCAGCTTTATGCTGGGCCTTGAGATCGGCTTTTTCTTCTTTCTGCTGAAGCTTAAGAAGTTTGGAATCGTCCTTGTCTACGTCACAGTCGTCGTCCAGGTCCCATTCATCATCGCAGTCCCCGGAAGAACCTATAGCAGCCTTCATCTCCGTTTTTTCAGCTTTCTGCTGGGCCTTAAGAGCGCTCTTATCAGCTTTTTGCTGGAGTTTAAGCAGCTTGGCATCATCTTTATCAACGTCACAGTTAAGGTCCAGGTCCCATTCCAGATCGCATTCCTCAGAAATGCACAGGTCTCTAGCCTCTTTACAGATTTCATCTAACTCACAGGGGTTGCCGGGACTAGCAGTGGAAGAATAGGGGACAGACAAAATATGTAAAAAAGACGGAATACATAATTTGCCTGTCCCCTATTGCTTACTTGTAACAAATAAAATTTCTCCTCCTCATAGGGTTCGATAGTTAACAAGATTTGACATGCAAAACCTGCTATATTTTGTAATGGCAAAATCTAAAGGAGAAACAATGAAAGACGATCCAAAAAAAATTAAAAACTGGAAGGATCATCTCATAAGACAAGCTGAAATTGACCGCTATTTAGACCACGGCAAAGATTTTATTGATGACAATGCAATTGAAGCTGAAATTGCTGCTAACAAAGAAGCTTCACCAGAGCGCATTCGTGCAATTCTGAAAAAAGCACATGAAATCAACTTAATGCCCTCTAAAGATGTCGCGGCGCTTGTCAATGTCACGGACCCAGCATTACGCAAAGAAGTGTATACGGCTGCTTGCGAAATAAAAAAGCATGTTTATGATAACCGCCTTGTCACATTTGCCCCACTCTACTGCGGAAGTAAATGTGTAAACCGCTGTAAATATTGCGGATTTCGCAGTGATAATAATACTATGAAACGCCGCGTTCTCAGCATGGACGAAATTAAAAAAGAAGCAGCAGTGTTAGCTGGAAAAATCGGACACAAACGACTTGTAATGGTTTATGGTGAACATCCAGAAACAGATGCACAGTACATTGCTGACAGTATGAAAGCCGTTTACAGTGTAAAAGTAACGACGAAACATGGATTTGGACAAATTCGCCGTGTAAATATAAACGCCGCTCCACTGCCAATTGATGGCTTAAAAATTCTTAAAGAAGCTGGAATTGGAACCTACCAAGTATTTCAAGAAACATATCACAAAAAAACATATCGAGAAGTCCACCCGCAAGGAACTCTTAAAGGAAATTACCTGTGGCGTTTATATGCCCTACATCGCTCAATGGATGCAGGAATTGATGACGTTGCCGTCGGGGTTCTGTTTGGTTTGTATGACTGGAAATTTGAAGTAATGGGACTTGTTGCTCATTCTGCCGATCTCGAAAAACGCTATGGAATCGGACCCCACTCCGTTTCTGCTCCTCGTCTTGAATCAGCAGAAGGCACTGATTTTTCTTGGGTAAAATACGGGGTACGCGATGATGACTTTAAATATCTAGTTGCGGTTTTACGTGTTGCAATTCCTTATGCAGGCTTAATCATAACAAACCGTGAAAAACCTGAAATGCTCGATTCTGTAATTGATATGATTACACAACGTGATGCTGATTCCCGCCTCGGAATTGGTGCATATGCTGATGCTTTTCCGAATGAGGAAACTATTTCTGACGGACACCAGGAAAGCGAGAGACAGCAGTTTGTACTTGGTGATATGAGAAGCTTAGATACCGTTGTACAAGAAAGTATAAAACGTGGACACATCATCTCGTTCTGTACAGCTGGCTATCGTTGCGGACGTACCGGTAACAAAATCATGGCCTTGCTCAAAACTGGAAAAGAAGGCCACTTCTGTAAAATGAATGCGATCATAACCCTTCAAGAATACCTTGATGACTTTGCTAGCCCTAAGACGAAAACGATGGGTAACGAACTTATTTGCAAAGAGCTTGGTGAAATTGAAGATCGCCCTGCAGACTTTACAGCAGCACAAGTTGTTGAACTTAAAAAAGCTCGCAAACGTATTCAAAACGGCGAACGAGACATTTACTTTTAGGGCGGGGTCTAGCTGTCGCCGGAGGATGTGGCCGACAAGTAGTCCTATGAAATGATGTTTTCGGTCGCTCCGTACCCGGCAAAGAATGATAAGAATAAAAACAACATTACCATTAGAAAATACCGCTATGGACTTTTCCTGAAAATGGGCACATCCAATTACGAGCGTCCCAAAGAATACTGTACCCAAGAAAAAATAAACCAGAAAAAGAAATGTGAAAAATAATGGGAATGATTAAAACGCAGAAAGAGATTATCGAGATATCCAAAATGGCTGGACTTATCTCCCAGCTGTTACAGAAAAGCCTTTCATGGGTAAGTCCGGGGATGACAACCTTTGCCCTTGATGCAAAGATTGAAGCGGAAATAGACAGAATGGGGGTTGTTGGTTCCTGTAAGGGTTATGCGGGATTTCCCGCCGTCTCCTGCCTTTCGGTTAATGACCAGGTTACCCATGGAATTCCGGATGATACCCTACTAAAAGAAGGTGATATTATCGATATCGACCTTGTTATTGAAAAAAATGGCTACTTTGCAGACTGTTCTAAAACCATCGGAGTAGGAAAAATCTCCAAAGAGGCCTCCCATCTGGTATCCATTACCGAGGAATGCCTGAGCCGGGGAATTAAAGCAGCCATACCGGGAAATACCTTGGGTGATATTGGGTTTGCCATACAGAGTCATGCGGAAAGCAACCGTTTCTCGGTTGTGAGAGATTATGCAGGACATTTTATCGGCTTAGATATGCACGAGAAACCAATGGTTACAAACTACGGCAGCCCTCATAAGGGAATGAAATTGAAGCCTGGAATGATTTTTTGTATAGAGCCTATGATCAACCAAGGGCGCCGGGCTGTAATTACCCGAGGCTGGGATGTCCGGACCCGTGATGGAAAACTGTCTTCTCGCTGTGAGCACATGGTTTTGATTACAAAAACCGGCAACAAGGTTCTCACCTCCCACTAAAAATGCCTTGGGGACGGTGTCAACTTATCTACTTAACCATTTTACAATAAGTTGACAAGTTGACTCCGTCCCCCTCTGCTACTCTTGACCGCTACGCTCTTTGGACGAGCAAAGGGCTATAGCTGTCAGCCCAATTGGGCTGACTCAATGAACGTAAAAAGGTTCTAAAGGATTATTTTGTACCCCTTCTTTGCGTGCCCAAAGAAGGGGTACCCCCAAGAAAGGGCACCCTGGCGTTTCGCGCCCTAAAGGGTTCCCTCGCCGGGCACATGATCGCAGGGATGGCACGAACTCGCACAATTGGGCGCTCAGACAGCGTGCCGTCCGTATCCGCTTTCATGCACCCGTCTCGGCTGCGCTCCGATGGGGTTGAAAGTTAAAATCGCAAACCGGAGGATTAAACCATTAATTATAATTTCGGGCGGTGATCCAACAGCCGGTTTTTTTGTGTTTTGGTTTTATGTTTTTAAAACCCGTTGCAGCGCAGCCGAGCGAAGCGCATGAATACGGGAAAAAGGAGTCACATAATTTTTATAGGGTCAAACCTACACTTGTTACTGGATAGTCAAAATTGTAGATTTGACCCTGTTTCTTCATTTATTCTTTCCTGATGGGGCAACCGGTGTAGTCTGTAAAAAGCATCTCGAGCTGTGTTTTCATTGAGGGAAACCGGGCCACAACCTGGGTCAAAGATCCGATGGCTTCCAAGGCAAAGCTCTGGATGGCAGGGCCCTTGGGTGGGTTGTCCTGCGGCCTGCCTGTGAGCTCGTCAAAATAACCGGTTATGGCATCGACGGCTTCCGGATTTCGCGCTACAGCCAAGAGCATGATGCCGACAACCTCCATATATGCTTTCATGACTTCCGGCTTATACCTGTCGGGAGCAAGAGCGGGCCCGCAGAACAACCGGGTAGTTGACAGGATGTCCGCTGCGGCTGCAGGCAGCCGCGCAATGGCTTCGCAGCCTGCAGCTACGCTAAAGAGCCGTGCGGCGCTGAGAGCTGCGCTTGGCTTCTTCTTATTATCGTATTCGCCCAGATAAAGAAGACTGTAGTGAATCAGCGTATTGGCAACTTCGGGTTGCCGGACGATATTATCCAGTAAGACGGCAACGGCTTGCATCCTGGCGCAGGCTGCGATGTCCCGAGGCCTGTCGAGTGCTGCAGCGGGCGGGCAAAACAGCTGGGCCAGTTCAGCAAGCGTGGCATTATCGCCGGGGTTGCGGGTCATGCCTTCGATAAGCGAGCCGACTGCATACATGCGCGCGGCCTGACCTATCGGTTTCAGGCGCTGGTAATCGGCCGCGGTGCCGCTGGCCCTGCTCAGCAATTCCGCCAGCGTATCGGCAGCTATGGGCTGCCGCGCGGCGCTTGCAAACAGAGATGAGCATGCCTGGAAATAGGCCTCCTGAACAAGATCATCGCGCAGGATAAACCGGGCGTTATCGAATGTGCCCAAGGTTGTCTGGTAGGATGTCAGGGTGGCGTTGTCGAAGGTTTCCGGAGTGCGCGCATAGGCATCAAGAAACAACACCATGGCAGCCGATCGGCTGCGCTGCGCGATAATGCTATCATAGCGTTGGTTGGCTGCATCGGCGTTTTGGACCCCTATAATTCCGCAGAGCTGTGCACAGATCAGTACAACGATTATCCTGAAATACATGTCTATTTCCTTTCCAATCCGGGTAAGTGCTGAAAAGCGATTTCGCAAAGAAAAAAGTATAGGGGAAATGGACGTTGGTGTCAAACAACCGGGGGATAGCTCCCCCGGATTTTGGGAGTTAAAGAGAAAAAAAATAGAAGAAAAATAGGACGAAAAGGAAAAATAGAGGACAGACAAAATATGTAAAAAAGACGGAATAAAATTTTTCGCACTGCGACAAATACTATGTGACTGAAAAACAGTAATCGCACATCGCTCGCAGGCGGAATTTTTTTATGCCACGAACCTCACGCCTCTTAATTCCCGGTCAGGCAACTGTGTATCATGTCATGTGACCCCTCAGGGTTCCTTTTCTGAGTAGGTTCGCAGCGCATTTCGCGATGCTCGATCGACAAGAGTAAATATCTCGTCTAAACGATGTTTTATCCTGGATGGCTTATGCCCTTGTATATGATGAAATTGTATATTGAACCTTAGAGTATATTCAAAAAATTCTTTATAGAGCTCGTGATTGCTTATCTGTCTGCCGGCTTTCGAACAATAGTTATTTTCTACCAACCGTTCCTTCCGGGGAAGTAGACCTACAATATTTTGCGAATCAGTAAAAGACGTAACCTCCTTTGCAGATATTTCTGACAACGCCCACAAAAGTGTCTGTAATTCCAACTTGGTAGATGATGTGTTTTCAAATTTTTTAATTTTGATACATTCACTCAGGTCGTCGATATTTTCAGGTTCCTTTGTAAATGCTATGTACGCGCCAAACCCAATGTCTTGCTGTGGATTCACACTACCGTCTGTAAAAAGAAACACGCCCATTTTATTGCAACAATTCTTGTACGGGGGTCAATATCGCTGATAATCTAACGCCCCTTTATTACCATGATATGCGCTGGTTGTATAACATAAGATCTCTCCCGTTGGTCGAAATGAATGTAAAAAGGTTCTAAAGGATTATTTTGTACCTCTTCTTTGCGTGCCCAAAGAAGGGGTACCCCCAAGAAAGGGCACCCCGGCGTTTCGCGCCCTAAAGGGTTCCCTCGCCGGGCACATGATCGCAGGGACGGCACGAACTCGCATAATTGGGTGCTCAGACAGCGTGCCGTCCGTATCCGCTCTCATGCACCCGTCTCGGCTGCGCTCCGATGGGGTTGAAAGTCAAAATCTAAAACATGAACTTAGAATGTTTAGCTTTAAAGGTTTTAAAACCCGTTGCAGCGTAGCCGAGCGAAGGTTGCGGGCGCGGAGAAAGGTCGGCAAGCTGTTTAAGTCCCGCGAGAAGCGGGATGAGTTCTTGGCGACCCCGCGTTCGTGCTCTTCGCGAGGAGAGCCGAAGGCCAAGCTGCTGGGCGCCTTTTCTTTGGTTCGTTGAGTCAAGGCTTCCAGTCTTGACCGCTACGCTCTTTGGACGAGCAAAGGGCTATAGCTGTCAGCCCAAATGGGCTGACTCAATAAACGAAAAAAAAGTTCTTTAAAAACTTTCCGTACCCGTTCTTTGTTTGTCCAAAGAAGGGGTACAAGATAATCTTTTAAAAAACTCAATGAACAAACTGTTTTAAGTTTTTCTGGATTCTGGCCTTCGCCGGAATGACGAGTGGAAGTGTGCAGATTATTCCAACAATTCTTGTACGAGGGTTAATATCGCGGGCAATTTGTTATAGCTCCAGGTTTCTATACTCTTCTAACCGGATAGTATATTCTGGAGTATCTGTAAATCCGCAGCTTTTCATTTCCGGGCAAAATCCTCGATACACACATTCAGGAACACACACACTAAATAATTCCGGTTCTTTCTCTTGCAATGATTGTAATACTGCTGCCCAGGCTTGCCGGGATTCTTTGGATGCACCGCTGCAGAGCCTTTTTCGTGATATGTTTATAACAGCTTGTGCATTTGCAATACATTCATGGGTAACCGGTGCAGATTGATTTTTTATTTCTCTGTCTTCCCCTGTTCGATCAGTCCTTTGAGTGCCTACAAAATGTTCAATGCCAACCTTATGGCGAACAAAGTGGACACTCACCCAATATCTCAGGTCAACCCATTTCCATTTAATAATCAATTGCCGAATTGGCGAATGTTCCGACAGCAGTATTTTCTTTTTCCAAGCAGATGAAGGCTCTTTAGTGCCTTTATCCATATTAACAGTTGTTCGTGCGGCATCGGCAACTTCACGCCAAGTACTTTTAATCTCTATAGTTTCTATTCTCATAGTCTTCCTAAAGTAAGTTGTTATAGCGCCGTAATCCCGCTAAGGCTTTGACTCATTACGTGAGTGCCACTCATAAACAAACGGCCCAACTTTATCATATTTGTTTTTTTGAAAGAGATAAATGGCTCCTAAAACAATAAACATAAAAGGTAAAAAAATTGACGTGCCTGAAAAGAAAATAAATCCTGTAATTATAAAGGCTACGATCCACCAATTAATATAACCGATCACACAGATATCTCTCGAAGATTCATTTACGTTAAGCTTACCGTGCATGATGGGGGTGTAGTTAACAAGTGTAAACTGGAGAAGCTTTTCACGGAATGCATATTCTCCATTTCCAATGTATTTAAATACTAATGAGGGTGTCATTGTCTTTTGGAACGCTTCGTTGAGGATTTCTTCGTTTATTGGAGTAGGTGCAGTTTCGTTAAATAGATATTTTTTTTTATAAATCGGTATGCCAATTCTGAAATAGGTTGGGTTCCATGTTGCCAAAAGTATCATCTCTATAATAGCTATGAGGAAAAATATAAATATTGGTTCAAACATACATATCACCTGCTCTAACGGTTGAAGTGAGGGGCGGCATTAGCCGTCACTCTCAACTGATTGGTTATGTTTTTGATAGTGTACCATTTTCAAGCATTGCTGCTTCATTCTGGAAAATAGCCATTGCAGTATTCATTTTTTTGAATCCCAGTTTTTTATAGAAACCTTCTTTGCCTGGATTTGAATAAAGTATAATCTTTTTGTGACCATCAGATTGGTCAACCAGACTTTGTATTATTTTTTTACCAAGGCCAATTCCCTGATATTCTGGATGAACTGCAATATCACAAATATAAGAACAATCTCTACCATCTGCTAAAGCGCGTCCTACACCAACAATTTTATTGCCATCATAGGCAAAACATTTGAACATACTATTTGAGAACGTGAGTTTTAAATCCTCTGGATTTTTCTCGCCTAGAGGTGCAATTCTATACAGCTCTGTAAGTTCACACCAATCTATTTCTGATTGATCATATTTTAATGTGATATTCATTTGTTCCTTTTACAACATAACGTTGCTGTTCACGGGCGCGCAGCTTTTTGCGCGCCGGTGCCGCGCCTTGTTAGGAGTTTTTTTACTATTGGGCGAAAGCTCCAATTATCCTGATTAGAATAAATAGTGCGAGTATTCCCGCCACAATTCTGTTGGCTACTCCAAAAGACTTGACCTCGCCATTTTTTTGATAGTACACATCACCAAATAGTAGAATTCCTATAGCAACAGGACTGATTGTGAAATACATTAGCCAAAAGAACCACTGTTTTCGATACGTAGGCACTTGGTCGTAGCTACCGTACAACGTGTTTGAATCGCTCATTATTGTTCTCCTTCAGGACTTTTTATCTTGGTTTTGTTTCACCTAACGCTCAAGGTCACTGGCGTAGCGGAACCACGTCCAGTGAAGTGAAATGTTAAGCTGAGATTATTTCAATTGTTGTTTTATTTATCTCATCGCGGTTGGCTGCAATAAAATCGTTCTGATATTGTTGATTTGTAAAAGCCAATACATAGCCAATTATTTCGCCTGAAAATTTTTGCTTTATTTTTTTTAAGCGTATAGGTTGGTAATAGCTTGTTTGTTCTCCAATTGGTTTTTGCAATGAATAAAACCAAAATACTAAAATACAAGCTATCAAATAAAACGATAACAGTATAATCGGAGTTGGTATTTGATTCATTATTGAATCAGGCATAAATGCTAAGGACACAAGCAGAGGAAAAAAAACGATAATGGCCATCAAAAATTTTGAAACCATACCGACTGGCTGACGTTTGGCAGTTTTTAAACAATTTGGACAATAAGGGAGTTCTTGTTTGATTGTAATCTCAGTGCCAGCAAGAAGCATAAAGCGCGACCGCTTTAATTCCGTAAGAACGGGGGAGAGAGCTGTCGTTGTTCCACAGTTGCAGCATCTGTTTAGTGGAGTTTTAATTTGAATATTGCTTTTTAAATCAATTTTCGAGCTATAAATGGTCATATTGCTCTCCCTTCTTTTTGCTTAACAATTAATATACGACGGTCGTATTTTCTGGAAATTTGTAGATCAGTGTGAAAAATAAATATAATATAATTTTAAGGTTGTCTATTGCTTTATAGCATTGTGGTCGTATTTTTTGTCTAATACCATGATATGCGACGGTAATTATTTCGAATGCACAGGGCTTTTGGATGGATGTGTTTGCGCCCGTTTGCTTGACAGTCACATGCGGCCACGACAAAGCATGGCCCTTCAGGATTTCTTCCGCTGGTCGAAACGACAGGAGAAGGGGGGCGAAATGACAGGCAAAGTATTAGTTCTTTAGGTTGGCAGCCCATGCCTCGCACGAGCGCAGGGCCTCTTCAGCCTGAAGCAGTTTTCTTTTTTTGCCGGGGGCTTTAACGGTGGGGCGGGGCAGAAGCCCGAAGTTTGAGTTCATGGGCTGAAAATTTTTGAGCTCTGATTCAACTAGGTGCGCGATCAATCCGCTAAGCATGGTTGCAGGTGCTGGCGCGGGTTTGCCCTGCTGATTAATCTCTTAAAGAAGCTCTTTTATTGCCTTATCTATTTCCGACTTATTGAACCCGCTTATCCGGCGGTAACCGAAATAGATCAGGGGAGTTCCCGAGCCTTCCAGCACGGTATAGTGGGTAGATGCATCTCCGGGTGTATTAATATTCAAATCTAAAAACTCGACACCCTGTGAATTAAAATACTCTCGTGCTTGTTTGACGTACCCGCATCTGTTATTTCCGTACATGACGGCCAAAGGATACCCTTCCTCGTCAAAATGCGTCATCATGGCATCCTCTTCCTGCTGCGTCAACACTTCCATGCCGTACGCCTCTGCAAGCCTGGATAAAATATCCTGTTTGTTATCCCCCAATGCGACGGTAGTACCGGAGATAATTTTCGGCGCATGGTGGCCACCGGTATAGGATAAAAATTCTTTCTGCCGGCTTTCATCCTGGGAAATATTTATTTCTTCATAGCTGATGTCACGGTAGTCCAGGTAATCCATGGCATTCTCGCAGGGGGGGCAGTTGTCAATTGTGTAAACGATGGTTGTTGGGTCCCCGTTTGCGTCGAAGGCACCTGCTTTGCCGCCAATAATGCCTTGTTTGTACAGAAAAAAGATCCCGCCGATTATGAGGATAAAAATGACCAGCTTTTTCAATTGAAATTCACCTTTTTGATTATCACGTACAGGTCCACCTAGAGGCTAATTACGACACCCCCCTGTTTTATTTTTCGCTTATTTGAGGTTAAAGGGGGCGGTTCTAATTACGATAAATATTGAGTTGGATAAACGTTAAATATAAAAATTTTTAATTATTGTCAATTTTTTTATATTTTTATGATCGTATTTCAAGAAAAAGTTTAGAGATCTCTCCTGTTGGTCGAGATGACAGGCGGAGAGATTGATGCACAAGTGTCATAGAATATTTTTTTGCCTTTAAGGTTTTAAACCCCATCGGAGCGCAGCCGAGACGGGTGCATGAGAGCGGATATAGGACGCCATGCTGTCTGAGCGATAGCGAGTTCAGGGCGTTCCCGCTAACATGTGCCCGGCGAGGGAAGTTTCGCCATCGGCGGAACCGCGAAACGCCGGGGCGGCTTTTCTTTGGTTCGTTTCTTTGTGCCGCACAAAGAAATGAACGAACAAATTTTTAAAATTTTCTGGATTCCGGCCTTCGCCGGAATGACGAGTGGAAGGGTGCAGGTTAGTCCTGCAATTCAGCCGTCCATGCCTCGCATGAGCGCAAGGCTTCTTCAGCCTGAAGCTGTTTCCTTTTCTTTGAGGGAGCTTTAATGGTGGGGCGGGGCAGAAGCCCGAAGTTGGAGTTCATGGGCTGGAAATTTTTAAGCTCTGATTCAACCAGGTGCGCGATCAAACCGCTGATCATGGTTGCAGGTGCTGGCGAGAGAGCGCCTTTGCCCTGCAGGGTGCAGGCTGCCTGCACTCCGGCCCACCAGCCCATGGCGATTGATTCCACGTAACCTTCAACTCCTGTGATCTGCCCGGCAAAGAATATGCGCGGGTTTGTTTTGAGCTGCAGCGTGTTTTGCAGCAGTGCGGGAGCCTGGAGAAATGTGTTGCGATGCAGGCTGCCAAAGCGTGCGAACACGGCCTGCTCAAGGCCGGGAATTTTACTGAACACCCTTTTTTGCTCGCCCCATTTCATGCGGGTCTGAAACCCGACCAGATTGAACAGGGTTGCTTCCGTGTTTTCCTGCCGTAGTTGGAGCACCGCGTAGGGCAGTCTTCCGGTATGCGGGTTTATGAGCCCAACCGGTTTCATGGGCCCGAATGAGAGAGTCTCTTTCCCTCGGCCAGCCATGACTTCAATCGGCATGCAGCCTTCAAATGGTTTCAAGCTTTCAAATTCGCGAAGCTCTGCCTTGTCTGCTTCCAGCACATCATCGATAAATTCGTAGTATTGCTCTTTTGACAGCGGGCAGTTGATGTAGTCGGCTGTGCCCTTGTCGTAGCGCGACGCACGCCAGGCAGCACTCATGTCGATTGAATCGACTTCAACTATCGGGGCGATGGCATCGTGGAAATACAGCAGGTCGCCTCCGACGAGTTTGCTTATATCTTCTGCGAGGGCATCTGAGGTAAGCGGGCCGGTTGCGATTATAATGATTCCCTCAGTCGGGATACTTGTCACCTCTTCGCGCTTGAGTTTGATCAAGGGATGATCTTCAATTGCTTTTGTAATGGCGGAGGAGAATGTATGGCGGTCAACTGCTAGTGCCCCGCCTGCTGGAACCTTGTGTGCGTCTGCTGCAACAAGTACTTGCGAGGCGCACAAACGCAGCTCAGCCTTGAGCAGGCCCGATCCGTTGGTAATGTTGTCGGAGCGAAGCGAATTGCTGCATACCAGTTCGGCTAGACCTTCCATGGTGTGGGCCGGTGAAAACCTTACCGGTTTCATTTCATGCAGTACAACGCGGCAGCCGCGATTAGCTGCTTGCAGGGCAGCCTCGCATCCGGCCAGGCCTGCGCCGATTATTGTAATTGATGACATAAAAATCTTTCTAAAATATTATAAATAATCGGACGCGCGGAAGCACGTCCCTCCAGAAAATTATGAGCTCCTGGAATTTGTGTTATGCCCTAGGTTGCAAGAGGTATTTCTTTTTGGAGGGCCATGCTTTTGCATGGCCGCATGAAATTCAGAGTCTCTTTAAAATAAGTTAGGTATGTTTTTTCTTTGGTTCTCGGAAGTTTGAAATTTTAAAATTGTTATTCCTTAGTTCTCTTTTTTTTTAAGGGTTTTTAACCCATCGGAGCGCAGCCGAGACGGGTGCATGAGAGCGGATATAGGACGCCATGCTGTTTGAGCGATAGCGAGTTCAGGGCGTTCCCGCTAACATGTGCCCGGCGAGGGAAGTTCCGCTGCAAGGCGGAACCGCGAAACGCCAAGGGTGTCTTTTCTTGGGGGTACCCCTTCTTTGGACAGGCAAAGAAGGGGTACAAAAAATCTTACAGTACTTTTTTTCGTTCATTGAGTCAGCCCATTTGGGCTGACAGCTATAGCCCTTTGCTCGGCCAAAGAGCGAAGCGGTCAAGCCTTTCAGGCTTGACTCAAAGCGCCCAGCAGCTGGGCCTTCGGCTCTCCTCGCGAAGAGCACAAACGCGGGGACGTCAAGAATTCGTTCTGCTTCTCGCGAAACTCAGACAGCTTGCCGTCCTTATTCCGCGCCCGCAACCTTCGCTCGGCTGCGCTGCAACGGGATTAAAAACCAATGACATCAAGCCGGAATCCAGGAAATTGACTTATTCTTCTTCTTCGCCGCCGCCCTCTAATGCGCGTGTGTACTTGCACGACTTGTTCGGGCATTTTATCCGTCGGCCCCAGCGCTTGGTAGTGTTCTCAACCAGGAACGGCGATTCGCATTTCGGGCAGTGCTCGTCAATGGGTTTGTCCCAGCTGGCAAATGAACACTTTGGGTACATTGTGCAGCTGTAGAAAATCTTGCCGCGCCGTGATTTCTTTTCAACAACGTCTCCGGCGGAGCATTCCGGGCATTTCACGCCGATTTCAACCGGTTTTACGAGCGGTCGGATAAACTTGCAGTCCGGGTACTTGGTGCAGCCGTAGAACGGGCCGTATTTTCCCTGCCGCAGCAAAAGCGGCGCGCCGCAGGTGTCACATTTTTCATCGGTGGTCTGGGCCGCCGCGCCTTCTTCGCCGTTTTCATTTGTCAGCGGGCGTACATAGCGGCATTCTGGAAATCCGCTGCAGGCAAAGAAGCGTCCGTATTTACCCAGTTTAATGACAAGTTCTTTTCCGCAGTCAGGGCAGATCTCTTCTGTTTTCTCGGTGGTGACATCGGACTTTTTCACTTCCTTGTCCTTGGTGTTGATGAGGTCGATAAAAGGCTTCCACCACTGCAGCACGGCCGGTTTCCATTCGGCCTCACCGCGTGATATTGCATCGAGCTGATCTTCCAGGCGTGAGGTAAAGCCGTAGTCAACGTATTGAGAAAAATGGGTGACCAAAAGGTCGCTTACCACCATGCCGACATCAGCCGGGATAAAGCGTTTTTTGTCAAGACGCACATATTCGCGGTTTTGCAGCACGCTGATAATGCTGGCGTAGGTAGAGGGCCGGCCGATTCCGTATTCCTCAAGCATCTTGACCAGCGATGCTTCGGTAAAGCGCGGCGGCGGCTGGGTAAAGTGCTGGTTGGGTTCAATTTCAAGCAGGTCGAGCTTCTGAGCTGGCTCAAGCACGGGCAGCATGCTCTCGTTTTCCTTCTCGTCGTCTTCCTTGTTGTCCTGGCCTTCGATATAGAGCTGCATGAAGCCCGGAAAGCGGAGGGTCGAACCGGTTGCGCGGAAGGTGTAGCCGGCACCGGCGCTGATATCGGCTGAGACCGAATCAATAATGGCCTGGGCCATCTGGCTGGCAACTGCCCGGCGCCAGATAAGTCCGTAGAGCTTGTATTCATCCGGGGAGAGGGCATGCTTGATGTCATCGGGCAGCTGCCCGGCATCGGTCGGCCGCACAGCTTCATGAGCCTCCTGGGCGTTTTTCGATTTTTTCCTAAAGGTACGCGGCTTATCAAGCGCAAACTCTTTGCCGTATTGGCGAACAATTACGCTGTGAATATCTTTGAGCGCGCTTTCGGCCAGCTCGGTGCTGTCGGTACGCATGTAGGTGATAAGACCGGTGGTGCCGCTGCCCACATCAATACCTTCATAGAGTTTCTGGGCAACCGACATGGTGCGCTTGGTGGAAAAACCCAGCTTGCGCGAGGCTTCCTGCTGCAGGGTGCTGGTAATGAAGGGTGCTGGAGGGGTGCGCTTGATCTGGCGTTTCTTGACGTCGCGCACAACATAATCGGCGTTCTCTAAGCTTTTCAGAACGTCCCTAGCCTGCTCTTCACTGGTAATTGTGAGCTTTTCCAGTTTTTCGCCGCCGGCTTCAATTAACTGGGCCTTGAACGGGCTTTGTTTTTCTTTGGGCGTGAGTTGCGCAACAATGCTCCAGTATTCCTTTTGATCAAAGGCGTTGATGTCTTTTTCGCGCTCGCAGATCAGCCTCAAGGCGACCGACTGCACTCTGCCTGCTGACAAGCCATAGCGGATTTTCTTCCACAGAAACGGGCTTAGGTTGAAACCGACCAAATAGTCAAGCACCACGCGTGCCTGCTGGGCGTCAACCAGGTTGATGGAAAGCTCCGACGGGGTTGCCAGGGCCTCTAGTATGGCCTCTTTCGTGATCTCATGAAAGGTGATGCGCTTGACCTCGGGTATTTTGCGCTTTGTGGGTTTCGCATCCGGCTGAAGGTTTAAGGCTTCCAGCAAATGCCAGGCAATGGCTTCACCTTCGCGGTCAAGGTCAGTCGCGAGATAGAGGGTTTCGACGCCTTTGGCCGCTTTTTTAATATCCTTCAGATATTTGCTGCTGCCCGGCAGGATTTGATACTTGGGGATAACATCATCGCCGATTTCAACCGAGCCCGGCTTGCTCGGCAGGGCCCGGATATGACCCTTGCAGGCCAGCACTGTATAATCTTTTCCTAAAAACTTGGAAATGGTTTTCGCTTTAGCGGGTGATTCGACAATGACCAGTGATTTGCTCATAATTGCTTTCCTGTTCCAGGTTGTTCCAAAACGCACATCTGCTGCGTTGCGTTCATCATTCGTCATTGCAGCGTACGAAACAGTACGCTTCATTCCTCATGACTTCGCGCGCCTTGCATCTGCGCATTTTTTAACAGCCTGTGTAAAAGGTCCTTTTTAACAACTTGTGTTGTATGTCGTTTGTAGTGTTTTCAGACTCAGGTGCTGTGTTTGACAAAATGTTTTCCGGGCAGTTGTTTCACATAACCGCTCAGTTCAAGCTCTAATAGGGCCGAGGAAATCGCGCTGCTGGGCAGACTTGTTTCACATATGAGCCGGTCGATGTGAATCGGCTCGGCGTTCAGCTGATCGTACACGCGCCGGGCCTCGTTGTCCAGCTCATCAGGTGCGGGCACGATTGCGCGCTCGGGCCGGGTGACAGCGCTTATGCCAAGCGCTTCAATGATATCCCGGCCGGATTCGACCAAGGCGGCACCGGAGCGGATAAGCTGGTTTGCACCCTTGGTCTTGTATGAATATATAGAGCCCGGTACGGCAAACACGTCGCGTCCCTGCTCAAGGGCTAGCCGGGCCGTGATCAGGGATCCACTTTTGGGTCCGGCCTCAACCACCAGGATACCGCGCGCCAGACCGCTGATGATGCGATTGCGGGCCGGGAAATGATAGCTGTCGGGTTCGGTGCCGGGCGTGTATTCCGAAACAATTGCGCCTGTGCGCGCTATTTCGTTATACAGGCGCCGATTTTCCGCAGGGTAGCACACATCGACTCCGCAGCCAAGCACAGCTATTGTGCGGCCCTTGGACGCGAGTGCGCCCCGGTGAGCGGCCGAGTCAATGCCTGCTGCCATGCCGCTTACGATTGTCAGCCCGCTTCTGGCAAGCTCGCGGCTGATATCAGTTGCAGCGCGAAGGCCGTAGTCTGATGCCCGGCGCGACCCCACAACCGCTATTGCGCTGCAGTCTTCGGGCTCAAGCTTTCCGCGTATATATAATAAAGGCGGCGGATCGTAGATATTCTTGAGCGTTTGCGGGTATTCCGGCTCGTTGTAGGTAACAATCCGTATATCAGAGTCTGCGAGTTTTTTCAGTTCGTGCTCAATTTCAGGGTTTTTCGAGCTGCTGCGCAGGGTCGCAATGATTTTAGAGGATATCCCGGCAATTTCTGCAAGCTTTTCGGAGGGCGCAGCAAAAATGCGCTCAGGTGTGCCGAATGCTTCAAGCAGGTTTTTACAGGCGACATTGCCGATGCCTGGAGTCAGGCGCAGGGCAATCCAGTCGTGAAGTTCGCTGTGCACGCTAGGTGCTCCTTATTTGTTTAACGACACAAAATTTGTACTACGCCTCAAAGGGCTGTTGAAAAGTATTTTTTATAGGAGTTTTCAACAGCCTGTTGAGCAGAAAGCACGATTTTTAGCGGTGACAGGAAAAAAAGTCAAGAAATAAAAATTTCAGGCTGCCCAAAAGCGCCCATCTGCTGCGTTGCGCTCATTATATTTAGTCGTTGAGATGTACAAAAAAATTCATACCCCTTCTTTGGACAGGCAAAAAAGGGGTATGAAATAATCTCTTAAAAACTTTTGTTGATACTTTCTTTGCGCGCTCCAAAGAAAGTATCCAAAGAAAAGGTGCCCAGCAGCTTGGCCTTCGGCTCTCCTCGCGAAGAGCACGAACGCGGGGTCGTCAAGAACTCATCCCGCTTCTCGCGGGACTCAAACAGCTTGTCGCCCTTTCTCCGCGCCCGCACACTTCGCTCGGCTGCGCTGCAACGGGTTTTAAAACCCTAAAACCTTTTAATTCCAGCCATCATTTTTTGAGCCTTTGATTCTAAGTTTTTTAACCCATCGGAGCGCAGCCGAGACGGGTGCATGAGAGCGGACATAGGACGCCATGCTGTCTGAGCGATAGCGAGTTCAGGGCGTTTCCGCTAACATGTGCCCGGCGAGGGAAGTTCCGCCGCAAGGCGGAACCGCGAAACGCCAAGGGTGTCTTTGAGTCAATCATAGATTGACCGCTACGCTCTTGGGGGTACCCCTTCTTTGGACAGGCAAAGAAGGGGTACAGAAAATCTTATAGTACTTTTTTTTGTTCGTTTCTTTGGACCGAACAAAGAAATGAACAAATAATTTTTTACTGGAAGTTTGGTTTTTAGGATTTGAGATTAAAGAGACGGCAGGCATTTGCTCCGGTGTGCTCAATAACGTCTTTAACGCTGGTGTTTTTCAGTTCAGCTACCTTTTCAGCTACAAAGCGAACATAGGCCGGTTCATTGCGCTTACCGCGATGCGGCACCGGGGTCAGGAAGGGGCAATCGGTTTCAACTAGGAGGTGCTCAAGAGGTATGTTTTTGACGACATCGTGAATCTGGGCGGCATTTTTAAAAGTGACCGTACCCGGAATTGATATCAGGAAGCCAAGATCAATACAGTCGCGGGCCATGGCAGCGTCGCCTGAGAAGCAATGCAGCACTCCTCCGCAGGTAGGTTTTTCTTCCCGTAAAATTTCCATGGTTTCGCTGTGCGCTTCGCGGTCGTGAATGACAACCGGCAGTTTTAGGCTTTCAGCCAGGTCAAGTTGGGCGCGAAACGCGCGAATCTGGTCTTCGCGCGGGCTGCGGTTGCGAAAGAAATCAAGCCCCATTTCTCCAAGGGCGACCACCTCAGGCTCTTTTGCGTGTTTTTCAAGGAAATCAAGCGCAGCCAGATCAAGATGTGAGGCATTGTGGGGGTGGATACCGATGGCGGCAGAAATAAAGGAATGCTTGCGCGCGATTTCAAGCGCCCGGCGGCATTCCTTCAATCCGATACCAATGGTAATGATGCGCTCGACGCCATTGGCGCGGGCACGTTCAATTACGGCTTCGCAGTCCTGTTTGAATTCGGATAGGTCCAAATGAGCGTGGGTGTCGATTAGCATACTGTCTTTCGTCCTTTTGCCGAAAGGCTGCTCCAAAACATCCGTCTGCTGCGGTGCGCTACACGCGGTGTACGAAACAGTACGCCTCATTCCTCATGACTTCGCGCGGCTTGCATCCGGGCATTTTTGAACAGCCTTTTAACTTGTAGTTTTTCTAGGCTTTAAAGCCTTTATTACTTAGTTCAAATTTTTTAATGTTTTGGTTTTTCTAACCCCATCGGAGCGCAGCCGAGACGGGTGCATGAGAGCGGATAAGGACGCCATGCTGTTTGAGCGGCAGCGAGTTCATGGCGTTCCCGCTAACATGTTCCCGGCGAGGGAAGTTTCGCCATCGGCGGAACCGCGAAACGCCAGGGGCGGCTTTTCTTTGGTTCGTTTCTTTGTGCCGCACAAAGAAATGAACGTATTATGTTAAAGATTCCCTGTTGCTAAAACTTAACTTTTGGCGGGGCAGCTGCTTCAGCCGGTGCCTCGTAGAATTCCGCTTTTTCAAAATCAAAGTAATCGGCAATCAGGTTTGAGGGGAATTTGCGCACAGCAACATTTAACGCTTTAACCGCTTCGTTGTAGCGGCGCCGGGCAACCGCGATGCGGTTTTCCGTTCCGGCCAGTTCATCCTGCAGGCGAAGAAAATTCTGGTCGGACTTGATGTCGGGATAGCGCTCAACCACCACCATCAACCGGCTCAGGGCCGAGGTGAGCTGGTTATTGGCCTCGATTTTTTGAGGAACAGTGCTGGCGCCGGCTACTTTTGAACGCGCCTCGGTCACACCGATAAAAACTTCTTTTTCCTGGGTCGCAAAGCCCTTGACGGTTTCAACCAGGTTGGGAATCAGGTCAAAGCGGCGCTGCAGCTGGGTGTCAACCTGCGACCAGGATTCCTTGACGCCTTCATCAAGTGTAACCAGATTGTTGTAGGTACCGCATCCTGAAAGCGTTACGCACAGGTAGAGTGCAGTTCCAATCGTTAGTACGTTGCGTAGTATTTTTTTCATAGTGTGTTCCTCCGTATGTTGTTACAGCGTGGTATCGTTTTTTTACGAGGTTGTTTTCGTGTCGGTCTCATCAAGGCTGTCCACAGCCAGGGCCAAACGGCGTACCTCTTCAATGTAGCGCTCCATGAGCGTAATTGCTTCGTTTGTGTTCGGGCGAATCTTTTCGTCCCGGACAGCGTAGAGCTCAGCGAACAGGCTGCGATTTAAACTGAGCAGTTCCTGCATGGTGTTCAGAAGGTTTTCGCGACTTTGTTGTGCGGGTTTTCCATGCAGATGAATAACCCCCTGAAAAATTGCTAAAAACGTGGGCAGGGAGCGCGTTATTAAATCCTTAATACGGCCTTTGTTGCCTGCGGTACCCAGAAACTGTTCGCGTAGCTGCAGCAGCTTGCCCTTGAGTTCGCGCTCGCATTGCAGGCGCAGCATATGGCGGTCAAACACGAGGTTCTTGAGCGGATCTTCTCCGCGCAGGACTTGATATGCGGCCTGAAAGTTCAGCATTTCAATGGGAAAGGTGTCAAGCGAGGTTTCAATATAGGCGCGGGTCAAAAACAGCGGTGTTGCTACGGCGCGGCGGCTCCATTTTTCAGTCAGCTTCAGGGCTTTGCCAAGCCGGGAGATACCGGTGTCCGTGAGCAGCAGCATGAAGTTAATATCTGATTTTTTGGGAATATATTCTCCGCGCGCGCAACTGCCGTAGAGAATAACGCTGAGAAGATCCGGGCCAAAGAGCTCTTCATAGTCGGCGCAAAAGGGCTCGAAAATTTCTTCAGGATTCTTAGGTATCTTTGACATCATAGTTTTTCTCCGATATTTTTAAGTAGGCTTTTGAAAAACACCCATCTGCGGCGTTACGCTTATCATTCGTCATTGCAGCGTACGAAAAAGTACGCCTCATTCTTCATGACTTCGCGCGTCTTGCATCTGAGCATTTTTGAACAGCCTGTAAAACTGTAGCTCTTGTTCTTAAAGTTTTAAGACCCGTTGCAACGATGCCGAGCCGGGTGCATTAGCGCGGATTAGGGCGCCAAGCTGTTTGAGTCCCGCGAGAAGCGGGACGAGTTCTTGACGTTCCCGCGTGCGTGTGCTTCGCGAGGAGAGCCGAAGGCCAAGCTGCTGGGCGCCTTTTCTTTAATTCGTTTCTTTGGAGCGAGCAAAGAAATGAACAGATCATTTTTAAACAGCTTGCAATTTTTAGCTGTTCGTTAAAATCCTCTTCCTGCTCCACCACCACCGGAAAGTCCGCCGCCGAAGCCGCCGAACCCGCCGCTGAATCCACCTCCACCGCCTCCGCCACCGCGTCCGCCGGACAGGGCAATAAGGAGTATAAAGGGCAGCATGCGCCGGCCTGAGCGTGTGCTCATCAGTATTACGAAAATAATAATCAGCACCAGCAGGGACAGCGGGCTGGCCCGCCGCCTGCCAACACCGCGCTGTTGGGAAGAAGCCTGTATCTGGCCGGTAAGCTCAATGCCAGCATCCTTTGCAATGACCTGGCCGACAGCGGCCATGGCATTGAACAGACCATCCTCAAAGCGATCCTGTTTGAGCAGCGGTACAACATAGCGGTCAAGAATGTTTCCCACCAGTCCGTCGGGCAGGATGCCTTCAACGCCGAAGCCGGTTTCAATGCGCACCCGGCGCTCCTCTACGGCCAGCATGATCAGCACGCCTTTGTCTTCACCTTTTTTGCCGATTCCCCAGGCCTCGAAGAGTTCATTGGTGAATTGATCCGGGTCCTGTTCGTCAAGGGACTTGAAAACTCCCACAACAACGGCTGTACCGGTTTTTTGCAGGATTTCAGCTGCCAGGCCTTCCATGCGCGCTTGAGCCCCCGCGGAAAGCACGCCTGCAAAATCGTTCACAGCTCCGCGAGGCGCGGGAAAGGCGCTATGTGCCTGTGGTGCCCCGCTCAAAGCTGTAAGGCAGGCCAGCAAACAGGCCAGCAACAGTGTGTTTTTTAAGCGCGGTCGTGAGGTATGGGTAGTTTGTTTATTCATAGGCTATCACTATAACCACCCCCAAGGGATAAGTCAACGAAACCCCCGATTTAATATGCTTTTACGGGGTAATCCTGCGCAGCACAGTCGTGCTGAGGGCCTTTTTGAGTTGACACTTTTGCCGCGCTCAATTATACTAATACGTTTGTTGGAGAGAGTATTTTTACCATACTTTATTACATATTTATTGGAGGATCATGACATGGCAAAATGGGCTTTTCTTTTTCCCGGACAGGGCTCTCAGAGTGTAGGAATGGGCAAGGAGCTTAAGGACAATTTTAAGGTTGCTGCGGATGTGTTTGCCGAGGCCGATGAGGCTTTGGGCGAAAGTCTGTCAACAATGTGTTTTGAAGGCCCCGAAGACGCGTTGAAACTCACTGCCAATACTCAGCCGTGCATTTTGGCGGTTAGTATCGCGGCTCTGCGCGTGGTGCAGCAGGAAACCGGGCTTGTGCCCGCGGTTGTGGGAGGCCACAGTCTTGGCGAATACAGCGCGCTGGTGGCATCAGGTGCCCTGACTTTTGCTGATGCCGTACGGGTGGTGCGCAAACGCGGTACGTTTATGCAGGAAGCCGTTCCGGTCGGCGTGGGCGGCATGGCCGCAATACTTGGCATGGATACCGCTAAGGTCGAGCAGATCTGCATAGATGTTGCGCAGGGCGAGCATGTTGCACCGGCTAATTATAACTGTGCCGGCCAGATCGTTATTTCCGGCCATATTGAAGCCGTTAAGCGGGCTGCTGCCAAGGCAGAGGCCGAAGGCGCTAAGCGTGCCGTGATGCTGCCGGTCAGCGCTCCTTTTCACAGCACACTGATGAAGCCGGCCGCGGACAGGCTGCTGACCGAAGCACTGGATCCGATTTCTGTCGGTGAGTTGGGCATTCCGGTTCTCTCCAATGTACTGGCTGATTTTTACCCGGATCCCGCAGAGGTTAAAGGGCTGCTTGCCCGTCAGGTAAACTCACCGGTTCGCTGGATTGAGGAAATGGAGAAAATGATGGCTGCGGGTGTTGATCGGGCTCTGGAAGTCGGACCCGGCAAGGTACTCTGCGGTCTGATGCGCAAAATCAGCCGTGATGTCAGCATGAAAAACGTTGAGAACATGGAATCACTTAAAGATCTCAGCGCTGCGTTGTAAGACTAGTATTACGTAAAGCAAGGGCCGAAGTATGTGAACTGCATGCCTCGGCCCTTTTTTGTTTTAGCGTTTTTTTACCAACATTTTATTTATATTTCTAGCCATTGTGAACTAACAGGCTTTTGGAGGGACGCGCTTCTGCGCGTCCGTTTGACAGACACATGCGGCCACGACAAAGCGTGGCCCTCCAATATCTCTCCCTTTGGTCGAGATGACAGGCGATCGGATTATTTTGTAGTTTTTTTGCCCTTGGTTTTAAGGTTTTAAGCCCCATCGGAGCGCAGCCGAGACGGGTGCATCCTTTCTTGGGGGTACAGAAAATCTTATAGTACTTTTTTTCGTTCATTTCTTTGCTCGCTCCAAAGAAACGAACCAAAGAAAAGGCGCCCAGCAGCTTGGCCTGCGGCTCTCCTCGCGAAACATTTGTTAACGGGGGCGTCAAGAACTCGTTCCGCTTCTCGCGAAACTCAGACAGCTTGCCGCCCTGTATCCGTGAATAAACGCTTCGCTCGGCTACGTTGCAACGGGTTTAAACCCCCTCACCCCAACCCTCTCCCACAAGGGGAGAGGGAGCGCTTATCGCTCGTCCCTAGAGTTGCAGAGGGGGCGATTATCCTTCGTCCAAGCTCTATCCTACAGGTGGTGATTGGGGCCTATGTTTTCCCCTCCCTTGAGGGGAGGGGATTAAGGGGAGGGTGCGTATAGAATACAGCCGTAGTGTGGACTGAAAAATCCCTGGATGCCGGCTTTCGCCGGCATGACGAAAAGAGACCTGGAATATGTATGGCTAAAATAAAAAGAAATCTGCTCCCGCCCTTAGGGTGCCTCTATGTTTCTTTGCAGCAGGTGCCAGCTCTTCAGAATAGTGAGTGCTGTTTCCAGAGGCGGATCTATGAGCTCGGGTTGCTCCTTTGAATCCTCAGGCGTCTTTTGCTCAGCCTTCTTGGCATCGTCTTTGGGAAGGTCATTCTTACCGTTTTTAAATTTCCGGACAATATCTTTTTCGCGAACGAATGAGGGGTCTTTTTCCTTGCTTGGTTGCAAGTCAATGCGGTCATGCACGATAATGTCGGGCGTGATGCCTTTTTCCTGGATGGAGCGATGATTCGGGGTGAAATATTTAGCCGTGGTGATGCGCAGACCAGAGCCATCGCTTAAGGGAATGACGGTCTGAACGGTTCCCTTGCCGAAGGTTTGGGTTCCGACGATAAGAGAGCGTTCGTGGTCCTGCAGGGCTCCGGCCACAATCTCAGAGGCGCTTGCGCTGCCGGCGTTTACGAGCGTGACCATGGGGTAGGTTCGCGCGGGATCATTTTTGTGAGCCAAAAACTGCATTTTTTGATTTGCATGTCGCCCCTCGGTAGTAACGATCAGGCCATCATCCAGAAATTCATCAGAGACTTTGACGGCCTGGTCAAGCAGGCCTCCGGGATCGCCGCGCAGATCAAGGATCAGGCCCATGAGCGCGGGTTCACGTTCATCAAATTTGCGCAGGACCTTTTTGCACTCGCGGGCGGTATTTTCCTGAAACTGGGCTATGCGTAGATATCCGTACTGCTCATCGATGACTTTGGAGCGCACGCTTATGATTTTGATGATGTCGCGCTCAAGCGTGAACTCCCGCGGTTCAGGAAACCCTTCGCGCATAATGTGAATGCTGACAGAAGTCTTGGGCTTGCCGCGCATTTTTTTTACCGCATCCATGAGGCTCATGTTCCTGGTCGACTCCCCCTCAATTTTGACAATGCGATCGCCGGTTTTAAGACCGGCCCGAAAGGCCGGTGTGTCCTCAATCGGTGAAACAATTGAGAGGACGTCGTCCTTGATGGTGATTTCAATGCCAAGTCCCCCAAACCGTCCCTTGGTTTCGACCTGCATTTCGCGGTAGATATCAGGCGGCATGAATGAGGAATGCGGGTCCAGGTTCGATACAATGCCCTCAATCGCGTTATACATTGCTTCCTGCAGGTCAACGTCGTCAACGTAGTTTTTTTGTATCAGCGCCAGGGCATCGGAGAAGATTTTAAGGTGCTCATAATTTTCATATTTTTTGGCACTCAGACTTGAGAGAGTGCCGTCAACAAGGATCAGGCAGAGCACAAGCGCGACAGTCAGCGAGAGAGCAGTTTTTTTATGCATACGTAACTCCTGCGTATGAATTGGATATCTTTGCTAAACAGTATAGCCGATAATGCCGGCGGCAGGCAAACCCAAAAACAGCACGTGCCTGCAGGGTGCTATGTATTGCCCCCTTTTTTTAGCCATTTTAGAGGGTTTTGAGGTTTGCCGTGAAGCCTGATTTCAAAATATAGGCCTGCACCCTTGAGTGAATTCGTATCGCCCACCTTCGCGATGGTCTCACCGGCAAAGACGACATCATCAACCTTTTTAAACAGTTGGGAGGCGTGCGCAGACAGGCTGTAGTAATGCTCGCCATGGTCCACAATAATCATAAGCCCGTAGCCTTTGAACCAGTCGGCGAATATGACTCTGCCGTCATGCACAGCCTTCACAGGTTTGCCGACAGGTGCTTTGATGGTAATGCCTTTTTGATAGGTGTAGGTTTTTAGCTCGGGATGTTCTGTGCGGCCGAACCGGCTGGTGATTTTACCCTTGACCGGGAAAGCAAGCTTGCCGCGTCTTTTGGAAAAGCGCACGCCGGACGACGTGTATTTCTTTTTTTTGCCGGGCAGTGTGTCAATGACCTTCTGCAGTTTTTTGGAGTATGTTTCCAGCTCTTTGAGTGCTTTGCGCTGCAGGGATTTTTCCCGCTGTATTTTATTAAGGTGCGTTGAGCGCTGCTGTTGGGTGTTTTGGATCTGGGTGCGTTTTTCAGCTATCCGGTCGCGTGCTGCAATGAGTTGTAATTTGCGCGTCTGCAATTCGGACTCAAACCTGCGCTGCCGCTCAAGTCGTGCAAGCGAGCGGCTTAGCAGGGCATGATCACGCTGCACGATTAGGCCGAGCGCTTGTTCCGTCCTGACTAAATCGTTATAGCTGTGGCTCGAAAGCAGAATGCGTAGTCCGCTGCGGCGGTAGTACTTATACAGTGCGCTGAGGCGTTGCTGCACTACCTCTCCCTGTTGGCCGGAATCCTGCTCCAGAGTCTGCATGCGTGTGCGCGTTGCGCGGATGTCGTCCTGCAGCTGCTTGATTTCTCCGGCGATAGTGTCGTAATCCCGGCTCTCCTGCAGCAGTCGTTTTTCGATTTCATTCAGGCGGCCGATGACTTCAGCTTCTTCTTTTTCGACCTGTTTGAGCTTTTTTTTCTGTTGTTTTATCTTGTCGGTAACATCCTGCAGCGAGGCGGAATTGGACTGAGCGTGCGCGGTTGGGCAGTGCACAAGCGGAGTGCTCAGCAAAAGACAGCATATCAGGAGATGAACGATTACCGGCATGATTAATTATAGTGCGCGTCAAGACGGTTTACTGAAAAGAAGCTGCCTGTGAGTCCAAGCAGCGCGCCTGCCGTAATAACGACCGCTGCCATCGGCCAGTCCAGAAAGACGTAATTGCCGGATCCGAGGTAGAAATGCAAGAGGGTGGCAAGATTGTCCATGGCCAGCGTTTCAACACCTATGATAATCAGCAGGGCTATGGCAGCACCGCAGGCACCCTGCAGGGCTCCTTCCAGCCAGAAGGGGAACTTGATCATCAAGCTGCCGGCGCCTATTAGTTTCATGATTTCGATTTCATCGCGACGGCTGTAAACCATCAATCGGATGGTGTTGGCAATGATACAGTAGGTGAATATGATTAAAAATACGCCAAGCACCAGGCAGAGAAGACGCGCCAGTTCAAAAAACGCGACGAAGCCTTCCAGCCAGCGCTGTCCGTATTCGATGTCGGCTATGGGCGGTGAGCGTGTAATGTCGGCTACAAAAATTTCTACGGCCTCGGTTGTGAGATAGGGCTTGCGCAGTTTGATTTCAAGCGATGCGGGCAGGGGGTTGTTTGGCAGGCCGAACAAAATGCCGTCCTGTCCATCGAGTGAACCCTGCAGAAGGGTGAGAGCTTCTGCAGGTGAGACACGGGTAATGTGTTCAACTTCGGGCCGCGCTGCAAGTTCCTGCTGTACCCGTTCCATTTCCTCCGGTTCGGCGCTCATCTCGAAATAGACGATGATTTGCAGCTGATCGGCCCAGGTCTCCATGAAGGCGGACAGGTTGAGCAGCAGCAGCAGCATTGAGATACACAGCGTGAACATAACGGTAATGGTTGAGGTTGTAATAAGGCTGAGCGCCAGGTTGCGGTACAGGTTCTGGAATGCGCTTGCGATACAGTAGCCAAATTGGGTGATGGCTTTAGCAGGGCTCAATTGAATGCCTCCTGCTTAAATGTATGACGGTGTTTGAAAACTGTGCAGCCATTTCGGGGTTATGCGTCGCGATCACGATGGTGGTGCCGCGTGCATTGATGGCTTTGAACAGTTTCATGATATCCTGGGCAAGCTGCGGGTCAAGGTTGCCGGTCGGTTCATCAGCCAGCAGCAGGCGCGGGTTGTTGACAATGGCACGGGCAATAGCGACCCGTTGCTGTTCTCCTCCGGAAAGGCACGGCGGCAGGGCATCTTTTTTCTGCAGCAGGCCGACCCACTTTAATGTCTGCCAGACCTTTTTTTTAATGGTTCTGCGGTTGACCCCCATAATTTCAAGCGCGAAGGCCACATTTTCAAATACGGTTCTGTTGTCAATCAGTTTGAAATCCTGAAATACAACTCCGATGCTTCGGCGCAGCGCTGGTATGGTCGAGGGCTTCATGCGGCTGATATTGACGCTGTTGGCGATAATTTCACCCGAGCTTGGGCGTTCCGCGCAAAACATCATTTTGAGCAGGGTTGTTTTGCCCGCGCCGCTGGGGCCGGTAATAAACACAAAGTCGCCCTTGTTTATTTTGAAACTGACATCTACCAGGGCCGGTATTGCGTTATTATAGTATTTTGATACTTGATGAATGTGAATCATAATTATTAGCAAATAAATATATATCTGTTTCTTTTACGTAACTTTTCAGCTCTTTAGCATATCGGTTTTTACAGGGCAATGCTTGAGGCTTTTAGGCCTCAGGTTGTTGAAAAACGCCCGTCTGCTGCGTTGTGCTGATTATTTTTTATTGTATAGCCGTAGGATTGAATCGTAAAGCGTGTCCATCGTTGTTGTTATTTCGGTTCTGGAGGGACGCGCTTCTGCGCGTCCGTTCGACAGTTACATGTGGCCACGACAAAGCGTGGCCCTCCAAGATCTCTCCCGTTGGTCGAGATGACAGGCAAATAGGTTGTTTCTTTATAGTCTTTTTTATTTTAAGGTTTTAAAACCCGTTGCAGCGCAGCCGAGCGAAGTGTGCGGGCGCGGAAAAAGGGCGGCAAGCTGTTTGAGTCCCGCGAGAAGCGGGACGAGTTCTTGACGTTCCCGCGTGCGTGTGCTTCGCGAGGAGAGCCGAAGGCCAAGCTGCTGGGCGCCTTTTCTTTGGTTCGTTTCTTTGGAGCGAGCAAAGAAATGAACATAAAAAATATTTTAAGATTTTAAAACCCCTCACCCCGACCCTCTCCCACAAGGGGAGAGGGAGCGATTATCGTTCATCCAAAATCTTTCTTACAGGTTGCGATTGAGGTGTATGTTTTCCCCTCCCTTGAGGGGAGGGGATTAAGGGGAGGGTGCATATAGCAGACGAATGTTTTTCAGCGGCTTGCCAAAGCGTCCGTGATATCGGTCTCAGGTATAACGCCTTCCCGCACGAGTCGAAACGGTTTTTGGGAGATATCATAAACTGTTGAGGGCACGCTGCCCGGGGATGGTCCGGCATCAATAACGATATCGGCTTGCTCAAGAATATCAGCGGAAATCTCACTGATAGATGTCGGGTTGGGCCCGCCGCTGAGATTTGCGCTGGTAGAGGTGATGGGTAGGCCGCAGGCCGACATAAGGTGGGCAGCAGCTGCGCTGCTGGACACGCGGCACCCCACTGTTTGGCCCCCGCCGGTTACAAGATCCGACAGGTCAGCGGCAGCCGGCACGACCAGGGTAAGCGGACCGGGCCAGAAGCGCTCTGTGAGAATCTGCGCCTCAGGAGGCGCGTGGATGCTGATGCGCTGCAGGTCGTCTGCCCGTGGCAGCAGCAGCAGTACCGGTTTGTTTTTATTACGGTTTTTGAGATTAAACAGGCGCTGCAGGGCCCGTTGGTCGTCGAAGCGAACACCGATGCCGTAGACGGTCTCGGTCGGATACACCGCGATGCCTCCCTGCATAATAATGCGCGCGGCAACGTGCAGGGCCTGTTCGTTTGGGTTGTTTGGGTCAATGGTTATGACGGTCATGGCCGGCTCTCTATTTTTCGTACTGCTGTACGTCTGAAGAAACTGACGGAAGAGTATTTTTCTCCCGTGTTTGATAGTATGTGAGTGAGATGCGGCTGGAAAAAATTACAGGGTTGCGTCAGCCGTTCCCCTGGGCAGTACGTCTTTGATGTCGAACAGCACCGACTGAGGCTTCTGAAGGCGGCGGATACCCTCAACCCCCATCTCGACAAACTGTTGGTGCGCAACAGCGACAATAACGGCATCATACTGTTTTGATGGAACATCTCGCAGCGTTGTAACACCGTATTCGTGATCGGCCTCGGCGGGATTGACCCAGGGGTCATAAATATCGACATGAGCGCTGTAGTTTTGAAGTTCGCGAACAATGTCAATGACGCGGGTGTTGCGGATGTCGGGGCAGTTTTCCTTAAACGCAAGCCCCATGACCAGGACGTTGGAGTCGACTACATGAATGCGCTTGCGAGTCATCAGCTTGATAACCGTATCCGTTACGTAGAGCCCCATGGTGTCGTTAATGCGACGACCGGCGAGGATGACTTCGGGATGATAGCCTATTTCCTGTGCCTTGTACGTGAGATAGTAGGGATCGACTCCAATGCAGTGTCCGCCGACGAGACCGGGCCTGAACGGCAGGAAGTTCCACTTGCTGCCGGCGGCTTCGAGTACCTCCAGGGTATTGATGCCGAGGCGATTGAAGATCAGGGAAAGTTCGTTGATCAAGGCGATGTTGACGTCCCGTTGGGTGTTTTCAATGACCTTGGCAGCCTCGGCTACTTTGATGCTGCTTGCCCGATGTGTGCCCGCCGTGATGATGGTGCCATACAGGGTGTCAACGTACTCGGCTGTTTCGGGCGTAGATCCCGAGGTGACTTTTACAATGCCGGTTACCCGATGCTGTTTGTCGCCGGGGTTGATCCGTTCGGGACTGTAGCCTGCAAAGAAGTCGGTGTTGAAGCGTAGGCCTGAAGCGCGCTCGATAATGGGTATGCAGTCATCCTCGGTGCAGCCCGGATACACCGTTGATTCGTAAATCACTACGTCGCCTTTTTTAATGACCCTTCCGAGTAATTCGCTTGCCCGGTGCAGCGGTGTGAGGTCGGGGCGTTTATGCTCGTCGATGGGAGTAGGAACTGTGACGATATAGGTGTTGTATTCTTCGAGCTGAGCTGTGTCGCTCGCGTAGCGCAGCATGGTCGCGGAGGCGAGTTCGGCGCTGTCCAGTTCAAGTGTGCGGTCCCGGCCGCTGTTGAGTTCTTGTATGCGTTCGGTATTGATATCAAAGCCCAGAGTTGGAAAATGTTTGCCGAATTCAACCGCTAGCGGGAGGCCCACATAGCCGAGCCCGATAATAGCTATTTTTGTGTTGGAGATCTGTAACATATTGATTCCTTGGTAAAGATTATTTTTGAACGGGGCAAGTATAGGAAGTGTGCACATACCTGTCAATACAAAGTTTGCCAATTGCTTCGTCTGGATTGTGCAGTCGTTCGGTACGCAGTGCAGCGAGTGTTATTTTACTACAGAAGCCCCGGGACATTTTTATTGACTTGCCAGTGGGCTTTTCCTATAGTTACCGAACGTGAAAGTGAAATTTTACCCGAGACATGCAGTACAGGAGACGCATCGATGAAACAAGCTATAGTATTTGCAATTGCTGTTGCAATCGTTTTGACAGGTTCACAGACATGCCGTGCCCAGGACGCATCATGGGAGAACGGCGGGCCGAAGTATATTTATGTAAAGCCGATCAAAAAATCGCCTTTTCATATGCCGTATGATAAAACGCTTAAGTGCGTTGACTGCCATAAGTGGGACGGTGTCGATGCCTATACGTCGGCAACCATGGCGCTGAAAAAAAGCAAAAAGGGTCGATTGCCGCAGCCGGTCATCAAGCAGGCTGTACTTGAAACCCTGAAGGGAACCGGTGATTATCGTGAAATGTACACCATAGCTACCGCGTTCAATAATGAGCCCCTTGCAACCTGTATGGAGTTCACGCTTGACCCCGAGACCTTTACTCTGGTTGCCTCTTCGGAGAAACAGACCGAAAAGCTTTTTCACATTGCCGCCAATCCCAGGGTGTCGATGGTCTACGTAAAGCAGCGCGATGATTATAGTTATTTTACCGATCCCCTGGGCGTGCAGATTAATGGAAAAGCCGTGCAGTTGAAATACGGTGATCCCGGTTTCGATGAGGCGGCAATTATTTGCCTTGATTCGACCATGAACCATATGCCCGAAGCAATGAAGGCGAAAATGTCGCGTGAAGCCATGTTGGCCGTTGTTAACAAAAACCAGCTGATCACCAAAATTATTCCTGAGCGAATCGTAATCACCAGCGGTGATTTCATTCGGCAGGGCCTGCACAGAAAACAGATATGGGAAGTTGAAAAATAGAGTCCTTCTTTGCGGGTATCAGGAAGTTTTAAAAAAGCAAAGCTTTATTAGACGGTCGGCTTGAATACGCGGCCGTTTATCTCAATCTCACCGGGCCCGACGGGCTGGCGCCGCGGGCGTGACACCTCAAACCCCGTATCAGATATAATCTTAAGCGCACATCCTGACTTTGGTCCTCCTGCGGCGGCCCAGCGCTGTGCTGTGTCGATGTTGTGTTCAACGACTTGATGGCAGCCCAGTTCATTGGCCGCCATGAGATGCTCAAGCGCTTCCCGCAGATTGCCCTGCCTGGCCGCAGTGCAGGCCAGCAGGTTGCGGCACAGGCCCGGCAGCGGGTGATCGGCATCAAGCGCCTGATGGGCGGCCTGCTCAGCTGCTTTACACTCCCCCGCGCGTAGCAGGGCATCAGCCAGATCCAGATGCGCGAGCGCAAGATCCGGAAACAGTCGTACACCTTCACGGCACTCACTGACACTCAGGCGTTTAACCTGCTGCAGCCCGCTGTTGTGCAGCAGCCAGTCTCGAAGCTCCTCGGCTTTGGATCTATTGTTTGTGGCCAGGGGTTGCAGCTCAAAAAAAGTATCTGTAAAAAAACACTGCGGGCCGCAGGCGCCGCTTTGAATCGCGCGCTCCCATTCGCGTGTTCCCGGCAGCAGGGTGAAGGGGTTGAAAATAGCCTCGGTCGGTCCGGCTTCACGAATAAAGGTGAGGCTTTGCTGCAGGGTTGCCATGGTTTCGCCGGGGCTGCCTACGATCATGTAGTAGCGAATCGGTAATCCAACTTGGCGGGTAAGCCGGGTTGCTGTCTGTACCGCGGCGGGGGTGATGTTTTTGTTTAGCCGTTTTAAGATGTTTGGCGCGGCGGATTCAACCCCGAGGCTGATACGCTGGCATCCGGCCCTGCGCATAGCTCTTAGCAGTTCTTCATCCAGAACGTCGGCTCGTGTGTCGCAGCTCCAGGCAATGTTCAGTTTCCGCTCGCGAATACCTTGGCACAGGTCCAGGGCCCGTTGCCGGTTGGCGGTAAAGGTCTCATCCTTGAAGGCTAGTGCACGTTGGCCATGCTCGTTTACCAGGGTTTCCAGCATATCAAGGACATACTCTGCTGAGTGTGTGCGGCAGCCCCGGCCCCAGAGCGCGCTGGAGGCGCAAAACGAACAGTCCCACGGACAGCCGCGCGCGCTCAGCACGATGTGGTCATCGAAATAGCGCACGGGCGGAACCAGACGGTCGAGATTATCAATCAGCTCACGCGGCCCGGCGCTGCGCGGCCCATTACCTGTGTTCCAGGCAGTGCCGGCAATCCCGTGTGTCGTCTTCCCGTTTTCAATCCGGCTGATGAGTTCCATGAGCGTTTGCTCGCCTTCGCCGATCACAATTGTGTCGATCGAGCTGCAATGCGTGAGTATTTCGTGCGGAAGGGTTGAGGCATGCGGGCCGCCCACCGTGATGTGCGCCTTTGGGTGCAAGCGCCGGATCAATTTCGCCAGCATCAGGGTGCCGCGGCGGTTCTGAGTAAAGCAGCTCAGCCCGTACAGATCCGCTGCAGTCTTCTTGATAATATGCTCAATGTCCTGCCAGGCAAACGTAAAGAGGTTGAGTACACGCACGTCATGTCCGGCTGCGCAGGCCTGCGCGGCAAGACTCAGTAGACCCATCGGGATATGTTCACTGTCTCCGCGAAGGCATTGTTCAGAGCGCAGGCCGGGCGGAGCCCCGTCCTGGCCGAAGGTAGCGGTATCACCCTTAGGGGCCAGTTTCCAAGGTGGAGGATATATCAATACAATTTTTAGCATGTGATCCTGTTGGGCTGTCCTAAAACGTCCATTTGCTGCGTTACGCTTATCATTTGTCATTCCGTCGCAATCCGGAATCCAGAAGATTTCAAAAACTGTTCGTTCATTGAGTCAGCCCATTTGGGCTGACAGCTATAGCCCTTTGCTCGTCCAAAGAGCGTAGCGGTCAAGACTGGAAGCCTTGACTCAACGAACCAAAGAAAGGCTGCCCAGCAGCTTGGCCTTCGGCTCTCCTCGCGAAGCACTGTATCGCGACGGCGGCAAAAACTCGCTTCGCTCAAATAATTCCCGCCTTATTCCGCTCTCCAGCGCTTCGCTCGGCTGCGCTGCAACGGGATTAAACCCCAAGATTTGCGGTGCTAGCCTTTGATTTACCTGAGGTGTCTTGAAGCTGAGTATTTTTGAACAGTCTGGGAAAATAATGTTTTAACGTCCCGCTATACTTTGACAATCCAGCGTCTTTACTTTATAATCGTTGGGTTAGGAAAAGCAAGCTTTAACAGGCCCTTGAAAAAAGTCACTCTGCTTCGTTGCGCTCAGAGTTCTTCACTGCGGCGTACGAAAAAGTACGCCTCATTCCTCCTGAAATCGCGCGTCTTGCATCTGAGTATTTTTGAACAGCCTGTAAATAACCTGTAGGTATAGATAGATCGGGAAAAATTTGAGTTCCATGCGCCATATTCGTAATTTCAGCATCATCGCCCACATTGACCACGGCAAATCAACTCTTGCTGACCGTCTGATTCAAAGCTCTGGGCTTGTCAGCGACCGTGATTTTCATAACCAGCTGCTTGACAACATGGATCTTGAACAGGAGCGCGGCATTACCATAAAAAGCCAGACCATTGCCCTGCCGTATACCGGCCCCGACAAGCAAAAGTATGTTCTTAATCTGATTGACACCCCCGGTCATGTTGATTTTTCCTATGAGGTTTCACGTGCCCTGGCATCATGCGAGGGTGTGCTGCTGCTGGTTGATGCTGCTCAGGGAGTTGAGGCTCAGACACTTGCCAATTTGTACGCGGCCATGGAACATGACCTGACGATTATTCCGGTTATCAACAAAATCGACTTGCCCGCAGCCGATATTGAGCGGGTCAAGGAGGAAATCGACGCTGAGTTGGGCCTGGATTCGGATAAAGCCCTGCTGTGTTCGGCCAAGGACGGCATTGGTATCGAAGAGGTATTTGAAGCTGTTATCGAGCGTCTGCCGCCCCCAATCGGCGATCTGGCTGCGCCCCTGCAGGCCCTGATTTTTGATGCCAACTATGATCAGTTTCGCGGTACCGTGGTCAGCTGCCGGGTGTTCAACGGATCGCTCAGGGCAGGTGATACTATCCGGTTCATGTCCAATCAGGCAACGTACCGGGTCGAGGAGGTCGGCGTGTTCCGGCTGAAGCTGGAAAAGCGGCAGGTACTGTCGGCCGGTGAGGTCGGCTATATTATTGCCGGTATTAAAACCGTTGCCGACACCCGTGTGGGCGATACCATTACTCTTGATGACAATCCGGCTGCGAAGGTGGTTGGTGATTTTAAAGAACCCAAGTCCATGGTGTTTTCATCTGTGTATCCGATCGCGGCCGATGATTATCCGGGACTGGTTGACGCCCTTGAAAAATACAAGCTTAACGATGCCGCTCTTAACTATCAGAAAGACTCTTCCGCGGCTCTGGGTCAGGGTTTTCGTTGCGGTTTTCTGGGTCTTTTGCATTTGGAAATCGTGCAGGAGCGCATGGAGCGCGAGCACAATCAGGCCATTATCATGACCGCCCCGTCGGTACAGTATAAGTTTATACTCAAAGATGGAAGTGAGCTCACCATTGAAAATCCGCAGTACTATCCCGATCCGATGGCGATTGAGACCGCTTTTGAACCCTATGTGCGTATTAATATCATTATCCCTGAGCGCTACATGGGTGCGGTTATGAAGCTGTGCACGGACAGGCGCGGCAGCAACTCGCGATTTAATTATCCCTCTCCCAAGCGCATTGAAATCAATTTTGATATGCCGCTGGCAGAAATTATTTATGATTTTTATGATCGTCTTAAAAGCATTACCCAGGGTTACGGTTCTTTCGATTATGAATATATGGATCACCGGCCCGGCGACCTGGTGAAGATCGAAATGATGGTGAACCATGAAAAGGTCGATGCACTCTCCTTTATCAGTCACCGTGATAACTCGCGGCCACGTGCCCTGCAGTATTGTGAGCGGCTCAAGGAAGAAATTCCGCGACAGATGTTTAAAATCATTATTCAGGGTTCTATCGGTGGTAGCGTCATCGCCCGCTCAACCATCAATCCGTTTCGCAAGGACGTAACCGCCAAATGCTATGGCGGAGATATCAGCCGTAAGCGTAAATTGCTCGAGAAACAGAAAAAGGGCAAGGACCGCATGAAAATGGTAGGTAATGTCCAGATTCCACAGAAAGCATTCGTTGCAATCCTTAAATCCGAAAAAGACTGAGCCTGCGGCCGGGCTGTATATTCACGTGCCGTTTTGTGCCTCGAAATGTCCCTATTGTGATTTTTTCTCAGTTACCGCAACGGACATGATCGATAGCTGGCTTGAGGCCCTATGCCGCGAGCTTGACCTTTATCGTGAACAATTCCCGCGTTTTGAAACCGTGTACCTGGGCGGCGGAACACCCAGTCTGTTGAGTGATCAACAGCTTGGCAGCCTTATGGAATATGTGCGCCGCAGTATATCTATTCTGGATGGCGCCGAATGCACCATTGAGGTTAACCCCGATGACGTAAGCAGAGAGAAGGCGGGCTTGCTGCGAGACTTGGGCTTTAACCGTTTGAGCATCGGCGTGCAGTCATTTAATGACCGACTGTTGAGCCTGCTGCAGCGTCGCCACACTGCCTTGCAGGCCTGCGAAGCTGTTGCACATGCAGCAACGGCCGGGTTTGATTCGATCAGTCTTGATCTTATGTTTGGTCTGCCCGGACAGGATTGGGAGGCCGAGCTTGCGCAGGCTGTTGCGTTTCAGCCCGGGCACCTGTCCTGCTACCAGCTTACCATAAAGCCCGGCACGCCTTTCCACGCTTTGCAACAGTCGGGCGAGTTTGAAATTGCGTCTGAGGAAACACTTGTACAGTTGTTTATGCTTACCGATTCTATTCTTGACGATGCCGGATATGCGCATTATGAGGTTTCAAATTTCGCGCGCGGGATCGAGTATGAGGCGCGTCACAATAGCCGCTACTGGCAGCATCTTCCGTATCTTGGCCTTGGTCCCTCGGCACATTCTTTTGACGGGCGTACGCGCTGGTGGAACACCGCTTCGTTGCCGGAGTACTGCCAAAGTCTTGCTAAGGGCAGCCCGGTTGTTGGCCGGGAAACGCTCACCCCGGAACAGCTGCGTCTTGAGCGCCTTATGCTGGGCATGCGTACACAGCGCGGTATTGCCCGGGAGGATGTCTCGGCAGATGTGAGCGTGCTTGAGCGGCTGGAGCGCGCGGGGCTGGTTGTTGTTCATGATGCCCGCGTGGTTCCGACCGCGCGCGGTATGCTGTTTGCCGACCGGCTGCCCTTGGTGCTTGAATAAGCCATGCGCATATCAGCTTGACAGGTGTTCGGCACAGGCTTAGAATCTGTTGTGCGGAAAGCGTGATTGCAAACAACTGACCGAGGACAACGCGCAGGTGTACGAAGCTCAGGGTTTTCTATAGTAGGAGAAGGGATAGAGGTTTGCTGGAGGAAAATCAGATTAAAATACTTATGGGTATGCGTGAGCTTGAGCAAAGCCTTGCTGAAATGTACGCGCTGTTTTTAGAAAAATTCCCCGAGCATAAAAATCTGTGGTCTGTTCTTGTTAAGGAAGAGCTTGAGCATGCCGAAGCGGTTCAAAAACTCTACCAGCTTACCTATAAAAATGACGCAGCTTTTTCTGAAGCTTCCACCAGGCTCTCTGCCGTTGAGTCCATTATCGACTATGTGAAAAAAACCTGTGAAATTGGCCGTCAGGACGCTTTGACTGCAGAGCAGGCGCTTGAGTTGAGCCGCGACATTGAAAAATCGATGATTGCAAAAAATATTTTTAAACATTTCAAGGTGCGGCTGGAACATTCCAGTTTGCTGAACTATCTACGGACCAGCTCGGAGAATCACGCGCAGCTTGTAGAGGAAGAAATCAAGCGCCACAATAAAAGGCGTTAGGCGTATCTGGTTATCAAAGCTCAGCGTACGTCTCTTCTTAACTGTCGTGACCGGGGCGGGGCGCGTTGGGGCCTACGTACCCGCACGGTCGCTGATACTATTCGGTAAAGGTATGTACCGTTTTTCCAAACGACTCCTTGATATTGCGGTTTGCCTGTGCGTCCTTCTTCCGGCGCTGCCGGTACTTATTATCCTCTGTATCTGCATTCGCGCTACCATGGGCGCCCCGGTATTTTTTTGGCAGCAGCGGCCCGGGTTTCTCGGGCGTTCCTTCAACCTGATAAAATTCAGAACTATGCGTGCACCCGTTTCGGGTGAGGATTTGGCCTTAACCGACGCACTGCGTTTGACGAGGCCGGGGTATTTTTTGCGCGCTCTTAGCCTTGATGAACTGCCGACCCTGTTCAATGTGCTGGGCGGCAGTATGAGTCTAGTCGGCCCGCGACCCCTTTTGATGCAGTATCTTAAGCGCTATTCGCCGGAGCAGGCCCGCCGTCTTGAGGTGCAGCCCGGCGTGACCGGTTGGGCCCAGGTCAACGGTCGTAATGCCATCAGCTGGGAGGAAAAGTTTAAATTGGATGTGTGGTACGTTGATAATTGCTCAATCGGGCTTGATTTAAAAATTCTGTGGATGACGGCCCTGAGCGTTTTAAAGCGTGAGGGTATTAGTCATGCTGGTGAAGCTACCATGCCAGAATTTATGGGCACGAAGGACGCGGATCAGGATCAGTAGTGCTGGCAGGCTGCCCCAAAACGTTCGTCTGCTGCGTTACGCTCGTCTTTCGTCTTTGCGGCGTACACAAACGTACGCCTCATTCCTCATGACTTCGCGCGCCTTGCATCCAAACATTTTTGAACAGCCTGAGTGATGTCGTGTGCTCGTCATTCCGGCGCAGGCCGGAATCCAGTTCATTTGATGTTCAACATCGAACTTTGAACGTCAAACATTGAATAAAAAACTAAAACCCCCAAGCAAAGAGACTAAAATCTCAACACCCCTCACCCCGATCCTCTTCCACAAGGGGAGAGGGAGCAAACTATCCTTTGCTCAAACTTGTTTTAGCAGATGGAAATTGGGCGTATCCCCCCCCTCCCTTGAGGGGCGGGTGTCTATAGGGTACAGCCTGAGAAAAAACATTTTCTAACAACTTCTCAGGCTGTAAGCATGTCTGATATGACAAAGTCCCTGTGACTATCTGGTCACAGGGACTTTGTTTTGTATTTTTTTGCAGGAAGCGTACCGGGAACCACCTCCCTGTCAGGCATGCTCTTGTTTTGTTACCGCTTCAGATTTGATCCTGTTCAGCAGTTCCGCGAGCACGGGTTTGACATTCTCGCGGATATCACCCGCAACGATAATAAAAAGCAGGTCGTCGCCGGGTTTTAGGGCGCCGGATTTGGCTTCAACCAGCACTTTGTAAATGCCCGGTTTTTGTTCGTATTCGCTCCGCAGGGATTCAATTCGGTCAAGGTCGGGCGTAACGTCAATTGATGAAACCCCGGAGTGGTCCTTGCGGGACCAGGCCCTGACAACGCCGTTATGGATGAGGACCATACCAACGTTTTCCGCAAAACCGGGGTCTTTTTTCAGCTGTGCAAGTGTCTGCGTGATATCCATAATTGTTTTTTGCTCCTGTGTTGTTGAGAATTTCTGTGAATGTAGTCTGCCGCTGGCTTTATTATTCCCGGGTATTCTTCTTTCTTTCTTTTAAGCAGCCCGATTGAAAGGCCAGTCCGGCAATAAAAAACAGTACAAGCAGGCCAGGAAAAATATACGGGTTTGAACTTATCCACGGTTCGATCCATGGAAGCAGGCCGTTTGTCAGCAGCAGTGAGCCGCACAGCGCTGAGATCAGTGCAATAAAAAGACGATACATTAGCATGCTCATGATACCGCTTGCCAGCATGATGGCCACAACCCAGATGCTATCACCCAGAAAGGTTCCGGCAATACTGCCGCCGAGGACAACTCCCAGCATAAAGAAGCTGACTCTCAGCAGGCTGCGCAGCACAAGCGCACAGAGTACACCGGCGATAACGGCAATGACCAGGGCCGGCAGCGGTTCAAGGCGTGCGGCAAGCCACACATAGCTGCCGAGCCCTGCAAGCAGGCCGGAAAAACAGACAACCGAAACACTGAACAGGCGTGCGCCGAAAAAGCACAGCAGCAGACCCAGCGCGATGTTCATCCATCCATCGAACGGCGCAAAAGCACCGGGCACGCTGAATGCAGCCAGATACTGCGTCAGGTCAAGCCTTGAGAAGAAATTATGTATCAGTTCTTGTATGGTATTCAAGATTTCTCCTTATATGTGACCAGGGTGCGTATGCAGCAGGTTACTATCCGGCTGTATTATGTGGCGAAGTTCAGCGCTATGGTTTTTGATAGACTGAACTTGCTACGGGTTTCAGGTTAGCGGGAAAGCCGGCCAGGGACTCTGAGTGCCCGGTGAAGAGATACCCTCCCGGAACCAGTTTATCGGTGAAACGGTTGACAAGCTTTTCCCTGGTGGCCCGATCGAAATACATCATGACATTACGGCAGAAGATGGCCTGCAGGGGCTCCTTGATTGGAAAGGCGCTATCCAGGAAGTTAAGGCGTCTGAACATGATGGTTTCGTGCAATGCCGCGATAACGCGCAGCTGGTTGCTGTCGCCTGTTCGGGTGGCAATAAAGTATTTGTGCCGGTACTCAGGCGGAATATCTTCAAGTTGATCGCTATCATACACGGCGGTTTTAGCCTTGTCCAGGGCACGCTTGGAAAGGTCGGTCGCAAGTATGGCATAGCGGAATGCTGGGTTTTTTTCAACAAACTCGTTGAGCACAATGGCCAGGGTGTAGGGCTCCTGGCCGCTGGAACAGCCGGCACACCAGATTCTGAAGGTGCTGAGACGGTGTCGGTCATGCTGCTTCATGAATTCCGGCAGGACCTCTGAGACTAGGTAGTCAAAATGAGGTTTTTCGCGGAAAAAACCGGTTTTATTCGTAGTGATTACATCAAGGAAATGAATCATTTCATCTGTGGCATTATTGCTCTTGCGGAAGATGTAGCGTGCGTAGTCTTCGAACGTCGGCAGGAGCAGCCGACGCATGCGCTTGCGCAAGCGCCCCTCAAGCATGGTATGCTTTGATGGTACCAGGTGTATGCCACAGTTTTGTTTGATGAATCGGGTGAAGCGGTTGAACAGCTCGGGTGAGAGCTCTGCGCGGTATATGCTTTCAATGATTGCTGCTTTATCGCTTTTCGGCATGTAGACGTTGAACTCCCCGCCTTAGCTAGTTCTGCATTTTCTGGCGTAAGCCTTCGCTGATACGGTCAAGAAATTCGCGCGTGGTTACCCAGGTTGACCGATCAGGGTCGGTGGTGCCGTGAATTGCAGCGGCTAGATCCTTGGTCATGGTGCCGGATTCAATGGTTTCAATGCAGACCTGCTCCAGCGATTTGGCAAAAGAACCGAGCTGCTCATTAGCGTCGAGCCGGGCCCGGTGCGCCAGGCCAGCAGTCCAGGCAAAAATACTTGCAACCGGGTTCGTGCTGGTCTCCTTGCCCTGCTGGTGTTGGCGGAAGTGGCGCGTAACCGTGCCGTGGGCAGCTTCGGCCTCAACGGTTTTGCCGTCAGGGCAGACTAACATCGAGGTCATCAGGCCTAGTGATCCGAATCCCTGCGCAACCGTGTCTGACTGTACATCGCCGTCGTAATTTTTGCATGCCCACACAATGCCGCCTTCCCATTTGAGTACCTGCGCCACCATATCGTCAATCAGGCGGTGCTCATAGGTTAAAC
>Ga0208279_1000225_pt1 | contig 53013 bp, 42 predicted proteins | sample AntAceMetag02UKM_FD_184766 | JGI IMG/M metagenome (GOLD analysis project Ga0208279, IMG submission 184766) | Saline lake microbial communities from Ace Lake, Antarctica - Antarctic Ace Lake Metagenome 02UKM (SPAdes) (version 2) | ecosystem: Environmental > Aquatic > Non-marine Saline and... | reverse complement strand
GGGAAGAAGACCGGCCCCAACGATCCCTGTCCCTGCGGGTCCGGCAAGAAGTTCAAGAAGTGCTGCGGCAGATAAAATTTTCTTTGAAAATTTTATCTGATTCTCCTCTCGCGGAATTGTATAATTCTCCCGATGACAAATCTCAATTTAAAAAATATTGGTCTGGCCCTGGTAAGCGGAGTTCTGCTCCTGCTGCCGTTTCTTAATTTCTCACTATCTCCTCTGGCCGGGGTCGCCCTGATTCCTCTGATCATGGTATGCGTTGGCCGGCGGCCAGGGGAAGGAGCTCTGCTTGGATTCCTGGCCGGGATTATCTTCGGCTATGGTGGGATGTTCTGGCTGGCCCGGGTAACCCCGGGTGGATATGGCGTTCTGGGCGGATACCTGGCATTGTACGTCGCGGCATGGGCGGGGTGGATCAGCTGGCTCTCAATCAGGAGGCGGGGATGGATCTGGTGGGCGGCTCCGGCCGGATGGGTGGCACTGGAATATCTCAGGACTTACCTTTTTACCGGTATCCCCTGGAATCTCCTGGGAATCAGTCAGGTTAAGGTTCTCCCTCTGATCCAGATCGCCTCGATAACCGGTGTCTATGGGGTGTCATTTTTGGTGGTGCTGGTAAATTCCGTACTGGCGAGCCTCTGTCTTTCATTCTTATCCTCTGGATCGAGCGTCCGTCATCGGCGGAGCGGACGATTGATACCTTTGCTTGCCGCGGGAGTGATTATCCTGGGAACTCTGATCTATGGGTTCCGGAGTTTGAATGAGAGTGATGTTTCCTCTCCGGACGCGGAACCGCTGGCGATTACTCTGGTTCAAGGAGGAATTCTTCAGGAGTTGAAATGGAAACCATCTCTGGCCTCAGCTCATTTTAAGACTTATCTTGAATTGAGTCGGGAGGCTCTGAAGACCGGATCGGATTTGGTCCTCTGGCCCGAATCGGCTCTGCCTTTTTACCTGGAGCATCATCCCTCGATCCAGAGAGTCCTCTCTAACCTGGCAGATGAAGGAGATGCCTATCTCTTGATCGGGGGAGATTACCGATCAAAGACAGCCCCATTACAGTATTTTAACAGCGCCTATTTTTTTACCCCGAACTCCTCGGGATGGGAGAGGTATGACAAGACTCATCTGGTGCCGTTTGGTGAATATACCCCATTAAAGAAGTTCCTGCCGTTTGTCAGTGCCGTAGTCCCCTGGGAAGAGGATTTTTCCGCCGGAGATGAGTTGATCCTCTTTACTCTCACCCGTTCCATTGATGGTTCATCCCGAGTTTTGCGATTGGGGACATTGATCTGTTTCGAGGATATATTTCCCGGACTGGTCAGGGAGATGGTTTCAAAAGGGGCCGGATTATTAATAAACCTGACCAATGATGCCTGGTACGGGCGGACCATTGCCCCTTACCAGCACGCCTACTTATCTCTATTCCGGGCGGTGGAAAATCGGATCTACCTGGTCCGCGCCACCAATACCGGCTACTCATGTATAATCGATCCCCATGGACGGATAGTAGGGGAGGTGGTAGACAAAACCGGAGAAACGCTTTTCATCTCAGACTGGGCCACAATAACAATATCCCCAACGCCCGCAGGATCATTCTACACCAGATGGGGAGATATATTCAGTTGGCTCTGCATTAGCATGGCATTAGCCGCTTCTTTAGGAGTAGGATGTTGTAGCGGAAGCCCAGGCCGGGGTCAACGACCCCGGCTACAGGGGAAAACTAGTCGAAGTTGTAGCCGCGGTCGCTGACCGCGGAAGCTCCAGTATTAATAGGGGTTAATAGGGGTCTTAATAGGAGAGAATCAGATGAGTGGAGAAATTTATGATCGGTTGAAAGAGATTAAGGAACGTTATGCCCGGATGCGGGGGTATCTTTGACCTTGCGACATTGAAAGATAGATTGGCGGAACTGGAGAATGAGATGGGACAGGCTGGGTTCTGGGATCATCAGGAGCTGGCCCAGAAATTGGTCCAGGAACTAAAGAGAACCAAGGAACTGGTTGAGCCGTGGGGGATGCTGGAATCGGAGATTGTTGATCTGGAAGAGATAATTGAATTGGCCGGTGAGGATGAGAGCCTGGCCGATGAAGTTGCCGTAGAGGTGACCGGTCTGGAGGAAAAGCTCAATCATCTTGAGTTCAGTGTTATCCTCTCTCGTCCTGAAGATTCCAAGACGGCTATCCTCAGTATTCAAGCGGGTGCGGGGGGGACCGAATCCTGTGACTGGGCAGAGATGCTCTGGAGGATGTATACTCACTGGTGCGAAGAGAAAGAGTATTCAGTCAAAGTGATCGCGCTGACCCCCGGTGAAGAGGCCGGAATCAAGAGCCTGACCGCGGTCATCGATGGAAGTTACGCGTTCGGTTACCTGAAATCCGAGCGTGGTGTTCATCGCCTGGTCCGGATATCGCCATTCGACTCACAGAGCCGCCGCCATACTTCATTTGTCTCGGTTGACATTGTTCCGGAGGTGGGTAATGAGATTGAAGTTGTGATTGAAGATAAGGATCTCAGAATAGATACCTATCATTCATCAGGTGCGGGAGGCCAGCATGTGAACGTAACCGACTCCGCGGTACGGATAACTCACATCCCCACCGGCGTAGTTGTCCAGTGCCAGAATGAGCGCTCCCAGCACAAGAACCGGGCGATAGCGCTCAAGGTGCTGAAATCACGCCTCTACCAGCTGGAACTGGCAGCCCGGAAGAAGCAGATGGCCGATCATTATGATAAGCAGAAGAAGATTGAATGGGGAAGCCAGATCCGGTCTTATGTCTTCCAGCCCTACACGATGGTCAAGGATCATCGAACCGGATTGACGATAGGGAATATAAAAAAAGTGATGGACGGGGATATTGATCCGTTTATCCTGGAGTACTTAAAGATAAACTGTGCTCAGGAGTCCGGTGCCGGTACCAGGTAGATGGACCAATTTAATAATTTGCTTCGTGAATTCCGGCGGATCGTGTATAAAATGAGACAATAGATTAGTAAATTAGCAAGATGGCGTTAGCTTCAGTGTACTTTCACTAAGTTAGCGCCGAAGGCGTTAACTTATGAATGAATTGAAAGAACAGAGACTGAAGAAATTAAAAGAACTATCTGATCTAGGTATCAGGCCCTTCGGCGGTCGTTTCGACCGGAGAGATACAGCAGCCGATTGTCATGATGGATACCTGGAAGGAAAAGAGATGACGGTCGCGGGCCGGCTGACAGCTATCCGGGGTCATGGGAAGACCGCCTTCTGTGATCTCCGTGATTCCAGCGGGAAGATCCAGCTCTACATCCGTCGGGATAATCTCGGCGACGATGCTTTTGCCGTTATCAAGCTCCTGGATCTGGGGGATATCGTGGGAGTAGAGGGGACTCTCTTTACCACCCATAAAGGTGAGATCAGCATTCTGGTCAGCAAGCTGACCCTCTTAAGTAAAGCGCTCCAGCCGCTTCCGGAGAAATGGCATGGATTGAAAGACCGCGAGATTCGTTACCGGAAGCGTTATCTCGATCTGATCGTGAATGAAGATGTGAAGGATCTCTTCCGCCGCCGCTCCTGCATTATCCGAGAGATCAGAAGATTCCTGGAAGAGAGGGGTTTTCTCGAAGTGGAGACTCCGATGATGCAGGTGATCCCGGGCGGCGCGGCGGCGCGGCCGTTTGAAACATTCTATACCGCGCTTAATAGTAAGATGTATCTCCGGATCGCTCCGGAGCTGTACCTAAAAAGGCTCCTGGTCGGCGGATTTGAGAAGGTCTATGAATTGAACCGGAACTTCAGAAATGAAGGCCTCTCCCGCAAGCATAATCCCGAGTTCACCATGCTTGAGATCTATGAGGCTTACGGAGATTGCCGGACGATGATGGAATTGGTTGAAGCATTGTTGACCCAGGTCGCCGAAGCATCCGATTGCGGACTACGGATCGAGCACGGGGAGAATGTAATCGACCTTAAACGTCCCTGGCGCAGGGTAAAGTATCGTGACCTGATATGTGAATACATGAAAGATCCGGATTGGTTTGCCCATTTCCCGGCAGAGATGGTTGCTTCCGCGGCGGAACTGGAATTGGATATCTCCGATAAGATGCTCCCGGGAGAGATCACCCATGAGATCTATGAGAAGTGTATCGAACCCGGTCTGATCCAGCCGACCTTTGTTCTTGACCTGCCGGCGGAACTTGTCCCGCTGGCAAAATCCCGCGAAGACGATTCAACTCTGGTTGATGTCTTTGAACTGGTGGTCAACGGATCCGAGTTGGCACCGGGATATTCCGAGCTGAATGATCCGATTGAGCAGCGTCGGAGATTTCAATTACAGGCGGGCCGGAGTGATCCGGCAGGTGAGGATCTCCCGGAAGAGGCCGGAAAGATTGACGAAGAATTCCTGGCCGCCATGGAGACGGGCATGCCCCCGGCCGGCGGTACCGGGATCGGAATAGATCGTCTGGTAATGATCTTAACCGGGGCGAGCAGTATACGGGATGTTATCTTGTTTCCCCAGCTGCGACCGAAGATAGATAGAAATGAAGAAAGAATGAATAATGAATCAAGAATGACGAACTCCGAATGAGTAATGACGAAAGAATGACAAAGCCGCGGCGAGGAATAAAAAGAAAAAGCGAATAACGAACCGCAGAATATCGAATATCGAATTTCGAAGGAAAAGAAGCCAAAGCGAGGCAACTTCGACATTCGGAGTTCGGTGTTCGATATTCGATATTCTCCTTTAATTGGGGCTGAGGCAAGGTGTTTAGCAATTCGCCATTAGGATTTCATTCTGGTTTAGTCATTCGGGTTTAGTCATTTGACACGTTGATATGCCCCAAGATATTTGATTAGTTAATATCAGGAAATAAATTCGATAGAAATATTAAGGTAATAATCTCTATGCTTCCTTTTACAATATGGTCAAGTCTTCGGTTTATGAGGGTGAGAGGCAAGGAGTCATTTGTCTCCGTGATTACGGTGATCTCTGTCATCGGAGTGGCGGTGGGGGTAATGGCTCTGATGGTGGTGATGTCGGTGATGAGCGGATTTGACCGGGAACTGAAGGAGAAGTTCCTCGGTATATACGGTAACGTGGTGGTTACCTCCTCCTCCCTGATATATAATTATCCGGAACGGGCTGAGACTATCAAGTCAGTTCCCCGGGTTACCGCGGTAGCGCCGTTTATAGCGGGGCAGGTTATCATCAGGACCAGGAACCGTGCCCTGGGGGTTAATCTCCGCGGGATCGACCAGGATCTGGAAGTCGGGGTCAGCAGGTTGGGAGAGTATATAACTGAAGGGAGCCTTGATCTGGAAGGTGATGGGATTGTGCTCGGGGCCCAGTTCGCGAGGATCTGTCGGCTCCGGGTCGGTGACAGGGTGATTGTGATATCTCCCGGGGAGGGGTTGTTGCCTGGTGCCGCCGGAGCGGAGCGGAAGAAGCTGACTATTAACGGAATATTTAAATCCGGAATGGCCCAGTATGACATGGAACTGGCCTATGTCAGCCTTGATACCGCCCAGGAACTCTTTGATCTGGGGATCGGTTTCAACGGCCTGAGTATTAAGATTGACGATGTTGAATACGCCCACGCGGTTAGAAATCAGATCGCGGAGCTATTGCCTCCTCCCCGGTATCATGTCCGGAGCTGGATGGAGCTGAACGCGCCGCTCTTTGCCGCTATCCAGGTCGAGAAGAACCTGATGTTCATCATTGTGATGATGATTACGGTGGTGGCGGCTCTAAATATTGCCAGTACCCTGATCGTCTCGGTAAAAGAGAAGACCAAGACGATCGGGATATTCAAGGCTCTGGGGGCAACCGAAGCTAGAATCAGAAATATATTTACCTTTCAGGGGGTATTGATTGGTCTCCTTGGTACCGTTGTCGGCTGCGGCGCCGGGTTAATCCTGATCGCTAATATTAACCGGGTAGCTGACTTTATCTCCGCGAATTTCGGGATCGAGGTCTTCCCTCCCGATGTTTATTATTTTGATTCAATTCCGGCCCGGATTAATATCAGTGAGACAGCGATTATAGTCGGCTGCGCGCTCTTGATCAGTATCTTGGCCTCCATCTATCCGGCCTGGAAGGCGGCCCGAATGGAGCCGGTGGATGCTTTGAGGTATGAATGAAAGAAAGTTATAAGTGCCTAAAGTGCGCTAAAGTGCCTAAAGTTGTTGCCTTGCCCGGCAAGGATCGTTTCTCATGGTTCTTAGCAAAAGCTGGTCAAGTAGCACCGATCATAAAGGTTTGATAATTGAGCTTGTCAGCTCCATGCTTGTAACGAGTCGTTGTAGCCGCGGTCGCTGACCGCGGAAACCAAGCGAAAGCGAATAACTTTAGGCACTTTAGCGCACTTTAGGCACTTAAGGCACTTCAGAACGTCGCTCGAGTTGAATCTAAGGGCTAAATTTTAAATGAAGGAAGAAACAAAATATAAAGATCTTCTGGTGGCGGAGGGGATTACCAAGGTTTACCATGTGGGGAGACGGGAATTGAAGGTATTGAAGGGGATTGATCTGACTATCAAGGATGGGGAGATTTCTGTTTTGGTTGGACCATCAGGGGCGGGAAAGAGTACCCTTATGCATATTCTGGGTGCATTGGATACGCCCACGTCCGGTCGGGTGATCTTCGCTGGAAGTGATATCTTTCGGCTCGGAAAACGGGCTCGAGCCCGCTTGAGGAATGAGAAGATCGGTTTTATATTTCAGTTTTTTCATCTCCTGCCCGAGTTCAAAACCTGGGAGAATGTTATTATCCCCTGTCGAATACAGGGACGAATGGAGCGGGGCGGGAGGAAGAGATTACGGGATCTCTCCGCGTCTATCCTGGAGCAGGTAGGTATGGTTGACCGGATGGAGCATTATCCGTCCCAGTTATCGGGCGGGGAGAAGCAGCGGGTGGCGATTGCCAGGGCACTGGTGAATGATCCAACCATCATCTTCGCGGACGAACCGACCGGGAACCTTGACTCAAATACCAGCAGCGCACTGTTGGAACTTTTTCAGCGGATCCACGCGGATACGAAGAAGACATTTGTCCTGGTATCGCACGACCAGCAGGTAGCCCGATGGGCTCCCCGGGTCATTCGTATCAGGGATGGGTTGTTGGAAGAAAAATAAGTGCCTTAAGTGCCTAAAGTTGGAAGTGCCTAAAGTTGTTTGCTTCCGCTCAGCTTTTTTGGATAAGGCAGTGAGGCAAAGTCGACAACTTTAGGCACTTTAGCGCACTTTAGGCACTTATAATTTTCTTATACTTTAGGCACTTTAGCGCACTTTAGGCACTTATTTCACTTTAGGCACTTATAATTTATTTAAAGGAGGATTTCATGCAAATATATATCAGTGGCGAGTTTTTTGAAAAAGAGGATGCTAAAATATCGGTCTTCGATCACGGGCTTCTTTATGGGGATGGCGTCTTCGAAGGAATCAGGGTTTACTCTAACCGGGTATTTAGACTTGATGAACATCTGGAGAGACTGTATGAATCAGCCAAAGCGATCGACCTGTCTATTCATATACCGCCCGAGAAATTGAAAGAAGCTGTCCTGGAGACGGTTCATCGCAACGAGATGCCTAATTCCTATATTCGCCTGATCATTACCCGGGGAGTGGGAGATTTGGGCCTGAACCCCTACACATGTAAAACTCCCGGGATTATTATTATTGTTGATAAGATCGCGCTCTATCCTCCGGATGTATATGAAAAGGGATTGACTCTGGTCACGGTAGCTACCCAGCGTAATCTTCCGGAAGCGGTTAATCCCCGGATTAAATCCCTTAACTATCTAAATAATATTTTGGCTAAAATAGAAGCGATTAATGCCGGGGTAGAAGAAGCGATTATGCTGAATTCATTCGGCTTGGTCTCCGAGTGCGCCGGAGACAACATCTTCGCGATCCGCAAGGGGGTCCTGATAACACCGTCGATCAGCATGGGTGTTCTGGAGGGTATCACCCGGAATGCAGTGATCGAGCTAGCCCGGGAGAAAGGCATCGAGGTTAAACCGGTTGTAATGACACGTTATGATCTCTTCATTGCCGATGAGGTTTTCCTGAGCGGATCTGCCGCTGAGATTGTTCCGGTAATAAAGATTGACGGTCGGGTGATCGGCGACGGAAAACCGGGGAAGATGACCCGTGATTTAATGAAGGAATATCACCAACTGGTAAATGCCTGACCGTATATTATTTTTTTACGATCTTCAACGTTCATATTTTTCAATGTTAGCGCCGGAGGCGCTAAATTCAAATGATCTGTCAGATCTGTCATAAAGAAGAAGCCACCGTTCACTTTACCGAGATCATTGATGGTAAAGTAAACGAACTGAACCTCTGCAAGAAATGCGCGGAGAAGAAAGGGATTGCCCTGACCGTATCCGATGCCTTCTCCGAGTTTATCAGCGGTATGGCCGGTGATCAGGCTCAAACCGAGGATGATGGCCTCTGTTGTTCGCGTTGCGGTTTAACTTTCAAGGAACTGCGCCAGGGGGGGCGTCTTGGCTGTGGGGAATGCTATACGACTTTTGAAGCCAGTCTCAGCGCTCTGATAAAAAATATTCAAAAAGGCCCGAAGCATATAGGTAAAAGCCCGCCCGGTTTTAAGAAGGAAGTAAGCCCGAAAATCGTCCCAACACCCCGGGAGGAGGAGAGCAGCAAGAAAAAGGAGATGGATAAGGAGGTGTCGATCGAGGAATTAAGGGCCAAGATCAAAGTCGCCATTGCCGTCGAAGAGTACGAGAAAGCCGCCCACCTCCGGGACTGGATAAAGGACCTGGAATCCAAACAGCACGACAAATAATTAGATATTGTATTACCTGAGTAGCAGGCGATAACTTATTATGGAACTGGAATATCTATTAACGAATATTGCTCCCTGGCTGACCGGCGACGGTCCGGAGGCGGATATTATCCTCTCCAGCCGGATTCGCTTGGCCCGTAACCTGAAAGGGTTTAACTTCCTCCGTAAGACGGATGAAACGAGCCGTCGTGAAATTCTCGGTCTTATCCATGGAGTGATTGATAAAGTATCCACTCTGTCAGGAGCGGTGGTAGTGGAACTCGAAGGACTGCCGGACCTGGATCGGTTATTTTTAATGGAACGGCATCTGATCAGTCGGGAATTATCCCCGGATTATCAAGGCTCTGTAATTATCGGCCATCAAGAGATTATAAGTTTGATGATCAATGAGGAAGACCATCTCCGGATCCAGATTATCCGGTCCGGAATGAGTCTCTCCCGCTGCTGGGATGAGATTCAGAAAGTTGATGCTGAGCTGGAGAAATTTCTGGAGTATGAGTATTCTCCAGTCTATGGATATCTTACTGCCTGTCCGAGTAACGTTGGAACCGGCATGCGGGCATCAGTGATGATCCACCTCCCGGCTCTGGTTCTTCATAAACAGATTGATAAAATAGTCCAGACGGTAGGCAAACTGGGGTTGGCGGTCCGTGGGATTAACGGTGAGGGGTCTCAGGCTACCGGTAATATGTTTCAGATCTCCAATCAGTCCACTCTGGGAAAATCTGAAGAAGATATCCTGGGGGATCTGGAGAAGATTATCAGTAAGATTATCGTCCATGAACGGAATGGCCGCCGGGTATTGCTGGAGAATCAATTACTCCGAATAGAGGATCAAATCTACCGGGCCCTCGGCATTCTGAACAACGCCCGGCTGATCACCAGCGAAGAGACGATAGATCTCTTATCCGCGTTGAGGATGGGGGTTGATCTCAAGGTGCTGGAGACGATCACCCGCGGAACTGTAAATCAACTTTTCTTATATACCCAGCCGGCCCATCTGCAGAAACTGGCCGGTTCCGCCCTGGATGCCACAAAACGCGACGCGCTCCGGGCGAAACTGATCCGGGACAAGATAGAAAAAGAAGGGTGTTAGACTTTACTAAAAATGGTATTAAGAAAATTTTCCCTGGAACAACGGAGTGATTAACCACGAAGATCACGAAGATCACGAAGAATAGTTGAGAAAAAAGAATAAGTATTTTCCCAAAAGTTCTTCGTGATCTTCGTGTCCTTCGTGGTTTAAATAGCTATTTATTATAACGAAGGAGTAAATTCATGTTTGAACAATTCACACCAAGAGCGCGGCAGGTTATTCTCCTGGCTCGCAAGGAAGCGGACCGTTTCAATCATAATTATATCGGTACTGAGCATATTCTGCTGGGGATGGTAAAGCTGGGAGAGGGGGTCGCGCTGGCTGTGCTCCGGGAGATGGGGGTTGATTTCGAGACTCTTTGGCGCGAAGTTGAGCGGGCGGTGGGGAGTGGACCGGAGACTAAAGTGATCGGAGAAGTTCCCCTGACCGTCAAAGCCAGACGGGTCATTGAGTTGTCGCTGGCTGAAGCAAAAAATCTGAAGCATAGTTATATCGGAACTGAGCATCTCCTGCTGGGTTTGATCAAAGAGGGGGAAGGCGTTGCCGCCCAGGTCCTGAATAACCTGGGGGTCGATCTGGAGGAGACCAGGAAAAGAATTCTGATCAAGTTGAAGGCGGACTATTCTCCCTCGGCTCAGAAGGCCGCGGCGGGAAAGAAGAAGGTTACCAAGACCCCGGCCCTGAACGCGTTCGGACGTGATCTGACGGAACTGGCCAGAACCGGGAAGCTTGATCCCATCATCGGGCGGGAGATCACGATCGAAAGGGTTAGCCAGATATTATGCCGGCGGACCAAGAATAATCCGGTCCTGATCGGTGAAGCGGGGGTAGGAAAGACCGCGATTGTGGAGGGGATAGCTCAGAAAATTGTTGCCGGAGAGGTCCCGGAAATCTTGCGGGAGAAGAAACTGATAACACTGGATCTGGTCCTGATGGTGGCCGGGACCAAGTATCGGGGTCAGTTTGAGGAACGTATGAAAGCGGTAATGGACGAGATCAGACGGACCAAGAATGTTTTGCTCTTTATCGACGAACTTCATACGATCGTCGGCGCCGGCGGCGCCGAAGGCGCGATGGACGCTTCCAATATCTTGAAACCGGCACTCTCCCGGGGAGAGATCCAGTGTATCGGGGCCACTACATTGAATGAGTACCGAAAATATATCGAGAAGGATGCCGCTCTGGAACGGCGTTTCCAGGTCATCCGGGTCGAACCCAACACGGTTCAGGAGAGCATCGAGATTCTCAAGGGGCTTCGGAAGAAGTACGAAGAACACCATAACGCCGTTATCTCCGATGAGGCGATAACGGCGGCCGCGGAGATGTCGGACCGTTATCTCCCCGGCCGCTACTTGCCTGATAAGGCGCTTGATCTGATTGATGAAGCTGCTGCCCGGGTCCGGATCGAGGTTATGACCAGGCCTCCGAAACTGAATAAAATCGAAGAGAAGGTGAAGAAACTCAGCAAGAGAAAAGAAGCCGCGGTAAAAAAACAGAACTTTGAGCAGGCCGCGAAACTGCGGGACGCGGAGAAGAAAGCGCAGGAGCGGTGGGATACCGAGCTGGCGAAATGGAAAAAAACCGGAGCGGTCCGGAAAGTGACCGTAGGGGAAGAGGAGGTGGCACAGATTCTCTCCCGGTGGACCGGAATTCCGGTCTCCCGGATGGAGGAAGAAGAGACGGAGAAACTGCTGAGGATGGAGGAGGAGATTCACCGGAAAGTAGTTGGTCAGCATGAGGCGATTGCCGCGATCTCCCGTTCTCTGCGTCGTTCCCGGGCTAATCTCAAGGATCCCCGGCGTCCGATCGGGTCCTTCATCTTTCTCGGCCCGACTGGTGTGGGCAAGACATATCTGGCCCGTTCCCTGGCCGAGTTTATGTTCGGCCAAGAAGACGCCCTGATCCAGCTCGATATGTCGGAGTATATGGAGAAGTTTGCCGTCTCCCGGATGGTTGGTTCTCCCCCCGGATATATCGGATACGAGGAAGGGGGACAGCTGACCGAGCAGGTCCGCCGCCGTCCTTACTCGGTGGTCCTTTTTGATGAGGTGGAGAAAGCCCACCCCGAGGTGATGGGTATCCTCCTTCAGATATTGGAGGAAGGCACTCTGACCGATAATTGGGGGAGAGCGGTGGATTTCCGTAATACCGTGGTTATTATGACCTCAAATGCCGGCGCCGATCGGCTCCAGAAAGAAGGCGCGCTGGGATTCGGGGCCCGGGATTCAGGTCCGGAGCATAAGGAGATCAAATCATCGGTGATGGCGGAACTTAAGAAGATATTCAAGCCGGAGTTTTTAAACCGGGTTGACGAGACCATTGTCTTCCACCAGCTCAGCAAGTCTGATCTGATTAAGATCCTGGATATCCAGATGAAGGAGATCGGGGGCCGTCTTGAGGACCGGAGGATAACTCTGGAATTGACAGGTCCTGCCAAGGAATACCTGGTTGACAAGAGTTATGATGAAACCCTCGGCGCCCGTCCGCTCCGCCGATCACTGGAGCGGTATCTGGAAGATCCGCTGGCCGAGCAGATCTTAAGAGGGGATATCACCAACGGCGTTAAGGTCAAAGTCGGGACCAAGAACGGAGAGTTGACTTTTACCTCCACGCCGAGCATGACGCAAAAAAATATCAAGAACGAGATGTAGAAAAGGCTTTTCGAGAGGTGAAGAAATGAAGGAGAGAGAAGTCTTGTCAGACGCGCTTAATCGTATCCAAGAACGCCTCGAAGATCTGAAAGAATCAGATTTTCCGGGGTGAAGATGGGGAGCGATCTGAAAAAAATATTTAACTTAACACTGATATTTTTTCTATTAGTGGTAATTCCGGCATTTTTTCTTACTATTCCTTCTGTTGCCTCACCGTCTCCATCGCCATCGCCGTCTCCTCCTCCTGCGGCATCAGACCGGGCTGAAAACCGGAGAGAGATTACCCGGGTTAAATTGATGATGTCCCATAATCCCGGTTCTGCCGCTTCGTACCGATCCCGCCTGGCCGGGTTATATCTCCAGGCCGGGGAACCGGAGAAGGCGATAACCCTCTATCGTTACGGGATAATAGTCGAATCAACCCGGGCCTCCAACTATCACCGTAAGATCGGGGATATATATACCCGGATGGGACGGGAGGCCCTGGCCGGGATAGAATATGATCTGGCGGCAAGCAGACGAAGACCCGGTTCCGGGAGACGATTGAATCGACAAATCCGGGAATGGGAAGAGGAAGGGCGCGATGATCTTCTGCTTCAGCATTATCTTTTTCTCCTCTGGACCAAAAAAGAATCAAGAAATGTATATATTCGTAAGATCGCGCTCCTCCTGGAGGATCACGGAGATAAAACGAAAGCTGATCATTATTATCGCTGGCTGATAAATAATTATCGCCAACAGGCCGCTGAAAAGCCGGAGAGGACCCTGGATTATACTTACTGGATCGCGGATATTTATGAAGGGATAGGGGATATAGCCTCCGCCGAAGAAGAGTATGACCGGGCGATTGAGATTGAAGGAGAGTTGGGCGGAAGGGCGCTTATGAAGAAAGCGGCATTTTTATCCGCGCTGGAGAAGACCGACCGGGCGCTTGAATTATATCAGCGGGCGGAGATGAGGGAGGGTGTGGATTTAGTCCGCCTCCGGCTTAAGGTAGCCGATCTTCTCGAAGATAAAGGAGATATCCCGGGATCACTCTTATGGATGGAGAAGGCCGCCGCGGTAGGGGATGAAGAGAGCGCGGGGATAAAACTGGATATCGCGCGGTTTCATGCCGGGAATGATCAACCGGAAGAAGCTCTGGCTGTTTATCGGGAGACTATGGGAGTTCTTGATCTCCGGCAGCAGGCAAAGGTGATGGAGAAGATCGGCCGGATTCTCACTGATCTTGACCGGAATGAAGAAGGCGCCAGGGCCTATAAAAAGGCGCATGATCTCTGGAGAGAAGACCTTGGCAAAGAACCAGCTGATGAGTCTCTCCTTGAACGGCTGGCTGAACTGGCGGAGAGAGCTGGAGAATCAGAGAAGGCCGGGGAATATTACGATGAACTATTGATAGTATATCGCGACCGGATGGTGGAAGAACCGGAACGAGCGACATACTACCACCGCAAGTTAGGTGATCTCTACCGACTTCTTGAACGATACGATGAAGCCGCTGCCCACTACCGCCTCTGGAGCCGGATCGAACCGTCCGATCCTGATCCCCACTACCGCCTCTACCGTCTCTATCGAGATTATTTTGAAGAGAGGGAGATCGCCAATACATATCGCTCCCGTTACCGGGAATTGAGGAAAAAGAATTTAGCGCCTTCGGCGCTAACGTTGAAAGATAAAGACGTTAAAGATAGAAAACGTTGAAGATCGTTGAAGGCCGTTGAAAGGCGTAAAGTCAGGAGGCCTAAAAAGGCTCCCCGGAAAGGGTGATCTTGTTTTCCGCGGTCAGCGACCGCGGCTACAGCTTTGCCCGGCCGGTTTTTCTGTAGCCGGGGTCGTTGACCCCGGTCCCAGGCGTCCGCGGTCAGCGACCGCGGCTACAAACGAATTATTCTTTCTTTAATCCGCATAATCCGTATAATCCGCGGTTAAATAAGCTGCCAAGCTAAATTCGAATTAAAAAATAGAAAGGTGCAATAATTATGAAATGGACTAAGACATTGATTGTGACCCAGCGGGATAATCCTCAGGAGGCGGAGATACCGAGCCATCGTCTGATGATCCGGGCCGGGATGATGCGTAAGCTGGCCTCCGGGCTTTATACTTATCTCCCGCTGGGGTTGCGGGTTCTACGGAAAGTGGAAGCGATTGTCCGGGATGAACTGAACCGGGCCGGGGCGATCGAAATCCTGATGCCGATCCTTCAGCCCCGGAATCTCTGGGAGCAGAGCGGCCGCTGGGATATAATGGACGACATTATGCTCAAGGTTAAGAATCACCAGGGCCAGGAGTTGGTGCTGGGCCCGACCCATGAGGAGGTGGTCACCGATCTGGTATCCCGCGAGATCAGTTCTTACAAACAGCTCCCCAAAAACCTCTATCAGATCAACACCAAGTTCCGTGATGAGATCCGGCCCCGGTTTGGTGTAATGCGTTCCCGGGAATTTATTATGAAGGACGGCTATAGTTTCGACGCTGATGATGAATCCGCCGACCGCAGTTACCAGCTGATGTATGATGCCTATACCCGGATCTTTGCCCGCTGCGGGCTCACCGCCATGCCGGTGGAAGCGGATACCGGAGTGATGGGCGGGAACCAGTCCCACGAATTCATGGTTCCGGCCGAGACCGGTGAAGACGCTATCGTTGTCTGTCCGGAGTGCGGGTATGCCGCCAACGTGGAGCAGGCGGAGATAAAACCGGATCATACTCCGGTAACCAGGACCGAAGATGCTATTGAGGAGATCGATACCCCGGATGTCCGGACGGTGGAGGAGTTGGCCGAATTTTTTCAGACCACGCCCGACAGGTTTATCAAGACCCTGATCTATGTCGCCGATGGCCAGCCGTTGACGGTATTGATTCGGGGAGATCGGGAGATCAATGAATCTAAAATGAGAAGACTTCTCGGAGTGGTTGAACTGGAACTGGCCGATGAGGATACTATCAGGAAAGTCACCGGAGCACCGCTGGGATTTGCCGGTCCGGTCGGCCTCACGGATATTCGGATCATCGCTGATTTTACTGTTGGCAGAATTGAGTCCGGGATTACGGGAGCCAATCGGCAGGACAGACATATTATCAATGTGAATACTGAACGGGATTGCCCGGGACTGGAGTATCACGATCTGGCCGTTGCCGCCGACGGAGATCTCTGCCCGAAATGCGGAACCACTATTAACCTCAGGCGGGGGATAGAGGTGGGACATGTCTTCAAGCTGGGGACCAAGTACAGTGAATCGATGGGGGCGATGGTGAAAGATGATTCGGGTGTAGAGAAACCCGCCATCATGGGATGTTACGGGATCGGTATCAGCCGGACGGTAGCCGCCATCATCGAACAGCATTACGATGAGAAGGGGATCATCTGGCCGGTATCAGTGGCCCCATACCAGGTTCTGATCCTGGCGATCAATCCCGGTGACCCGGTGGTCGGTTCCGTCGCGGAAGAGCTTTATGCTGAGCTGAGCGGAAAAGGTATTGAGGTCTTATATGATGATCGGAGTGCCAGCGCCGGGGTTAAGTTTAATGATAGCGATCTGATCGGTATTCCGCTCCGGGTCACTATCGGGAAAAGGGCGGTAAAAAGTGGGGAATTGGAGGTAAAACGGCGTGATTCCGATGAAGTAGTCAGGATGCCTCCCGCGGCGATTGCCGATTGGATTGAACGTAATCTCTAACCAGTTATACCTTACTTTAAAAGCCTTTTTAACCACGAATATAGATAATTTCACCGCAGAGACGCAGAGAACGCGGAGAAAAAAATAGATGATAGAAAAAACAATTTCATCTCAATCGGATGAGAATGCTTTAACCAGATTAATTATCTCGGGTAGTTGGTTTTTGTTCTTCTTTGTGATCTTTGCGTCTCCGCGGTGAATAAAGTAGCGAAACTAAGTTCTAAAATTTTCCTTGACCTGAGCATAGCAGTTGTAGTTAAGTATATATGGTTATGCTTCAGTAGTTGTTATTTCTTCAGGTTTCCAGTCCTCTGATAGGTATGAGGACGGAAATTGGCGCATAAAGAGTGGGTGGAGACCCACTCTTTCTGTTTAGGAGATAGGACAATCATTATTCGGCGATTGCCGGATTAGTAATACTTGAATTGAGCGATTCTATGCGGAGAATTACATTAATCGCTCAACTTGAGTAATAGAAGGTGAAAAGATGAATGCGGATTTAATAGCGGTTCTTGATTATATGGAGAAGGAGAAGGGAATATCCCGGGAGGTTATTCTGGAGGCGATTCAGGAATCTCTTTTGTTAGCCTCAAAGAAGAGCATTGGTCCGGCCCGGGATCTGGAAGTGTCGATTGACCCCAAGACCGGGGATATAAGGGCTTTCTGCAGACTGATTGTGGTAGATAAGGTAACGGACCGGCATGGAGAGATTCACCTGGAAGATGCCCTTAAGATTGATCCCGAGGCGAAACTTGGAGGTGAGGTTGTTAAAGAAGTTACGCCGCAGAATTTCGGACGGATCGCGGCCCAGACAGCCAAGCAGGTGGTTATCCAGAAGATCCGGGAAGCAGAGAAAAATATTGTCTTCGGGGAATATCAGGAACGCCTCGGCGAGATCGTGAGTGGAATTATCCACCATTACGACAAGCAGAATATAGTTATCGACCTGGGACGGGCCGAGGGAGTAATGCCTCCCCGGGAGCAATGTCCCCATGAAGAATATCGGTTGGGCGCACGGCTTCGCACATACATCCTTGATGTCCGGGAACGGGCCAAGGGGCCGGAAGTAGTTCTTTCCCGAACCCACCCCAATTTTGTCCGGCGGCTCTTTGAGATGGAAGTTCCTGAGATTGATGAAGGAACGGTTGAGATCAAGGGTATTGCCAGGGAACCAGGTTATCGGACCAAGCTCGCCGTCTTCGCGCTGGATGATAAAGTAGATTGTGTGGGCGCTTGTGTCGGATTGAGGGGCAATAGGGTGAAGAGCGTTGTCCGGGAACTCAATGGAGAGAAGATTGATGTTATCCGCTGGTCCGATGACCAGGAAGAGTATGTTGCCAACGCACTCAGTCCGGCAAAATTAAAGCAGGTCAACCTGAATCAAGCGAAGGGAGAGTGCGAGGTTATCGTTGACGAGGATCAGCTCGCGCTTGCGATCGGGAAGAAAGGCCAGAATGTCCGTCTTTCTTCCCGTCTCACCGGGTGGAAGATAGATATCTTCCGGGAAGGTGAAGTTCTCAAGGGAGTGAAGGGCGCGGTAGCGGTACTCGGTGAATTGCCGGGTGTCGGTGAGAAGATGGCCCGGAATCTGGTAGAGGCCGGCTTTACCGATCTTCCGATCATAGCGATCTCCGAACCGGAAGATCTTATGCAGGTTGAAGGAGTCGGCAAGAAGACAGCCGAAGAACTGATTAAAGCCGCCCAGGAGAGGGCAGAATAATTTATAGCTTTATAATTTTCGGTATTCATAAGAATTAAGATATTAAACAAAATAGTGCCCCCACGCCGGAGCCAGGTATTTTTTAACTTTAGGCAATTTAGGCACTTCAAACTTTAGGCACTTAAGACCGTTGCCCGAACAAAGTGAGGGCAAAGTTCTAACATATCATGAGAGTATATGAATTAGCACGAGAACTGGAACTGACCAGTAAGGAATTATTGGCAGTACTCAGAGAAATGGGGATTGAGGTTAAGTCCCATGCGTCTTCAGTGAATGAAGAGCAGGCCGGACTGATCAGGGAGAAGATAAACCCATCCTCGACGGAAGAAGAGCCGGTTCGGAAAGATGATGTTGATAAAGAGAGATCATCCGATTCCCGGGTTGACGATCAGGAAGTAGATGCCGGGGAAGAGGATATCTCTAAGTCTTCAACTTCCGCCGAATCACCGCCCTCCGAGGAGAAGGTTCTTGTAATAAAATTTCCGGTTACTGTTCGTGAATTGGCCGATCATATTGGACAGAGGCCTAATATCCTGATTAAGAAACTTCTGGAGATGGGTGTCTTCTCCTCTCTCAATCAGTTTCTGGATGAAGAGACGGCAATTATCCTGGGAAGTGAATATGGCCTGGATATCCAGCCCTATGTCTCTCTGCGCACCGAAGCGGATACTGGTCCGGTGAAAGTTGAAGCCGGGGCTGCCCCGGAGGTAGAGACCGGGAAGAATATGCTTCCCCGGGAACCGGTGGTGACATTTATGGGGCATATCGATCACGGAAAGACATCTATCCTTGATGCTATTCGCAGTTCTCGTATTACCGCCGGCGAAGCGGGGGGTATTACCCAGCATATCGGGGCTTATCGGGTTGAGGTGGGGGGAAAAGGGATAGTATTTCTCGATACTCCGGGTCATGCCGCTTTTACCACCATGCGCTCTCGCGGGGCGGATTTGACTGATATCGTAATTGTGGTAGTCGCGGCCGATGAGGGGATTATGCCCCAGACCGTGGAAGCGATTAATCACGCCCGCGCCGCCGGGGTTCCGATTATTGTCGCGATAAATAAGATTGATAAGAGTACCTCCCGTCCCGATCGGGTCCGGCGTCAGTTGGCTGAACATGACCTGGTTACCGAGGAGATGGGAGGAGAGGTTATCTCTGCCGCTCTCTCCGCGGTCACCAAAGAGGGGCTTGATCATCTTCTGGAGATGATTCTTCTCCAGGCGGAGATGATGGAGTTGAAGGCCGATCCGGATGGTCCGACCTCCGGTGTGGTGATCGAAGCGAAGCTGACCGCGGATCGAGGTCCGGTGGCCACGATTCTGGTTAAGAGCGGTACCTTGAAGAGGGGAGAGAGCTTAATCTGCGACATCTATCCGGGAAAGATCAAGGCTATGTTTAATGATCAGGCCCAGGCTGAAAAAGAGGCGGGTCCTTCTACTCCGGTCGAGATTATGGGGTTGACCGGTGTTCCTGGAGCCGGATCGACATTTCGGGTGGTTGATAATGAGGCTCAGGCCCGGGAGATCGGAGAACGCCTCCAGGAAGAACAGCAGGCGAAGTCCTGGAATGATTCCCGCCGCCTTCGCCTGGAGGACTTTTTCAAGCAGATCGCCAGTGATCAGGTTAATGAACTCTCCCTGATTCTTAAAGGAGATGTTCAGGGGTCGGTAGAAGCGGTTAGTATGTCCTTGAATGAGATTGTGAGTGACAATAAAGATATTTCTCTCAAGATAATTCACGCCGCGGTCGGGGCGATTAGCGAATCCGATATTATGCTGGCGGCCGCTTCCCGGGCAGTGATTATAGGTTTTCAGCTGCCGCTCTCCGGAAAGATTAAGAGAATGGCGGAGATGGAAGGAGTGGATATCCGTTCCTACCGGGTTATCTATGAGGCGGTTGATGATATCAGAAAGGCCCTGGAGGGAATGCTGGAGCCGGACCAGAAGGAGATTATTCTGGGCGAAGCCCGGGTTAAGGAATTATTCAAGATATCCAAATTGGGTGTGATAGCCGGATGTATAGTGGAGAGCGGAACTATCAAACGGTCCGCCCGGATAAGAGTAATGAGAGATGGGGAAGAGATTATATCGGATACCGTCTCTACTCTTAAACGATTTAAAGAGAAAGTAACTGAAGTGACTTCCGGGAAAGAATGCGGGATCGGCTTGAATAATTTTCACGATTTCCAGGAAGGTGATCTGCTGGTCTCATTCGAGATAGAAAAGATTGCCAGGAAGTTGTAGGAGAAAAAGTTATAAGTGCCTAAAGTGCGCTAAAGTGCCTAAAGTTGTCGCCTCGACCGGTAATGCTCGTTTTACCGGGCTCTCCCCCCCGCCGGGAAACCCAAGTCGAAAGCGACAACTTTAGGCACTTTAGGCACTTTAGCGCACTTTAGGCACTTAGTTATGCATCGCAGCAGAGAAAAAGACGGTAAGCGCCGACGGCAATGCAAGGTAGAAGAACAGGTTAAACGTATCCTGGGAGACATTCTGCAGGGCGGAGCAAATGATCCGCGGATTGGTTTTGTCAGTGTCGTCCGGGTGGAGACAACCGGTGATTTAAAGAATGCCCGGGTTTATGTCAGTATCATGGGAGAGGATGTAGAGGTAGAGCAGTCTCTCGAAGGCCTCCGGAGTGCCCGAAGCTACTTTCAGCGGGAACTTGGCCACCAGATGAGTTCCCGATATACCCCGGTCATCTCATTTTACCTGGATGAGTCGATAGAATACAGTGAACGAATCGATCGGATTCTTTCCGAACTAAAAAGAGAAGATGATGTTGAAGATCCCCCCCCGACTGATTAACCTCCTCCTTAAATTCGACAGGTTTCTGATATCCTCCCATGTGCGCAGTGACGGTGACGCGGTAGGTTCTCAGCTTGCCCTGGCCGGAATACTCCGCCAACTCGGGAAGGAAGTGGTTATCCAGAATGAAACTCCGGTTCAGGAGAATTATGCCTTCCTTCCGGGAGTGGATCTGATTCAGCCATTGGGAGATCTGCCTTTTAAACCCCAGGCGGCTATCCTGCTGGATGCTCCGGATCCGAAAAGAATTGGAACCATCGAACGTCACCTTGCTTCGATCGACAAGATAATCAATATAGATCATCATATCTCCAATAGCGGGTATGGTGATGTCTGCTGGGTCGAAGCTGATATCTCTTCGGTGGGGGAGATGATCTTTTATCTTATCCCTCTGCTGGGAGCTGAACTTACCCGTGATATCGCCCTCTGTATCTATGTCGCGGTTTTAACCGACATGGGGAAGTTTCAGTATATGGTCACACCCCAATCCGGTGCCCGGGTACTCTCTCTGGCGGCAAAGTTGGTGGAGACGGGATTGGTCCCGTATGATATCTATAAAAAAGTCTATAATATCTATTCCATCGCTCCGCTGAAGTTACTGGGCGAGGCATTATCCACTCTGGAATTCAAGGACTCCGGCCAGATCGCTTTTATGAAGATCTCCCAGAAGATGCTGGAGCGGGCCGGTGGCGGATTTGATATTACCGAGAACCTGATCTCATACCCCCGGGATATTGTCTCCACCAGGGTGGCGATCCTTTTTACCGAACATGATGAGTTCATAAAAATCTCTTTTCGGTCCAAAGAGCCGGATATAATAGATGTTAACGAGATAGCTTCCCGATTCGGCGGGGGAGGCCACCCCGCCGCCGCCGGGGCTGAGGTTTCGGGGAGTCTTGATGAGGCTGCTTCGATGGTGCTGGGTGTAGTGGAGGAATACCTTTCAGAGATTAACAGCTGAACGTCGAACGTTGAACTTCGAACATCGAACTTCGAACGTGGCATTGGCACAAAGGTGCTGGCAGGCGGCGGCTTAACAGCTGAACGTCGAACGTCGAACGCCGAACTTCGAACGTGGCATTGGCACAAAGGTGCTGGCAGGCGGCGGCTTAACAGCCGAACATCGAACTTCGAACGTGGCATTGGCACAAAGGTGCTGGCAGGCGGCGGCTTAATAGCTGAACGTCGAACGTCGAACGTCGAACGCCGAACTTCGAACGCGGCATTGGCACGAAGGTACTGGCAGGCGGCGGCTTAACAGCTGAACATCGAACGCCGAACTTCGAACATCGAACTTCGAACGCGGCATTGGCACAAAGGTGCCGGCAGACGGAGACTTAAAAGCTGGACATTGAACTTCGAACGACAGGGGCGTCACTGCTGGCCCTGGCCAGGTGTTGTTCGATGTTCGATGTTCGGCTTTTTAATAAAGAGAAATATATAATAAATATGAAGATCCCGGATTCCATTCCCCGTCTTCCAGACGGTTTTCTCCTGGTTGATAAGCCGGCGGGGATTACTTCGTTCCGGGTTGTGGATCGTCTGAAGAAGCGATTCAGGATCAGGAAGGTGGGGCATGGAGGTAGTCTTGACCCCATGGCTACCGGATTGCTGATTCTCCTGATTAACCGGGGAACTAAACTGGCGTCCGGTCTGTTGGGAGGAGATAAAGAGTATGAGGCGACGGTATTGCTGGGGACGGAGACTGATTCCCAGGATATCACCGGTCAGGTGGTGAGGGTGGATGATAATGTTGAATTTAGCCGGGAAGAGATTGAGGCAGCGCTGGATACTTTTCGGGGAGAGATCCGGCAAATCCCCCCGATGGTCTCCGCGCTCAAGTATCGGGGAGAAAGGCTCTATAAGATAGCGCGGCGGGGCGAAGTGGTAAAACGGGAAGCCCGGAAGGTTATTATAAGCTCGTTAACTCTGGGGGAGGTATCGGGCCGGTTATTCCGAATTCAAGTCAGATCCTCAAAAGGAACCTATATCAGAACATTAAGCCACGATATCGGGCTATTATTAGGCTGCGGAGGATGTCTTTCGGATCTCCGCCGCACCCGGGTGGGGCAATACAATATTAAAGATGCTTTTCCGTTGGACGAGCTACTGCAAGGCTCGCGGGAGCGCTTGGCGGAGTGTATTATTTCGGTAGTAAGTTCTATATGATGAAAATATTATCCGACTTCAATCAGACGTTTCCCGGACTGGTGGTAGGCATAGGAAACTTTGACGGGGTTCATCGGGGGCACCGAAAAATAATAGAAGCAATAAAAGACCGGGCCGGTTCGGGGACACCGGGGATTATTACTTTCCGGAGTCATACCCGTATTCCCCGGGAGGAACCGTCAAATAAACTTTTGACCACCATCCGGCAGCGCCTGGAATATCTTCAGACCGCGGGGATCGAGGTTTGCTGGCTGGTTGACTTTAATAAAAGTTTCGCGTCGCAAAGCCCGGAAGATTTTATAGTTGAGATCCTGGCCGGCAAGTTGGGCATTAAAGGGATATGTATTGGAGCAGGGTTTCATTTTGGATCCGGGCGGAGGGGGACGGTCGCCATGCTGACCGAGATGGGGGGAGAGAATAATTTTCAGGTGAGCGAGATTCCGACCGTGCGAATGGGGGAGCGGGAGGTGCGCAGTTCAATCATTCGGGAAATGATCAGATTCGGGAACCTGGAAGAAGCGAACAATATGCTCGGGCATGATTACTGCCTGACCGGTCAGGTTATTAAGGGTCGGGGGAGGGGAGAGAGTCTGGGCTATCCTACCGCTAATTTTCATCCGGAACAGCTTATTCCTGGGACTGGCGTATATGTCTGCCGGATTAACGCGGGGTCGGGAGAGTTGCCCGGTATGTTATATGTGGGAACCAGGCCCACATTCAGAGCTTCCGGAGACTTGGAAGTGATAGCGGAAGCTCATATCTTTGATTGGTCCGGGAGCCTTACGGGAAAAAGAATAAAAGTATGCTTGAATAAAAAATTGAGAAAGGATATAACATTCAACCATTCTACGGATCTTTCTCTCCAGATCGCCGAAGATGAGAGAGAGGCCCGTCAATATTTTATAGAGTAAAGTATTTTTTTATTTAAATAATATTGTCTTACCCAAAAATACAGGTGTAATTATTGAAATAGAGTTTAGCATTGCCGCTATCTATTAATGATAGTCATTGTTCAAAACTAACTTAGCGCCGCAGGCGCTAAGTTACTTAAAAGGAGAAAATAATGAGTGAAGTGCGTACAGCGAACGAAGAGATTATTGAGTCTCTCGGTTATCATAGTCGGGATACCGGATCTTCCGGGGTTCAGATAGCTATTCTAACCTCGCAGATCCTTAAATTAACCGAGCATATGAAAGCTAACCATAAAGACTACCGCACCAAGCGCAGTCTGCATATTATGGTAAGCAAACGTCAGAAACATTTGAAATATCTTAAGAGAACCGCCCCGGAAAAATACCGGGAAGTGATAAAAAAATTAAAGTTGAGAAAATAAACTATAAAGTAATATTTTTGGAGTCGGCATAGATCCCATTTTCTATATGGAAGAAGGCCGCTGACCAAGTCTTGTAAAGAGGCAGGATATTGCATTAGAAGGAGTTTTTGTATTATGGAAATTAGTAGAAGTTGTCAGATGGGTGATATGACCTTTGAGATTACAACCGGGGAATTAGCCCGGCAAGCAGACGGTGCAGTTACCGTTACCTGCGGAGGGACAGTTGTCCTGGTAACCGTGGTAGCAGCAGGAAGTTGCCGCGAAGGGACCGATTTTCTTCCTCTCACGGTTGATTATAGGGAGAAGACCTCGGCGGCGGGAAAGATTCCGGGAGGTTTCTTTAAACGGGAAGGTCGTCCGACCGAGAAGGAGATATTAACCTGTCGCCTGATCGACCGTCCGCTTCGTCCCCTTTTTCAGGATGGGATGAGAAATGATCTACAGATTGTGGCCTGGGTTCTGTCGGCCGATGGTCAGAATGATCCTGATGTTCTCGGCATCAATGGCGCCTCCGCGGCGCTGATGGTCTCGGGAATCCCTTTTGACGGTCCAGTCGGCGGAGTGCGGATCGGTATGATCGGTGATGAGTATATTATCAATCCTACCACTGACCAGCTGGAAAAGAGTAGAATGGATCTGGTTCTGGTCGGAACAAAAACATCGGTGAACATGGTTGAAGGCTGGGCCGGAATTCTCAGTGAAGATATTATTTTAGGTGCGATCAAGGCCGGTCAGGCCGCACTGGGTCCGATCATTGATATTCAGAAAGAGTTGCGGACGGAAGTTGCCCCCGAACCCCGCGAATTCGATCTTCAGATTCCGTCCGATGAATTGATCCGTCAGGTAGATGAACGCGCGGCTTCCGAACTGATCCCGGTCCTGAATATTCGGAAGAAGAAAGCGCGGAGTCAGGCAGTCGCTGATATTAAGGAGGCAATCCGCGCCGAAATGCTGGAGAACGATCCGGAATTGGCCGGTTGGGCTTTCTCCGCCGCCTTTAAGAAAGCTCTTAAGAAATACAGCCGGAAGATGATAATTGAGGATGGTAAGCGCTCCGATGGCCGGTCGACGGACGAAGTCCGTGAGATCAGTTGCCGGGTGGGGGTTCTGCCTCGCACCCATGGTTCTGCTCTCTTCAGCCGGGGTGAGACCCAGGTTCTGGCGATGGCTACCATGGGGACAGCCTCTGACCGTCAGCGGATTGACGGGCTGGGCGAAGAGGAAAAGAAGAGGTTTATGCTCCATTATAATTTCCCGGCATTTTCTACCGGTGAAGCCCGGATGAACCGCGGTCCCAAGAGAAGGGAGATTGGTCATGGAGCTCTGGCCGAAAGGTCACTTCTCCAGGTACTTCCCTCCGAGGAGGAGTGTCCCTATACTATTCGTATTGTCGCGGATGTTCTCTCCTCCAATGGTTCTTCTTCAATGGCCTCCATTTGCGGCGGAAGTCTCTCCCTGATGGATGCCGGGATTGCGATTAAGAAACCGGTTGCCGGAATCGCGATGGGCTTACTTCAAGAAGGAGAAGACACTGTTATCCTGACCGATATACTCGGATCTGAGGACGCGCTCGGAGATATGGACTTCAAGTTGGCCGGAACGGAAGATGGTGTAACCGGACTCCAGATGGATATCAAGATAGCCGGTATTTCTGAAGAGATAATGAAGGCGGCCTTGGATCAGGCGCGTGTCGCCCGCCTCCATATCCTGGGCAAAATGAACGAAGTACTCTCCGAGGCCAAAGCCGAGATGTCTCCTTATGCTCCCAAGATCCTCTCTATCCAGATTGATCCCGATAAGATCGGCCTGGTGATTGGTCCCAAGGGGAAGAATATCAAGGCGCTGGAGAAGACCGGGGTGAAGATAGATATCGAGGATGATGGTCTTATCGCCATCTCTTCATCCGATATCGAAGCCGCCCGCAAAGCTAGAGATACGATTGAGTTGATGACGGCGGAAGTCGAGATCGGCAAGACCTATCGCGGGAAGGTTAAGACTATCAAGCAGTTTGGCGCCTTTGTTGAGCTTATCCCCGGCAAAGACGGTCTCTGCCACATATCCGAGCTGGCCGAACATCGGGTCAACAAGGTAGAGGATGTCATGAACGAGGGGGATATGGTTAATGTAAAGGTGATTGCTATCGACAACCTGGGGAGAATTAAACTGAGTCATAAGCAAGCCGAATAGATAGGGCTTCCTATGGAAGCTTTTTAAACCACGAAGAGCACGAAGTTCACGAAGGAATTTGAAAAACAAGTAAATATTATATAGTTCTATTTGTCTTTCTGCGTGTTCCCTACCTGCCGGCAGGTAGGTTCGTGACCTTCGTGGTGAATATTTAGTTTTTTTCCCCGGAAAGTTGAAAATATCCTTTTGTGTATGGTCTAGATAGATCTCCCCGAAAAGAGATTATATGTTTTTTACAATTAGTGTCTGAATGGAAGCTTCCAAATCCAGGTCATTGCGAGGAGGGACGACGCATCTGCGCCGTAGCCTTGGTGAAGGAGTGAAGCACTCTGTTAATAGTGCCCATCTCCGGTGACTTTGCAACTTTTTTAACTTTAGGCACTTTAGGCACTTCAAACTTTAGGCACTTCAGTTGCCCGAATGAAGTGAGGGCTACGGAATATTATGACCGGTCCGAAGAAGTTATCACCGGCGTTGGGTTTAATTCTGATCGCGATCGGGATATTTATCGCGGTTAGTATTGTCTCCTATCATCCCGGCGACGCCGGTAATGCCGGATCGGAGAGGGGAGTTCTGAATTACAGCGGCAGGGTAGGAGCTGAGATCGCTCTCTACCTTCTGTTGGTAGTCGGCGGGGCTGCTCTGGTTATTCCTCTCTTGATCTCAGCCGAGGGCATCAGCCGTCTAATTCCTCACCAACTCCCACCGCGCCTGGCCTCGATCAGGCTTTTCTATGAGATTATTATTATTGCCGGGCTATCCCCGTTATTCAGCATCCAGACCTATCTATCTCCTCACCTGCTGGGCACGCAGCTTGAGAAGATGTCATTTGGCGGATGGTGGGGGGAGCTGATCAGTCATTGGCTGATGGAATATCTGGGTGGTTTTGGTACTCGCCTGGTCCTGGTGACGGTTGTGCTGGTTTCGTTCGCGCTCTTAACCGAGATGAAACCATTTATATGGTTCTCTCGTCTTCTCCAGAGGATTTTTGCTCTTCTTACTCGTTGGATTGCTCACCGGAAAAAAACTGTATCCCCAGCCGCGTCTTCCAGCCGGAAGCCGGTCAGAAATCAGATTAATACTACCGCCGCGGATCGCAAGAAAGAGGCCGCGCGGCAACGGGAATTGGCGCGCGCGGCATTGATAATCAAGCGGGAAGAGGATCTCCGCCAGGCTGAGAAATTGCGGGAGAAAGAAGAGAAGGAGCGGGAAAAAGAGAGGGAGAAAGAGGAGCGTCGGCTGAAAAAAGAACTCGAACAAAGAGAGAAAGAGGATCTTCGCCGGCGGAAGGAGATTGAAAAGAAAGCGACCGCGGCCCGCGCTAAGGCCAGGCTCCGGAAAGCAGAAGAGAAGAAGGTTCGTCCTGCCGTCCCCGTTGCCGGTGGAACCAGTACGGTCTTCCCGGCCCGGACGGATGGAGGCCCGGACGCTCCATACCAGCTTCCTCCTCTGGATATTCTTGATGTGCCACCACCCATATCAGATAGGGGGATTAAAAACATCAATTTCGACGATTCGGCTATACTGGAGAGGACTCTCCAGGAATTCGGGATTGAATCCAGGGTTGTCGGTATAGAGCGGGGCCCGGCCATCACCCGGTATGAACTCCAGATAGCTCCCGGTGTTAAGGTTGGCAAAGTCAAGGCCTTGGATAATGATCTTGCCCTGACCATGAAGGCTAAATCGGTCCGTATTCTGGCGCCGATTCCGGGGAAGGCTGCGATCGGGATCGAAGTCCCCAACGCAAATACGACCCTGGTTACTCTCCGCGAGATGCTCGATTCCCCCGAGTTTAGAAACAAGAAACTCAATCTTCCCCTGGCGATCGGAAAGGATATCTCCGGGACACCGATTATCTCCGATCTGACCGCCATGCCCCATCTCCTGATCGCCGGGGCCACCGGTTCCGGCAAGACCGTATGTATCAACTCGATTATTATGAGTCTCCTTTACTCACGCACTCCCGATGAACTGAAACTGATCATGGTTGATCCCAAGAAGGTAGAGATGGCGTCCTTCCATCGGCTTCCTCATTTGATTTGTCCGGTTATCACCGACGCGGCAAAGACAGCCATGGCCTTGGCCTGGGTGATTAAGGAGATGGAGGACCGGTATGATTATTGTGCTCGGGCTGGAGTTAGAAATATTAAATCTTATAATTCCCGCCAGCTTGCTCCCGCCGAGGAGAAGAGCGCGGATGGAGAGGGAATTCCGGATAAGATGCCCTATATAGTACTCCTGATCGATGAACTGGCTGATCTGATGCTGATAGCGGCCAAAGAGATAGAGACCTCTATCGCCCGTCTCGCCCATCTCTCCCGGGCGGTCGGGATTCACCTTATCCTGGCTACCCAGCGTCCGTCGGTCGATGTTGTCACCGGTATTATAAAAGCGAATCTTCCGGGACGGATATCCTTTAAGGTCGCAGCCAAAGTCGACTCTCGGACAGTACTGGACGCGGGTGGGGCGGATAAGCTTCTGGGGGACGGGGATCTTCTGTTTCTTCCTCCCGGGACCGATCAGCTGATCCGGGCTCAGGGGACATACTCCCAGGACCACGAGATAGATGATGTAGTAGCATTTGTAATCCGGCAGCGGGAACCGTCATTTGAAAAGGGGATTTTTCAGAAGAAGAGTATATCCGCGGATGGCAGTGTAAGCGGGGGAGGGGGAGGAGGAGATATTTTCATCGAGTCGGCAATCGACGTTATCAGGCAGACCGACCAGGCCTCAGTCAGTATGCTCCAGCGTAAGCTGAAGATCGGATATTCCCGGGCGGCCCGCATTATGGATGAGCTGGAGGAGAGAGGAGTTGTCGGGCCGTATCGGGGAACCAAAGCCCGTGAGATCTTGATAGATACCTATGCCGGGGATGGAACGGTTGATGCTGGAATGGATGAGGATGAGGCGGATGAGGAATGAGGATAGAATAACGAAGCCCGAATGAGGAATGACGAATGAATGTCCAAATCAGAATGTCTAAAGTGGCCTGCCTCACGTTCGAGTGCTTAAGCCGGCGGCTTGGGTTAGCGTAGGCACTTCGACATTTTGACTTCGCCATTCGGATTTCATTCGGGTTTCGTCATTCGGAATTCGTCATTAATTTGAGCCGATCTTTTGCTCATTTTAATAATTTAACTTGCATATAATATTGATTAACTAATATTATTAAGCAGAACATAAAGGCTCAAATATGGGTTACTTAGGAGAAAAAATTCAGGAAGCTCGCGTGGAGAAGAAGTTGAGTATTGAAGACGCCGCACTCGCGACAAAGATCAAAGCTGATTACCTTCGCGCGCTGGAGGAGGAAGATTATACGGATCTGCCTCCTCGGGCGTATGTAAAAGGTTTCTTGAAGATCTATGCCGGTTATCTGGATATTGATTATTCATTATTGCTCCAGTTGTATGATGAAGAGTATGAATCCCAGGATGCCCAGGTGGTCTTCTCTGAACCAGAGCCCGCGTCTCTGCCCCTTATCCCGGGAATTAAGTGGAAAAGTTTGGCGGGGGTTCTGGGCGCGGCGCTTATTATCGCCTTGATAATATGGGGGGGGATCAGGCTCCTGAAAGGAGATGGAAGTGATAATGGGTCATCGATTCACTTTACCCGGGTTGACAATCCATATTCCCCCGAGACAATCGAGCGTATTCCTCTAGATGATACTGTATTTGGAGAGAAGCCAGAGTAGATAATTACCTCTCCCTGCCTCGGCCCCTATTTTAGCCGCAAAAAGGCGCAAAATTCGCAGAAGTTCCCGTCCTGTGGTAGGGTTTTTTAAGCCCGATTGCGAAGTGTCGTTGAGTGTTGAAAGTTGAGCGTTGAATGTTGGATGTTCAATATTCCCTACCTCTCCCCCTTTTTATGACAGGACCATTACAGACAAGACGATTAAACGCAAAAGAATAAAGGACCGAGCCAAAGCAAATAGTCCTGTCTGTAATGGTCCTGTCTCAATTCCTTTTTGCTTTTAAATCGTCTTGCCTGTAATCGTCCTGCTTTATCTCCTCCTAACCGTTATCAAAGACTCCAGACTGATCGAAGTCGGGGAGATAGCTGTGGCAGCTCTCCAGTTCCTGAGCCCATCCGCGGTGAAATCCTAACCGGCGCATCTCATCCAATACCGCATCGTATTCTTCCTTTAAGAGTGTTCGTCCTAATACAGGATGGTTTCGGACCCGCGGCGTAGGATGATATTGGGCCATCAGTGATATATGTATGTCGGGGGAAAGTTCCTCCGCGATGAAACGGAGACATTTCTGGCTGTTCTCAACTGCCCCGGGCAGGACCAGGTGGCGGATGATCATTCCGGAACGGATGGTACCATCTGGATTGAATGTGAGATCGGATCCCTTCTGCCGGAAGATCTCTTTCAAAACCTCCCGGGCAACGGATGGATAGTCCGCCGCGCCGGAATATTCTTCGGCCAGCCTCCGGTCCTGATATTTCAGATCGGGGAGATAGAGGCTGATTTCATCCTCCAGTTCCTCGATCGTATTAACCCGGTCATAGGCGGAGGTATTGAAGACAAAAGTTTGATCTCTGTCCCGCGCCTTCAATTCGGAGATAATCTCTCTCATTGCCGGGACGCAATGAGAGGGAGATACAAATCCCACCCCCCGTGCTCCCCGGTTTAAAACATTTTCTATACTATTGATTACATCAGAAAGGTTCATCCGGAATTCTCGCGATGGAGATTCATTACGGGATATCTGGTAATTCTGGCAGTAGATACATTGAAGATTGCAGTGGGCGAAGAATACATTACAGATTCCGGTCTCTCCCGAGACCGGTGGTTCTTCACCTCGGTGGAGACAGATCGAGGCGATATAGAGCCCGTTTCCGGTCTGGCAGTAGCCATCTTCACCCGCGCCTCGGCGGACACGGCAGTCCCGCGGGCAGAGAGCGCAGACCTGAGCTTTGATATCATCGGTAGTAGACATATTTTGAACCGCAGAGACGCAGAGACCGCAGAGAAAAAATAGAGAATAGTATAAAAACAATTCTATTTCGGTAGAGGCAAAAGCAATAACCCAATTAATTTATATCGGGTAGTATTTTCTATATTTCTCTGCGGTCTCTGCGTCTCTGCGGTGATATTGCATATTATTCCTATTTTTCGGTTTGATTTTAAATATTTCTGCTAATTTAATTGCATCCTGAAGATAATAATATATTATCAAAAGATAAGGCAGTAGCATAATTTTTACGGAGTGAAAATTGTGAAAGCGGTAATTCAAAGGGTTAGAAAAGCCGGAGTTGAGGTGGAAGGGGAGGTCATATCCCGGATCGGGCCTGGCTTCCTGGTATTGCTGGGTGTAACTCATGGTGATACCGAGAAAGAGGCTAACACTCTGGCCGATAAGATTGTCAAGCTCCGTGTCTTTCAGGATGAAGATGGAAAGATGAACCGCTCTCTCGGTGATATCGGAGGAGAGATTCTGGTGGTCTCCCAGTTTACCCTTTATGCCGATTGCAGCAAGGGCCGGCGTCCCAGTTTCATTAACGCCGCTCCGCCGGAAGAGGGGAATCGTCTCTATGAATATTTTTGTCGATCCCTGGAGGATAGAGGGTTCCCCCCCGGAAAAGGTATATTCGGAGCTGAGATGCTGGTCAGTCTTGAGAATGACGGTCCGGTGACGATACTCCTGGAAAAAAGAAGTGCCTAAAGTGCCTTAAGTGCGCTAAAGTGCCTAAAGTTATGCTTTGCTATCGGCAAGTTGTAGCCGCGGTCGTTGACCGCGGAAGCCAGGCGAAAGCGAACAACTTTAGGCACTTTAGCGCACTTTAGGCACTTACATTGCTTTAACTCACTTGATGAATCCATTAACTGTAATTGGGTTCTAAATCAAGCAAGGATATTTTTGCCATGCCCGATCCATATTTTCTCAACATTATAGTCCCGGCGTTTAATGAAGAGCTTAATATCTCGGAGACAATCAGGACCATACACGAGATTCAGACCCGGGTCAATCTGCCGCACAAGCTGATTGTTGTAAACGATAATTCGACCGACCGGACCCGGGAGATTGTCAGTAAACTTCAGGACAAATATGATAATCTGGTCCTGATCAACCGGCGGGGTAATCATGGACTGGGGCGGTGCTTGAACCGGGCCTATGAAGAAGTAGAGGAGGGGGTTGTTGTCGCGGTGATGGCTGACCTGGCCGATGATGTCAATGATATCCCCAAGATGCTGGATAAGATCAAGGAGGGGTATGACCTGGTCTCGGCATCCCGATATATACCGAATGGATCGGGAGAACACGAAGACCGTTTCAAGCATTTTCTCTCCCGGTTCCTGGGCAAGACGCTTCAGGTATTGATCGGGTTGCCTACTAATGACGCGACCAATGCTTATAAGTTATACCGGGTATCAATACTTGAGAAGATTGGGCTCTTGCGATCCGACAATTATACTACCGGGCTGGAGCTGACCGTGAAAGCCCATCTAAATGGTTTTAAGATAGCCGAGGTCTCCACTGTCTGGAGCGATCGGGCGGAAGGAAAGTCTCATTTTAAGATATTCAAAGTGGCTCCGGAATATATCCGGTGGTTTTTATGGGCCGTCTGGAACCGTATAAGAAGATCAATGTAGAGAACAGTAATTCACCACGAAGGACACGAAGTTCACGAAGAAATTTGAAAAAACCAGGAAAAATTCTATAGTTTTCTCTGTTTCTCTTCGTGTTCTTCGTGACCTTCGTGGTGAATATTTAGTTTTTTGAGCACAAAAAGTTGAAAATACCTTTTTGAGTAAGCTCTAGCTTATAGGATATGAAAAGAAACTATGAATATAAAAAAACCATTTATTCTCCTCACCAATGATGACGGGATCAATGCTCAGGGGATATCTGCTCTGGCCCGGGAGATTCGCAAGATTGGGGAGGTTATCATTGTGGCCCCCGATTCGGAACAGAGCGCTGTCGGGCACGCGATTACTCTCACTGAACCGCTTCGGGCCAAAAAGATATACCGTGACGGTCTCTTCTTTGGCTACGGGGTGAACGGAACTCCGGCCGATTCGGTTAAACTTGCCGTTAAGTCTCTCCTTGATAAATCCCCCGATCTGGTTATATCAGGAATTAATCTGGGCCCCAATACCGGGACCAATGTCATCTATTCCGGGACTGTATCCGCTGCTACCGAAGCCGCCATCATGGACTTGAAGGCGATAGCGGTCTCCCTGGGTACTTTCACGGATCCAGACTATGGCCCGGCGGCGCGGTTTATCCGAACTCTGGCCGAGGAGGTTATCTCCCGGAGCCTTCCTTCCGGGGTTCTTCTCAATGTTAATGTCCCTCCTATCCCGGAGAATGAAATCATGGGAGTGAAGGTGACACCGCAAGGGGTTGCTCGATTTCAGGAAGTGATGGAAGAGAGAACGGATCTCCGGGGAAGAACCTATTACTGGTTGGGGGGAGAGATGGATTATCCGGATAATGATCCGGGGTCCGATCACACGGCGTTGATGAATAATTATATTTCGGTTACACCTCTTCATTATGATATGACCAATTATTCCTTCCTCCCGGAATTAGAAGGGTGGGGGATAAAGAAAGTTGACCCCGTTAGATAGGCTTCGCCAACTAACGGGGCAGGCAGTTGACGGTTGACGAAAAGAAAGTTGACGGTTGACAGTTGACGGTTGACGGTGGGGGGTTTATTCTTTTTTTAAAACAATCGGGGAAAGTAGAATGAAGATATATATATATATAGTCGGAAGTATCATATTATTGCTTTTCGGTTTTGCCGGATCTTTGCGAGGGGAAGAGACTGCGGGTCTCACTAAAAAGACTCCTGAAATCGGATCCCTGATTAAGGATCTCCAGGGAACCGCGGTTAACAAGAGATTACGGGCTAAAGCGATTCTGATCAGAATGGGCGAAGAAGCTGGTCCAATTGTGCTGCAAGTTCTATCTGGGACTCCTCCGGAGAAAACCTACGATCTGATCGAGATTCTGGCAATAATTCAATATAAGCCGGCGGGAGGCGATATCGAAAAAATCTGGCAGGATACCGAAAATCTGGATGTTAAGTTAATGGCATCCCAGGCGCTCTGCCGGTTTGATCATAACTATGCCAGATATCAGAGCTATATCCTCAGCCGGACCAGGACCGGTGACGAGGATGAGCGGCTCAAGGCAATGCAGATGCTTGGTTATATCATGGATAGACGGGTTGTCGATCCCCTGGTGAAGATATTTAATGACCGTAATCAGTCGGATCAGATGCGTCAGGCCGCTATCTGGGATCTTGGTCATACTCCGGTAAAAGAGTCTGCCGAAGCACTGGTGAAGATGGTTAACGATCCGGAAGTTGATTGGTTCTATAAAGAGATTATTATCGCTTCCATCAGGACGCTGGCTACCAATAAGGATATGGCCCCGGTTGTAAGTGAATTATTGGAGAAGGCTCAAAATATTCCCACACCGGCCCGGAAGGGGAAGTAACTTTCTGCTCCTGAATTTTAATGAACCGCGGATTTTTACCCGGCGATGCCAAAGGCATTTTGGGGGGAAGCGGATTTAACCCCGGTAAACCGAGGGCAGGCTGGATTATTTTTTCCCTCATCTGCATAATTCGTGTAATTCGCGTACCCCGCAAAATGACCTGCGGTCATTGCGGGGTAAAATTCGTAGTTCAATTTAGTTGCCCGAACGAAGTGAGGGCTAAGTTCGAATGACCACAGTTACTACAGAAAGAACCAGGAGACGTATTTATAAGGTATTGAAGGGAGGAGTGTTGGCGGTAACATTTATTCTCCTTATCCTGCCGACCGGGTGTGAAGAACCTCCCCCCGCGGAATATCTTTTTCGCTATCGCTTCCAGGCGGATGAGATTCTCAACTATAATGCCACGATGGATGGCAAGGGAGAAGTTACTCTGACGACCTCCTCCAGGAAGAAAGAAGCGGAAGAGATTACCCTCCCGGTTGAATTCAAGGGGAGATTTTCATTAGAAGCCGTGATTGATTCGGTATCCTCGACCGGGACAGCGGGGATCTCTGTTTCGTATAAAGATTTCAGCTGTATGATTACCAACCGGGTCCGGGATCGAGAGACAACCATGCTGCTTACGGACCAGATGATGAGGATTGAAGAGAGTGGGAGAATCAAGAAAGAGTTAAAGGCCGGGGAGAGTGGATTCCCGCTTAATGGTATAGTGGGCAGTTCCTTTGAGATAGAGGTGGATTTGCGGGGGAAATTGATCCAGGCTCAGGTTCCACCCGATCCGGGGAAAGATTTTCCGTATATGAAGTTAGACAATATCTTAGATCAAATTCAGCCGGAATTCCCACTGGCACCGATACCGGTTGGTACCAGCTGGTCAAGGGAAGTTAAGGTATCTCCACCCGAGTCGGGGCGCCCCTGGAATAGAGGGCAGTTCTGGACGATAAAACTTGACTCTACCTTTCGGGGGTTTAAGGAGGGCGGAGATCGGATAGCCATCATAGATCTCGCCAGTCATTTTAAGCAATCAGTAAATCCGGAGGATAGCAAGGCTCAGTTATCGGGGTTAAAACAATCTTCGCATACCCTGACCGGAACGATTGATTTTGATCTGGGAAAAGGAGTGGTGCTGTCAAGTCATACCGCGCTGGAACAGGAGCTTGATATCCTGATGGCGATTGAACAGATTGCAAAAGGCAGTAAGATCAAGGTGCATATAAAGGACTCTACTTCCATCAAGGTTAAACTGGTTGCCTCAGAAAAAACAAAAACCGCGGATTAAACGGATTAAGCGGATTGCTTTTTCTTTTAATCAGCATAATCCACTGTTAGGCAATAAATTTATCAATGAAACTATTTATTGACATAAACACCATAGGTTTTGATGTTGACCATTCAAAGGTAATATCCCTTATTGAAGATGCATTAACACCGTCTTCTATAGAACTTGGACATTTTGATACTTCAAAAAATAATAACGAATATCAATTAAGTATACTCTCCTTTGACATATATGATGATAATGACTTTTTTACCACCGTGCAGCTAAGTCTGAACAAACAAGGTTTCTTTAGAGACATGGAAATCGAGATAAGTCAAAAAGCTAAAGCGTGCGGAAAAATATTTTTTATTTTGTTCAAAGAGTTGCTTGATGTACTCATGAAATCAGAAGCTATAAACATAATTACCTAACCAGTCGCTCAAGCAGAACGGAAAGGCTAATGCTAGTGAGGGCTAAGTCCCTGCTAAGGTCTGAAAAGCTTGGTGAAAGCGAATAACTTTAGGCACTTAAGGCACTTTAAACTTTAGGCAATTAAGAACATTGCCCGAACGAAGTGAGGGCTATGTTCTATAGGAGGATACGATGAACTATCTGCGAAAACATGGAGAGATATTTCTTGTCATTATTATCTGTATCACCGCTGCACTCTGGGGGTTAGCTCAGCTCTGCCAGCCTCTCAGCGGACCGTATAAAATTCTCCTGGTTGTGATGCTGATCTTCTGGGTTGTGGCATTCGCCTATTGCATCTTCAAATCCGACTTTCCGTTCTTTCGAGGTCATAAGGAGATAATCGGTCTTACTATTCTTGTGGTCTACGTGATTATTCTCGGGTTGGCGACTGTCTCGGAGATATTTGAATTCGATTGGTTCTACTGGATTTAAATTTTTTCCGCGAAAAAATTTAATGTTGTTTTCAATCAATCCGCGCAGTTTGTGGTAAAACATTTTTTCAAACAAGTAGTAGCAAGGGCGGGTCTTAAACCCCGCCCTTTTATTATGTTGAAGGAAAAATATTGTTATACTTTCTATAGCATTATTTGTCTGATTGCTTCTCTGGTCACCGTCAGTTGTGGACTACCAGTAATTCACAAGGAGACCAGAATGATGATGGGGACGATGGTCTCCGTCGAGATAGTCTCGGATTCGCCTGGAATTATAGCCGGGATCATGGAGAAGGTCTGGTCTGAGGCTGAGCGGTTAGAGCGAGTATTCAGCCGTTATATTCCTGAGAGTGAGATTAGCCTGATTAACCGGGAAGCCGGTCATCGCCCGGTTCCGATAAATGATGAGATGATGGAGGTGCTATCTCGTGCTGAGGATATAAGCCGAATTACGGACGGAGCGTTTGATATCTCCGTCGGTCCTCTTATGAAGATATGGGGGTTCTTCCCGGAGAGGGAAGGACAGCTTCCGTCGGAGGACGAACTGGCGGAAGTCATTACCCGGGTAGGATGGCAGGCGATAGAGTTGAACCGCTCTGAACGGACGGTTCATCTTTTAAAACCGGGGATGGAGATTGATCTGGGAGCACTGGCTAAAGGATATATCGTAGATAAGTTAGCGGCGCTTCTGCTTAAAGAGGGGATTGAGAATGCCCTGGTCAATGCCGGTGGTGATATTTACTGCCTGGGAGAATATCCCGGGGGGAGGAGTTGGAGAATCGGAATGGAACATCCTCGCGATGAGGACGAAATCCTGACAGTTCTGGAGTTAAAGAACCGGGCGGTAGCTACCTCGGGAGATTATCGCAATTATTTTATCCGGAGCCGGTTGCGCTATTCGCATATTATAGACCCTCACACCGGTCGGTCTGCTCAGTCAAAAGTGGTTGAGGTCAGTGTTATGGCTCCGGACTGCCTGACCGCCGATGGACTCGCTACCGCCATCTTCGTGTTGGGAGCTGATAAGGGGATCGATCTGTTCAGGAAGATTGATGATGTAGATGGTGTCATAGTCACCAAAGAAGCCGGTGAGGTTATAATGCATTTTTCCGACAATTAGCCATAAAGGCACCAAGAGATTAATTAAGAATACCGAGCAATAAATGTGGTTGAAATGGTAGCCTGACCGTACTTGAAAAGGTATTTATAACTTTTTGTGCCAATAAAATTGAATATTTACCACGAAGGTCACGAAGAACACGAAGGAGAATAAAGAAAACTAGAAACTTTTTCTGGTTTATTAAATTTCTTCGTGTTCTTCGTGACCTTCGTGGTTGAAAAGGATTTTTGAGTAAGGTTTATCCTGCGCCATTATGAAGAGCGTAACAACCCAGATAATTTTAGACAAGCTTCTTGAAGAGAGGTTGGTCGTCGGAGCGATCATACTCTCTATTATTCTGCTGATTACTTCCGGTACGGCCCTGGAACAGGCTGGAACTCAAGAGTCTGATTTTCCGGTGCAGGAAGAATTTAACCAGATGATGCAACTGGAGTTGGGGTCTTCGGCCCCGGCCGCGTTCTTCCGGGGATTGATGCTGATTTTTCTTACTTTGGCCGTCTCCGGAATTGTCCTGAATATCCACGGGTTTGCCGGACGGAACTTGAGATATTTCCAGCCCGCCGCTCCCCCTGAAGTAAGATGGGGGATCTGGCCAGTTCTAAAGATAGCCGCCTATTTCTTCTGTCTTCTTCTGATTTTCCAGAGACTGGAATCGGTATTCTTCAGCATCTTCGGTTTCTTCCGGACCGGGATATATTATCAGTTGATTATCGGTAACGCTTTCTTCCAATTTTTCCTCATGATATTTCTGGTAATCTGTTTCCTGACCAAGTACCGGTATTCCAAACAATTCTCTCCCCCCGGCGCCGTGAAAGTATTATCTCCGGGGAGTATTGTAGTAGATACTCCCCGGGAGATGCAGAGCTCACCGATGGAACTCCTGGGGATTTCGCTGGAAGGGTGGGGGGCAAGTCTCCGGCAGGCCTTGCGGGGTTACATCCTTTTCTTTCCCTCATTAATAGTTCTCATGGTTCTCTCGCTTCTGGCAACAAAGATCATCGGCCTCCCGTATCAGCCGCATCAGCTGGTTCAGCCATTACTGGAGGCCGGAGAGAGTTCACTCCTCTGGCCGCTTTTTGGTCTCGCCATTCTAATAGGTCCTCTGGCGGAAGAATTGTTTTTCCGCGGGTTATTTTTTCCGGCCCTAAAGAGTAAGGTGAGCGTCTTCGCGGCGGTGATCATAAGTGCCGCTCTCTTCGCTACTCTTCATTTAAACTGGGCTGGCTGGCTCCCGATCTTCGGCCTGGGCATACTATTGGCATACAGCTATCAAAAAACCGGAGACCTCCTGGTCCCAATATTTATTCACGTTATTCATAACAGCCTGTTTTTAACGTTCACGGTTCTGTTGTTTCAGTTGAGAAGTGCCTAAAGTGCGCTAAAGTGCCTAAAGTTGGGCCTCGATAGCGGCTTCCCATGCCTTAAGTTATTCTCCAAGCTCCATGCTTGGAGCGGGCTATTGTAGCTGCGGTCGCTGACCGCGGAAACCAGGCGAAAGCGAACAGCTTTAGGCACTTACAACTATTTTTATACTTTAGCGCACTTTAGGCACTTATAACTTTATAGGAGTAACCCATGGAGATCAAGACAGTTGAAATGATAGACGGCGTGGTCAAGATCATCGATCAGACCCTGCTGCCGACTAGTTACGAGATAATCGAGATTGTAACCAAAGAAGAGATCTGGGAAGCGATAAAGATGCTCCGGGTTCGCGGCGCTCCGGCGATCGGGATTGCCGCCGCCATGGGGGTCGCGGTGGAGATGCTCCGGTCGGGAGCCGCAAGTTCCGATGAGTTTATTGAAGAGCTTGATGCTGTCGCCGATTACCTCGCCACCTCCCGTCCCACCGCGGTCAACCTTTTCTGGGCGCTGGACCGGATGAAGAAAACCGGCCGGATAAATAAAGACTGCTCGGTCGAAGAGCTGAAGGATATCCTGGTGAGAGAGGCCAACGCGATCCTGGAAGAAGACCGGGCGATGTGCCGGGCGATCGGTGAGGCCGGGAATGCCCTGATCAAGGATGGCGACGGTATCCTCACCCACTGTAATGCCGGCGGCCTGGCCACCTCCGGTTTCGGGACCGCCCTGGCCCCGATCTATGTCGCCCATAAAAATGGAAAGCGGATAAAAGTCTTCTCCGATGAGACCCGGCCGCTGCTGCAGGGGTCCCGTCTCACCGTCTGGGAGCTGATGCACGTGGGGGTGGATGTAACCCAGATCAGTGACAATATGGCCGCCCAGGTGATGAAGGAAGGAAAGATCGACCTAGTGATCACCGGCGCCGACCGGATCGCGGCCAATGGGGACGGCGCGAACAAGATCGGGACCTACGGCGTGGCTCTCCTGGCCCGGGCGCACAATATACCCTTCTATATGGCCTGGCCCGGATCCACCCTGGACCTGAAGATTGCCCATGGTGACGATATCCCGATCGAGGAACGGGGAACGGAAGAACTCACCTCATTCGGAGGCGTCCGGGTCGCCCCCGAAGGAGCCAAAGCCTACTGCCCGGCCTTTGATGTAACTCCCCATGAACTGATCACCGCCTTCATCACCGACCGGGGCCTGATCTACCCGCCCTTCGAAGAAAATCTCAAGCAGTTTGCATTATAACCATCGGGAGACGTAATAAAAGTTCGGATAGAATCGGTCCGTGAGTATATTTCAATCCTCATGCCGGGAAGAGCAGACCAAACCGAAGCCATAACTTTTTTCATCCGCCATAGTGCTTGCATCCCGAACTTGATTCGGGGCTTTAGCAATGGCGGAAGGCACTTCTTTCTCCCCGCATTCTGGATCCCCGAATAAAAGTAAAGGGAAGACTTGACCCCCTATTCTTGAATGCCTGGAAAAGAGCAAAGGGTAGACGTGACCCCTCTATTTTATGACCCCTATTTTAGTATTTCATTTCTCCTTTTCTCTGTGGTCGGTTTTGTGTACAATCTATTTCTTAAAGGGATTCTGTATGTTGAGTGTAGGTGTACAGGAGAAATGTTGCCTGAGATCGAATCTATGTGATTAATTAACAAACCATATATCCAGAAATGATTGAAAAAAATTTTGATATACCATTTATTTCTAATTTAGCTCTTCGGGAAAAGCAAATCCAACAGAATTATCGCCCGGTTATAGCGGTACATAAGTGGTTTGCTCGGCGACCGGGCACCTTGTTCCGAGGGTTGCTCCTATCTGAATTTTCGGATAATCCTCTCCGAGATGCTTTCTATGAGGCGAACCAATTTCCCGGGATAAATATCGCGGATCCATTTATGGGTGGTGGAACACCTCTTCTGGAGGCGAATCGATTAGGTTGTAATGTTGTGGGTTTTGATATCAATCCAATGTCTTTTTGGATTGTTAAACAAGAAATTGACCATCTTGATTTATATGATTATAGAAAAACCGCGGATTCTCTTCGCGCGAAACTCGAAAAAGAAATCGGGTATTTCTACCGAACTCGTTGTATCTTTTGCGGCTCGGAAGATGCTCAAGTAAAATACTTCCTCTGGGTGAAGGTGAAGAAGTGTATCAAATGTAAGAAGGATATAGACCTCTTCCCCGGTTATCTCATAGCTACTAATTCAAGACATCCTAAAAACGTTTTTATATGCCCTTCTTGCGGGGAGTTAGTGGAAACTGATGACAGGAATAATCCCGGGGCATGTGGTAAATGTTCAGCAAAGTTGCAAATTAATGGCCCCGCCAAGAGAGGCCATTGCAATTGTCCTCACTGTGGAACAGACAACATATTCCCTGATGCGAAACTTGGCCCACTTCCTCATCGGCTTTTCGCGATCGAATACTTCTGCCCTATATGTAAGCCAAAACATGTTGGCAGATTTTTCAAGAAGCCGGATTCACAGGATTTAAACCGGATTAATGAGTTGGAAGAAAGATGGACGCGAATGCGCCCGCGATACGTTCCTGATGACGAAATACCAACCGGCGATGAAACAAATCGCCTGCTCCGGTGGGGTTATTCACGGTATCGGGAATTATTTAACTCCCGCCAGTTACTCGGGTTGGAATTATCAGCTCGTCTAATCTCAAAAATATCAAATGAAAGAGTTCGTAATGCTCTTGCAACCAATTTATCCGATCTGCTGCGATATCAAAATATGTTATGCCGTTATGATAAAAAAGCATTAAAATCTCTCGATATTTTTTCTGTTCACGGTTTTCCGGTTGGATTAATACAATGTGAATCAAATTTTTTGGGAATTATAGGTCCCCATAAAAAAGTCTGCGTGGGGAGCGGTGGTTGGGCAAATATTATTGAGAAGTTTCGGAAAGCCAAGGCTTATTGTGATAACCCTTTTGAAGTAAAACACCGAGGACAAAAAAAAGAGATAATTCCGATCATCGGTGAATGGATTGGGGATCACTTAAATAACGCTGATGGTAAAAAAGAGCGTATTGTTAATATTTCATGTAAAGATGCCGCGGTTACAAAGATGTCCACTGATTCATTAGATGCCGTACTCACCGACCCGCCATATTATGGCAATGTCCAATATGCCGAACTAATGGATTTTTGTTACGTCTGGCTGCGTAAATTAGTTGGGAAAACTTCAAAAATATTCGACGTCCATTCAACCCGTAATCCCGCTGAATTGACCGGTAATAAAAATATGGGTCGGGGGTTGGAGCATTTCACCGAAGGTATTTCTTCCGTTTTTCAAAAAATGTCCATTGGTCTTAAGCCAGGCGCTCCGTTGGTGTTTACTTATCATCATAATAAAATAGAAGCATACTATCCAATCGCTGTCGCGATTCTGGATGCTGGTTTAACCTGTTCGGTATCACTTCCGTGTCCCGCTGAGATGAGCGCTTCCATCCACATCAGGGGGACAGGTTCGTCAATCATTGACACTGTTTTTGTCTGCCGAAGTAAAGGAAAAATCTCCAGATACCAATTGGTCAATTCACCTATTGAAGCTGCTCAATTAGTAAAAAATGATTTAGCGTATCTTAAAGCCGGTAATGTCAAGTTATCCCCGGGAGACATGCGTTGCATAACCTTTGGCCATTTGATCCGCCTGGCAATCTGGTCTTTAAAACATAACTGGGACAAAAATGATAAAATATCGAGACGTATTTCAAAAATAGCCGACTGGATGAATAACTTCGGTGGGTGGCCGTCAATTAAAGATTACTTAATGACGGATAAGCCTCAATTTCCCAGTGACCAACTATTGTTAAATCTTCGTGAAAGCCGCGCAAAATTTGGAGAAGAAGATGACTACATTTCCTTTTGAAGCATCGCCGGATAACATCCTAGACGATATGGAAGACTATATTGATGCCGTATTCGGCTGTTTGGAGTCGGAGTTCCTAAAAATGCCAAAAGGCATCGGTTTTGTGGAATATCCGATTTTTGAGCGTGGTTATGAGGCTTTAAAAGCAGCTACTTCTGGTTTTTCCAGACTAAAGCCCAGCGAGATAATGAAGGTAATCCTATCAGAACCGATTTCAATTGTAGTCTTGCGCACAATGCTTGGTTTTTCTCCACCGGAATGGGCTTATCTGGCTACGCAAAAAACAGGAATACCCGTTACTCAAGGCTTTATCAGATCCCTTGACCGCAAAGTACGGCTGGCTCCGGATACAAAACTCAAAGTCAGCGTTATTACAAAAAATAGGTTCCGAGCATTAATAACTACCGCTTGTGCGTTGCTGAAAAAAGGCGCCCCAGTGATAGACGTAGCTTTTCTTCATCGTTTGGATAAAGCCGATACGAAGTTCGGAATTGAAAGTATCAGGAACTTAGCCAAAATTGGCGTTCCTTACGCAATGTTGCTATATGAAAGATTTCTGGGCCGGCCGTTCGCGGGGCATCGTGATTCCATAAGTGAACTCATAGGCGATAGCCTGGAATCGGCAATTGAAGATGTTCTGACAAAGGCAAACATTAGTTTTCGCAAGACTAAGCGAGCAGAACGTATCGAAGGTTTTGACCAAACTCCGGACTTTATTATTCCCAGTGAATTTAATCCCCAGGTAATAATTGAAGCAAAAATCACCGAAGATGACGGCACCGCCCGTGACAAAGTAACCCGTATCCAACACCTGGGAGAATTGAGTCTTGCCGGCCGATCGAAAAATAACCCCAGATATGAAGTTATCGCCTGTATTGGTGGACGCGGGTTTGCTGTTCGCAGAGAAGATATGAAAAAAATGATCCTGGCGACCAGAGGAAAGGTATTTACAGCAAAGACATTGAACAAGCTCGTAGAATGCACTCGTCTGCGGGAATTTCAAGCATAATGAAATGTTAATAAATTGCGCAAAGTATTAAAAAGTTGAGTGGACGGAATTTATTAATGGCAGACAAGTCCGCAATCAGAGGGTTGTTTTGTAATAAGACTTAGTATTTAGGGTGTGGCCCGGAATTTTTACGGCCCTGATTTTTTCTTTTTTGGAATAAAATCGGTACTATCCCCGACTATTGTACGAGGCTTAATTTTATTATGTTCTAAAGTTATGGGAATGACAGAACAATGAAATCTTATTTTGCGCATAGTCGTGAAAATCGTCCGATAGATGAGTGGCAACTATTGGAAGATCATCTGGAAAATGTTGCCGAACTTTCCGGGAGATTTGCCGGGGAATTTGGATCAGCCGGTTGGGGCTATCTGGCGGGACTCTGGCATGATATAGGTAAATATTCTCCTTCTTTCCAAAGTATGATTGGTTCAACCAGCGATAATTTGGATAATCATGCCTCAAAAATCGGCAAAGTCGATCATTCAACAGCCGGAGCCATACATGCAGTTAGAACATTAGGTTCGGCTGGTAGGATTCTTGGATATTTAATCGCGGGGCATCATGCCGGGCTGCCGGATTGGCAAAGCGCTGAGTCTGGTATGGCTGCTTTGGTCCAGCGCCTTCAAAAGACAAGCCTCTTAAACGAAGTAGAAAAGGCTGGAGCTCCTCCAGAGATTCTTTCCGGCGAAATGCCGGTTGATCGCCCTCGTACGGGAGCCGATCCGGCCCTATGGATAAGGATGCTGTTTTCTTGTTTGGTTGATGCCGATTTCCTTGACACCGAACGGTTCTATGATCAGATAAAAAGCCAAACGCGGGCGGGGTATCCAACCATTGAAGAACTCCTCCCTATTTTTAAAGAGTATATGGAAAGAAAATTATCCACCCTGAAACTCCCCAAAAGTTCTATTAACCGAATCCGAGTGGATATTCTTAATCAATGTAAAAAGAAAGCCGAAAATGATCCGGGTATTTTTACTTTATCGGTTCCCACCGGTGGCGGTAAGACTCTCTCCTCAATGGCATTTGCTCTCCATCATGCCATGGTTCATAAGAACCAACGGATCATCTATGTGATCCCATACACCAGTATTATTGAACAGACCGCCGATCAATTCAGGGAGATTTTCGGCGAATCTGTTGTTGAGCACCACAGTAATGTGGTGGAGGATAATGAAAAGAATGAAGCGAGTCGAGCCCGGCTTTCCTGTGAGAATTGGGATGCTCCAATAATAGTCACAACCACCGTTCAGTTTTTTGAGTCTCTCTTCTCCTGCAAAACAAGTCGATGCCGTAAACTTCATAATATCGTAAACAGTATTGTTATCCTTGATGAAGTCCAGCTTCTGCCTCCCGAATATTTAAATCCCATTCTCTTCGCTATAAAAGAATTGAGTAAAAACTATGGAGTGACTTTTTTGCTGAGTACGGCAACCCAGCCGGCTTTTTCCCCTCAGGAGGGACCTGATTTTTCTTTTCCTGGGATTGAGAATACGATTGAAATCATTGAAGCCCCTGATGTACTCCATCGGGAACTAAAAAGAGTTATCTTGGAGATACCCAGGGACTTGAACTTGCCAATTTCTTGGTCTGATCTGACCGATGAATTACAGCAATATCCAACTTTTCTCTGCATTGTGAACCGCCGGGATGACTGTTTTTATCTGCATTCCCTGATGTCGGAAGGGACATTTCATCTTTCCGGACTAATGTGTGGAGCTCACCGATCGAAAGTTATCGAAGAGATAAAGAATAATCTCGCGGCGGGTATTCCTACCAGAGTGATAAGTACCCAGGTAGTTGAAGCTGGAGTGGATTTTGATTTTCCGGTTGTCTATCGAGCTCTGGCGGGGCTTGATTCCATCGCGCAAGCCGCCGGGCGATGCAATCGGGAGGGCGAACTTACTGCAGGAAAAGTTGTGGTATTTATTCCTCCCAGCACATTTCCTGTAGGGTATCTCCGCCAGGCCGGTGAAATCGGCAGACGATTACTCTCTGAAGGCTCCGCTGACCATTTAGCTCCGGAACGATTCTATGCTTTTTTCAAGGAACTTTACTGGATTCAGGGAGACAATCTTGATTGTCACGGCATCCTTCGACTTCTGGCCCAGGATGCCGAATTACGTTTTAGTTTTCGGTCAGCTTCCCGGGAATTTAAAATGATAAAAGATAATCAGGCTTCAGTTCTGGTCAGATATGGAAAAGGAGAAGAACTTATCGATTCATTGTACAAGATTGGCCCTAATAGAAAACTCATGAGATCACTACAGCGCTTCGTCGTAAATATTCCTAGGTATATTATTGGAAAACTCTTGGATTCGGGAAGTATAGAAGAGTTGAATAATTGCCCGGGGACGTATGCGCAGATAAGCCATATTTTTTACCATCCGGTTACTGGAGTTCAATATGATGTAAATACTCCCTGTAATCCCGAATCATTGATTTCTTAGTATATTAAAGGAGGAACGATGAATGAACTGAAGAATATGAGTGAACCGTTTCGCTTGCTGATATGGGGTAGGAATGCCTGTTTTACCCGTCCTGAAATGAAAGTGGAGCGGGTATCGTACGATATTATGACCCCATCCGCTGCCCGGGGCATTCTGGAGGCAATCCTCTGGAAACCGGCAATCCGATGGCGAGTTATCGAGATAGATCTTTTGAACCCCATACGCTGGGAGTCGGTTCGGAGGAACGAAGTAGGTGAAGTAGTCCGCACCGGTACGGTGAAAACCGCGATGAAACGAGGCTGCGGGAATCTAGGGATGTATATAGAGAAAGAACGTCAGCAACGTGCCGGACTTTTTCTGCGAGATGTAAAATATATCATCCACGCATCTTTTGAAATGACCGAAGATGCGGGTGATTCAGATAATGTCGTAAAATTCCAGGAGATGTTCTTACGACGAGTAAAAAATGGCCAATGCTTCCATCGTCCTTATCTTGGATGTCGCGAATTCGCGGCCCATTTCAAGCTGATCAAAAAACATGATCCATTGCCGGAACTACTAGACAAGACTCGTGATCTGGGCTGGATGCTCCTGGATATGGATTATTCCAAAAAAGAACCTGCTGCCTGTTTTTTCCAAGCCAAACTGGAGAAGGGACGATTAAAGGTTCCCCTGCTTGAATCACGGGAGGTGCGGTCATGATTCTCCAGGCTTTAAGCGCATATTACCGGCGGCTCAAAGCAGATGAAAATTCCAACATAGCTCCCCGCGGTTTCGAAAAAAAGAGAATCCCTTTTATTATCGTCCTGGATAATAAAGGAAACTTTCAAGGAATCGTCGATACCAGAACAGGTGAAGGGAATAGAACGATTGCCCGGGAATATCTTGTTCCTCATGGGATAAAAAGAGCCGTAAATATCGCCGCAAATTTATTGTGGGATAATCAGGCGTATGTTTTCGGTATTCCTCGCCCCGACCCAAAAAAAGATGCTGAAAAACTTAAGAAGCGTGCAGTTTTACAGCATCAGGCGTTTATAGAACGGATCCGACAAACCCCCTCAATAATAGAGGATGAGGCAGTATCATCGGTAGTTAACTTTTTAAGTGAGGGGAATTTCGAGAATGTAATCCAGCATCCTTTATGGGAGGAGATCGAGGGAAGTGGTGGTATTATCAGTTTTAAAATTAAAGGTGATAATAAACTGGTTTGCCAGAGAGAAGGTGTTACTGCTGCGGTAAACAATATGCTGGATATTGAAGACGGTCCGAAGCGGCAATGCTTAATCGATGGAAATCTGAATACTCCTATTCGTCTTCATGCCGCGATTAAAGGGGTATGGGGAGCACAATCAGTAGGAGCAAATATTGTTTCATTTAATTTAAATGCTTTTAATTCTTATGGAAAAAAGCAGGGTTACAACTCGCCGATCGGGGGAGAAGCAGAGTTTGCTTATACAACAGCTTTAAATGAACTTCTTGCGCGGGATTCCCGGCAAAGGATCCAGGTTGGAGATGCCAGTACGGTCTTCTGGGCAGAGAAAAAGCACGGGCTAGAGACTGTTTTCGCCGACATATTTGGAGTTCGCCCCAAGGAGGAATCTGATCAAGATAATGCTGCCATCCGCGCCCTCTTCACTGCGCCAAAATCAGGAGCACCTCCTGTCGGGGAAGATCCTACTTCTTTCTATGTACTGGGGCTTGCTCCTAATGCGGCTCGTATTGCAGTTCGATTTTGGTATTCGGGGACGGTCACGGAGGTTGTCGCATCCATTCGGCAACACTTTCTTGATTGTGCTATTGTCCATGGTCCGAAGTCCTCTGAATATCTTTCCTTGTTTCGTCTTCTTGTATCAACTGCTGTCGGCGGAAAATCCGAGAATATCCAATCAAATTTGGCCGGTGAAGTTATGCGCTCAATATTGAACGGTGTTCCCTATCCCATATCTCTTCTCTCATCTGCTGTACGCCGAGCTCGGGCGGAGAGGGAGGTTTCCTATCCCCGAGCGGCTCTTATCAAGGCAGTACTGGTTCGAAAAGCTCGATATTATCACCATCAACATAAGGAGGTTGATATGGCGCTTGATTTAGACAATACCAATATTGGATACCTGCTGGGGAGGATGTTCTCCGTGCTGGAACGGGTCCAGGAGGCGGCAAATCCCGGAATCAATAAGACTATCCGGGATTCTTTCTATGGAGCGGCGTCAAGTACGCCTGTGGTAGTCTTTCCGAGATTACTCAAGCTGAAATGTCATCATATAGCCAAACTCGAAAGTGAGGGACTTAAGATCTATTTTGAGAAAATTATTGGCGAGATTATGGCGAAGATCGACAACATTCCGGCTCATCTTGACTTGTCGGATCAGGGTAGATTCGCCATTGGCTACTATCACCAGCGGCAAGATTTTTTTACTAAAAAAGAAAAATCATCAAAAGAGAAGGAGGCAGAAAATGAGTGAAGCTCTGAAAAACCGGTACGATTTTGTTCTGTTGTTTGATGTAAAAGACGGCAACCCTAATGGTGATCCCGACGCAGGAAACCTTCCGCGAGTAGACCCGGAAACCGGGAATGGACTGGTCACGGATGTATGTATCAAACGTAAGGTGAGAAATTATATCGGCGTTTTGAAGAACGATGACCCTCCTTATGAGATTTATATCAAAGAAAAAGCAGTTCTCAATCGACAGCACGAACGAGCTTATAAAGCCTACGACATTAAACCCCAGGCCAAGAAGCTACCTAAAGATAAAAAAGAAGCAGCGGATATCACTGCCTGGATGTGCGGAAACTTCTTTGATGTCAGGGCATTCGGGGCGGTAATGACAACGGAAGTCAATGCTGGCCAGGTACGCGGTCCGATCCAATTGACTTTTTCCCGAAGCGTGGATCAGATAGTTCCGCTTGAACATTGTATCACGCGGATGGCTGTAACAAACGAGAGGGATCTGGAGAAGGAACGAACCATGGGTCGAAAATTTACTATTCCTTATGGTCTTTATCTTTGCCATGGTTTTGTCTCGGCGCCTTTGGCGGAGCAGACCGGATTCAGCGAAGAGGATTTAAGTCTGTTATGGGAAGCCCTGACCAATATGTTTGAGAATGACCGGTCTGCTGCGAGGGGGGAGATGACAACCCGCAAATTGATCCTCTTCAAACACGATAGTAAATTGGGGAATGCCCCCGCACATAAGTTATTTGATCTAGTTACGATAAAGCGCAAGGATGAATCGAAGCCCCCGCGGGCATTTTCTGACTACATAGTGACCATCTCCCCCGAGGGATTGCCCCCGGGCGTTAAACTGATCGAGATGATTTAACATGGGCTGACCTTACTGTATTTCATAATATGGACTACTTCCTGAATGCGATGTACTCCGAAGATGAACTAATACCAATATCGGCGCTGCAACATCTACTGTTCTGCGAGCGGCAGTGTGCTTTGATTCATCTGGAGAGGTTGTGGGCGGAGAATCGTTTTACGGCCGAAGGGCGGATACTCCATGAACGGGTTGAACGAGGGGGGAGGGAGACGAGAGGAGATGTTCGGACTGAATATAGTGTTCTTTTAAATTCACTCCGCTTGGGAATTACTGGGATTGCTGATGCAGTCGAGTTCCATAGGGAGGGAGAAAGATGGAGCCCGTTTCCGGTTGAGCATAAACGGGGCCAGCCCAAGGCAGATCGTTGTGATGAAGTCCAGCTCTGCGCCCAGGCGCTTTGTTTAGAGGAGATGCTCGGGGTAAGGATTGACTGTGGAGCTCTCTATTATGGAAAGATCCGTCATCGCAGGGATGTCATCTTTGATAAATCTCTTCGAGATGAAACGGAAAATACAGCACGACAGGTTCATGAATTATTTGAGAATGGCATCACTCCTGCGGCCAAATATAGTGAAAAATGCAAAAGCTGTTCTCTTTATGATCTATGTGTTCCAAGAAGTACATCTCGCTATCGTTCGGCTACAAATTATCTGAACAGGATTATTGAAGCAGAAGTATCGGAGTAAGATTAATGAAGAGATACCTGAATACTCTTTTCGTCACCACCCAGGGATCCTATCTCTCTAAAGAAGGCGAATCGGTCATCGTCAGTGTTAAAAGAGAGACGAAGTTGCGAGTACCAATTATCAGTCTGGGCAGTATTGTCTGTTTCGGGAATGTATTATGCAGCCCATTTTTGTTGGGGTTCTGCTGTAAAAACAATGTAACAATCAGCTTTATGAGTGAACGCGGGCGGTTCTTAGCCCGGGTCGATGGCCCCGTCTCCGGCAATGTCTTGCTACGCCGTGAACAATACCGGAGAGCGGATAACCCGGAAGCTTCCGCGAAGATAGCGCGATCCATTGTTATTGGAAAAATCGCGAATAGTAGAACTGTACTCCAAAGGTCCGTACGGGATCATGGAGAAGTTAGCGGAGCTCAAAGGATCAAACAGATGGCGGATCGGATTGGCCAACACTTGCGAAAGTTGCGCCAGGAGTTATCATTGGATACAATCCGGGGAATCGAAGGTGATGCCTCCAGATCGTATTTCAGTGTCTTCGATTCCATGATCACATCACAAAAAGAGGAGTTCATTTTCCGCTTTCGGAATCGTCGTCCGCCGAAAGATAATGTGAACTGCCTCCTTTCCTTTATCTATACAATTCTGCTTCATGATGTCCGTTCAGCTCTGGAGACGGTTGGATTGGATCCTCAGGTCGGGTTTCTCCATAGGGACCGTCCCGGGCGACCAAGTCTTGCCCTGGATATGATGGAGGAGTTTCGCGCGCCATTTGCGGACCGATTGGCCCTTTCGTTGATTAATCTTAAACAGGTTAGACAGGGGGGATTCATAAAGAGTGAAGCGGGAGGAATTCACATGACCGATGAGACGCGCAAGACTCTTCTTATTGCTTACCAGAAGCGCAAGCAGGATATGATTGAGCATCCTTTTCTGGGAGAACAGATGCAAATCGGTCTATTGTTCCACATTCAGGCGCTTCTTCTTGCGCGATTCTTACGGGAGGACATAGATGGTTATCCTCCCTTTATCTGGAAATAACAATATGATGGTTCTTATAAGTTACGATGTAGAAACCATAAACACGGCGGGCCAACGACGGCTTCGGAGAACAGCTAAAGCTTGCCTTGATTATGGACAGCGGGTTCAGTATTCGGTCTTTGAATGTGAAGTGACTCCGGCTCAATGGACCAAATTGCGCCAACGATTGATAGATGAAATAGATCCGGAGAGAGACAGTTTGAGATTTTATTTCTTAGGAAGTAACTGGAGAAAGAGAATAGAGCACATTGGAGCGAAGGCGTCTATTGATCTATCGAAAGATACGTTGATTATATAACCAAAACATTTTACGCGAACAGTAGGATAACATTGCTGAGGAAGGAAGTTCGCGGAATTAGTTAAGTTGTTCTTTGACAACTAAATATCGGCAGTTCACATATCTTGACCATGGCAAGATAATATTTTTATGCAATTCGCACATAGGTTCGCGGAATTGCTTTTTTACGCCTTGGTATATAAGGAATTGTATCAAGGCAGTCGCCCCCCGCGCGGGGGCGTGGATTGAAACATTAAAGCAATCTTCTCAGCGTCGATCGGGTAACGTCGCCCCCCGCGCGGGGGCGTGGATTGAAACCAATCATGGCTCTGTAAAGCATCGTATAAAGCTGGTCGCCCCCCGCGCGGGGGCGTGGATTGAAACCCAATCAAGGCCTGGTCTAAATATTATTTCGGTAGTCGCCCCCCGCGCGGGGGCGTGGATTGAAACATTATCGTAGTCACGGCATCCGCCGCAGTCCCGGGTCGCCCCCCGCGCGGGGGCGTGGATTGAAACCACCGACGTTAAAGGCCATAGGTTTTTATCTCCGCGTCGCCCCCCGCGCGGGGGCGTGGATTGAAACACTGCATCTGGCGACCGTTAACTGACGAGGCTTGTCGCCCCCCGCGCGGGGGCGTGGATTGAAACATAATCGTAGTAACGGCATCCGCTGCCGTCCCGGGTCGCCCCCCGCGCGGGGGCGTGGATTGAAACAATATAACTATCAGACCAATCCATCTCAAATCTGGTCGCCCCCCGCGCGGGGGCGTGGATTGAAACATTCTGCTCCCCATGATTATGATATTG